>Ga0335069_10006611_pt1 | contig 16834 bp, 20 predicted proteins | sample Lox_Sample_11_FD_206714 | JGI IMG/M metagenome (GOLD analysis project Ga0335069, IMG submission 206714) | Soil microbial communities from Loxahatchee National Wildlife Refuge, Florida, United States - Lox_Sample_1.1 | ecosystem: Environmental > Terrestrial > Soil > Wetlands | place: USA...
CTTCCGCCTTCTGGAAGATCGGGCCCAGCTACTCCTCCACCTTCGAGGCCTACGTTCCCATCCAGAACGGCTGCGACAAGTTCTGCACCTTCTGCGCGGTGCCCTACACCCGGGGAGCGGAGATCTCGCGCTCCTCCGACGAGATCCTGGAGGAGATTCGCGGCCTGCTGGCGCGCGGCTTCGTCTCCTTCACGCTGCTGGGACAGAACGTCAACTCGTACGGCAAGGATCGCCCGGGAGCGGAGCGTTCCTTCCCGCAGCTGCTCGCCGAGGTGGGCACGCTGTGCGACCGGTCCGGCCGCGAGTGCCGCGTGTACTTCACCTCTCCGCACCCGCGCGACATGGGCGAGGAAAGCCTGCGGGTCATCGCGGACCACCAGAGCATCGCCAAGCAGATCCACCTGCCGCTGCAGTCCGGGGACGACAGGGTGCTGGTCCGCATGAACCGAAGCTACCAGGTGGAAGACTACCGGCGCATCGTCGCGAGGGTGCGCGACATCCTGCCGGAGGCCACGCTGTTCACGGACATCATCGTGGGATTCAGCGGGGAGACCGAGGAGCAGTTCGAGAACACCCGCAGGGCCATGCGGGAGTTCCGATACAACATGGCCTACGTGGCGATGTACTCCCCGCGGCCCGGGGCCGCGAGCGCCCACTGGGCGGATGACGTCCCCCACCAGGAGAAGGCCCGGCGCCTGCACGTGCTCGGCGAAGAGCTTCTGGAGACCGGCCTGGAGCACAACCAGCGGCAGGTGGGGCGCACCGTGCGTCTCCTGGTGGAAGGCCCGGACCGGCGCGCGGGGTTCCTGGCGGGGCGCACGGAGGGACGGATCCCGGTCCGGTTCGCCGGCACGGATTCCTCCCTGGTGGGCCGGTTCGTGGACGTGCGCGTCACCTCGGTGGCGCCGCTCTCCATGGAAGGAGCGCTGGATGGCTGAGAAGATCGGTGAGTTCCTCGTGAAGATCGGGGCCATTACCCAGGCCCAGGTAGACCACGTCCTGGAGCTGCAGTCCAAGGGAGACTCCAGGATCTTCGGGGAGGTCGCCCTGGAGCTCGGGTACATCAACGACGAGGCCATCAAGCGCTACGTCGACGCGTTGGAGAAGTTCAAGAAGTCCTGAGTCGAGACCGGGAGGCCCGGGTGCGCCCCGCCGGCGCGGCCCGTTCGCCGGGCCCCCCGCGATCCGCTACTCTTCCCCCACCAGGATGCAGGCCTCGGGCGCAAACCCGACCGTCACCTCGGATCCCAGCTCGGGGATCACCAGGTGCGGTGCGTTGAACACGTCCGTGATCAGCTCCACGGTGCCGCATCTCACCGCTACCCGGACGATGGACCCAAGGAACATCACGCTGGTCACCGTTCCCTTGAGATGGTTGTTCGTTTCGCTGCCGTTTTGAAGGGAGATTGCCTCCGGGCGGATGGCCACGCGAACGGGCTGCCCGGCGGCGGCAGCCGGAGCCTGCGTGGTGCGGATGACCTGCCCGTCCACCTCCAGGGTCCCCTGTCCCGGGTCCAGCACCGTGGCCCGCAGCGCGTTCGACGACCCGATGAAGGCGGCCACGAACCCGTTGGCGGGCCGGTTGTAGATCTCCGACGGTGTGCCCACCTGCTCGATGCGGCCGTCCCGCATCACCACGATGCGATCCGACATGGACAGGGCCTCTTCCTGGTCGTGGGTGACGTAGATCGTGGTGATCCCCAGCGTGCGCTGGATGGAGCGGATCTCCGTGCGCAGCCGCACACGGATCTTGGCATCCAGCGCGGACAGCGGCTCGTCCAGCAGCAGCACGCGCGGGCGGATGGCAAGGGCGCGGGCCAGGGCCACGCGCTGCTGCTGCCCCCCGGACATCTGGTGGGGATAGCGGTCGCGGAACTCCTCCATGTGGATGAGGGCGAGCATTTCCCGGACCCGCGCGTCGATCTCGGGCGCGGGGCGGCCGGCCGCGCGCAGGCCGAAGCCGATGTTGCGCGCCGCGGTCATGTTGGGAAACAGCGCGTAGTTCTGGAACACCATCCCGATGCCGCGGCGGTTTGCCGCCACGGGCACCACGTCCATCCCATCCACCAGGATGCGGCCGCGCGTGGGGAACTCGAAACCCGCGATCATGCGAAGCGTGGTGGTTTTCCCGCACCCCGAGCCGCCCAGGAAGGAGACCAGCTCCCCTTCCCGCACCTCCAGGGAGAAGGAATCCACCGCCCGGTGCTTCCCGAACTGCTTCTCCACGTTGACCAGCTCGACGAATCCCATCCTAGTGCACTCCTCCCGCGGTGGGGCCCTGCTCCCGGAACCCTCGGCTGGCCAGCTGGATGACCAGCAGGGATCCCCAGGTCAACAGGAAGCTGATGACGGCCAGTGCGGCCGGCTCGTAGGCGAGGTCCCGACCCACCAGCGCCATGTACGGACCGAAGGCCGGCCAGGCCAGCATGACGGCCAGCGTGAGCTCGCCGATCACGATGGAAAACGTGAGAAACGCGGCGCTCAGGAGCGCGGCGCGAATGTTGGGAAGGACGACGCGGAACAGCGTGGTACCCCAGCGGGCGCCAAGGCTCTGGGACGCCTCGGTGAGCACCTTCAGGTCGATGGCGCGAAGGCCCGCGTCCACCGCGCGAAAGATGTAGGGGAAGGACAACACCACGTAGCCTGCCACCAGCAGCACGGGGCTGGTGACCAGGGCAAACGGCGGCTGGCTGTACATGCGGATCAAGCCGAAGACGAACACGATGGGCGGGATCACGAACGGCATCAGCGCGAATACCTCGATCACCGGCCGTACGCGCGGAAGGCGCAGGTTGACCCACAGCGCGGTGGGGATCATGAGCGCCAGGCCGGCGAGGACGGTGAACACCGCCATCTCCAGGGAGAAGGTGAAGGTCGTGAGGAACTGGGGATCCCGGAACACGTGGGCGTAGGCCACGAAGCTCAGCACGCCCTTCTTCCCGCGAAGGGAGAACAGGAACGTCGCCAGGAGCGGCAGGAAGAAGTACAACCCGCCAAGGGAGAGCCAGAGCACGGACCAGGCCCTCCGCCGTGACACCGGGCGCGCGCGGGTCCGCGCGACCAGGCCTGCCGTCATCGCCTGGCTCATGATCGCGTGAACCTCGACGCGCGCCGCTGCAGCGCCGCGTAGCCCAGGATTGTCACGGTCATGATGATCACCATTCCCAGCGCCAGCGCGTAACCGAGGTTGGGGTCGTGCAGCACGTCCCCGCGGATCTGCGCGCCGATCTGGATCGGGATGAGGTTGATGAACCCGCCGGTGAGCGCGTAGGCGGTGGCGTACGCGCCGAAGGCGTTGCCGAACAGCAGGACCACGGAAGAGAGCAGGGACGGCAGCAGGATGGGCAGCGCCACCTCGCGCCAGTACCGCGCGCCACGGGCGCCGAGGTTCTCGGAGGCCTCGCGCCACTCCCGCTTCATGCCATCCAGCGCCGGGGTGATGATGAGCACCATCAACGGGAGCTGGAAGTACAGGTAGGTGAAGCTCAGACCCCAGAAGCTGTAGAGGTTGAAGCCGTGGTCGTACAGGCTGATCCCGAAGAGGCTCTTGAGCAGCACCGTGATCATCCCGACTCTTCCCAGCGTGGCGATGAACGCAAAGGCCAGCGGCACGCCGGCAAAGTTGGACGCCACGCCGGAGAAGGTCACCAGGAAGCTTCTCAGTCCGCGCGGCATGCCGCCCAGCGTCACCGCCCAGGCCAGCAGGAAGCCGAAAAGTCCGCCGAGGAGCGCCGTCACCAGGCTGACCTCCACCGTGAGCAGGTACGAGTGCAGGATGCCCGGCCGTGCCAGGTGCGCGATATTGACCAGCGTGAAGTGTCCGCGCGCGTCCTGGAAGCTTCCCACCAGGAGCAGGGCGGCCGGCAGCACCATGAAGGCGAGCGCGAAGATGAAGAACGGGACCACGCCAATCCAGCGGCGGACCAGGCCCGCCCCGGGCCCGGCATCCGCCGCGTACCGACGCTTCGGGAAAAGGAAGGGGAAGCGCGCTCCACGCGCGCCCTCCCCCGCCGGGACACTACTGACGGGCATGCAGGTCCTTACTGCTTTGCTACCACGTTGACGTTGACGGTGGAGTCCCAGTTGTCGGCGATGAACTTCTTGAGCGTCGCCTGCTGGTCCAGCGTCGGGAACACGGCCTTGGCGTAGGAAGCGGCCGGGGGCATCCTGGACGCCACGTCCGCGGGGATCACGCCGCGCGCCGCCAGGTCCGCGTAGCGCACCGGGTGACCATAGCCCTTGAGCCAGATGATCTGCCCCTCGTCGGAGTACAGGAACTCCATCCAGAGGCGCGCCGCGTTGGGGTGCGGGGCGTAGGCGCTGATGGCCTGCACGTACACGCCGGCCACCACGCCCGAAGCCGGGATGATGACCGCGATGTTGGGGTTGCCGTCCGTCTTGTCACGGTTGGACAGCGCGTTGTAGTCCCAGCGCATGGTCACCGGCGTCTCGCCGGAGTCCACCGTGCCGGGCACCGCGATCAGCGGGACGAAATTGCCCGCCTTGTTGAGCTTGTCGAAGAAGTCCAGGCCGGCCTTCGGGTTGTCGAAGCTGCCGCCGTTTCCCAGCGCCGCGGCGCCGATGGCCATGATGGCCTGGTTGGCCGTGCGCGGGTCACCGGCGAGGGCCACCTGCCCCTTGAACGCCGGCTGCAGCAGGTCCGCCCAGTCCAGCGGCGGGGTCTTCACCATGTCCAGGTTCACCTCGAAGGCCAGCGCGCCGTAGTAGTCGCCGTACCAGTAGCCTTCCGCATCCTTGACCGCATCCGGGATGGTGTTCCAGGTCTTCACCTTGTACGGAGAGAGCAGTCCCGCGGCCCTGGCGTCCGGGCCGAAGGACAGGCCGACGTCGATCACGTCCGGCGCCTGCGGTCCCTTGTTGCCCTTGTTGGCCTTGATGGCCTCGATCTCGTCCCCCGAGCCGCCGTCCGGGTTCAGCTCGTTGATCTTGATGCCGTACTTCCTGGCAAAGGTTTCGATGGCTTCCCCGTAGTTGACCCAGTCATGGGGGAGGGCGATGACGGTAAGCTGGCCTTCCTTCTGCGCGGCCTTCACGAGGTCGTTGAAGTTCGCCGGCGCCCGCGTCAGCAGCGCGGGTGCCGCGGAGGCCACCAGGGCGGAGCCCGCCAGGAGGGCCGCGCACGAGATGGCAGTGATGAGCTTCTTCATGGATTCTCCTTTCCCTTGCAATCGAGTGGCGCGGCTCGCGCCGGCCCTTACTGAGGGTAGCGGTCGGACCGTTAAGATTGGTCGAGCGGATTGTTAGGTTTCGGTGAATAATCGGTCCCCGTGGGCGCCCCGGACACGTGGAGCGTCCATGCCCCGCCGGCGGTGCGCGGCGCCGCCGGGCGCGCCCGGCCCAAACCTTGCATCTCTTTGATGCAAATAATGCTTGCTTCCGGTGCCGAGAAACGATACACTTCTCACCGCGGAGGTCGCTCGGCGGTGGCAAAGAAGCTTCACGTGGAAATCACGTCGGCCAACTGGACACGGATGAAGGAGTACATCGACACGTACAACGCGGACCCCTCGCGCGTGACCCCGAAGTACAAGCCGGCGGACGTGATCAACCTGGCGCTTCACCGGCTCCTGAAGTCGGGCGGGCGGTAGGCGGCCATGGGCAAGAAGCACCACAAGGACAAGTCCGGGGCGCGCATGATCAACGTGGAGATCGCACCGGGCAACCAGGCCGCCATGGATCGGTACGTGGAGTCGTACAACCACTCCCCGCAGCGAGCCACGCCCAGGATCGGGTACACCGACGTGGTCAACGAGGCGCTGGACCGGTTGCTGGGCGGCGCCTCCGGGAAGGTACGCCAGCGGAACGCGGCGGGGAAGCCCGCGGCGAAATCGAGCCGCACAAAGAAGTAGGAGGACCGTCATGGCCAAGGACAAGAAGAAGAAGGCCCGGGGCGGTGCGGAGGCCGCTGTCCCGGAGAAACCGGAGAAGGCCCGCAAGGAAAAGAAGGGCAAGAAGGGCGTGCTCTCGGGCGTGTCCATCACGCTTCTGGGAGTGGGAGAAACGCCCACGGCACGACTTGACCCTGCCACCGGGACGCTCGCCCTGGGCCTGCCAGCCGCCGCTCATGGGGAGAAGGGGGAACGCGGCCCGGCGGGGCCGGCCGGGGAGCGGGGGCCCAGGGGAGAGGCGGGGGCCACGGGACCGCAGGGGCCCGTCGGGCCCCAGGGCCCGCAGGGCGCCCGCGGAGAAGCGGGTCCCCGGGGAGAGCCCGGGGCACGCGGGGAACCAGGGCCCGCCGGGCCGCGCGGGGAGGCCGGCACCGGGATCCGCTACGAGGGCGGCTCCAGTCCCGCATCCGCCGGCCTGGTAGTGGCGGCGGACGGTTCCCTGCACTACGTCACGAATGGACGGCGCTACACGGTGCAGCTCACGCCGGAAGCGTCCTGAGCAGGACACCAGGAGGAGATTTCAGATGGCAAAGGCAAGACCGGTGAAGCTTCTCAGCTTCACGCTTCCCAACAAGGTTGGACAGCTCGCGGCGGTGGCAAAGCTCCTTGGAACGGCGGACGTAAACGTCCTGGCGCTTCGCGCCGCGGAAGCAGGGTCCAACGCTGACTGCAGCATCGCGGTGAAGAATACCCGCAAGGCCCTCAAGGCCCTCGCGTCGCTGGGCGCGGAGGTCAGGGAGTCCGATGCGCTGTGCGTCGAGGTGCCCAACAAGGCCGGCCGCCTGGAGAAGGTAGCCCGCAAGCTCGCCGAGGCCGGGATCAACCTGCAGGCCGCGTGGTCTACCGCGTTCACCGGCAAGACGGCAAGCTGCATCCTGGTCACCTCGGACGACAAGAAGGCGCTCGCGGTCCTGGACAAGAAGTGAGCGCGGGCCGGCCAGGCCGCCGGAAGAAAGGGCCCCGGGAGGCTATGCCCGGGGCCTGGAGACGAGAGACCTACTGGATCATCGCCCGCACGGGCTGATACGTCGAATCATCCACTTTCACAAACCGCACGTTGCCCGTCTGGGTGAAGTCGGCCTTGGAGTTGCTGTTGGGCTGGGCGAAGATGGCCGTGTTCTTCATCGTGGCGTCTGACATGAACGCCGCGGTGATCCTGGCAATCTCGTCCTTGGACAGCAGGTTCGAGTTGACCGCGATGGGCCCGTTGATGACGGGCACGGACCAGATGACGGTGAACTGCGCGCCCTGGAAATCGTTGAACGGCTCCGCGGCGCCGTCCTTGATCTTGTAGACCGCCCCGGGCATGCTCGCCGTTCCAGACACCAGCGTGTCATAGGTATCGGTGTCCACGTCGTCACAGGCCCCGGCGTCCGCCTTCCCCGAGATCACGTTGGCCAGGGACCCCTGGTGGGAGCCGCCGAACACTACCTGGCTGAAGAGCTTGCCCGCGCCGCCTTCCATCAGGTCGGACTGCTTCAGCGTGCTCCACTGGCTCATCTTGTTGAAGTACGCGGCAACGCCCGAGGACGGGAACAGGAAGCCCGAGGTCGAGCTGTTGGAAACAAAAGAGAAGATCTTGCCGGCGATGGCGTCCAGGGAGTACTGGCCGTTCTTCATGTACTGGGAGGCGTTCTCCGTCTTGACCACGATGCGGCTGTAGTACACCGCGTCGGAAAGGGTACCGGAGTCGCCGGTGTTGGTGACCAGCGGGACGATCGACTTGCTGAGCGCGCTTGCCTTCACGTACTGGTACGGGCCAAACAGCGCCACGGCCGCGTTGTCGGACACCATGGCCTGGATGGCGATGTTGTAGTCCGTGGTGAGCTTGTCCTGGACCGGTCGGCCGGTGGCATCCGAGATGATCTTGTCCATGGCCGCGCGGAACTGCGCGGACTCCGGCGGCGAGTCGTTGGGAAGCCACACCCACACGATCGGCTTCTCGGCGGCACCACCCGCCCACACCGCGGTCCCCGTGGCCACGAGGGCCAGGAGAACGAATCCTGCAATCACGGAACGCTTCATGGTTGGAGTTCCCTCCCCGTTCGTCAGATCGGTGCGCCGATCACGCGGCGCGTCGGCTCCACGGAGCGCCGGGGCGGTTAGGATTGTGTGAGCGGAACGAGAATTCCCCGTTAGCCCCGCCGCCGCCGCGCCTGATTCGCTCATTCCTAGCCTTCCGCTAACGAAATCCCAACAGTGGCGGCGCTACGCTCCGTGGCAGGTGGAGGGTCCATGCCGGTAGAGAGCGCGGTCCTGGAGGTTCGGCACCTTTCCAAGGCGTACGGCGATGTCACGGCGCTTTCCGACGTCAGCCTGTCCGTGGGCAGCGGCGAGCTGGTGGCGCTCGTCGGGCCGTCCGGCGCGGGCAAGTCCACGCTTCTGCGCTGCATCAACCGCATGATCGACGCCACCGGCGGAGAGGTCATCTTCGAGGGCGTGGATGTGCAGAAGCTGAGGCGCGGCGACCTGCGCCGGGTGCGCACCAAGATCGGCATGATCTTCCAGCACTACAACCTGGTGCACCGCCTCACGGTCATCGAGAACGTCCTGCACGGTCGCCTGGGCTACATGGGCGGACTGGGCGGAATCGTGGGCCGCTACAGCGAGCTGGACAAGGCCCGCGCGGTAGAGATCATCCGGCGCGTCGGCCTCATGGACCAGGTCTACAAGCGATGCGATGCGCTGAGCGGCGGACAGATGCAGCGGGTGGGAATTGCCCGCGCGCTGATCCAGGACCCGCAGATCATCCTGTGCGACGAACCGATCGCGTCCCTGGATCCCGGCACCGCCAAGGTCATCATGGACTACCTGCGGACCATCTCCAGCGAGCTGGGGATCGCGGTGCTGGTGAGTCTCCACCAGGTGGATGTGGCGATGCGATACGCCGACCGAATCCTGGGAGTCAAGGGCGGCCGCCTGGTCTTCGACGGGGACCCGCGAAGCCTCACCCGGGAAACGATCTACGAGATCTACGACAAGGACGCGGCCGAGCTTGTCCTCGATTGAGCGGCGTCCCGCGGAACGGCCGGGTTCCTCCTCCGTGGATCGACGCGCCGGTACGCCGGAGATTTTCCGTGCGCGCCGCCGGCAGCTGACGCTGGTCCTGCTCGTGCTCGTCGTGGTGGTGGCCGCCTCCTCGGTGATCACCCAGTTCAGCTACCGCCAGGCCGCCCTCTCGGTCCCCAAGGCGTTCGGATGGCTGGCGCGCAACGTGATCCCGGATGTCCCGTCCCTGGGAAAGCTTCCCCGGATCCTGTCCAAGCTGGCGCAGACCATCGTGGTTTCCGTCATGGCCACGGTGTTCGCCACGCTGTGTGCCTTCGTGTTCGCCATCCTGGGTTCCCAGGCCACGCGGCCGCACCCGGTCCTTTCCACGGTGGTGCGCGCGGTCGGTTCCGTGTTCCGGAATATCCCCGTGGTGGCGTGGGCCATGGTGCTGCTGCTGTCCTTCGGCCAGAGCCTGCTCACGGGGCTGCTCGCGCTGTTCTTTGCCACGTTCGGCTTCCTGGTGCGGTCGTTCCTGGAGACCATAGACGAAACGTCCCGCAGCAGCGTGGAAGCGCTGCAGGCAGCCGGGGCAACCTGGGGACAGACCGTGGTCCAGGCGGTAGTCCCCTCCACGCTGCCGCAGGTCCTGAGCTGGATGCTCTACATGGTGGAAACCAACATCCGGGACGCCACGCTGGTGGGCATCCTGACCGGAACCGGCATCGGGTTTACCTTTGACCTTTACTACAACGCGCTGAACTACCGTGCAGCGGGGCTGGTGGTGGTGAGCATTGTGGCGGTGGTGCTCATCATCGAAAACATCTCGAACCTGGTCCGCAGGGTGATCCTGTGACATCCCCGGCACCCCTGCCCACGGGCCCCGCCGGCCCTGCCGCGGCGGGGATCGAGATCCGCCGGGGCAGGATCCGAGTGCGCCGGTTCACGCCCGCGTCGGTATCCATGGGGGTGGTCTTTGCCCTCCTGGCCGGCGTGACCGTGTTCGGCGTGTTCCTGCTGTCCCAGGAAAAAGTGAAGGTCGGGCAGGGGATCCTGGTCACGCTGAAGAACTTCCGCACGATGTTCCTCTTCCCCGGGGCCACCCATTTCACCGTGGCGCAGGCGCTCTACGACCTGGCCGTCACGGTGGGCCTCGCCGTGCTCACGACCTTCGTGGGCGCCGCGGTGGCGCTGGTGCTCGGGCTCTTTGCCGCACAGAACCTGGGCCACCGGCGCGTTGCCTCCGTCATCAAGTCCGTGGTCGCCGTATTCCGCGCGGTGCCCACCGTGCTGTGGGTGCTCATCTTTGCCATCGGCGCGGGGCTGGGCAGTGCCGCGGCCGTGATCGGCATGAGCTTCCATTCCATCAGCTATCTCATGAAGGGCTACTCGGAATCATTCGAAGAGATCGACCAGGGCGTCATCGAGGCGCTTCGGGCCAGCGGCGCGCGCTGGATCCAGATCGTGCTGCAGGCGGTCCTCCCCTCGTCCGTCAACCCCATCCTGTCGTGGACCTTCATCCGGTTCGAGATCAACTTCGTGAACGCGGTGGCCATGGGAGCCGCGGCCGGGGCCGGCGGTATTGGCTACTCGCTGTTCTGGGCGAGCGGCTACTACTTCAACGTGCACGAGGTGGGGTTCATCACGTACCTGATCCTTGCCGTGGCGATCGTCCTGGAGTACTCGGCCACGCGGCTGCGTTCCCGGCTGCGCGTGGGCCGGTAGAGCTCGCCTTACGCCCGCCAGACCTTGTACGGGACCCACTCCGCGCCTGCCTGGTAGAACAGGCCGACGTTGTCGCAGGTCCACTCGAAACCGCCGGGAATTGCGCCGGGGTTGTCCCCGATCCAGTCGGTGATCCGTGAGCAGCCGTCCCGGTCCAGGTCATCGAACGCCAGGGTCAGGTGCGGCTCGAAGTGCAGGCGGTTGCTGGCCCGCCAGGTGGAGCAGCGCAGCAGGCGCTCGTTGAGCTGGGCGAGCGGGGGATCCTTGCACACGCGGTAGCCCACCAGGAACTTCTCCTGCTCGCGGTCGCGGTAGGAGGTGCACAACAGGCCGTCCGTGCGCACGGGGAACGGCGCCCAGGTGCCGACCACGGCGCCGAATGCCTCCAGGAAGCGGGGCACCAGGTCGAAGGGCACCAGCGCGCCGGTGCGCAACGTCACGTGCGGGGGATAGGCCAGCGCGGACCGCGAACCGCCGATCTCGTTTACGCGCCGCCGCGCCTCCTCGATTCGGCCGGAGACCTCGGGCGGGGTGGTGGTGATCACGATGAACCGGACCTGCTCGTTCACGCGGACGTGCCCTCCACGATGCGTTCTACTTCGGAGAAGATGCCGGCTGCCGCGGCGATGACCCGGAACCTCCCCGGCGCGTACTCCCGCAGCTCGACACGGGCGCCCGCGCCCTGCACGATGAGCGCGGCCGCCGCGATATCCCACAGGTTCGTACCGACCTGGATGAACGCGCCCACCCGGCCGGCCGCCACCTGGACGAGGTCCAGCGCCGTGCTGCCGAAGCTTCGCACCTTGCGGGCCGTCTCGATGAGGATGGGAAGCGCCCGGCTCAGCATCGAGACGCTCTCTTCCCGCGCGCCCATGGAGACGGCCACCACCACCTCGTCCAGGCATCGGGCGACGGGCGGCCGAAGCCGCGCGCCGTTGAGGGAGGCTTCCCTTCCCGCGGCGCCGAGGAACATCTCTTCGCGGAGCGGGTCGTACACGGCCCCGGCCAAGGGCGCGCCAAGGATCCTTCCATCTGGAAGGACGTGGCTGCCGTCATCGCCCGCAAGGGACCGAGTTCCGTAGCAGGCGACGCTCGAGCAGAAGAAGGGAATCCCGTGGTGGAAGTTGACCGTGCCGTCCAGCGGGTCCACGATCCAGACGAAGGGCTCGCTGCCGGGCTGGAAGCCGGCCTCCTCGGAAAGGACCGCGTGGCGCGGGAAGCGGCCGCGGACGACGCGCAGGACCTCCCGCTCGCAGTCCACGTCCAGCGCGAGCTTCACGTCGTGCTCCAGCGCGCGGTGCTCGGCGGGTGCATAAAGGTCCGCGCGGCGTTCGCGGAGCTCCCTGCGGACCCTGGAGCCGGCGGCAGCCGCGGCGTCCTGCGCCGCATGCACCAGCAGCGCCGTGTCCACCTGCGCGGCAGGTTCCAATGCGGACGGCGGGCCGCCGAGCGTCACGGGGCGTACTCCTCCAGGAAACGCTCCAGCGAGCACAGGTCGCGCCAGCGTTCCTCCAGCTGCGGCCGGGTCCAGTCCCACCAGCTGGTGGCAAGGATGCGTTCGATCACGTCCTTGGAGAAACGGTAGCGAATGGCGCGCGCCGGCACGCCGGCGACCACCTGGTAGGGCTCCACGTCGTGGGTCACCACCGCCCCGGCCCCGACCACGGCACCGGTGCCGATGGTGACCCCCGGGAGGATCACGGCCGCGTGCCCGATCCACACGTCGTGCCCCACCGAGCAGGGGTGCTCCCGCCGCCACTGGAAGAACTCCTCGTCGTCCGTGGTGTCCAGGCCGAACTGCACGCGACGGTAGGTCAGGTGGTGCTGGGTCACCCGGTCCCGGGGGTGGTTGCCGGGATTGATGCGGACGCGGTTGGCAATGGAGCAGTATCGCCCTACCTGCGAGCAGGCAATGGAGACGTCACCGTCGTCGTAGGTGTAGTCCCCGATGGTGGATTCCACGACCAGGGTGTTGGGCCCGATCTCGGTCCACGAGCCGATTCGGCTCCTGATCACGCGCGCGCCCGGGTGGAGAAAAGGGACCTCTGACAGGCGCGTGCCGCCGTTGCCCTGTGCCGTGGGGGCGAGGTCGATCTCATGGAGCATGCGCAGCCTCCTCCTTCATCCGGGCCGGCCCGCGGGCGCCGGCAGGGGCATCGCGGGCACCCGCGGCCTCCGCGGCCCACTGCTCGCCGTGCGCGTCCAGCACCCCGTCGTGCTTCTCGAACACGCGCCGCCCCCCGACCCAGGCGGCCACCACCGCGGGGGCGTCCTCGGAAGCGTTGACGAGGATCAGGTCGGCCCGCTTGCCAGGCTCCAGCGAGCCCAGGTGGTCGGCCAGCCCCGCGGCCCTGGCGGGATTGAAGGTGACCATGCGCACGGCATCCGGCAACCCCAGGACCCCGGCCCGCGCCAGGCCGAACACCGCGTGCAGCATGGAGGGTGAATAGTAGTCCGAGCACAGGATGTCCGCCGCGAAGCGGCTCACCGCCGCGCGCGCATCCAGGTTCCCGTTGGTGGACTTGCCGCGCAGGACGTTGGGCGCGCCCACCGCCACGTGCATGCCGGCCTGGGAGGCGGCAACCGCCGCGTCCATGTCCACGGGGAACTCGCTGATGGTCACGCCGAGGGCGCGCATGTGCGCCACTTTCTCGGGGGAATCGTCGTCGTGGGACGCCATGCGGAGGCCGGCCCGCCGCGCGTGGGAGGCGAGCGTCTCCAGCGCGCGAGGGACCTCGGGGTTCCCCGCCTTCTGCTCGCGTTCGCGCAGGAGCTGGTGCACGTCCTCGGGTCGCGCGTGGTACTTGCGGACGTAGAACGTCACCAATCCCGCGGGGTCCCGGTACTGCCCCTGCCCCGGGGTGTGATCCATGAACGAGACGAGGTTCACCTGGCCGTCCGCGATGAGTCGCGCCAGGCGCTCCACGTGCTGGGTCTCGGTCACCTCGTAGCGCGCGTGCACCAGGTGACGGATCACGCCGGCCGCGCGCAGGCGGTTCACGTCCCGGATGGCCGGCTCCAGGCCCTGCGGGTGCACGGTGCCTTCCCGGCCGTCCATGAACGCGAACGAGTGGTAGATCGTGGTGATCCCGTGCGCCACCAGCTGGCTTTCCAGGGAGGCCAGCGCGATGGGCAGCGGGAACACCGCGGTGGGACGGGGCTCGAGCTCCTGCTCGATGCCGTCGTTGTGAAGGTCGATGAAGCCCGGCAGCAGGAAGCGGCCCTGCCCGTCCACCTCTTCCGCGTCGGAGAAGCGCCGCGGCCGCCCGCGCAGGAACGACACGATGCGCCCGTCCCGCACGACCACGGAGCCGCGCTCCAGGACGGTGGTCGGCGTGACGATCTGCACGTTCGAGATGACGAGGTCTCTCACCGCTTCAGCTCCACCACGCTGTCCGAGAGCCGCGAGAGCAGGGCCCGGTCATGGAACACCCCGATCATGGCGGTCCCGTCCCGCTTCAGCTCCTCCATCAGGGAAACGGCCTCCTCGGCCGCGGAGGCATCCAGGGATGCCGTGGGCTCGTCCAGCAGCAGGAGGCGCGGGCGGGAGATGACCGCGTGGATGATGTTGAGCCGCTGTTTCTCCCCGCCGGAGAACGTGGACGGGAACAGGTCCCACAGCGCCCGCGGTATGCGCAGCCGGGTGAGCAGGTCGCGGGCGCGCGCCTGGCTTTCCAGCCGCGTGAAACCGCGCCCCACCATGCCGTTGGCAAGCGTGTCCAGCGCCGAGACACGGGGGATCACGGGGAAGAACTGCGACACGTAGCCGATCTCCCTGCGTCGGAGATCCAGGATCACGTGGTCGTCCTCCACGGCCAGGTCGCGGTCCCGGGATTCGCGGTCCGTGTACCAGATGGCGCCCCCCGTGGGCACGTAGGTGCGGTACAGGCACTTGAGCAGGGACGACTTGCCGCTGCCGCTGGGGCCGCTCACGCCCAGGAACTGCCCGGCGGCAACCTGGAAGCTCACGCCGGTGAAGGCCTCGATGCGGGCCCCGCCGCGGACGTGCAGGTGAAACGTCTTGGAGAGCGCCTCCGCACGGATCATGTCATTCACCTCGATTCATTCACCGCGTTCCGCTCACCGTGCGCGTCACAGCGTGGAGTGCACCAGGAGCTGGGAATAGGGGTGGCGCGGGTCCTCCAGGATCTGGTCGGTCAGCCCGTGCTCCACCACCCGGCCGTTCTTCAAGACCAGCGTTCGGTCCGCGAGCAGCCGGATGACGCCCATGTCGTGCGAGACCACGATCATGGAGATCCCCAGGTCGCGCTGCAGCTCGCGGATGAGGTCGAGCACGCGCGCCTGCACGCTCACGTCCAGGCCCGAGGTCACCTCGTCCAGCAGGACGAGGGGCGGGTTGTTGGCCAGCGCCTTGGCGATCTGGATGCGCTGCTGCATCCCGCCGGACAGGGAACGGGGCGGCACGTCGATGTACCGGGCCGGGATCTCGGTCCCGTCCAGCAGCTCCGCGGTGCGGTCACGGATGCGCCGGAAGTGGAACGTCCCGGCCTCCAGGAGCTTCTCCGCCACGTTGGCCCCGCTGGTGATGTCCATGCGAAGACCACGCAGGGGATTCTGGTACACCATCCCCATGCGTCGTGCGCGCAGCCGCCGCTGGTGGGCCCGCGGAAGCGCCAGGAGATCCCCACCGTCCGCTTCCCCGGCCATGAAGACGGAGCCGCTGGTCGGAGCCACGTCGAAATACAGGCACTGGATGAGGGTGCTCTTCCCGGAGCCACTCTCCCCGACCACGCCGAGGATCTCCCCTTCCCTGAGGGCAAAGGAAAGGTCACCAAGGGCGATGACGGTCCCGCACTTGGGGCAGACGTTGGTGGAGAAGTCCGGTCCGGTTGCGGAGGCGCAGCCCGGGCATCCCGCGCCGTATCGCTTGCCCAGCCCGTTCACCTCCAGGAGGGTGCCGTCATTCACCGGCGGCCTCCCGGTCCATCGCCGCGGCCTGCGCGGCCTGCGCGGCTTTCACGAGGTCACAGTAGCCGGTGTCCGAGCAGGCGCGGAACGAGCGGCCCGTGCTCTCATCGTAAATCTCGTCCAGGAACGTGTCGGTGGACCCGCAGCGCACGCACGCCGTGCCGGCAAAGTTCTCCACGGTGAACGGCACGTCCTCGAACTCGAGCGGTTTCACCGACGTGTACGGCGGCACCGCGTAGACCCGTTTCTCGCGCCCCGCGCCCAGGAGCGTCAGGTGGCGCGCCATGTGGAGTCGCGGCAGGTCCCAGCGGGGGATCGGGGACGGGGACATGATGTAGTGCTCGTTCACGCGGCAGGGATACCCCCAGGACAGGGATACCGAGCCGTTCTGGACCACGTCCTCGTAGAGGGACACCCACATGCGCGCGTAGTCCCCCTCGGCGTGCATGCGGCGCGTTTCCACCTCGCTGGGCTCCACCAGCCGCAGCGGCTCGGGAAGCGGCACCTGCAGCACCGCGATCTGGCCGTGCCCCATTGGAATCTCGGGAAGCCGGTGCCGGGACTGCAGGAGCGTGGCCTCGCGCGAATCGAACGTGGTGCGCACGCCCGTGGTTGCCACCAGGAGCTTGCGCAGGTTGACCGCGTTCACGCTGCCGTCGCAGCCCTGGTCGATGATCTTGAGCACGTCCCGGGGCCCGATGAGGGACATGGTGACCTGCAGGCCGCCGGTGCCCCAGCCTCGCGCAATGGGAAGCTCGGGTGAGGCAAACGGGACCTGGTGACCGGGAATTGCCACCGCCTTGAGCAGGGCGCGGCGCACCTCGCGCTTGGCCCCTTCCGCCATGAAGGCGAAGTTGTACTGGAACCCGCCCCGCTTCGCAAGCGCGTCCGCCAGGGTCATGCGGCGCGCGGTCCCCACGGATCGCGCTTCAACTCCTGCCTCCACCGGGGTCATTCATCGCCTCCGCGCATCTCTCGAAGCCGGTCGAGGTCCGCCTGGAACGTGACGTAGTGGGGAAGCTTGAAGTGCGAGCAGAAGCCCGCGCTCTCGATGCCGTCCGTGTGCAGGAGGACGAACTCCTGGTCTTCCGCGGGAGCGCCGGGCGCCGCGCTCTTCATGGCACGGTCCAGGACCGCCATGGAGATGGCCTTCACCTCGTTGTGCCCGAAGCAGGCCCCGTAGCCCAGCGTGAACGTCGGCTTGTCGTCGGGTCCGGCGCGCTGCACCGAGGCCACGATCTCCACCTCGGTGACCCTGATGCAGCCCAGGGAAACGGTCTGAC
>Ga0335069_10006613_pt1 | contig 16830 bp, 12 predicted proteins | sample Lox_Sample_11_FD_206714 | JGI IMG/M metagenome (GOLD analysis project Ga0335069, IMG submission 206714) | Soil microbial communities from Loxahatchee National Wildlife Refuge, Florida, United States - Lox_Sample_1.1 | ecosystem: Environmental > Terrestrial > Soil > Wetlands | place: USA...
CCATGCCGCTCGCAACCCCGTAGTGTTCGTCTGCTCGTGCGACCTGCCGCTGCTCCGAGGGGAAATCGCCGCCACACTTTGCAGGATAGTCGGGGATTACGAAGTCGCCGCACCAGAGATTGGCGGCAGGCTTCAGCCTTTGTGCGCCGCTTATAAGAAAGACGTCGCGGTGAAAATCGAAGAGCTTTGGCGGGCCGGCGAATCACGCGTGACTGCAATCGTCGAAGGATTGAGCCGGCGGCAAGTCTCCGAGGCGGAGATGCGCTCCGTGGATCCCGACCTCCGGAGCTTCCTTAATCTCAACACGCCCGAGGACTATCAGCGGGCGCTCACCTTGGCAGGATTGAAGGCTTAGCGCCCTTCCCTATCGTGAACTACTTCGATGGCGTCCAGCGCAGGATAGGCTTGCGTGCGGCGCTTGCTTCATCGACGCGTCCGACGGGGGTCGTATGCGGAGCCGTCTTCAGCTTCTCGGGGTCATCGATCGCCTCGCGATAGATCTGCTCCATCACTTCGACGAACCGATCGATCGTCTCGCGGCTCTCCGTCTCGGTCGGCTCAACCATCAGGGCACCGTGCACCACGAGCGGAAAGTAGATGGTCGGCGGATGCATCCCGAAGTCCAGCAAGCGTTTGGCGATATCGAGCGTGCTGACTTTGACCCGACGTTCGAGATCGTGCGTCAGGACACATTCATGCATCGGGGTTTCATCGGAGGCCGCCGGAAAGTTCGTCGCAAGGCGTTTGCGAACGTAGTTAGCGTTAAGAATCGCGAGCTTGCCGACAGCTTCGAGACCATCGCCACCGAGCGCGAGGACATAAGTGTACGCCCGCACCAGCATCCCGAAGTTTCCGTAGAAGGCCCGCAGAGCCCCAATCGACTCGGGCCGGTCATAATCGAAATCGAAGCGGTCATCGCGACGAACGATTCGCGGAGCCGGAAGAAAGGGCTCGAGTTCGCGCTTCACCGCGATTGGTCCTGCCCCAGGCCCTCCGCCGCCATGTGGCGTCGAGAAGGTCTTGTGCAGATTCAGATGGACGATATCGGCGCCCATGTCTCCGGGCTTGGCCACGCCGAGCAGGGCATTGAGATTTGCTCCGTCTACATAGAGGAGTGCCCCGCGTTCATGCAGTGCTGCCGCAATCTCGCGAATCTCCGCCTCGAAGATGCCCATCGTGTTAGGATTGGTAACCATCATCGCGGCAACTTGATCATCAAGCAGACCGCGGATCTCGCCGACTTCGAGATAGCCGCGTGGCCCAGTCTTCGCCACGATCGTCTCAAAACCCGCAAGTGTACAGCTGGCTGGATTCGTTCCGTGAGAAGTATCAGGGATGATCACCTTGCTGCGCTGACCACCCCGCTTGCGCTGCCATTCCCGCACGATCAGCAGGCCGGCAAGTTCACCCTGTGCTCCAGCCGCCGGATGAAGCGACGCCGCATCCATCCCGGTGATCTCGGCCAGCGCGTCTTCAAGTCGCTCCATCAGCTCCAGCGCGCCCTGCGCCAGCTCGGGCGGCGTATGCGGATGCAACGACGCGAAGCCCGGCAGCGCTGCGGCCTCATCATTGATGAGCGGATTGTACTTCATCGTGCAGGAGCCCAGCGGATAGAAGTTCACCGCCTGACCGAAGTTGAGCTGCGACAGGCGCAGGAAATGGCGCACGGCCTGCGGCTCACTCACTTCGGGGAAACCCGCGATATCGTCACGACAGAGTGACGAACCGAGCAGTTCCATTGCGTGCGTCACGCTCGCGGCACCTTCGTGCAGATCTGATGCGCGTCGGCCGGGTACGGACTCTTCGAAAATTAGCGGCACCAGATCTTTCATCAGTCCCTACCCTTTGCGGAAGCGAGCACGTCGCGAAGTCGAGGAAACTCCTCGCGCTGATTCAGTTCGGTCACGGAGATCAGAAGGCTATCGGAGAGCTCGGGATAATCACGTTTGAGAGCGATTCCGGGAATCACGCCGCGTTTGCTCCCCTCCGCGATAGCTCTCTGCGCATCCGGCACCGTCACGACAAATTCGTTGAAGAAGCGGCCCGTGAAGCGCGGCAGAACGCGGGCCTTCGCAAGCGTCGCAGCCGCCTCGTGCGCCAATTCGACGTTGAGCGCGGCCGTTTCGCGCAGGCCCTGCCGACCCATCACGGTGAGGTAGATAGTCGCCGCCAGAGCGTTGAGCGAATGGTTCGTGCAGATGTTCGAGGTCGCCTTCTCACGCCGGATATGCTGCTCGCGAGTCGAGAGCGTGAGCGTGAAGGCGCGGTTACCGCGACTGTCGTGCGATGCTCCCACGAGGCGCCCGGGCATCAGGCGGACCTGTGCCATCCGGGCCGCCATGAAACCGACGCCGGGACCACCGAATTGCGGCGCAATCCCAAAGCTTTGCCCTTCACCGACTGCGATATCCGCGCCGAGTTCGCCCGGCGACTTAAGGATCCCGAGCGATATCGCCTCGGCGGTCACGGCGATCGCGAGACCTCCGGCCTGATGAGCCAACGCGGCGAACTGACCGAGCGGCTCGATAATGCCGAAGGCGTTCGGGTAGCCGGTGACCATACAGAGCAATTTGTCGTTGGCGAGCTTTTGCAGGGTAGAAAGATCGGTCGCGCCGGTCGCCAAATCGAAAGGCACTTCGACTAATTCCAATTCGGGCTGTGCCGACAGATACGTATGGATAGTCGATCGATAATCGGCCCACAGCGCTCGCGAAAGCGCTACGACGTGACGCTTGGGCAGCACCCGACGCGCCATCAGAACGGCTTCGGCTGCAGCCGAAGCACCGTCGTACATGCTGGCGTTGGCGACTTCCAAACCCGTGAGCTGCGTAATCAAGGTCTGAAACTCGAAGATCGCCTGCGTAGTCCCCTGACTCGCTTCAGGCTGATATGGTGTATAGCTGGTGGCAAACTCCGCCCGCGCCGTGATCGCTCGCACTGCTGCCGGGATGTAATGACGGTAGTAGCTGCCACCGAGGAAACTGATAAATCCCGCGCCCTGATTCTTCGCGGCCAGCGCTGACATCGCAGCGGCGACGGCGGCCTCATCGCGACCACGATCGAGTTTAATCCGCGCCTGCTCGCGCAGCTCTGCAGGAATATGCGCGATCAGATCGTCGAGGCGCTCGACGCCGATAGTCGCGAGCATCGTGGCGATATCACCATCAGTGTGAGGAACAAAACGCATCAATTATCCCTGTGGTTTCCGTCGGTAGAAGGGCAGCGGCACAACGGTCGCCGGAACCTTGCGATTCCTGATCTCGACTTCGATCCGGTCGCCAGTTTTAACCGCAACACTTCCCGGCGCGGTCGTCACCTCGACATAGGCCATCGCTAGCGGACGATCAAAAGTCGGCGCGTAAGTCCCGCTCGTGACCGAGCCTACATGCTGATCGTTGAGGAAAAGCCGATAACCCTGTCGGGCGATGCTCTTCGCATCGTCGGTTCGAATACCAATCAGACGTTTCCGGACTCCGTGATCACGCTGGTCGACCAACGCCTTTTCACCGACGCAGCCGTGCCCAAATTTCACGAAAGAATTGAGTCCCGCCTCAAGCGGCGTGGTCTGGCGATCCAGTTCGTGACCATAGAGCGGCAGGCCAGCCTCCATCCGCAGCGTATCGCGTGCCCCCAATCCGACAGGCAAAATGCCTTCCGCTTTGCCGGCGTCGAGCAACCCCTCGAAGAGTTCGACAGCCTTGGCCGCCGGGATATAAACCTCGAAGCCATCTTCGCCGGTATATCCAGTACGGGCGATGAGCGCTTCGGTGCCTGCGACAGTCGTGCTCATCGTACGGAAACGGCCCAACTTGGCCAGTTCCAGGCGAGTGAAGTCAGCCAGAATCCGTTCGGCTCGAGGGCCTTGTATAGCGACAAGCGCCGTCTCATCGCTGATATCGCGCAGTTCGAGATCTGGAGCCTGCAGTGAGACTAACTGTGCCCAGTCGTTGGCGATATTCGACGCATTAACGCAGAGCATGAAATGCTCGGGACCGAGTCGATAGACGATCAGATCGTCGATCGTGCCCCCATCCTCAGCGCATAAGATCGTGTATTGCGCACGCCCCTCGGAAAGTTGCGCCGCCACATTGGTGAGGGCGCGCTCGAGCAAGCGGATCGCGCCGCTGCCGCGCACTTCGAACTCGCCCATGTGACTTAGATCGAAGAGGCCCGCAGCCTTACGGACCGCGCGATGCTCTTCGAGAATACCGCTGTACTGAATCGGCATCGCGAAACCGGCAAACTCGGTCATCCGAGCGCCGAGTCGGCGATGGGTCTCATAGAGCGGCGTGCGCTTGACCAGCCCTTCCACCACGCTTAACTTTAGCAGAGCTTTTGCTTACCAACTAAACCGTCTCAGCATCTCGCATCATTCGCGAACCCACGCTTTAATCAGATCGGAACGAGATTGCGCCAAAATAGATGTCCGCAATATTAATGGACGGCCGCGAACTGAGTGCGCGGCTGATGCCTGAACTCAAACGCTACGCCCAAGACCTGAGGCAGAGGCACGTGAACCCGCCGGTGCTCGGCGCGATTCTCGCGGGCGATAACCCAGCGTCGGTCCAATATGTGCGGAACAAGCGGCGCCTTGCCGAGGAATTAGGCTTCAAAACCGAGATCCTCACGCTCAAGGCCGCGGAAGCAACGACCGATCGACTCCTCGCCGAGATAGACCGGTTCAATCGCGACCCCCGCATCACCGGAATCCTGCTCCAGCTACCGCTGCCGCCGGAGGTCGATCAATTTCGCCTCTTCGACGCTATCGCACCGGAAAAAGACGTCGATGCGGTCGGCGCACCGAGCATCAGCGGCTTCTATCGCGGCGAATGGGGCTCTTTTATCCCGTGCACCCCAAGGGGTGTGCTTGAACTGCTGAACTTCTATAGGGTCCCGGTAGAGGGGATGAAGGCGACCGTGATTGGACGCAGCGATATCGCGGGCAAGCCGATGGCGGTAATCCTCGGCGGCCGGCTTTGCAATGCGACCGTGACTTGGTGCCATCGCCATACGCGCGATCTGGAATCGATTTGCCGCGAGGCGGACCTGCTCGTGCCGTGCGCGGGCGCCGAACTACCTGATCGTCAGTTTCTGATTACCGCCGAGATGGTGAAGCCCGGAGCGTGCGTGATCGATGTCGGCTTTCGGCGAATCGGACCGGGACGCTTCGGCGGTGATGTCGACCTCGAGGGCGTCAGCAAGGTCGCGAAGTGGCTGACGCCTAATCCCGGCGGTACCGGCCCGATGACCGTCGTGGCCCTGATGCAAAATTTGATCGATGCGGCCCGCTATCAGCTAGGACTCGAGCGGGCCAGCTATTCGGTGTGATCGTGGATAATCCAACTGACCATAAAACCTCTTCCCAACCGGGCGTCGAGACCGAAGTTCCGCTGCGACGCCGCACCCTGACCCATCTGTTGATTGGGCCCGCGCGCGACGTCCGCGACCCTCACGTCTTCCATAGCCTCTCGCTGGTCGCTTTCCTCGCCTGGGTAGGCCTGGGTTCCGACGGGCTGAGTTCTTCCTGCTACGGTCCCGAGGAAGCCTTTCTCGCCCTGGGACCTCATCAGTACCTAGCGATCTTCCTTGCGATGCTGACGGCGCTGACCGTCTTTATCGTCTCGGCCTCCTATTCGCAGACTATCGATGAGTTTCCGACAGGTGGAGGCGGTTACCTCGTCGCGACCAAACTCCTGGGACGGACTGCCGGGCTGGTCTCGGGATCGGCGCTTGTTATCGACTACGTCTTAACGATCTCCATTTCGATCGCGAGCGGCGCCGACGCGATCTTCAGCTTCATGCCGGTTTCATGGCTACATCTGAAGTTCTGGGTCTGTATCGTCGTCGTGATGCTTTTGATCGCGATGAATTTGCGGGGCGTTAAAGAGTCAGTGCTGGCGCTTCTGCCAATCTTTATCTCCTTCGTGATTACGCACGTTGCGCTAATCCTGTACGCGATGACGGTGAAGGGCTCGGCGCTTCCTCACGCGACCGTTAGTGCGATGCACGAGGCGCATAGCAGCATGCACAGCATGGGCTTCGCCGCGCTCGCGATTCTTTTCCTGCGTGCATACAGCCTCGGCGGCGGCACCTATACCGGGATCGAAGCGGTTAGCAATGGCCTGCCAATCCTGCGCGAACCGCGGACGGTTACCGGCAAGCGCACGATGGTCTACATGGCAGCGTCACTGGCCTTCGTAGCCGGCGGCATCCTTATCGGGTACATGCTTTTCCAGGTGGAACCGGTAAAGGGCGAGACCTTGAACGCCGTATTGTTCAACAAGCTCGCAAGCGGATGGACCTTCCACGGGCTGAACCTCGGAACGCCGATAGTCACCTTCACGCTTTTGACCGAGGGAGCGCTGCTCTTCGTCGCTGCCCAGACCGGCTTCGTCGATGGCCCCCGCGTGCTCGCCACGATGGCGCATGATCGATGGCTGCCGCGACGCTTCTCGAACCTCAGCGCACGACTCGTTACTCAGGACGGTGTCTTCGCGATGGGACTCGCTGCCGGCGCGATTCTCGTCGGCACCGGGGCCAGCGTCGACCTGCTCGTCGTGCTCTATGCGATCAACGTCTTCATCACTTTCACCCTCTCACAGCTCGGGATGACGGTGCATTGGTGGCAACTACGCAAGACGGAACCGCGATGGCTGCACAAGCTGTCGATCAATGGTATCGGATGCACCTTCACTGCGCTGATTCTGGTCCTGACCGTCGCTCTGAAGTTCAATGAAGGCGGATGGATCACGGTCGCGATGACCGGTGGTCTGGTAGCAATCTGCTACTCCGTGCGGAAGCATTACGACCGCGTCCGCCACGCGATTGAACAGCTCGAAGCGGATATCCTGCCGGAAATCTTCGCCGCTCACGAAAAGCCGCCTGCCGAGCGCGATGCCAACGCGCCAACCGCAGTAATCCTGGTTAGCGGCTTCAACGGTCTCGGCTTGGCGACGCTCACGACAATTCAGCGCCTCTTTGGCGAGCAATTCCGAAACGTCGTTTTCGTAGGTGTCGCGGAAGTCGATTCGGCCGGACTCAAGGGCCCCGAAGAAGTCAAAACACTCGAGCAGGAGGTCGCCGATGACCTCGTCGAGTATTGCCGCTTCGCCTCGGACCTAGGTTTTTACCCGGAGCTCCGTGCGGGAATTGGACCCGATGCGGCTTTCGAACTCCATCGCCTCTGTATCGGCGTTGCTCACGAATTTCCACGGGCGGTTTTCTTTGCAGGCAAGCTCGTTTTCACTGACGAACTCGACGGTTACGTGAGCCGCTTCCTGCATAACCATACCGCCCTGGAATTGCAGAATCGGCTGCAGGCGGAGGGGCTCAGCCTGGTGATCCTGCCGGTGCGCGTGATGTCGACGAATCAGCAGACAAGGATGGTCGCTGCGGCCACCGCGTCGGTTAGTGCGATTCATGCCTGAGCGGTTCGCCGCCGATGACAGCGCGCAAGGTATCGGCTAAGAACTCGCAATCGTCGATACATGGGGTTCGGCCTCCACTCAAATGGGCCGGCGGCAAGCGATGGCTCGTGCCACGCTTGCGCCCGCTCTATGAACCGTACCGCGAACGGCGCTTGGTCGAACCGCTATGCGGCGGACTCGCCGTCGCGCTCGGGCTCCGACCGCAACGTGCGTTGCTCAACGATATCAGTCCGCATGCGAGCAATTTCTATCGATGGCTCCAGCGGGGTTTCACGATCGACATCCCGATGCGGAATGACTTGGAACTCTACTATCGTTATCGCGAGCACTTTAACCGCCTCGCGATCAACGGCAACGCATCCAGCGCCGAGGCCGCCGCACTCTTCTACTATTTGAATCGAACCTGCTACAACGGGTTATGCCGCTTCAACAGTCGCGGCGAATTTAACGTCCCCTTTGGACGCTACAAGACGATCAACTACACGACCGATTTCGCCGATTACAGGCAGGCCTTTGCTGGATGGGACTTTCGTCACGGTGACTTCGCCCAAGTACCGATCGAGCCTGACGATTTTATCTACGCCGACCCGCCGTACGACGTCGAGTTTACGCGCTACGCTCAGCAGGATTTCGGCTGGAATGATCAGGTGCGGCTGGCGGAGTTCCTCGCACGCCATCCAGGACCGGTTATTCTATCGAATCAGGCAACGGAACGGATTATCGAACTGTATCGCGACTTGGGCTTTGAGCTGGAATTCTGCGACGCCCCTCGCCGCATCAGTTGCAAGGAGCGGGTACCCGCCCGCGAAGCAATCGCGACGAGGAATTTTCCGTTAACTACCTGGTAAGAGCGGTCTCAACCGTGTACGTCAGAGCTACTAGCGAAGCCGGGGAGGACGCTATGTGGGCAGACAAGCTGTTAGATGCGGTGATGGAGCGCCGCTACACGAAGGAGTGGCCGGAAAAGTTCCGAGCCGGCTTTGAAGAGCTTTTTGGGGCCAGCAGTGGACGCTACCCAGAAGCGGCCCGACGAGTCGTAACTCTTCGCGCCCCTGCTCCAGCAGAAGCTAACGAAGGGTTCGTCCCCTTCGCAGCCCTTATCCATCCTAGCAACCCGAACTCAGGCCCTTATGGGGGAACCTCCATAGCAGTGTTTCCCGGCAACGATACAGAGTGCTTGATTACGTTTGTGGTAGGGACGAATGGTCTCGCACCGGATGAAGGAATACTAGGGCGCCCAGGGCACGCACGGAAGACCAATGCGCTGTGTGCGTGGCTGAACAAAAAGCACGGCCGACTAGTTGCCTGGGCCAAACATGACCCGACTCGTCTAGATCAGCGCATTCCCAGTGAGGTTACCGCCCAGTTTGAGAAACACTCGGATGCACTCGATAAATACGGTCATGTCCTCTACGCGATGCATGCTGCGAGTCCGAATCGGGACGACGCCCTAGAAGCTCTAACAGCATTTCTCGATCTCCTATTTAGCGAGCGCGGGATTCCAACCGTTAGCCGCTGGGAACCTGAAGCAACGGCTATTCGCTCCAGGTGGTTTGGCCATTTGATGCCCGAGACCTCACGTGAGCAGATATCCGAATTGTTAGATACCCGTCGCTACGTAATTCTTCAGGGTCCGCCTGGGACCGGCAAAACGCGAATGGCAAGGGACTTAATCGACACAGAGTACAAAGCGCGAGGTGCGAGCGTCCAGTTCCATGCAAATACAACATACGAGAATTTCGTTGGAGGCCTAGCCCCAAGAACTACAACGGGCGACCTCGGTTTTCAGTTTGCTCCCCAAAAGGGCTTCCTCATTGAAGCAGCGGAAGCAGCAAGAGTGTCGAATGCAAAATACTTGCTGCACATTGATGAGATAAACCGGGCCGATTTGGCAAAGGTTTTAGGTGAGGCAATATATTTGCTTGAGGCGGACGATTTAGGGCAACGTTCTATCAAGTTACCGTACAAATTCGATCCACCGACTGAGGATATGCTTCAGCTTCCAAACAATTTACACATCCTCGGAACGATGAATTCGTCTGACCGAAGCCTTGCCCTCGTCGATATAGCGGTGCGGCGTCGTTTCGCTTTCGCAAAGTTATGGCCACAGATCTCTGTCGTCGAACAGAATAGCTGCGAACTGATGGTACGAGCCTTCCAGCAACTGCTCGCGATTTTTGTTGATCATGCGAGCGAGGAATCGATGGATTTGGTGCCTGGGCACTCCTATTTCCTCGAAGCGGACGAACAAAAAGCACGGACGCGTTTAATAACCACCTTGAAGCCCTTGCTCGAGGATTATCTCTCTCAAGGCTACGTATCGTCGTTCGCCGAAAACATTCGCTCCTATATGCAATGGATCGATACGTTGTGAGTCCTTCGACAACGAAACGTGTCCGGCGATCTACTAGAGTTCCAAATAATACCGAGTTGGCGCTTTGGAATCACCGTCGCTGCTTCGAGGCGACGGACAGTACGGTTACGACTCTCCCGGCAAATTTCCTCCTTCGAGGGCAGCCTTCCCGCGACCCTTCATCGCAGACCGGGCGACTGGCCGATCAGTTTGTCGAACTCAACCGTCATATCTTTAGTACCCTCGATTTGAGCGTCGAACCACGATATCGCGATTCAAGAGTCGAACTCGATTTTCATGCAGGAACCCGCATCGGCGCGATTCCGTTGCTATCTCCAACGAGCGGCCGCTATGACTACGGCCTAGTAGTGCGCCCGCGTTTCGATTGGCCGGGGATCGGCCCACTCCTGGGTGCTACAGGATGGAAGGTGATTCCCCAGACGCTCACCTTGCCAATGCTGCCAACTTCTGAGAAACGGATACCGCCTTGGGTCCTGTCGACTATAACGTTGTTCCGCCTGAAGGGTCTAATTGACCAGACACAACGTCGCTTTGATATGGTGAATCAAATCCTGCCAACGCCACGAGGTTCGATCGATTGGGCCAAGTACGCCCACCATCAAATCGGCCGTGCAAAGCTTTTGGAAGTGCCATGTCGGTTTCCTGAACTTCAGAATGACCGTGATCTGCGAGCGGCTATCCGCTTTGCTCTTGATAAACAGCTGCGATCGCTAGAGTCCCAACGCCTTGCTGGAACTTTCGTTATCCAACTAATTGAACTCTGCCGCGACCTGATCGATCAGGTTAGGGACGTTGCTCCGCGAGAACCGAGTCAGACGGCCTTGCTGAGTTGGCGGAGCACTAAACTGAAGACCGAACCCTTCCTCCGAGGCGTCGAAGCCATCGAATGGACCGTTGAGGAGCGAGGGTTGGCAGGTCTCAGCGACCTTCAGGGTCTACCCTGGTCGATGTCCATGGAGGAGTTTTTCGAAGCATGGGTCGAGACAGTCGCATCACTCGTATCTCAACGGATTGGCGGGAGCATTAAAAGCGGCCGAGAGAGGCAAACAGTGGTGCCTCTCTTTTGGGATCCGCCCTACAGGGGTTCGCAGAAGGCTCTGATTCCCGATCTAGTAATAGAGCGCGGCGACACAACCGTTATTATAGACGCAAAGTACAAGGATCACTGGGAAGAGCTTCAGCAAAATCGATGGAAAGACTGGGAGAGCGAACTCCGCGAACGACACCGTAACGATCTCTTGCAGGTACTCGCTTATTCAACAGTGGTGCAAACACCGAAGGTTCTTATCTGCCTTGTTTACCCGTGCCATGAGGACAGGTGGTTGTCACTTCGAGATCGCAATTTACTGATCCATCGTGCCTCACTTCCTTCAGCAAACCGACGAGTCGAGTTAGTCTTAATGGCCTTCCCTCTCTCGACCAGCATCCTACAGGAAGCTGTCGAAGTTGTGTCGAGCGAAGTTCATCGTGTGTCCATGTAGAAAGCGAAACCAGACAATTAATGAGTGCCGTGTTACTTCACGGATGCGACACCCAGAAACGCCGCAGAAGAACCGTCAGGACCGATTAGCTTCTTGATGGCTTCAAGGTGCAAGACCCACTTTTTGTCTTCGCCTTTTTCTAGTTCGTTTCCCAAACGGCCTTGTCTTAACTCATCGAGCTTTGACTCCAGCGCGTAATAAATCTCAGCCCAGTCGTCATGCGTTAGCTTTAGCATAAGCTCTCCGAGCTTCAATTCGGTCTAGCGCAATTGCACTGCGTCCATCGATAGCAACTGCTGGATCTCCGCGACGAAGGCGTCCGTTGGGGAGACCTTGTAGCCGTCGCCGAGTAGGAAGATCGCTTCGTTGCCGTCGTCCAAGCCAAGATGAAGATAGGTAATCGATTGGCCGTTGTAGCGACGGAGCAGGTCCTTGAGCTTCTCCAGATCGCCGTTGGCCATCCGGGCGCGCGGCGCGCGAATCCGCACCTCGCGGACCGCATCGGTCAGTGCGACGTTCAATGGCCGCAGCTCATCGAGGATAATCTGCGCCCGTTCATCGTTAACATCGAGCTTGCCTTTTGCGACGATCGGCTCGGAGCCGCTGATGATTGCCTCGTACTTCTGATAGGTCTCGGGCCAAGCGATACACTCGACCACGCCCTCGCGATCCTCGAGTGAGAACGTCGCGTAGCGTTTGCCCGCTTTATTGTTCTTGAGTTTCACCGCTTGCACGACGCCGGCGATCTGGACTTTGCCACCGTCAGGCGCGCTCGGCAGATCAGCGGTGGTCAGCTTGCCGATACGCCGCAGCTCGCGATCGTACTTATCCAGCGGATGCGCCGTGATGTAAAAGCCGAGCGTCTCCTTCTCGAAGTTCAGGAGTTCTTTCTGCTGCCACTCCGGTACCGCTTCGCGCATTACCAGAGTCGGAGGCTCGTTGCTCTTGCCGAAGAGGCTGATCTGGTTCTTGGCCGCGTCGCTCGCCGCGCGCTGCGTCATCTTGAGCGCATCTTCGACTTGCGACATCAGTGCCGCACGCGCCATCCCGGTGAAGCCAAAAGCTCCGCATTTGATCAGGGCTTCGAGAATCCGCCGATTGAGCAGCTGCGGGCCGAGCCGCAGGCAGAAATCCGCAAGCGACTTAAAGGCGCCATCGCGTTCCCGCACCGTGATTATCTCTTCGGCCGACTTCGATCCGACACCGCGAATCGCGCCGAGGCCGAAGCGGATCGCTTCACCGCTGACGGCAAACTTGACTCGGCTCTGATTGATATCGGGCGGCAGCACCTGAATCCGCATCTCGCGCAGCGCCGCGATATTCTTGTAGGTCTTTTCCATGTCGTCCATGTCGAGCGACATCAGCGCCGCCATGAACTCTCGCGGATAGTGCGCCTTGAGGTAGGCCGTGGTGTAGGAGGTCAGCGCGTAGGCCGCCGCGTGCGAACGGTTGAAGCCGTACGAGGCGAACGTCGCGATCTTCTCGAAAATCGACTCGGCCAGCGCCTGATCGACGCCGTTCTTCACGGCTCCTTCGATAAAGCGCACGCGCTCCTTCTGCATGACCGCGATCGACTTTTTACCCATCGCGGCGCGCAGAATATCGGCCTGTTCGAGCGTGTAGCCCGACAGCGCCTGCGCGGCTCGCATGACCTGCTCCTGGTAGATAATAACGCCGTAGGTATCGCGCAGGACGGGTTCGAGCAGCGGATGGTCGTATTCGACCTTCTCTTTTCCGTGCTTGCGCTTGATATACGGATCGACCATCCCGGCGTCGAGCGTGCCTGGACGAAACAGCGAAATCGCCGCGATAACGTCCTCGAAGCACGAAGGCTTGAGGTCGCTGAGAAACCGGCGCATCCCCGAACCTTCCATCTGGAAGACGCCGACCGTATCGCCGCGCGCGAGGAGCTTGTAGCTATCAGGATCGTCGAGGTTGAGCCGGACCAAATCCGGCGGTGTCCCGCCGCCGGCCGCGATCAGGTCGAGCGTATCCTTGATCAGGGTAAGGTTTTTCAGCGCGAGGAAGTCGAACTTGATAAGCCCGATCTCCTCGACACCTTTCATAGAATATTGCGTGATCGCAACGCCGTTTTCGTTGCGCTCCTTATCGACGTAGAGGGGAACGAGATCGTGCAGCGGTGCGTCGGCGATCACGACACCGGCAGCGTGTCGGGAGGCGTGACGCAGCAGGCCTTCGAGCTTAAAGGCGTAATCGAAAAGCTCGGGATATTTAGTCCGCTCTTCCTTAAGGCGCGGCTCCATCTCGAGCGCATCTTTCAGCGGAAAATCGCGGCCCTGCTTCGGCGCCGGGTAGAGCTTGACGATCCGGTCAGTCTCGGCGAACGAAAGACCGAGCACGCGACCGACGTCGCGAATCGCCTGCTTGCCCTTGATAGTACCGAACGTGATGATCTGCGCTACGCGATCGTCGCCATACTTTTTACGGACGTAATCGAGTACCTCGTCGCGCCGCTCAAAGCAGAAGTCCGTATCGATATCAGGCATCGATCGGCGGCCCGGATTCAGCCATCGCTCGAAAAGCAGTTTATGCTCGATCGGATCGACTTCCGTAATTCGCAACGCATAGGAGACCAGACTGCCGACGACCGAGCCACGGCCGGGGCCCACGGGAATCCCGACACTGCGCGCGTAGTTGATGAAATCGGCGACGATCAGCATGTAGCCGGAGAAGCCCATCTCGCGGATAACCGGCAATTCGCGATCGAGCCGTTCGCGATACGGTGTCTCGTCAAAGTCGCCGCGCCGCGCATGCAGCTCAGCGAGCCGCTGATCTAGCCCTTCGCGCACATTTTTTTCGAGCTCGGTTTCGAGTTCCTGATCGTTCAGTTCAGGACTGCTCGCGTCCGGTCGATAGATCGGGAAGTGAAATTTGCCCGACTCGAATTCGAAATCGACCTGCTTCGCGATTTCGAGTGTATTGCGGATCTCTTCGGAGTCGGCGCCAAACGCGGCGATCATTTCCTCGGGCGTTTTGACGTAAAGCTCGTCCGTATCAAAGCGCCAACGGGTCTCATCCGCCATCGTCTTGCCGGTCTGGATACAGAGCAGTACTTCGTGCGCCTTGGCGTCATCCCGATGGAGATAATGGCAGTCATTCGTCGCGACCAGCGGGATTCCGGACTTGCGGCCGATCTCGCGCAGCGCCTCGTTCAGCGGACCATGCAGCCCGTTATCCTGCAGTTCCAGGTAGAAGCGACCGGGGAAGGTCTTCGCATACCACTCGGCAGACTCCCGAGCCTTATCGAGACGACCGCCACGCAAGGCGCGGGCGACTTCGCCACTGAGGCATCCCGAGAGCACAATCAGGCCTTCTGAATTTTCAGCCAGGATTTCCTTGTCGATTCGAGGCTTGTAGTAGAGGCCCTCCTGATAGGCCGAGGTCAGCAGGCGGCAGAGGTTCTGATAGCCCTTACGCGACTGCGCCAGCAGAATCAGATGGTAGTTGTTGCCACCTTCAACGTCGTCGCCCTTTTGCGTCTGCGTGCGATCGGTGCGCTTGCCGGGGGCCAGATAGGCCTCACATCCGATAATGGGTTTCACGCCGATCGCGCGGGCCTTGGAATGAAATTCGACCGCGCCAAACATATTGCCGTGATCGGTCATCGCGATCGCCGGCATCCCCGAGGTTTTGACGTGCTCAAACAGCGATCCAATCTTGTTGGCGCCATCGAGCAGGCTGTACTGCGTATGAACGTGCAGGTGTACGAAACTCATCGTGAAACCAGCGGCCTCCCCACTCTCGACCGCCATCATATTACCGTAGCGCGGCTCGCGAGCGCTGTGGATAGGGAGCGATTTTCAACAACTTGGGCGCTCTGGCGGCTGTCGGGTGGATCACGCAGAATCGGGCGATGGCACAGGCTCCACGACAGCAATTCCCGGCGCTCGCGACCCTCGAAGACGGCCCTTTTTCCGCGCTGCTCGGACTCAAAATCGAGGCCGCCGGCGAGGGCGAGGTCGTCGTCCGGATGCCGTTCCATCCACGAATACTCAACTACGGCCCACCCGACGTGCCGATTCATGGCGGAGCAATTTCAACACTCGCGGACTTCGCAGCATGCGCTGCCGTATGGACGATGCCGCAGACGCAGAGCAGCGCCACCATCTCGATGACGGTGAACTACACTGCACCAGGAATCCAGAGCGACCTTCTTGCCGAGGCGGTGGTGCGGCGTGCGGGCAAGCGCGTCGCGAGTATCAACGTCGCGATTCAGGATACGCGCGGCAACCTCGTCGCCGATGCGCTCATCACTTACAAGATTGCCTGAAGAGAGTCGCTAACGGGTTTGCGGCCACAGCCTCATGAGATAGAGAATGCGAGCAAGGATCTTTGAGGAGCGCGCCGATGCTGATTCCGACCACTATCGTAGGTAGCTATCCGCAGCCTGATTGGCTGATTGATCGCGAAGAGCTCAAGAAACGGGTACCGCAGCGCGTTCGGGCCAAAGATCTATGGCGCATCCCCGAGCCGTGGCTGGAGCAAGCCCAGGACGATGCGACGATCCTCGCGATCCGTGAGATGGAACGTGCGGGTGTCGATATCATCTCCGACGGCGAGATGCGTCGCGAGAGCTACTCGAATCGCTTCGCCAATGGTCTCGGCGGGGTCGATAAAGAGCGTCTCGGTAAGGGGCTGAATCGACGAGGTGGCCCCGACGTAGTGCCTCTGGTGTCCGGTCCAATTCGACGTATCGAACCGGTCGAGGTCCGCGATCTGCAGTTTTTGCGCGCCAATACCGATCGCAAGATCAAAATCACGCTGCCGGGTCCCTTCACGATGACCCGTCAGGCCGAGAACACCGTTTATCCTGACGAGGAATCGCTCGCGATGGCCTTCGCGGAGGCAGTGAATCAGGAGGTAAAAGACCTCTTCGCCGCCGGCGCAGACATCGTCCAGTTGGATGAGCCCTACATGGATTCCTTCCCGGACGCAGCCAAGCGCTACGCCGTAAGGGCGATCAATCGTGCGCTCCAAGGAGTCACGGGGACCACCGCCGTGCATCTCTGCTTTGGCTACGGCCATTACGTAAAGAAGAAAGGCGCGCCCTATTCCTTCCTGACCGAACTCAATGACTGCATCGCGAATCAGATCTCGATCGAGGCTGCGCAGCCGCGCCTCGACCTCAGTGTGCTTAAAGACCTTCCAACCAAAACGATTATGCTCGGGGTGCTCGACCTGGGAACCGAGGAGATCGAAACACCCCAAGTAGTCGCCGATCGGTTACAGGCCGCGCTGAAGATTATTCCCGCGGATCGCCTGATTGCCGCGCCGGATTGCGGGATGAAATACCTGCCACCCGCGGTCGCATTCGGTAAACTCACAGCGATGGTCGAGGGCGCCCGTATCGTGCGCGCCGAGCTCTAACCGCCCTCATCAAAAGCAGCACCATTACGCCCAGCCTGAGACCTTTCCGGTCGCAGAATCGGCGACTCTTTGTCATGTTGTTTGACTCTGAGTCACCATTATTTATGTCAGACAGAGATTAACGCGGCATTAGGGAATCCACCCGAATGACTTAGAGTGA
>Ga0335069_10006614_pt1 | contig 16829 bp, 12 predicted proteins | sample Lox_Sample_11_FD_206714 | JGI IMG/M metagenome (GOLD analysis project Ga0335069, IMG submission 206714) | Soil microbial communities from Loxahatchee National Wildlife Refuge, Florida, United States - Lox_Sample_1.1 | ecosystem: Environmental > Terrestrial > Soil > Wetlands | place: USA...
AGGGGGAGCGTCGCGCGCATCGGGGTGGCCGTCGTGAGAAGGAGCGGCAATCGCGTGTAGTGTATGCGATCAGGCCTTCTCGGCTCGCGGCGCGCGCAGCTTGCGCACGAGCACCGGGGTGAGCGCGAGCAGGCCGAGCAGCACGAATGCGGCGATCGTCTCCGTCGAAAAGAGGCCCGACAGCGAATCGATCCGCCCGAGCGTCTGGCCGAGGTTCACCAGCACGAAAGAGCCCGGGATGATCCCGACCAGCGTGCCGAAGGCGAACGTGCGGACGCCGATCGTCGTAAACGCCGGCGCGAGGTTGACGAGGAAGAAGGGGAAGAGGGGGACGAGGCGCAGGAAGAGCAGATAGCTCAATGCGTTCTCGGTGAACCCGGCGTTGATCTTTTCGCCGACAGCGCCCAGGCGGCGGCGTGCGGCGTCGGCGAAGAGGTAGCGGGCGGCGATGAACAGCAGCGTGGCCCCGATCGTTGCGGCGATCACGACGAGCACCGTGCCCACCCAGCGGCCGAACAGGAAGCCCATCGTCAATGACAGGACGAGGCCGCCGGGTATGCTGAACGCGGTGGCGAGCACGTAGACTCCGAAGCCGATTGCCAGCGCGGCAGCGTAGTGCTCGCCGGTGAAGGCGAGAAGCGCGTCACGGTTGGCCTTGACGGCTTCGAGCGTCAGGTAGCGCTCGCCGTGAAACGCGAAGAACGCGGCGGCGGCGATTGCGACCGCCGCCAGAAGCGCGATCCTGCCGCGCAGGCCGCGGGCAGCGCGCGGCGCATCGACAGGGGTTGCGTTCACGGAGCCGCCGGCCGGCGCGGGCGAAGGCCCCGCCGTCATTGGCGGACGCCCCTCAGCCCGAAGATCCGCTGGATCCACATCCGCGACGAGGGGGTCAGCCCTTCCTTCAATCGCTGATCGGCGACGCGACGATTGATCTGCGCGAGCGTCGGATACGCGTGGATGACGCCGGTCAGCTCCTTGGCGTTCATCCCCTTCGCGACCGCCAGCACGTATTCGGCGATCAGCTCGCCGGCGTGCGCGCCGACGATCGCCGCGCCGAGCACCTTGCCGCGCGGATCGGTGACGATCTTCGCGAAGCCGGTGGTCTCGCCTTCGGCGCGCGCGCGGTCGATGTCGTCGAAGGCGAAGCGATAGATCCGGTGCGCGACGCCCTGATGCTTCGCTTCGGCTTCGGAGAGCCCGACGCGCGCGAGCTCGGGATCGGTGTACGTGCACGACGGAACGACGGGCGAGGGCTTCGCCCAGCGCATCCGGAAGATCGCATGCCGCAGCAGGATTCCGGCATGGTGCTCGGCGACGTGGGTGAATTGCGCTCCGCCGGCGGCGTCGCCGATCACGTAGATGGCGGGGTTCGTCGTGCGCAGGCCGTCGTCGCCGAGGACGAACCGACCGTTGTCGAGCTCGACGCCGGCAGCGTCGAGCCCGAGTCCCTCGATGTTCGCGAGGCGGCCCGCGGCGATAAGCAGATGGGTGCCGACGAGCTCAGTGGGTCTGCCGTCCGCGGTGCGCAGCATCACGCGGATGTCGCCTTTGCGTCCCTGGCAGCTCAGGATCGCTGCGCCGAGATGGTGGCGGATGCCTTCGGCGGTCAGCGCGGCGAATACGACCGCGGCAGCGTCGGCGTCTTCGCGCGGGAGGATTCGCGGCGCGACGTCGACGACGGTGACCTCGCTCCCGAGGCGGCGAAACGCCTGCGCCATTTCGCAGCCGATCGGGCCCGCGCCGACCACCAGCAGTGACGGAACGGGTTCGCGGAGGTCGAAGATCGTCTCGTTGGTGAGAAACGGCGTGCGTTCGATTCCCGGCAGCCGCGGAACCGCGGGGCGCGACCCTGTGGCGATCACGAACGTTTTCGCCGTGAGCTTCCTGCCGTTGACCTCGAAGGCGCCGCGCGCGACGAACTTCCCGGCGCCGAAGAACACTTCGACGCCGAGGCCGCGGAATCGCTCCGGACTGTCGTTCGGCTCGATTCCCTTGATGACCTCGGCGACGCGCTCCATCACGCGCGCGAGATCGGGACGCGGGGCCGCCGGGGTGAGCGCCCAGCGGTCGGCGTGGCGCATCTGATAGGCGACGCGCGCGGACTTGATCAGGGTCTTCGACGGTACGCAGCCGTACCAGAGGCAGTCGCCGCCGAGGCGGTTCTTCTCGACGAGGGCCACCTTCGCGCCGAGTGCTGCGCCGCCCGCGGCCACGACAAGGCCACCCGAGCCGCCGCCGATTACCACGATGTCGAATTCGGGTTGAGTCATGGGACGAAAGAGCGCGCTTGGTTCTCTTCCCCGCTCGGAGGTAGACCTGCCGGGCCCGACAATCGTTCGCTCGCGGTTCGCGAACCTATTCCCGCAACCGGCATTCATTCTGAACCGCTGCGGCGGGTAGGTGAAGCTCGAAGGCGGCGGGACTCCGTTACCGTGCCAACGAGCGAGCGAGGCGCCCGAATCGACCCTCAGCGGCAAAGGGTTTTCGCGATTGCCCCCAGGGGTGAGGGTGCCGGTGCCGCCTGTGCCGGGCGTGCTGAGGGGCGCTGCTCGCCGGAGCGCGGTGCGGCGTGCCGGCTCAACTCGTCGGGGTTGTCGAGAGGATTCGGCGGCGCGGACGCCGGCATCAGTGGAAATCGCGGGATCGGACGTCGAGGGCCCCCAGCAGCGGGGAGAGGTCGGCGAGCCTTCCTGCCAGCACGTGGACGACCGGGCCCACGCGCTCGATCTTTCCGAAGACGGCAAGAAGCTTCGCGCCGAGAAGCTCGCGCCGCTGGCGGTCGCTCAAGTCGCGCCAGACGATCACGTTGGTCGCGCCGGTTTCGTCTTCGAGCGTCACGAAGATCACCCCGCTCGCGGTGTCGGGCCGCTGGCGACCGATGACGATCCCGGCAGTGCGGACGATGCGACCCTGCGGGGTCGCAGCGATCTCCGACGCCGTCGCGAGGCGCTTCGCCCGCAACCGATCGCGCAGGAGGGCCAGCGGATGCCGCCGCAGCGTGAACGCGAGCCTCCGATAGTCGGCGACGATGTCCTGCCCTTCGGTGGGCGGCGGCAGCGGGGCAGTGGGTTCCTCGATCGGACTGCCCCCGGTGGCGAGTGCCGTAAGCACAGGCGGGCACCATAGCGGAGGCAGCCGTTCGACGCCGGCGACCTCCCACGCTGCGCCGTGACGGTGTCCGGCAAGCGCCACGAGCGCGCCGGCTTCGGCGAGGCACGTCAAATCGCGCTTGTCGAGGCGCGCGCGATGGGCGAGGTCGGCGACACTCGCGAACGGCCTCGTCTGCCGCGCTTCGACCAGCCGCTTCGCGCCGGCTTCGGAAAACCCCGCAATGCAGCGCAAGCCGAGGCGCAGCGCAGGCGTCTCCGCCCCCATTTTCTCCAGCGTGCAGTCCCACTCGCTCACCGTCACATCGACGGGTCGCACCTCGACGTCGTGCCGGCGCGCATCGGAGACGAGCTGCGAAGGCCCGTAGAAGCCCATCGGCAGCGAGTTGAGGATCGCGCCGCAGAACGCCGCCGGCTCGTAGCGCTTGAGCCACGCCGATATGTAAACGAGAAGCGCGAAGGACGCCGAGTGCGATTCGGGGAAGCCGTATTCGCCGAAGCCCAGGATCTGCTGATAGATCTGCCGCGCGAACGCTTCGGCGTAACCGCGCGCCGCCATCCCGTCGATCAGCCGCTGCTCGAATTTCTCGAGCCCGCCTTTGCGCCGCCACGCCGCCATCGAGCGGCGCAGATGGTCGGCTTCGCCCGGCGTGAATCCCGCGGCGACGATCGCGAGCTGCATCACCTGCTCCTGGAAGATCGGCACGCCGAGCGTGCGCTCGAGCACGGTCTTGACCGCTTCGCTCGGGTAGGTGATCGGCTCCGTTCCCTCGCGGCGCCGCAAGTACGGGTGGACCATCCCGCCCTGGATCGGCCCTGGCCGGACGATCGCGACCTCGATCACGAGGTCGTAGAAGCACGCTGGCTTCAAGCGCGGCAGCATCGACTGCTGTGCGCGCGACTCGATCTGGAACACGCCGATCGTGTCGGCGCGCCGACACATCGCGTAGACCTCGGGATCTTCCGCAGGGATGTCCTGCATCCCGATCTCGCGGCCGCGGAAGTGCGACACCATCGCGAGCGCACGGCGGATCGCCGAGAGCATCCCGAGCGCGAGGCAATCGACCTTCAGGAGCCCCAGCGCGTCGAGATCGTCCTTGTCCCACTGCAGCACGGTGCGCGCCTTCATCGCCGCGTTCTCGACAGGCACCATCCGCTCGATCCGGTCGCGCGCGATGACGAAGCCGCCGACGTGCTGCGACAGGTGACGGGGAAAGCCCATCAGCTCGTTCGCGAGCGCGCTCAGGCGGACGATCGCCGGATTGTCGGGCTCGAACCCGGCTTCACGGATGCGCTCCGGCAGCACGTTACGGCCGTCCCACCCGGCGAAGACGCCGGCAAGCCGGTCGACCTGCGCCAGGTCGAGCCCCAGCGCCTTGCCAACGTCGCGCACTGCGCTCTTCGGCCGATAGGTGATCAGCGTCGCGGCGATCGCCGCGCGGTCGCGACCATATTTCGTGTACACGTACTGCATCACCTCTTCGCGCCGCTGGTGCTCGAAGTCGACGTCGATGTCGGGCGGCTCGTTGCGCTCGCGGCTGATGAAGCGCTCGAACAGCATGTTCATCCGTGAGGGGTCGACTTCGGTGATGCCGAGCGCGTAGCAGACCGCCGAGTTGGCCGCCGAGCCGCGTCCCTGGCACAGGATCCCCTGCGAGCGGGCGTACGCGACGATATCGTGGACGGTGAGGAAGTAGGGCTCGTAGCGGAGCTCCGCGATCAGCGCGAGCTCGTGCTCGATCAGCTCGCGGACCTCCGCACGGACGACCGCGCCACGATAGCGCCGCGCGAGCCCTTCCTCGGTGAGCTTGCGCAGCCAGGACGTCGGCGTCTCGCCTGCCGGCACGATCTCCTCCGGGTATTCGTAGCGCAACTCGTCGAGCGAAAACGTGCAACGCCGAGAGATCGCGACGGTTTCCGCGAGAAGAGCCGCCGGATAGATCGTCGAGAGGCGCGGGCGCGAGCGCAGGTGCCGCTCGCCATTCGGGTGCAGAGCGAAACCGCAATCGGCGAGTGGTTTTTTCACGCGGATCGCGGTCAGCGTGTCCTGCAGCGCGCGCCGCGCGCGCACGTGCATGTGGACGTCGCCCGTCGCCACGAGCGGAAGTTCCGCGGCGCGGGCGAGCGATTCGTAGCGCACGAGCCGCAGACGGTCGCCTGCGCGGGCGAAGAGCTCCACGGCGAGCCACGAGCGGCCGGGAAAGGTGGCGGCGACCCAGCGTGCAGTGGAAAGCAGTGTCGGGGGCGATTTTTCCGGCGACTCCTCCGCAATCTGATCCAGCTCGCGAAAAGTCGTCTCTGACTCCACTTTTCGTAGCGATGCGTCCGGCGGCACCCACAGCGCGAGCAGTCCTCCCGCGAAAGCCGCGACGTCGTCGCACGAGAGCGCGTAGAGCCCCTTCGCCGCGTTGCGCCGTCCGCGGGTGATAAGTTGCGCGAGGTTGCCGTAGCTCGCGCGGTCGGTGACGAGCAGCACGATCTTCGTGCCGTCGTCGAGCCTGATCTCGCTGCCGATGACGAGCGGAAGCCGCGCTTCCTTCGCTGCGAGATGTGCGCGGACCACACCCGCGAGCGAGCATTCGTCGGTGATCGCGAGCGCCGCGTACCCGAGCGCCTGCGCACGCTGGACGAGCTCGTCCGGATGCGACGCGCCGCGCAGGAACGAGAAGTTCGTGAGGCAATGGAGCTCGGCGTAGGCGGGAAGCATGGGGCTTCGCTTGTTTCCGTGACCGCTCGGAGGGACCGGAGGCCGGTCGGAGCCAGGAGAATGCCGCATAAATATACGGTATTCGATCCGGCCCGGAAAGGCAGCCGACAGACGCCAGGGCCATGCTGCCGGCCGCTTTACCGAAGCCGGTAAGATGCGGGCTTCGCCTCGCTCGTCTCCTTCCGCCCCGTTCCCGAAAGCACTGCATGCCCGACATCGCCTTCGACCGCTTCCATCGCTACGCCGAGCTCACCGCGATCCTCGAGGCGTTCGCTGCCGAACGGCCCGATCTCGTCTCCATGAAGTCGATCGGCAAGAGCCACGAGGGCCGCGATATCTGGGTGCTGGCGGTCACCAACACCGCGACGGGACCGGCCGCCGAGAAGCCCGCGTTCTGGGTCGACGGCAACATCCACTCGACCGAAGTCGCGGGATCGGCAGCGAACCTCTACTTTCTGCAGGTGCTCGTCACGCAATACGGCAAGGATCCGGACATCACCCGCGCGCTCGACACCCGCGCGTTCTATGTGTGTCCGCGGATCAATCCCGACGGCGCCGAATGGGCGCTCGCCGACAAGCCGAAATGGGTGCGCTCGAGCACGCGTGCGTGGCCCTGGGACGAGGACGAGATCGAAGGCCTCACCGTCGAGGATGTCGACGGCGACGGGCGCATCCTGCAGATGCGCATTCGCGATTCGAACGGACTGTGGAAGGACCATCCGGAGCACCCGGGGCTCATGGTCCGCCGCGACCCGACCGAAACGGGCGGCACGTACTACCGCGTCATTCCCGAGGGGTCGATGGAGGGCTGGGATGGTTTTACGTTACGCGTGAAGAAGAGGAAACAGGGACTTGATCTGAATAGGAATTTCCCGGCCAACTGGAGGCAGGAATTCGAGCAGCTCGGCGCGGGGCCTTACCCGACCTCCGAGCCCGAAGCGCGCGCGCTCGCGGAGTTCTTCGCGCACCACCCGAACGTAACGGGCGGCGTCTCGTTCCACACCTGGAGCGGCGTGCTGCTGCGCCCGTTCGATCATCTCGCCGATGACGAGATGCACGCCGAGGATCTGTGGCACTACCAGAAGGTCGGCGTGAAAGGGACCGAGCTCACCGGCTATCCGGCGATCTCGGTGTTCCACGAGTTCCGCTATCACCCGAAATCGGTGATCGGCGGCTCGTTCGACTGGATCTACGAGCACTTGGGTATCTTCAGCTGGGTCGTCGAGATCTGGAGCCCGATGCGCGAGGCAGGCATCGAGAACTACCAGTACATCGAGTGGTTCCGCGACCACCCGATGGCCGACGACGTGAAGCTCTATCGCTGGAGCAAGGAGAAGCTGGGCGGACTCGCGCACATTGCGTGGAGGCCCTTCGACCATCCGCAGCTCGGTGAGCTCGAGGTCGGCGGCTGGAACCGCTTTCACGCGTTCGGCAATCCGCCGCCGCAATGCCTCGAGCGCGAGCTCGCGCGCTTTCCGAAGTGGATCCTCTGGCAGGCGCTCACGTCGCCGCGGATGGAGCTGGTCGCCGCGCAGAGCGAAGCGCTTGCCGATGGCCACTGGCGCGTGCGGCTCGTGGTCCAGAACACCGGTTGGCTGCCGAGCTACGTATCGAAGCGCGCGCTCGAGCGCCGGGTCGTCCGCGGGGTGATCGCGGAAATCGCGCTGCCCGACGGCGCCGCGCTCGTCCAGGGCAAGCGCCGCGAGGAGATCGGGCAGCTCGAAGGCAAATGGGCGAAGCACACCGCGGTGTCGTTCTGGCCCGATTACAACGTCACCGACGATCGCGTGAAGGTCGAATGGATCGTGCGGGGAAAGCGCGGCGACCGCGTGGACCTGCTCGCGCGCCACGACCGGGCGGGCAACGTGCGCGCGAGCGTGGTGCTCGGCTGAGTTCGGGCAATTGTCAACAATGTTGACAAATGGCTGCGCCGCCGTCGCGGTCGTGGGGTGCGGGTGGCGCAAGCCGAAGGGCGCCCGGTCTCGTGAAGCCCGGAGGTTTGCGCCACCCGCAACCCAACGCCGTCGAGGTTGACTATTGGAGGAAGCAATCGATGCCTGACCTCTCGACTAGACTGAGATGCGCGTTGACGCTCGCGGTGGCCACACTCGCCGGTGCCGGGTGCACGACGGTGTCCACGGCCCCGAAAACCGGGCTCGACCGGATCGAGCACATCGTCGTCATCTATGCGGAGAACCGCAGCTTCGACAACCTCTACGGACTCTTTCCGGGCGCCGACGGCATCAACAACGCGACGCCCGAGCAGTACACGCAGGTCGACTACGACGGCAAGCCGCTGCCGCATCTGCCGCCGGTGTGGAAGGGAAGAGACCCGGATCCGGCGTTTCCGCGGGACCTGCCCAACCGGCCGTTTCGCATCGACGCGCCGCCGATCAACATGCCTCTCTCGGTGCCCACGCGCGATCTCATCCACAAGTTCTATCCGCAGCAGGAGCAGATCGACGGCGGCCGCAACAATCGCTTCGCCGAAGTCTCCGACGCCGGCGGACTCGCGATGGGCTACTACGACGGCTCGAAGCTGCCGATGTGGAAGTGGGCTACCGAGTACACGCTCGCCGACCACTTCTTCATGGGGGCGTTCGGCGATTCCTACATCAATCACTTCTGGCTGATCTGCGCGTGCACGCCGCGCGACGCCGAACCGCCGAAGAATCGGATCGCACAGCTGGATGAGCGCGGCTGGCTCAAGCGGCGGCCCGATTCGCCACCTTCGGCGCTGACGGGGCCCGCCGCGTTCGTTCCGGGCGACTTCACTGCCGACGGCTATTCGATCGCGACGAACCAGCCGGCCTATCAACCGTCGAACCTGCGGCCGGCGGCGGATGGCGATCCGCGGTACGCCGACACCGCGAAGGGAGGGTTCCTGCCGCCGCAGACGCAGAAGACCATCGGCGACACGCTTTCCGCGAAGGGCATCTCGTGGGCGTGGTACGGCGGCGCGTGGGCGGCCGCAGTGAAGGATGGCATGCAGCCGCCGAGCGCGAAGCGGCAGATCATCTACAACAACGATCCGGGCCATCCCTACTTCGTCGTCCACCATCAGCCGTTCAACTACTTCGCGCGGTTCGCGCCGGGAACCGCCGACCGCGAGCTTCATCTGAAGGACTACACGGATCTCGTCGCCGGCATCGACCGGGGCGAGCTGCCTGCAGTGGCCTTCTACAAGCCGCAGGGCACATTCAACGAGCATCCGGGCAACACCGACGTGATGTCCGGCGACATCCACATCTCGGAGCTGGTCGGCAGGATCAAGGCGAGCCCGCTGTGGACGTCGACGGCGATCATCGTCACCTACGACGAAAACGGCGGCTTCTGGGATCACGTGGCGCCGCCCAAAGGCGATCGCTGGGGGCCGGGAACGCGAATTCCGGCGATCATCATCTCGCCCTACGCGAAGCGCGGCTACGTCGATCACACCTATTACGATACGACGTCGATCATCAAGTTCATCACGCGGCGCTTCGCGCTGGAGCCGCTTCCGGGGGCGCGCGCGAACGCCGGCGATCTCACGGCCGCGTTCGACTTGCCCTAGCCGGGTGTTCCGGCGCCGCGAGCGCTCGCTCGATCGGACGAAAGGACCGCCGCCGTCGTGCGTGAATCTCGCGCGTCCTCGCTCGGTCGCATCCCGCACGGGGTCTGGACGCTCGGGTTCGTCAGCATGTGCATGGACCTTTCGTCCGAGCTCATCCATTCGTTGCTTCCGCTCTACATGGCGATCGGCCTCGGGGCCTCGACGCTCACGATCGGCGTCGTCGAAGGGATCGCGGAGGCGACGGCGATGATCGTCAAGCTCTTCTCGGGCGCGCTTTCCGATCATTTCCGCCGGCGCAAGGCGCTCGTCGTCGTCGGGTACGGGATCGCGGCCGTCACTAAGTTCGTCTTTCCGCTTGCTCCGACCCTCGGATGGGTCGTCGCGGCGCGTTTCGCCGACCGCGTTGGCAAGGGGATCCGCGGCGCGCCGCGGGACGCGCTGATCGCCGACCTGACGCCTGCGGACCTGCGCGGCGCGAGCTTCGGGCTGCGCCAGGCGCTCGACACCGTGGGGGCCGTTGGCGGTCCGCTGCTGGCAATCGCCGCAATGGCGCACTTCGCGAGCGACTTCAAGGCCGCGTTCTGGATCGCCGTGGTCCCGGCGGTCGCTTGCGTCCTGCTGCTCGTGTTCGGCGTCGAGGAACCCGCGCCGGCTTCGGATGCGGCGTCCGCGGACGGCACGGCACCGATGAAGTTCGGCGACGTCCGGCGCCTCGGGCGCCGCTACGCGATCGTCGTCGGCATCGCAGCGGTGCTCACGCTCGCGCGGTTCTCGGAAGCGTTCCTCGTGCTGCGCGCGAACGACGTCGGCATTTCGACCGCGATGGCCCCGTGGGTGATGGTGGTCATGTCGGTCGTGTATGCCGGCGTCGCGTATCCGGCCGGCGCGGCCGCCGACAAGGGGCGCAGCCCGTGGCTGCTTTCGCTGGGGTTCGCCGCGCTGCTCGTCGCCGATCTGCTTCTCGCCAATGCCGCCGGATGCGCGCTGCTTTTCGCCGGCGTGGCGCTCTGGGGTCTGCACATGGGCCTTACGCAGGGCCTGCTCGCCGCGCTTGTCGCGGCGTCCGCGCCCTCCGACCTGCGCGGCACCGCGTTCGGCATCTTCAATCTGGTCTGCGGAATCGCGCTCCTCGCCGCGAGCGCGCTCGCCGGTTGGCTGTGGGATACTTTCGGGCCGGGTGTCACGTTCTACGTCGGCGCCGCGTTCACGGCGATCGCCTGGATCGGCCTCGCGCGCCTTGGGGGCGGCGCGACTGAACTGCGGCGGGCGTAACCGGTCTGTAAGGGCATCTTGACGCGAACGACCAACGCCAATCACCCCGACAAGGAGAGGTGCCATGGCGAGCATCACCGCCAGCGCGCCGGCTGAGAGCGGATATCTTTACTATCGGCACACGTTGCCGGTGCGCATCATGCACTGGATCAACGCGGTCGCACTGACGATCCTGCTGATGAGCGGCCTCGGGATCTTCAACGTGCATCCGGCGCTCTATTGGGGCAAGTCGTCGTACACCGGCAAGCCCCCGCTGCTCGAGATGCGCGCGGTCGATCGCGGCGATCTCGGTTACAAGGGTGTCACCAGGATACTCGGCCACGAGTACGACACCACCGGCGTGTTCGGGCTGTCGAAGCAGTCCGATGGCCGCCTCGCGGGTCGCGGCTTTCCGTGGTGGGCGACGATCCCCGACAACCAGTGGCTATCGATGGCGCGGCGGTGGCACTTCTTCTTCGCCTGGGTGCTCCTCGCTAACGGGCTCGTCTACGTCGCCTACTCGGCGGCGAGCCGCCATCTTTCGCGCGATCTCGCGCCCGATGGCAGCGATTGGCGCTCCTTCGGCCGCTCGATCGTCGATCACCTCAGATTCCGCCATCCGAGCGGTGAAGGAGCGAAGCGCTACAACGTGCTGCAGAAGCTCGCGTATCTCATCGTCATCTTCGTCCTGGTGCCGCTCGTCGTCCTGATGGGTATCGCGATGTCGCCGTGGATGAACAGCGTATTCCCCGGCTGGGTCGATTTGTTCGGCGGGCGGCAGTCGGCGCGCACGATTCACTTCATCGCCGCTTGGCTGCTGGTCGCGTTCGTGCTGATCCACGTGTTCGAGGTGATCGTCTCCGGGTTGTGGAACCACCTCCGCTCGATGATCACCGGCCGGTATCGGATTCGGACGGAGGCTCGGCATGGATGACAACCAGAAGGCCCGGCGCCGCTTCCTCGCCCGCACGCTCGGTGCAGCGGGGACGCTCGCGCTCGGCGGATGCGAGCGCCTGTCGCATACCGAATGGTTCCCGAAGGTGCTCTCCGGCGCCGAGGTGGCGAGCTCGGCGGTCGCGCACGCGGTAACCTCGCGCAGGTCGATGGCGCAGGAGTTCACCGAGGCCGATCGCTCGCCGAGCTTTCGCAGCAACGGCACCGCGAAGCCCGACACCGACGACTACCGCACGCTTGCCGCCAGCGCGTTTGCCGGCTACAAGCTGGAGGTGGACGGGCTGGTCGACAGGCCCTCGAGTTTCTCGCTCGCCGAGCTGCGCGCGCTGCCGAGCCGTACGCAGATCACGCGCCACGACTGCGTCGAGGGCTGGAGCGCGATCGCCAAGTGGAAAGGCGCGCGCCTTTCCGCGCTGCTCGAGGCCGTGCGCCCGAAGGCCGAAGCGCGATTCGTCGTGTTCTACTGCGCTGACCCGATGGATGACGACGGGACGGACTTCTACTACGAGAGCATCGACTTCGAGGACGCGTTCCATCCGCAGACGATCCTCGCCTATGACCTGAACGACGCGGTGCTTCCGGTTGCCAACGGCGCGCCGATCCGGCTCCGGGTCGAGCGGCAGCTCGGCTACAAGCACGCGAAGTACGTGATGCGGATCGAGCTCGTCGACAGCTTTGCCGAGATCGAGGGCGGGAAGGGCGGCTACTGGGAGGACAGCCAGGGCTACGCGTGGTTCGCCGGCATCTGATCCAAAGGCCGGGGCTTCCCTCGATTCGCGGGCAGCGGAGGCTCGGCGGGACTACATTCCCGGCGGCGCGTTCGGCATCGAGCGCGGCGGCAGGTTGCGGAAGATGCACGCGAACGACGCGTCGTTCCTGGAGCTCGGGCCGAGGAATCCGGTGACTCCGTCACGGTATGCCGCCGGCGAGATATTGCCGTAGTAGAGCTTCGACGTCATGTCGAGGAAGTACGAGTAGTTGAAGTCGTTCGCTCCGCCGTTCTGTATCCACTCGCCGACGTTGGCGTCGCCGATCATCAGCGGACTGCAGCTGCTCGCGATCGTATTGAGAAACGCGTTGTAGCCGGTCGCCTGGACATTCGTCACCGAATCCGGAGCGCAGGCGCTCGCCGTTGCGAGGAACGCCAGTGCGAGAGCGCTCGCGCGCAACGGCGAGCGGCGGGAAGTGCTGCTGCGCAGAAGGGGATTGTCCATCGTGAGCTCCATCGACAGGGCGGGCGCGGCGCCGCGAATTCTAGCAGGCCGTGTGTGCCGGCGGATGGCGAAGCGCCGCCAGCGCCTCGTAGCACTCCGAAGCCGGGTCGATGCGCTCGTGGCGAATCAGGAAATCGAGGATCACGAGACTCGCGTCGGCGGTCACGGCATCGGGACCCTCGTCGATCGCGATGAGCCGGGCTGCCTCGTCGAGCCCGACGAGGCGGTAATCGACGACTTCACCGTCCTCGCCGGCGGGGCTGAATCGGGTGGGGAGCCACAAGTCGTGAACGAAGATCGTTTCGCGCTGCAGGCCGTCCGGCTGCGCGCGGTGCATCTCCACCGTGCCTGCGGCGCGCGCGAGCGAGGCGAGCGGCCGGGCGATGCCGGCTTCCTCCCGGGCTTCCTTGACCACGGTCTCTGTGACGGTCCGGCCCGACGCGATTCCGCCGCCGACGAGATTGTCGAGCATGCCCGGGTCGATCGACTTGGAAGCGCTGCGCCGCGCGATCCACATCAGGATCTCCGTTCCGTCACGAACGACCCCGTTCACGTGCGCCGCGTACGTATGAATGCCGAAGTAGCGCGCCGCCGCGCGCTCGAGCAGGAACCACGGCGCGGCACCGAGCGCCGGCGCGACCGCGTAGCGCTCGTCGCGCCACGCGGTGAGCTCGCCCGATGCCGCGAGCGCGCGCGCGACGCGATCGATCGCGGCGCTGCGGCGCTCTTCGTCGTCGATCTCGTCGACGAAGCGGACGGCGCCGTCACGCGCGACGAACACGTCGCGGAAAGATGCGAGCCTTGCGGCGCGTGCGTCGTCGAGCCAGCCTGCTGCGAATCCATCGACCTTAAGTGGCCGATAGTGCTGGCGCGGCGGCGCGAGCGCACGCGCGAGCCGCGAGCAGAGCGCCGCCGATTGGACGTTCTTGATCATCGCTGCATTGTAGGCCCCGCCTGTGCGGCGCTCCGGGGAGACTGCTCGCGCGCCTCGCGATGGCGCGATCGGGTAGAATTCGCGCTCCCCGGAAATGGCCGAGCTACCGCGGCGCGTGATCGACAACATGACGGCCCGCATCATCGACGGCAAGGCGCGGGCGGCGCGCCTTGCGGCTGAAGTGACCGAGCGCGTTTCCGCGCGCGTGCGCGCGGGCAAGGCACCGCCGGGACTCGCCGTCGTGCTGGTCGGCGAGAATCCGGCATCGCAGGTCTATGTGCGCAACAAGCGGCGAACGACCGAGGCGGTCGGAATGCGCTCGTTCGCGTTCGACCTGCCGGCATCGACCTCGCAAGCGGATCTGCTCGGGCTCATCGACAAGCTCAACGCAGACGCTACGGTCAACGGTATCCTCGTGCAGCTTCCGCTGCCGCAGCACGTCGACGGCGAGCTCGTGACCGAGCGGATCGATCCGCGCAAGGACGTCGACGGCTTCCATCCGTACAACATCGGGCGCCTGGTGCTCAAGCGTCCGGTGCTGCGACCGTGCACGCCCTACGGATGCATGACGCTGCTCAGGGACACCGGTGTGGACCTGGTCGGCTTGCACGCGGTCGTCATCGGTCAGTCGAACATCGTCGGCCGCCCGATGGCGCTCGAGCTGCTGATGGAGCGCTGCACCGTAACGGTCTGCCATTCGAAGACGCGAGACCTTCCGGGCATCGCGCGCCAGGCGGACATCCTTGTCGCCGGCGTCGGGAAGCCGAACGTCGTGCCGGGCGACTGGGTGAAGGAAGGGGCGATCGTCATCGACGTCGGGATCAATCGCGGCGCCGATGGAAAGCTGTGCGGCGACGTCGACTTTGCCGCGGCGAGCGCCCGCGCGTCGTGGATTACACCCGTCCCTGGCGGGGTCGGTCCGATGACGATCGCAACACTGCTCGCTAACACGCTGCAGGCGGCGGAGCTGCAGGACGGCGCTGCGTAGAGCTCCAAAGGGCGCGGCGTACTGCCGTCGCGAGGCTAGCGGCAACGAGGATGCGTCCGGCGCGCTGCCGCGTCGCCGGTTGGATTGGGGGCGCGGGCGGGTCGGCGGCTCCGCTGCCTCGAACGCCCGCGAGGACCGCTCACGCGCTTCGCAGATGCCAAGCCTTGGGCCGCGCGAACGTCTGGATGCCGTAGGTCGAAAGCGTGAGGCCGATGCCGGAGTGCCCCACGCCGGACCAGGGAAGGCGAGGGCTCACGCGGTCGCAGCAGTTCCAGTAGACGCTGCCGGCGTTGACGCGCGCGAGGATCCTGTGCGCGCGCTTCGCGTCCTTGGTGTAGACGCCGGCGGTCAATCCGTATTCAGTATCGTTCATCAGCGCGACCGCGGCCTCGTCGCCGGCGACTGCCCGGATGCCGATGATGGGGCCGAAGCTCTCGTCGATCATCAGCGCCATCGAATGATCGACCCCGGTGAACACCGTCGGCTGGAACCAGTTGCCCTTGCCGCGAACCGCGCCGCCTCCGAGCAGGAGCTTCGCGCCTTTCTCCTTCGCGTCGGCCACTTGGGCCTTGAGAACGTCGAGCTGGGCCTTGCGCGTGATCGCGCCGATGTACGTCGAGTCGTCCATCGGGTCGCCGAGCCGGTAGCCGCGCACCTCGTCTACGAACGCCGCGACGAAGGCGTCGTGGATCGATTCGTGGACGTAGATGCGCTCGACCGAGCAGCACGACTGCCCGGTGTTGTAGAACGCACCGTCGGCGACGGCGGCGGCCGCCGCCTTGACGTCGACATCCTCGCAGACGTAGACGGGGTCCTTGCCGCCGAGCTCGAGCTGAACCTTGATCATCCGGCGTCCCGCGGCGGCGGCGATCCTCGCGCCGGTCGCGTAGGAGCCGGTGAAGAAGATGCCGTCGATCGGCTGCCTGACGAGCGCAGCACCTGTCGCGCCGTCGCCGACCACCGGCACGAACACTTCCTCCGGCACGCCTGATTCGTGCAGCATCTCGGCAATGTGCAAGCCGGTGAGGGTCGCGAATTCGGACGGTTTGTAGAGCACGGCGTTGCCGGCGATCAGCGCGGGCACGAACACGTTGCTCCCGACGAAATACGGGTAGTTCCACGCCGAGATGTTGGCGATCACGCCGAGCGGCACGTGCGTGATCCGTTCGTCGAGCTTCTGCTTCGGATCGACGTAGACCTTTTCCTCGCGCAGCGCGTGCAAAGACTTCTCGAGGAAGAAGTCGAGTCGGCCGAGGAGCCCGTTCAGCTCGTTTCGCGATTGCCGGATCGGCTTGCCGACCTCGGAGGTCAGCGTGCGCGCAAGGGTTTCGTGCAGCGCGACGATCCGCTCGCGAAACCTCGCGATCGTTGCAAGGCGCTCGCGGATCGGCACGGCTGCCCAGCGGGGTTGTCCTGCGCGCGCGGCCTTGTATTTGTCGCGCACGGCGCGCGAGTCGTCGGCGTCGATCTCGGCGAGCTGCGCGCCGGTGGCGGGGTTCGCGATCTTCATCTGGGGGCCCTTCGGGTCTACGCGGTGTAGGCGGCCGACTTGTGCTGGGCGGCCGCGGTGAGGAACTCGTCGAGGATCGGCGTGTCGTCGAGGAAGGAGGGATCGTCCGGCGCGTGAAACTCGGGATGCCACTGAACCGCGAACAGATAAGCGCCGCCCTTGTAGCGGATCGCCTCGACGATGTGGTCGGGCTCGGACCAGGCTTCGACGACGAGATCGCGCCCGAGGTCCTTCACCGCCTGATGATGGACGGAATTGGTCTTGGTCACTTCGATGCCGGGATAGAGCCCGGCGAGGCCCGTTCCGCGCACGAACGACGTGGCGTGACAGTTCTTCTCGTAGATCGCCCAGTCGCGGTGGTTGAGCGCGTGCGGCAGCTGCGTCGCGATGTCCTGGTAGAGGGTTCCCCCGAGGGCGACGTTGATCACCTGCGCGCCGCGGCACAGGCCGAGCACGGGCTTGCCGATCGACATGAACGCGCGCATCAGCGCGATTTCGTACTCGTCGCGGATCCGGTCGCCGTTCCACTCGGGCTTGAGCGCCCTCTCGCCGTAGGTCTCGGGGCAGACGTCGGAGCCGCCCATCAGCACGAGGGCGTCGAGCTCCTCCGC
>Ga0335069_10006615_pt1 | contig 16828 bp, 10 predicted proteins | sample Lox_Sample_11_FD_206714 | JGI IMG/M metagenome (GOLD analysis project Ga0335069, IMG submission 206714) | Soil microbial communities from Loxahatchee National Wildlife Refuge, Florida, United States - Lox_Sample_1.1 | ecosystem: Environmental > Terrestrial > Soil > Wetlands | place: USA...
CGCGAGCTGCACCGCGCGCTCGAACACGGACAGATCGTTGTCGAATGCCAGCGGATCGAAGATTCCCACCATGGCCAGCTTGTTCGCGAGCAGGCACCATCGGAGGCCCTGCTCCGACGACATTGCGGGCTCGCGATCCAGGGCCTCCATCGCAGCCAGGTATTGCGAGCGCGCGCGATCCAGTGCGAACGCCGCCATCGCCTTGTCGCCGGCCCTCTCGGCAAAATGCGCCGCGCGATCCCAGTTTCCGGCGCCACGGCCGTGGTAGGCCAGGCCTTCGAGCGCGTCCTCGCGCTCCGAGTCTCGCGCCTGTTCCAGAAGTGCCGCGTAGGTGCGGCTGTGCCATGCGGTCCGGTCGCCCAGCCCGGTCGCTTCGTAGACGGCATCCCGTGTAATGCCGTGCTTGAAGCGCAACGTGCCGGCGCGATCGTCGGGGTACAGGAAGTCCGCCTCGGCCAGGGCTCGCAGTTCCGAGTCATCGCAGGATTTGCCAAGAACGCGCTGGAGCAAATCGATCGGGATGACGTTGCCAATGACGGCCGATGCCCGAACCATCCGACCCAAGTCTGCCGGCAGGCGATCGAGGCGCGATGCGATCAGCGACGCGAGCCACGCCTGCGGACGTCCTTGGTGCTGCGGCGAGCGCAACGGGCCGCCGGCCGCCACCGAGTGACAGATCTCTTCGATGAACAGCGGCACGCCGCCGGCATAGGCATGGACCGAACCCGCGAGGAATGGATCGGCTTCGGGCAACCATCGGCGAATCGCGGCTACCGATTCTGACGCAGCGAACGGCGTCAATACGAGATGCGGCGCACCGGCAATCCATTCCGCACTCTCCTCTCGCGGACGTCCCGCAAGAATGACATGCAGTCCGCCGACTTCGTGCAAAAGATATTCCATGAGGCGGCGGCTCGCGCTATCGGCCCATTGCCAGTCATCGACCAGCATCACAAGGCGTCGCGAGGAAGCCAAGGCCTTGAAAAGCGACCCGAAGCGATCGACGACACCGCCGGCGTCCGCGGATGGGCCGGTGACCATGTGCTCGAAGCCGGGAAGCTGCAGAAGTCGTGCGGCTTCGACCTCAAGGCCGGAGAGATTCCCGCCCGGAAGACTCGATGTCCCGGGTTGCGGCGCCGCGGTGCGCGATGTGACACCGAGCAGGCACTGCAGCATCTGGGCGAAGGGCTGCAGCACGCGCGCGTCCAGGTATTTCTCGCATCCGCCCCGCAGCACGAGGAAACGCTCCACGTCGATCTCGCGCGCCAGTTCTTCCAGGACGCGGGACTTCCCCAGACCGGCAGCGGCGACGATCACGAAGCAAGGCGTCGCGGCGGGCGGATCCGTATCCAGGAACCTGCGCAATGCCCGGAGAACCGTCTGTCGACCAATGAACGGCGTCAGGCCCCTTCGCGCGGTCGCGTCGAAACGTCTCGAAACATTCGCACGCCGCAGAACCGCCACGGTACTCAGCGGCGTCGAGCGTCCGCGAAGCACCTGTTTTGTGCACTCGCCCAGCTCGAAGAACTGTGCATACGGCCCAAGAGACTCTTCGCTGACGAGAACCTGACCTACGCCCGCGGCCGCCGCAAGGCGCGCGGCCGTGTTCGTGATGTCCCCGCTCAGATCCAACCGGCCAATTTCCGGGTCTCCCTCGGAGATCACAACCGTGCCGGCGTGGACTCCCGAATGCATCTGGACCGCTGGCCGCGTTCGAGAGTTTTCCGGCACGCGCAGTCTTCGAACGCGATCGTGGATGTCGAGGGCCGCATCGACCGCGCGCCGAGCGTCGTCCTCGTGAGTATCCGGATAACCGAAGACGGCGAACACGCCATCTCCCTGGATCGAAACAATTTTCCCGCCATGTTCCGAAATCGTGGTGCGCCAGATCTCGCGAAAACTTCCCAGTAACTGGGCGTAGTCCTCCGGCTCCAGGCTCTCCGCGATCCGGGTGGAGCCGCAGACATCCGAAAACAAGGCCGTCACGAGGCGTCGCGTTCCGGTCCATTGAACCGGCCTCGCGTCGATCTCGAACGTCATTGACGGCGCCCCTGTCGCATTCAAGTCATGCCCGGACACGGCGGAACCGCCCAGGCCGTCCGCGGGCCCGCGACCCGCCAGACTCACGGCGACGGGGGTTCAAGTCCCATGCCCATCGCCGTGCCCGTCGAATTGACGTCGCTCGGATGGACCCTGAGCGGCAACGGTCGAGCATGAACCCCCCTTTTTTTTCGCCGAACTTTTTTCCAAGGCATCCTAATACTCCCCGCGAGTCGGCCGCGTTAATAGCTATACCGCCGAAATGCTATTTGAAGGCTACAGCAAGCCTGCGCGCCGACCCGCACCCCATTGAAGCAGCGTCAAGCGTCCCTGCATGGCTTGCTCTCGCTCACGGGACGAACACCCATCGTCGATCCCACCAGGCCGCGTGAGGCGGCCGCCCCTCGCGCGTTCTAGGCTCGCTTGTCATCGACTCCAGCGCGCTCGTCTCAGGCGGATTCAAACAAATTCTTTTCTAGAAGGTCACCGGGGAGAAACTCGATGTCACGGGCTGTCCTGTTCATCAGCTACGTTCATGAGGACGGCGTCATTGCGGACGCCCTACGCAACGCCATCCAGGACGCATTTGGCACGGACGTCGAGGTCTATCAAGACAAAGTGAGCATGCAGCAAGGCGATGACATCCATGACACGATCGCTCAGAATCTGAGGCGTGCCGATGTCCTCGTGATCGTCAGCACCGGAACCGGACGCCCGAGCCATGACTGGGCCGGATGGGAACTCGGCTTCTTCGACGCCGCGCACAAGGTCGAATACCCGAAGGATGACCCGATGGCAGCGCAAGTCTGCCCGCTGCGCGGCAGGATCGTCACCTTCTGCTCGGGCGCGAATTCACCCCGACCGAACAACGGAAAGCTCTACATTCCGCTGATGATCGACCCCACGTTCCTGGACATGAGTTTGACGGAGTTCGAGCAGACCCTCGACATCGAGGACGACGATCCGATCCTGCGCTGGTTTGGCGAAATCTTCCATGCGACGACCGGCGAAGACCTGCAGCACAAGCGGGCGGACCGGGACCGCTGCAAGGCGAACATCGGCAAGTTCCGACTGAAGGTATTTGCAGAATTCAAATCGCGCCCGAAGTCGGTGCGGCGCCCACAAAAAAAGCTCGTGATCCGTTACAGCCGGGGAGGCGCTTCCGACAACGTCGCGGCCCTGCGTGCCACCGGAATGATCCGCTTCGAAGGCCAGGCGGCGTCGGTATTCGGAATTCCGAGCGACAGTTCCGAACGCGAAATTCGTTGGCAGGAATTCGGTCGACAAATCGAAATCAAGGAGCCGGGAAAATTCTGGCTCAGCACGATCGAACGCATGCTGACATCCACCGACGACATCGACATCGACAACAGCGAGGTCATCGCGACGCACGACCAGAAGAATCTCTATCGTCTGATCCTGACGACAAGCACGACGTATTACAACGACGAAATCGAGACCAGCATCTACCTCGTCGAGTTCTTCCGACGCCCGGACCACGGCAATCCCGTCACTTCGCTGCTCTTGAAGGGATTGCAGATCACCTGCCGATTCCGCTTCCTGTTCCTTGAAGATCAAAGTCAGTTCTACCACCTCAATGTCAGCCTCGGTACCGCTACCCCGCTTCGAGACACGGCTCGACGCATCGTTTCGGAACTTGACTTGCTGGCGAGCGACACGTTCCAAGCCAATCTCAACCAGCCGGGGACGTGGGCCACATTTGTCGATTCGAAAGTACTCGAGCAGATGGCCCAGGCGTGGCGGCCACTGCGCGCCCACCTGGTCGCCTGCTGTGCCGCGGCGATGTGCAACGCGACCGCGACGGAATCGGAAACCGCTCGGGCCGAATTGGCGGAAGCCTTGAAACGCATTCGCGACGAGATTCGCCCGCACAGCGACAAGTTGCTCGCCGCGATGGCTTCTCAGCTCCTCAAGCACTCGAGATAGTGGCCGAGCGCCGTGGCTTCCGCCCGAGGGAAATATCGTTTTGAGCGGGAAAGCCACGGTGCAAGCCGTTGATCAGCGAATCCGATCCATGATCCGCTCGTCCGCCCCGTTTGGGCCCGCGTGAACACCTGCCACCTCGCCCGGTCCGAGGGCACCGACCTGGCGCGACGGTTTCCGCGCGCCCTGAAACGCCGAGACGTTGGCCGTTAGCCCTTCGTTGCAACGGAGTCGCGGACGCGCTTCGCGATATCTTTCGGCGGCGGCCGCTCGGGGAGCAACGGGCGAGGCGTCCCCCTGGCGTGGCCGCAGGCCCAGCGCGAAGCCGGATCGGCGGACCTTTCTAGCCGCGACGGCGCACCTTGCTTGCCGTCGTCTTCGCCGCCTTTCTCGCCGCCCTCTTCGCGGTCTTCCCGGGTCGGACCGTCCGCGCACCTCGACGCACGGCAGCGGTCATCGGGGCGAGCCATGTCACCGCGCCGCCGAGCGCATCGTTTCTGGTGACGTCGAGGTCGTAGCCGATATCGGCGATCTTTCCGCCCGGAATCCGCTGCACCATCTGGTACCCGCGTTGATCGACGTCCGCCGTCTCGCCGCCCGCTCGCCAGTAGCTCTTGCACTTCAGGTCCCAGAACAACTGCTCGGAATCCAACACGTGGGCATGGCCCACGTAGAGGCCTGGCAGGTAACCGGCCGCCGAGACCACCTGGAACCATGCGTTGCAGAAGCCGATCGCCGCGTCCGCAGGAGTCCCCGGTGCCACGCCCTCCAGGTCAACCCAGACGTTGACGCCCGGCGGAAAGCCCACGGCTTGCGCATTCGCGACGGCCGCCGCGCCATATTGCTGGCCGATGGCGACGGAAGGTATCCAACCTGCGCGCGATACGTGCTGCACCGGCATCAACGCCAAGCCTGCGCCCAGGATTCCGGCCGCCTCGGCGGCCGACAGGTCGCCCGCCGCATTCGGCGTCGACCGCGACAGGTATCGCAGGCAGAACACGAAGCCCTCGGCTGCGAACGCCGCGGCGGCGTCCGCGCTGATCGGCTCGTCCGCATCGAAGCCCATTTGCCCGGGCGGCGCCGTCGCGACCGTCCCGTTGAGCACGCTTTTCGTGGCCATCGAATCCCCCCGGTTGGCTGAACACGGTCGGCGCCAGGAACCTGCCGTGCGCCAGGCGCGAATCTACCGCGAGCGGATCTCGATCGTCAGATGCGACAACGCGCGGAACCTGCTCAGCAACGCGCGATAGAAATCGTCGCTGCGCGACGTGGCCGTCACGATCGACAGGATGGCGCCCAGGTGCCCGGGCCCGAGTCGCCACAGATGCAGGTCGGCGATGCGATCGCCGCAACCTTCGATGGACTCCCGAATCTCGGCGGACATGTCGCTGTCGGCGTTCACGTCGAGCAGGATGGCGCCGGTGTCGCGGATGAGCCCGTAAGACCAGTTCGCGATGACCAGCGCCCCGACGATGCCGACGACCGGGTCGATCCATAGCCACCCGAAGAACCGCGCCAGGACCAGGCCGATGATCACCAGCACCGAGACGGCGGCGTCGGCGACGACATGGATCAGCGCGGCGCGGAAATTGTTGTCCCGATGCGCCTTGGCGTCCGGCACGACCGGCCGGTGGTCATGCCCGACGAACGCCGGTCCGGAGACCTCATCCGGCTCGTGCCCATGCACGTGGCCATGCGCGTGGCCGTGCGCGTGGCCATGGCCGTGCCCGTCGCCGTGAGGGTGGCCCGCGTGGTCGCCGCCCGCCAGCAGCCAGGCGCTGACCAGGTTGACGACCAGCCCGAGCACCGCGATCGGAATGGCTTCCCTGAAGTCGATCGCGACCGGCGCGAGAAGCCGGGTCACGGCCTCGTAGCCGATCAGCAGCGCGATCATCGCGAGGATGATGGCGCTCGCGAATCCTGCCAAATCTCCCAGCTTTCCGGTGCCGAACGTGAATCGGGGGTCTGCCGCGTGCCGCCGCGCATAGGTATAGGCGAGCGCCGCGATCAGCAGCGCGCCCGCATGCGTCGACATGTGCAGGCCGTCGGCGACGAGGGCGACGGATCCGAACATCGTCCCGCCGACGATTTCGGCGACCATCATGGCGCCGCATAGCCAGATCACCGCCCAGGTCTTGCGTTCGCGGTGCTCGTGTCCGGCCGCCAGGAACACGTGGCCGTGAAGCGCCGTGTCTTCTGCCATGCCGCTGCCTCTCACTTGAAGTAGCTGTGAACGACGTCGACGAGCTGGTCGACGGCGTCGACGTCGAGGGCGTCGCGATGCTTCAGCGGATCGACGAGGTGCGTACGAATGTGCTCCTCGACGACCTCGGCGAGCAAGCCGTTCATCGCACCCCGACCCGATGCGATCAAGCGCATGACCTCGGAGCAGCCGACTTCGCCTTCGAGCGCCCGTTCGATGGCATCGACCTGCCCGCGTATGCGACGGATGCGATTGAGGAGTTTCTGCTTGTCCCGGATCGTGTGGCTCATGGCGTGGGCCTCGTGCTCGGACCAAATAGTATAGGGGGGTATACTATACAACGTCATGACCGCCATCAAGGCGGCAGTCGACGACGCCAGCGCCGGCTTGCCCGGTTCGGCAACTCCCGCAGAAAAAAAATGGGTAAGACCCCTAAAGGCGAGCGGGAAAGCGCCGAATCCAACGAAAGACTACCGTTTTTACGGCATTTCTTTCGACCCCAAGGGCATCCTGAAGCTCTCCGATCGACCGATAACTCTCTGAATCCTTGAAAAAAATGACCCGCATGCAGGTTGCATTTCGCAGGATCGCCGCGTCGACCCGGCCGACGGTCCTCCTCGGTCGACTGATTGTCGGCATCGCGTTCGCCTCCACCTCGCTGCTGGCGACCGCCGAGCCCGACGGGAAGTTGGCGCGCGACCTGCAGCGCGGTCTGGCGCCGACGAACGCGCCGCCGGCCGGCTGGTCACGCGACGTCGGCGGTGTTCGGCATCTGCAGGTCGTCGTGGTCACCGACGGATCCGACACGGCGATCGCCGGCGTGCGCGCGCAGGTGCTCGGCGCCGGAGGCTCGATCCACGCGACCTTCCCATCGTTCAACGCGCTGACCGTCCAGATCCCGTCGACGGCGCTCTCGGCGCTGGCGCAACGCGGCGACGTCGTCCGCGTCGTGCCGAATCGCGAGACGCAGCGCACCGCGAGCACGCTCGAGATGATCAGCGGCTCGCTCACGATCAATGTCCGCCCCACGAGCAACAAGACGACCTACAGCGGACTGGACGGAACGGGCGTCGGCATCGCGGTGCTGGATTCCGGCGTCATGGCGCCGCACGACGCGTTCCTGGATGCCAATGGCGTGACGCGCGTCAAGCGCAATGTCAACCTGCTGAATGCCTCCGCGGCAACCTGGGTCACCGGAACCGACAGCACGACCTCGCTGCAGCCGGGCAGCAGTGCGCTGGCGAAGTACGAAGCGGCGATTGCCAATGACGGCGCGTCCGTCCAGGACGGCTACGGGCATGGCACCCACGTCGCGTCGGTGGCGGCCGGCCGCGCCAGGTACTACTCGGCGACGACGCCGGACACGACCGGCATTGCGCCGAACGCGAGCATCTATGACGTCCGCGTCCTGAGCGCCGGCGGCCTGGGGACGCTGAGCGACGCCCTCGAAGGCATCCAATGGGTGATCTACCACGCGAAGGACTACAACATCCGCGTGATGAACGTCAGCTTGGCGGCCGGGTCGACCGACACGTGGCAGGCCGATCCGCTTTGCGCCGCCGTTCGCAGCGCGGTGTCCGCAGGAATCACGGTCGTCGTCGCAGCCGGCAATTTCGGCCTGACGACGGCGGGCCAGGAGGCCTACGGCGCGATCAGTTCCCCCGGCGACGATCCGTCGGTCATCACGGTCGGCGCCGTGAACTTCCACGACACGACGACGCGCTCCGATGACACCGTGGACAACTTCAGCTCGCGGGGGCCGACCCGCGGCTCGTCGACGGATGCGGCCGGCACCGTCCACTACGACAACCTGCTGAAGCCGGACCTCGTCGCGCCCGGCAACAAGATCGTCAGCGCCGCTGCGACCGCTGCCGCAAGAGCCAATCCAACCTGGAACTATCTTGCGTCGACGTACTACGCGTCGCTCGTCACGCCGCTGGGCATTCCGGAGAATTTCCCGGAAACGCAGATGATCCTCAGCGGCACGTCGATCGCGGCACCGGCCGTCGCCGGGGCGGCCGCTCTGATGCTGCAAGCGAATCCGGGGCTCACGCCGCCGCTCGTGAAGGCGATCCTGCAGTACACGGCCCAGCCGCTGCCGAACTACAACCTGCTGGAGCAGGGGGCCGGCTACCTGAATATCGACGGCGCCATCGTGCTCGCGAGGGCTCTGCGCACCGACGTTGCGAGCGCGGTCCGCAGCGGCGCGATCAGCGCCGGGGCGCCGATGCTGGCCAGCGGACGGATGTTCCCGGTTCCGCTATCCACCGTCGCCGGAACCACGTTCAACTGGTCGCAACTGGCGTTCGTCGGCGGCAGCAACGTCATCGGCGGACCCGCGCTGTTCAACCGGTTCCAGCCGATCTACGACCCGACCGTCACGTGGGCCAACGGCGTCGTGCGCCGGCGCACGCCGAACTACTGGTCCGGCAGCGGAATACCGGCCAACACCTATCCGGAATCCTTCACCGACGTCGCCGCAGCCGACCAGGCGCTCGTCACCCCGGGTGTCATCAGCGCCAACGCGCTGGCCGGCAACAGCTCGATGCTCGGCAAGACCGGCGTCTTCACGCCCACGGCCACGCTGTCGAACTGGGTCGGCTCCGGCAGCGGCGCCACGCTGGCGCGCGGCATCGTGCTGAGCCAGGGTCTGGTCCTGAGCGAAGGGCTGGTGCTCAGCGAGGGCCTCGTGCTCAGCGAGGGCCTGGTGCTGAGCGAGGGCCTCGTGCTCAGCGAAGGCCTGGTGCTGAGCGAGGGCCTCGTGCTGAGCGAGGGCATGTATTCGACGGTCAGCCAGGTGACGAGCGTGATCAAGACGCTGGCGTCAAGCGCTGCCGCCTCGGGTGCCTCCGCCGCGGCGACCTCCGGCGCCAGTTCGTCGTCGGGCCTTCAATTCAATACGAGCGGTGCAACCCTCGGCGAATAGTCGTTGCCGAACCGAAGGATGACAGGAATGATTTCCAAACGAATCGACACCATCGGCCTGATCCGCACGGCGCGCACCCGCGTTGCCGCGAGCGCGACGCGCGCCGCGCGCGGCATGGCCATCCTGCTGTTGGGCTCCCTCCTTGTTGTCAAGGGCGCCGCGGCGACGACGGCATCGATCGCCGGCGACCTGCAGGCGGTCATCGCGGCTCCGGCGACACCGATGCTGAGCTGGGCGAAGGACATCAATGGCGTCCGGTATGTGAAGGTCCTGATCTTCAGTTCCTCGACGGATCCGGACCTGACCGCGCTGCGTCAGTCGGTGCTTGCTGCCGGGGGGTCGGTTTTCCAGCGCTACGTTTCGGTCGCCGGCCTGTCGGCAATCCTTCCGGCGAGCCAGGTCGGGACGATCGCGGCATTGAGCCAGGTCCAGAGCATCTCGCCGAACCGCCTGACGTCGAGGACCGCGAGCGCCGTGCAGTCGGTGACCGGCGCCGCCAACATGATCGCTCCCGGAGCCAAGACCGCGTCGACCGGCTATGACGGCACCGGCGTCGGCATCGCCGTGCTCGACTCCGGCATCGACCGGGCTCACGCGCATTTCAAGGCGGCCTCCGGAAGCCGCGTCGCACGATCGGCCGACTTCCAGCTCGTCGGCGATCTGCAGTCGTCATCGACGCGCGCGTGGACGATCGGCGTCGATCGGTCGGCATCGCTCTATCCCGGCAGCCTGACGATGGCCGCCTACGAGACCCTGCTGGCCGCCGGCGGCCTCGAGTCGGACCCGGACCCCTATGGCCACGGCAGCCACGTGGCTGGCATCGCGGCCGGCAACGGGACCTACCAGGCACCCGACGCCTCCGGCGTGGCACCCAACGCGACGCTCTACAGCGTCCGCGTCCTCGGCCCCGACGGCACCGGCGAACTGGCCGACGTGCTGGCTGGGATCGACTGGGTCATCTACCACGCGCGCAAGTTCAACATCCGCGTCATGAACCTCAGCCTGGCCTCGGATTCGACCGAGAGCTACCTGACGGACCCGATCTGCCGGGCCGTGCGCAGCGCCGAATCGGCCGGTATCGCCGTCGTCGTCGCAGCCGGGAATTTCGGCCAGTCGGCGGCGGGCGCGACGACGTACGGTTCGATCAGCGCGCCCGGCAATGAACCGTCGGTGATCACCGTCGGATCCGCGAACCTGCATGGCAGCCTGAAGCGCAGCGCCGCGACGATCAATCACTTCAGCTCGCGTGGGCCGACGACCAGCGGCTATGTCGTCGACGCCAGCGGGAATGCGAAGTTCGACAATGTCCTGAAGCCCGACCTGGTCGCTCCGGGCAATGCGATCGTTTCGGTCCTTTCCGCCGACGTCAAGGGCGACCCTTCGAGCTGGAACCTCCTGGCGTCCACCTTTCCGCAGCTCGCCGCGGTACCCGGCGCGGCACAGGCCGCGAACCAGACATTGATGATGCTCAGCGGCACGTCGATTGCCGCGCCCGCGGTGACCGGTACCGTGGCGCTGATGGTGCAGGCCAACCCCGGCCTCACGCCGCCGCTCATCAAGGCGATCCTGCAGTACTCGGCGCAGCCGCTTGCCGGCTATTCGCTCGTCGACCAGGGCGCGGGCCTGCTGAACGTCGACGGCGCCGTACGCCTCGCCGCCGCGCTGCGCACCGATATCGCCACCGCGATCTCGGGCGGCACGATCAATCCGGGAGACAAGCTGCTCGCGGCCACGATGCCGGCGGAAACCTCGACCGTCGATGGCGAGAGCTTCGCGTGGGGACGCGTCGTGTTCACCGGCGGCAACCAGGTCGTGTCCGGCGACGCGCTCTTCACCGCCTACCAGCCGATCTGGGATCCGCGGATCCACTGGGTCAACGGCAATGTCTGGTTCGACGCCGTCAGCTACTGGCCGGCGACCTCCACGGTGCCCGCCAATACCTACGTGCAGTCGATCGTCGAAACCCCGCTGTCCAGCCAGGCCCTGCTCGGGCCCGGCACGGTGCTCGGCTCCGGCCTCGCCGGCACCAGTTCCCTTGCCGCGACGTCGGGCGACTTCGTTCCGGTGACCTATTTGTCGTCGCTGCTTGCCTCCGGAAGCAGTGCGCCGATGACCCAGGGCATTGTGCTGAATCAACGCGTCGTCCTCGCCGAAGGTATCGCCCTGAGCATCGGATGTGTCCTGAGCGAACGCGTCGTCCTGAGCGAAGGCATCGTCACGAACGAGGGCGTGGCGCTGGCGCAGCGCGTCGTGCTGAGCGAGAGCGGCGACACCGCCGGCACCGTGCTGGACGCGAGCGTCGTGGGCGAACCCTGAGACGCCGCGTCGCCGAAGGCTCCCCTCATCCGCGCGGGCGGCCGAGGGGAGTGACCGGTCGTTCAGCCGGCTGCTGCTCCGCCATCGGCGCCGGGCCGCGGGCCGCGACGTCGATCGACTGAATTGACCGGCGAAAGCATCGCATTCCGCCAGCGCATTCAAGCGGCGGCGCGTCGCGACCGATAGGAGAGATGAGGGCCCAACCGCCGCCTCGACGCGCGCTGTCCCCTCCGCTGTCTCCTCCACTGTCTCGTCCGCTGTCTCGTCCGAAATGCCACTCCGGGAGTTCCCTGCATGAGATTCGCGCCGCATGCCCTGATGCTCGCCTTCGCCGTTGTCGCCCTGGCCGGTTGCGGCGGGGGCTCGTCGTCGTCCTCGTCGTCGTCAGGCGGTTCAAGCGCGCCGTCGCAGCCCCAGATCGCGGGCATCGCGACGCCGAAAGCCGTGTCGGTCGTCACGACGAACTGAGGAGCCGCCGATGAACGTAAAGACCCGGATCGCGGCGCTGCTGGCGCCGAGCGTCGTCAGCTTTGCGGCCGCCGCGCAGGTCCCCGCAACGGCGCCCTACAACACCGACGTGCCGAACATGTCGGTTCGCGACCAGACGTCGCAAGGTATCGGCAGCCTGAACATGGTGCTGTGCGTGATCGGCGCCATGGACCCCAGCGACATGGTCAACGCCGGGCCGTACCTGGCGCTGGTCGACATGAACAAGTGCCAGTCGAAGAATGGCCAGGCGAGCGGCTCGTCCGCCGGAGCGACGAACTACGCCAACGCGATCGTCAACGTGACGCGCGCCTCCAACAACGACCCGATGCGGGCGAAAGTCTGGCTGTCGCTGACCGAGCAGGGCGCAACGACGAATGTCTACGCGTCGCTCAGCGCGACGCAAGCGCCAAGCGCCACCGCGCCGTATGGCATCTTCCGGATGGACTACATCGGCAAGCGCAACGGCCAGGTCGGCTTCAACGGCTACATCGATGCGCAGAGTGCGTCCATTTCGTTCCTGGAGACGGGCCCGAACTCCGACAACACCGCGCTCGCGATGGCGACGAACGGCACGACGGCCGGCTCCGGGACGATGCAGGTCGGCGGCGGAAGCTCGGGCATGCCGCAGAGCACGTTCAATTTCGCGTACAACCCGAGCTACTTCCGCCGCAGCGACGGCACGAACGACGTCTGCTTCGCCCGCAGCCAGGCGAATGCGAAGACGCTCGTCTGGCAATACGGCACGTACGACGCGACGACCGGGCAGCGCGTCGACCTGCCGCATCCGGGCATTCCGCTGCAGGCCGTCTCCGGCGGGCAGACCTACTACGGTTTCGGCAACTACTGGGGAATCAACTTCCAGGGCCTGGCGATTGCCGACGGCCAACCGGTCGCCGGCATCACGGTGACCGACCAGCGTCCGAACGTCACGGCGACGTACCAGCTCAACAAGGTCGGCGGCAAGCTCACGAAGTGGACGCAGCAGAACGCGGTGCTCAACGCGCTCGACGGCATCCCCTTCAACGTCGGGGCCGACCTGACCGGCCTCACGACCGGCAACGCGGCCGCGACCGGCTGGAACACCTGGGTGTTGCAATGGAGCTCGGCGAGCCAGGCCTTTTCCGTCGTCGGCACGCAGAGCTGCAGCGGCAACGGCTGCACGACCTCGTCATTGAACCCGGCGGCAACGCTGCTGCCGACCGCGTTCGCGACGCAGCCGTTGCAGGGCTGGGCCGACTCGTTCGGCGGCAACCTGAACATTCCGCCCACCGGTTCCGCGCATGCGCCGACCGATCCGGTCTACTACTACACGCAGTCGACCGTGCTTCCGGGCTCCGCGCCGCTGACGCTCTACTGCCTGAATCAATGCCCGACCGCCGCGCAACTTCTCGCGTTCTCGCAAGGCAACGCATCGACGACACCGTTCGGCAATGGCACGGACCAGCAGTGGTTCAGCGCCCCGAGCGCTGCCGGCACGGTGACCTATGCGTTCACCGCGGCGGGCCTGATGGAAAGCGGCTCGCCGGTCGTCCTCGAGCAGGCAAGCCAGTATCCGAACGGTTCGCCGTACGCGCAAAATGGCATCTCGTCCGGCTGGCTGCTCGATGCGCCGCTGACGACGGCCAACTGCCCCTCCGGGTTCCCGGCCGGCAGCGTCTGCGAGCCGGCGAATCCGACGACCTACTACACCTGGCAGACCGGCCCGCAACAGTGGAACCAGTCGCTCTGGCTGACGCTCAACGGCAATGCCGTGCCGTTCGACCCGCCCGTGAACATCCCGTACACGGTCCCGACGGGTTCGCCGTACGGTCCGTACGCGGGCCTGCCGATCCTGCTGCAGTTCAACGGGTTCGGCAACCTCAACGGCATTCCGGGGTTCTGCGTCAATCCGGTGAACAACAGCGTCGTCGACTGTTCGACGAACGGCTCGAACTACATGCCGCTGTTCTCGATTCCGGATGGCACGCAACTCACGCTGCCGGGCACGAACGCAACGGCGTCGCGGACGCTCCTGGTCAAGGCGCTGCAGGGCGAAATCCTGCTCGCTCCGTCCCTCGGCCAGTGCACGTCGATGGCGCTGACGCCGCAGGCGCTGCCATCGGGCGGCCTGCATGACCCGAGCAGTGCCTCCGACAGCGAATACCTCGGCGCCATGCCGACGGTGACCGCGATGCCGAAGGTGATCGACGGCGCGCTGCAGTAGCCGACGCCAGCGAAGGGACGGGCGTGTCCTCGCGCCCTCCCGTCGCCGGCGGTCGGTCGGGGTCAGGCGGGGTCATCCTCTTCGTAGAGCGCAGCGAACCTCGCCGCCGACATGCAGTAGGCGTCGCTGCCATCGGCATGGTTGCAGACGATGTAGTCCCCCGGCGCAAAATGCGACGCACCCTCCTTCGTCTCGACGAACCCCGACTCTTGCGCGACGCGCGCCCACACGGCGCTGATCTTCACGAATTGCCCCGGTCCCGATGGCCGGTACGTCCGGGCGAACACGTCGGCATCGACGCTGTAGACATCGCCGCCGTTGTCGACGAGCCAGTCGCCCGGCTTGCAGCGTTGCACGCCACCCCATTTTCGATAGCTGAAGCCGTCGGTCTCCAGCGTGATCCGTATCGCCGTGATCGGGCGGTCCGGCTTGCGTCGATAGCGGCGGAGTTCGGTCGTCATCCGGGTCGTCGCGGTCGTTGATCGTGGTTCGAGCGCCCGGACGCGAAGGGCCGACCGCGACAAACGCTACATCCGCGCGAGCGCTGCAACGGCACGCAGCATACGCAACTGCGTCTGCAGCCTGCCGTGCCGGGCCTCGACGTTGACATACGCGCGGCCTTCGCGCTGCGCCCAGACCGACAGCGATCCGTCATCCGCCGGGTGCTCGGCCTGCAGCACGACGTTGAATCCTGCATCGCGCAGCGCCTCGAAGTCACGCGGCCGCGTCACGAGGAAGAAATCTTCCGGCTCATGGCCGGACGGCATCGCGACGGCACGGGCATCCGCCGATTGCGTCCCGGCCTGGGCGTACCGGTGGATCGAGAACCCGCCGCCATAGTTGTTGTGAAGCGCGACGATCCGGTCCTCGGGTGGCCCCGCGATGGCCGCGAGGATCGCGGCGCGAAGCCCGCGGACGGCCTCGGCGGCCTTCGAAGCATACGACGCATAGTGCCGCATCGTCCGCTCCAGGCCGTCGTCGCTGAAGATCCGGTTCGGGTCGAACGTGTACGGACGCCCGCCGTCGTGGAAGGTCACAAGGCGACTGCCGCGCGACCGCAGGCCGATCAGCGTTCCAGGCTCGGACTGCAGCAGCAGCCTCGCGGCTTCGACCGACGTGCGCTCGTTTTCGTGCAGGTTGAGGTAGCGCCAGCCGCCGGATCCGAAGCGTCGGGTATAGAGCTCGACCTGCGTATCGCCGATGACGACCGGCGTGATCGACTCATTCGGGGCGCGGGCCGGGCTGGGCAAATCGGGCGTACCGGGCGAGCCGGCCGCGCGCGCCACGCGTACGAACGCCGAGCCGAGAACCGCCTGCAGCAGGCGACGGCGCGCGTTCACGGCGCGGAGAAGGCGTTGCACGCGGTCATGGCCTTCGGCGCGTCGTCGTTGACTGCGGTGGCGATCTCGCGCACCCGGAATTTGCCCGGCGAATCGAACGCTTTCGCGAGGCGTTCGCGATTGCGCCCCTCGCCGACCCACTGGCAGAGCGCGGCAGCACGGTTCGCGCTGTAGCTGAACCGGATCTGCCCGCTGGGCATGACCTCGCCGATCGCGAGCCCCCACGCGGTGTTCGACCGGTTCGGCGGACGCACGACGCCGACGAGGCGACCGGCGTCGCTCTTCGCCGATGCAGCGATTGCCAGCGCATCGAACGAGGCCTTCGCGGCGAGCGTCCGGGCCTCGTTGCCGCCGAACGCGAAGACCTGGAACCGGTCCTGCGGTGCCGCATGATAGGTCGCGGCCCAGCGAGCTTCGAGCCCTTTCAGCGTGCTGATCGTACGCGTCTCGATCGTGCGCAGCGCGACCAGATTCAGCGAGCAGGCATCCTCGTGGACCGGGCGGCGATGCGCGAGCAGGACGATCCGCACGTCGACCTTTTCCTGGCCGTGATTCGCGCCCGAGGCATCGAGGTTCTCGAGGCCGAACGTCAACGTCAGCGGGTGCGTCGCGTCGAACGCCTGCGCGTGAGTCCACGACGCCATCCCGTCGACCCACAGCCGCCGCCGATTGACGGTCAGTTCGTACGTGACCTCGTCGGCCTGCACGCCGGCGGGCGGCGTCGGCAGCGTCAGGGTGACCTCGCTGTACGCCGCCGCCTGCGGCGTCGTGGCCGCCCGCTGCAACGCGCTCAACTGCGGCACGATCCAGTCGCCCGGCTGCGGACGCGGCGGGCTCTTTGCGACGGCGGTTTCCTGGGCCATCGCGGTCGGCATCCACTGGAACGCGCCGGCGCCCGTGGCCCCGCATGCCCGAGCGATCCCGCCGTCGCCTTCCGGGCTGCATCGTCGCCCTTCTTCGCACGCCAGGCGCAGGCGACCGTTGCTCGGTGGTGCCGTCCGCGCCACGTCGAGACAGATGGTCGTGAAGATCAGGTCCTTGTTTTCCTCGGTGACCTCGACCGCGCCCGGAACGTTGCGGACCAGTTCGCCCACGAGCGTGCTGCCGGGCCGAGGCACGCGAAAGCCGCGATTGACGAAACGTTCGCCGTCCGCGACGAGCAGCAGCGGACCGATGCGTTCCGGCTCGTCGATCTCCGCGCGCAGCCCGTTGTCGATGCCGCCGAATTTCTGCGACATCAGCGGGTTCGGCGTGAACGCGATGTCCAGGTCGACCATGGCCTCGGTCGCCGGAGTCCCGCCGCGGCCTTCGTGGCGGAAAACAGGCGGCAGTTGATCGAGGCCCCAGGCCGCGATGCCGACTACGAC
>Ga0335069_10006616_pt1 | contig 16827 bp, 15 predicted proteins | sample Lox_Sample_11_FD_206714 | JGI IMG/M metagenome (GOLD analysis project Ga0335069, IMG submission 206714) | Soil microbial communities from Loxahatchee National Wildlife Refuge, Florida, United States - Lox_Sample_1.1 | ecosystem: Environmental > Terrestrial > Soil > Wetlands | place: USA...
CGTTGCGAACGCGGGCGGCTCGCTGTCGCCGCTCGGCGATCCGCCGCTGTTCCTCGGCTTCCTGAACGGCGTGAGCTTCTTCTGGACGACCGCGCATCTCGCGCTGCCGATGCTGTTCATCTGCGCGGTGCTGCTGACTGCGTTCTATCTGCTCGACACGCATTTCTACCGGAAGGGCGGCGAGGCACGGCCAGCCGCCCTCGACCCGACGCCCGACGGCGGCGCGCTGTCGATCGACGGCAAGATCAACTTCGTGCTGCTCGCCGCGGTGATCGCGCTCGTGCTGATGAGCGGCATCTGGAAGCCCGGCATCACGTTCGACGTCCGGGGCACGCGCGTCGCGCTGCAGAACGTTGTTCGCGATGCCGCGCTCGTCGGCGTCACGTTCGCGTCGCTCGCGCTCACGCCGCGTTCCGCGCGCGAGGGCAACGCATTCAACTGGGCGCCGATCGAGGAGGTCGCGAAGCTGTTCGCGGGCATCTTCGTGACGATCGCGCCGGTGATCGTGATCCTGCGCGCGGGCGCCGACGGCGCGTTCACGCCGATCGTCCATCTCGTCACCGGGCCGGATGGCAAGCCGGTCGATGCGATGTACTTCTGGGCGACCGGCCTGCTGTCGTCGTTCCTCGACAACGCGCCGACGTACCTGGTGTTCTTCAACCTCGCGGGCGGCGACGCGGCGTCGCTGATGACCACGGGGGCGACGACGCTCGCCGCGATTTCCGCGGGCGCGGTGTTCATGGGCGCGAATAGCTACATCGGCAATGCGCCGAACTTTATGGTGAAGGCGATCGCCGAGTCGCGCGGCGTGAGGATGCCGAGCTTCTTCGCGTATGTCGGCTGGGCGGTGGCCGTGCTGGTGCCGGTATTCCTGCTGACGACGTGGATATTCTTCCCGGCGTAAGCTGGCGATTTTCAACGATGGGCATGCGGCACATTGCGCGATGCGCGCCGCATGCGGGACAGGGAGAGGACGATGCAGAAGATCCTGGTTGCGCGGGCGATCTTTCCGGACGTGGTCGAACGGCTCAGGCAGCATTTCGACGTCGACTGGAACAACGGTGACGCGCTTGCGCCAGACGCGCTCGCAGTGCGGCTCGCCGACCAGGATGGCGCGCTGACCGCGGGCGATCCGATCGGCGCGTCGACGCTGGCGGCCGCGCCCCGGCTGCGCGTCGTGTCGAACATGGCGGTCGGCTACAACAACTTCGACATGGCCGCGTTCAACGCGGCGAACGTGCTCGGCACCAACACGCCGGACGTACTGAACGAATCCACCGCCGATTTCGGCTGGGCGCTGATGATGGCCGCCGCGCGCCGCATCCCGGAATCCGAGCACTGGCTGCGCGCCGGGCGCTGGCAGAAATGGGAATACGATGGTTTTCTCGGCAGCGACGTGTATGGCGCGACGCTCGGCATCATCGGCATGGGCCGCATCGGCCAGGCGCTCGCGCGGCGCGCGCGCGGCTTCGGCATGCAGGTGATCTATCACAACCGCTCGCGGGTCGCGCCGGAGATCGAGGCGGAGCTGAATGCGGAATACGTGTCGAAGGACGCACTGCTCGCGCGTGCCGACCACGTGGTGCTCGTGCTGCCGTACACGAAGGAAAACCACCACACGATCGGTGCGACCGAGCTTGCGCTGATGAAGTCCACCGCGACGCTGACCAACATCGCGCGCGGCGGGATCGTCGATGACGCGGCACTTGCCGCCGCGCTGCGCGACAAGCGGATCGCCGCGGCGGGCCTCGACGTGTTCGAGGGCGAGCCCAAGCTGAACCCGGCGCTGCTCGACGTGCCGAACGTCGTGCTGACGCCGCACATCGCGAGCGCGACCGAGAAGACGCGCCGCGCGATGGCGAACCTCGCCGCGGACAACCTGATCGCCGCGCTCGGTGAGGGGCCGCGCGCGGGGCGCCCGCCGAATCCGATCAACCCCGAGGTGATCGGGAAGGCGCGCGCATGACGACGACGTTGTTGATCGCGGCGGTCATCCTGCTGGCCGTTGCGCTGGCGGTGGCGCTCGTCATCGTCGCGCGCGGCGCGGGCCGCCACGACGACGCGGCGCTGCTCGGCGAGCAGATCGAGGACGCGGCGCATGAGCAGGCGCGTGCGTACGAGCGGCTCGAACGCGAGCTGCGCGGCGAGATTGTCGAAAGCTCGCGCGGCTCGCGCACCGAGATGGCGGGCAGCTTCGCGCGGCTGCAGCAGACGCTCGCCGCGCAACTCACGAGCGTCGCAACCGTGCAGAACAACCAGATCGACGGGTTCGCACAGCAGCTCGCGAAGCTCGTCGCCGCGAACACGCAGCATTCCGATGCGATGCGCGAGAGCCTGCATCGGCAGGCGCAGCAGGCGCGCGACGAGCAGGGCACGGCGCTCAGGCTGTTCGGCGAGACGCTCAACCGCCAGCTCACGCAGCTCACCGAGGCGAACGACAGGCGCATCGGCGAAGTGCGCGCGACGCTCGAGCAGCGCCTGAAGGACATCGAGACGAACAACGCGGCCAAGCTCGAGGAAATGCGCCGCACGGTGGACGAGAAGCTGCACGCCACGCTCGAGCAGCGGCTCGGCGAATCGTTCAAGCTGGTGTCCGACCGGCTGGAGCAGGTGCATCGCGGGCTGGGCGAGATGCAGACGCTCGCGGCGGGCGTCGGCGATCTGAAGAAAGTGCTGACCAACGTGAAGACGCGCGGTACCTGGGGCGAAGTGCAGCTCGAGGCGCTGCTCGAGCAGATGCTGACGCCGGACCAGTACGCGAAGAACGTCGCGACCGTGCCGAAGAGCAGCGAGCGGGTCGAGTTCGCGATCCGCCTGCCGGGGCGTCAAGACGGCGGCGGCGACGCGCAGCCGGTCTGGCTGCCGATCGACGCGAAATTTCCGCGCGAGGACTATGAGCGGCTGATCGACGCGCAGGAGCGCGCGGATGCCGCCGCGGTCGACGAAGCGGCGCGCGCGCTCGAGGCGCGCGTGCGGGCGGAGGCGCGCACGATCGCCGAGAAGTACGTCGCGCCGCCGCACACGACCGATTTCGCGCTGCTGTTCCTGCCGACCGAGGGCCTGTACGCGGAGGTCCTGCGCCGCCCCGGGCTGACCGACCTGCTGCAGCGCGACTATCGCGTGACGGTGGCCGGCCCGACGACGCTGACCGCGCTGCTGAACAGCCTGCAGATGGGGTTCAGGACGCTTGCGATCGAAAAGCGCTCGAGCGAGGTGTGGCAGGTGCTCGGCGCGGTGAAGACGGAGTTCGGCAAGTTTGGCGACGTGCTTGCGCGCACCAAGTCTCAGCTCGAGACGGTCACGCGCTCGATCGAGGCGGCCGAGCAGCGCACGCGCGTGATGAACCGCAAGCTCAAGCAGGTCGAAGCGCTGCCTGGCGACACGGTGGCGGGCCTGCTGGGCGCAGACGGTGCGGACAACGACGACGCGTGATCCGTCTCGCGCGCCTGGCGGCGCGCGCGGGCAAAAAGCGAAAGGGGCGCCTTGGCGCCCCTTTCGCTGAATGAGCCGCGCGGCCGGCGTCAGCCTGCGAGCGTGGCGAGCGCGTCGCCCGTCATGCGCACGATGCGCCAGTCGGGCATCACGGTCGCGCCCATCTTCTGATAGAAGTCGATCGCCGGCTGGTTCCAGTCGAGCACCGACCATTCGAAACGGGCGCAGCGGCGCTCGACGGCCAGCGCGGCGAGCCGCTTCAGCATCGCCGTGCCGAGGCCGGTGCCGCGCTGCGACGGCTGCACGTAGAGATCTTCCAGATACAGGCCGCGGCGGCCCAGGAAGGTCGAGTAATTGTGAAAGAACAGCGCGTAGCCGACGGTCGCGCCGTCGCGCTCGGCGACGAGCGCTTCGGCGGATGGGCGCGGGCCGAACAGCGCGTCGGCGAGGTCGTCCTCGGTGGCGACGAACAGGTGCGTGAGCTTCTCGAAGTCGGCCAGTTCGCGCATCAGCGCGAGGATCGCGCCGACATCGCGGGCCTCGGCCGCCCGGATGGTCGCGGCGCCGCTCATGCTTCCTCCGGCGGGTCGGACAGCACGATCTCGATGCCGCCGAAACGCGACGCGACCCAGTTGTACGCGTGGCATGCGATCCACAGCAGCACGAATCCCAGGATCGCGTTCAGCAGCAGCGCGCTCAGGATCGTGCTGAGCTCGACCATCCCGTAGCGGATGTACGCGACGAGAATGCCGAGCAGCACGATCGGCACGCTGAAGGTCAGGTAGACGAGGATCAGCGCCTTGGCGGTTTGCCCCGCGGCGATCGAGGAAATTTGTTTCTTCATGTGCGGATTGCCCGTAGAAATGTGCTGGGATTGGAATTCAGATCGTGCCGTCGAACGGCAGGATGTCGACCGGCGTGCCGGCGTCGACGGCCGCCGCATCGTGCCCGAGCACGATGAAGCAGTTGGCCGCGCTGAGGCCGCTCAGCGACGCGGAGCTTTGCGAGCCGGCCGGCGCGACGTGCCAGCGGCCGTCGCCGGCGCGCGTGGCGATGCCGCGCAGATATTCGGTGCGGCCCGGGCGCTTTTTCAGCGCATGCGTGCAGAGTGCCGCGTACATCGCGGGCGGCGGCGTCTGCGCGCCGGCCATCGTCAGCAGCGCGGGACGCACGATCGCATCGAACGTCACGGCGGCCGCGACCGGGTTGCCGGGCAGGCCGAAGAACGGCACGCCGGACGACACGGCGCCGCACGCGAGCGGGCGGCCGGGGCGCAGCGCGAGGCTGGCGAACGTGACGTCGCCGAGCCGCGCCATCACGTCGCGCGTGAAATCCGCCTCGCCGGCCGACACGCCGCCTGACGTGACGACCGCATCGGCGCACGCGGCGGCGTCGCGGACCGCCGCCTCGAGCGCGGCGGGATCGTCCCGCACGATGCCGAGGTCGAGCGGCTCGACGTTCAGGCTGGCGAGCATCGCGAGCAGCATCACGCGATTGCTGTCATAGAGCATGCCGGGAGCGAGCGGCTCGCCCGGTGCGCGCAACTCGTCGCCGGTCGAGAACACGGCGACGCGCAAGCGGCGGCGCACCACGGCCTCGACGATGCCGAACGATGCGAGCAGGCCGAGGTCCGCCGCGCGCAGGATGCGGCCGGCGGCGAGCGCGCATGCGCCGCGCGCGAGATCCTCGCCCGCCTTGCGGCAGTTCGCGCCGCGCGGCACGTCGCACACGGCGAAGCGAATCGTGCCGGCTTGCACGTCGACGCGCTCTTGCGGAATCACCGTGTCGCATCCGGCCGGCACCGGCGCACCCGTCATGATGCGCGTGCAGCCGCCCGCGGGCACGGCGCCGTCGAACGGATGGCCGGCGAACGCGGCGCCCGCGATCGCGAGCGCGAGGCTGCCGTCGGGCGCGCCGTGCGCCAGCTCGGTGCCGTCGAACGCATAGCCGTCCATCGCCGAGTTGTCGTACGCGGGAATGTCGAACGGTGCCTGGACGTCATGAGCGAGCACCCGGCCGAGCGCGTCGCGCAGCGGTACGGTTTCGCACGCACCGACCGGCACGGCGAAGCGAAGCGCCAGCGCCTGGGCATCGGCGAGCGTCAGCGGCGCGTCGTGGCCGGAAGCGGGGCGGGAATCGGACGAGGTCTGCGTGGTCATGAGTCGGGCGGCGCCGCGAGGCGTATCGTGTTCATGGCCGGCATGCCGACGGCGGCGCGCGGGGCGCGGCGTCGCATGCGGCGAGCGGCGCGCAGGAAGCGCCTGCGGCCCGTCAGCGACGGGCCAGTGCGGCGAGTTCCTGCCAGGAGTTGGCATTGTAAAACGCACGCTCGTCGCGAAACTCGACTTCGACGGTCTTGTGGCGTGCGTACCACGCACGCATCTTGCGCTCGCCCGCTTCGAGCGACGCGGCGAGGTCGTCGGCGAGGGCGGTTCGCAACAGCGCGAAGGTCGGCTGCGGCGCGCGATTCTCGTGCGCGTCGACCGTGACCGCCATCGCGATGTCCGCCTGTTGCGCGTCGAGCGCCGCATGAAGCCGGGCGACCAGCTCGGCCGGCAGGAACGGCGTGTCGCACGGCACGCACGCGACGAGCGGCGCGCGCGCGGCGCGCATGCCGGCGAGCAGGCCCGCGAGCGGCCCGGGGAAATCGGGCGTCGCGTCCGGCACGACGCGTGCATGATATGGCGCGCTCAACTCGGCGTAGCGGTCGAGGTGGCGATTCGCGCTGACGACGATTTCGTCGACTTGCGGCGCGAGGCGGCGCAGCACGTGCAGCGCGAGGGGCGCGTCGCGCAGCGTCTGCAGTCCCTTGTCGGCGCCGTCCATGCGCGTCGCGCGGCCGCCTGCGAGCAGCAGGCCGGTGATCGCGGGAGAGGGGGCGTGGGTCATCGGGCGAGGGGCTGGCGGCGTTCAGCCGCCGATGTACGACATTTCGATGCGCTTGTCCGCGGCTTCGGGCGACGTGCCGCCGCGTAGCAGCGAGTAGCGGTCGGTGCGGCGTTGCCAGATCTGCGCGATGGCGGTGGCGATCTCGGCGTCGCTCGCGCGGCCGCGCACGAGCGCGCGCAGATCGTGCCCGGTCGTCGCGAAGAGGCACAGGTACAGCTTGCCCTCGGTCGAAAGGCGCGCGCGCGTGCAGTCCCCGCAGAACGCCTGCGTGACCGCGGAGATGACGCCGATCTCGCCGCCGCCGTCCGCATAGCCCCAGCGCTGCGCGGTTTCGGCGGCACTGTGGGCTTCGAGCGGGACGAGCGGAAAATGTCGGGCGATTCGCGCGACGACGTCGGCGGACGGCAGCACCTCGGCCATGTTCCAGCCGTTCGACGTGCCGACGTCCATGTACTCGATGAAGCGCAGCACGACGCCCGTGCCGCGGAACCGCCGCGCCATCGGCAGGATCTCGCCGTCGTTCGTGCCGCGCTTGACCACCATGTTGACCTTCACCGGCACGAGGCCGGCGTCCTGCGCGGCGAAGATGCCTTCGAGCACGTCGGCGCTCGCGAAGTCGGCGTCGTTCATGCGCTTGAACAGCGCGTCGTCGAGCGCGTCGAGGCTCACGGACACGCGCGACAGGCCGGCATCCTTCAGCGCGCGCGCCTTGCGGGCGAGCAGCGAGCCGTTGGTGGTCAGGGTCAGGTCGAGAGGGCGTCCGTCGCGCGTCGTCAGCCGTGCGAGGCGTTCGATCAGGAATTCGAGGTTCTTGCGCAGCAGCGGCTCGCCGCCGGTGATGCGGATCTTTTCTACGCCGTGCGCGACGAACAAGCGCGCGATCCGCTCGATTTCCTCGAAGGTCAGCAGCGCGCTGTGCGGCAGGAACGGATAGTCCTTGTCGAACACCGCGCGCGGCATGCAGTAGACGCAGCGGAAGTTGCAGCGATCGGTCACCGAGATGCGCAAATCGCGCAGCGGCCGCGCGAACGCGTCGCGCAATGTCCCGTCGGGAGTGTGCGCCGCACCGGATACGTCCGGAACCGCGCTGACGTCGGCGAGGGGAATGATGCGTCGGGACATGATGATAGAAGTGCGAGCCAGGCTTGTATTTTAGCCGCAGGCATCCGGCTCGGCCGGTGAGCGGAAACCCGGGGCACGGACGAAAAAAATCCCTGCCCGGCGTGGTCCGCCGGGCAGGGATCGGGCTGGTCGTCCGATCAAGGCCCGCCGAAGCGGGCCTTGCGTCGCGTGCGCGACGCGATCAGTGATGCGTCTCGACCTGCTGCATCGGCGTCGCGTCGACGGGCGGCAGTGCCTTGCGCTCGCGTGGCGCGCGCACCGCCTGCGGGAGGTGCGCCGCGGCGTCCTGGGCTGCGCGGAATTTGCCGGCATCCGTATTCACCCAGACGAGCCCGGCTTGCTCGAGCACCGTATCGAGGTTCGCCGCTGCCGGTGCGGCACCGGCCGGCTGCACGCGTTCCGCAACGGGGGCGGGGGCGACGGCTTCGGCGGGGGCCGGTTCTGCTTCGACGGCAGGCGTCGGAGCCGCTTCGGCGACAGGGGCCAGCGACGTTTCCGCGACGGCCGGGGCGGCCGGGGCGGCCGGAGCCGGCGTCGGCTCCGACAGGCGCAGCTTCGCCGGTGCGTGCCGATTCAGGCTGCGCGTCGGCGGCAGCCGGCGTGCTTGCCGTAACCGGCTCGACCGTCTCGGCATGCACGGCTTCGGCCACGACGGCGCCAACGGCTGCCACTGCGGCCGGCGCGGCTGCGTGGATGGCGGCTTCGCGTTCCGTTGCGTGCGCTTCGGACTCGGCACCCCGCGCAGCGATCGATTCGCCTTCGTCGCCTTCCGCAGCATGGGCGACGAGTGCGCCTTCCTCTTCACGCTCGCGGCGCCCGCCACGGCGGCCGCGGCGGCGGCGGCGGCGTTCTTCGCCGTCGCGTGCGCCGGCTTCCGCGTCTGCCATCACTTCGGCGCCCGGCAGATCCACGTCGTTTTCGACGACCGGCTCGGCGTGCGGCGCACTTTCGCCACGGGTGACGGTCTCGAGCGTCGCGGCATGCTGAACCGGCTTGCGGCGCTCGCCGCGCTCACGGCGTTCGCCGCGTTCCTGACGCTCGCCACGCCCGGTCGCCTCGAGGGCTTCCGGCTGCTCGCGCGGTTCGCGCGGCTCACGCGGTTCGCGACCCTCGCGCGGTTCGCGGGCCTCACGCGGTTCGCGACCCTCGCGCGGTTCGCGGGCCTCACGCGGTTCGCGACCTTCACGCGGCTCGCGGGCCTCACGCGGTTCGCGACCTTCGCGCGGTTCGCGACCTTCACGCGGCTCGCGGGCCTCACGCGGTTCGCGACCTTCACGCGGCTCACGGCCTTCGCGACCCTCGCGTGCCTCACGATTGCCGCGGCCTTCACGGCCTTCACGCGGTTCCTTGCCTTCGCGTTCCGGGCGTTGCGGCTGGCCGCCGCGGCGGTTGCGGTTGCGATCGCCGCCGCGCTCGGTCTTCTCGGTGCGCTCGCGGGCCGGGCGTGCGGCCTGCTCCTTCACGGGTTCCGGGGCGGGCTGCGGCGCTGCCGGCTGCATGCCGAACAGGTTCTTGATCCAGCCCATGAGGCCGCCGCGCGCGGGCTGCGGCGCAACCGGTGCCGGCTCGGGGGCGGCCGGGCGCTGCGGAGCCGGGCTCGGCGCCGGACGCTCCGGCGTGATGCCCTTGACCACGGCTTCCTGCTTCGGCTTCACTTCCGCGGCACGCTTGCTGTAGCCGGTTTCCGACTCCATTTCGCGGGCGGCTTCCTCGGCCATCTTCCACGACGCGCGCGGATCGTCGAGGCGCGCGTCGTCGTGGCGCAGGCGCTCGAGCTTGTAGTGCGGCGTATCGAGGTGCTTGTTCGGGATCAGCACGACGCCGACCTTGAAGCGCGACTCGATCTTGTTGATTTCCTGACGCTTCTCGTTGAGCAGGAAGGCGGTCACTTCGACCGGCACCTGGCAGTGGATCGCCGCGGTGTTCTCCTTCATCGCCTCTTCCTGAATGATCCGCAGGACCTGCAGCGCGGACGATTCGGTGTCACGGATGTGGCCGGTGCCGTTGCAGCGCGGGCAGGTCACGTGGCTGCCCTCGGACAGCGCCGGGCGCAGCCGCTGGCGCGACAACTCCATCAGGCCGAAGCGGGAGATCTTGCCCATCTGCACGCGGGCGCGGTCGTGCTTGAGCGCGTCCTTCAGGCGTTGCTCGACCTCGCGCTGGCTCTTCGACGATTCCATGTCGATGAAATCGATCACGATCAGGCCACCCAGGTCGCGCAGGCGCAGCTGGCGGGCCACTTCGTCGGCCGCCTCGAGGTTCGTGCGGGTCGCCGTTTCCTCGATGTCCGCACCCTTGGTCGCGCGCGCCGAGTTCACGTCGATCGCGACGAGCGCCTCGGTGTGGTCGATCACGATCGCGCCGCCCGACGGCAGCGGCACCGTGCGCGAGTACGCGGTCTCGATCTGGTGCTCGATCTGGAAGCGGGAGAAAAGGGGCACATCGTCGTGATAACGCTTCACCTTGGAGACGTTATCGGGCATCACGATGTCCATGAATGCGCGGGCCTGATCGTAGATCTCGGTCGTGTCGATCAGGATTTCGCCGATGTCCGGCTGGAAATAGTCGCGGATCGCGCGGATCACGAGGCTCGATTCCAGGTAGATCAGGATCGGCTGGCCCGGATGGCCGCTTTGCGACGCCGCCTCGATCGCGCGCCAGAGCTGCAGCAGGTAGTTCAGGTCCCACTGCAGTTCCTCGGCGCTGCGGCCGATGCCCGCGGTGCGGGCGATCATGCTCATGCCGTCGGGGATCTGCAGCTGCGCCATCGTCTCACGCAGTTCCTGGCGCTCGTCGCCCTCGATGCGGCGCGACACGCCGCCGCCGCGCGGGTTGTTCGGCATCAGCACCAGGTAGCGGCCGGCGAGCGAGATGAACGTCGTCAGCGCCGCGCCCTTGTTGCCGCGCTCTTCCTTTTCGACCTGGACGATCAGTTCCTGGCCTTCGCGCAGCGCATCCTGGATGCGCGCCGAGCGCATGTCGATGCCTTCCCGGAAATACTGGCGGGCGACTTCCTTGAACGGCAGGAAGCCGTGGCGATCCTCGCCGTAGTTGACGAAGCAGGCTTCGAGGGAGGGTTCGATGCGGGTGACGACACCTTTGTAGATGTTGCCTTTGCGCTGTTCGCGGCCGGCGGTCTCGATGTCGATGTCGATGAGCTTCTGCCCATCGACGATGGCGACGCGCAATTCTTCCTGCTGCGTCGCATTGAACAGCATGCGTTTCATGAACGGCTCCAGGCGGCTCTGCTGCGGGCGCCTCGCGGGTTTCAGCCGCAAGGGCGGGGTCGACGGCAGGCCGCGCCTTGTTGTGTTGTCACGAGCACGCTGGAGCTAGAACGATGGCGGGAGAATTGCCTGACGGGGCCGGGGCCCGAACGACGGGGCCGGCGGCCATGGGGCACCTGCGAATACGGCTTCAAAGCACGGCGTCGACACTCCGCGCGCTGAAAAAGCGCGCTAAGCCTGTGACCGGGCACTGCCGCCCGCGCGGCGCCATGATGCGTGCGCGGCGCCGTCTGGCGGCAGATGCTGCGGCTGGGCCGCAGCGGGGAGTATCGAATCCAGCCCGACTTTCCCGCCTGGGGTGTTCTTCCCTGGTTTGACGTCGCCAGATCCCGCACTCTTCGCGGGAGAGCATCCGGGCGCACGCCGTAATTTTCGCAACTGGCAGCCCGGCGGCGCGCAACGCGCGCCCCCCGGCGGCCCACAGAAATGATTTGGACCCACAATCCCGTAACCCGGCATCCGGCCCCCCGAATACCCCTGTGGGCGCGATCCTTGCCGGCTTGCAGACACCGTGCGTGCAACTTGCTGCTTCTCTTTGTACGGGGCGAGCAGCACGCCCCCGGCGCAAGTAAAATAAGCGTTTGCTCTTGCGCCTCGCTCAGTCCGCCCGGAATCGGCCGATCAGGTCCTCCACCGCGGAAAGCTGGGCAAAATTATATTCAGTATGAAAGAGTTAGGCAAAATTTCCCGTAATCAGGTTGCAAGCGGCCAGGTCTCGATGGTCGAAATCGACGAGGGCTCGGCCGGCCAGCGGATCGACAATTTCCTGCTGCGCGTCTGCAAGGGCGTGCCGAAGAGCCACATTTACCGGATCCTGAGGAGCGGCGAGGTTCGCGTCAACAAGGGCCGGGTCGACGCACAGTACCGGCTCGCGCTGGGCGACGTCGTGCGCGTGCCGCCGGTGCGCGTGGCGGCCGCCGACCTCGCGCGGGCGGACACGCCGATCGTGCCGCCCGGCCATTTCGACGTGCTGTACGAGGACGACGCAATGATCGTCATCGACAAGCCGGCCGGCGTCGCGGTGCATGGCGGCAGCGGCGTCGCGTTCGGCGTGATCGAGCAGATGCGCCAGGCGCGCCCGCATGCGAAGTTCCTCGAGCTGGTCCATCGTCTCGACCGCGAGACGTCCGGCATCCTGATGCTCGCGAAAAAGCGCTCGGCGCTCGTCGGCCTGCACGAGCAGATCCGGGAGAACCGGATGGACAAGCGTTACTATGCCTGTGTGCACGGCGAGTGGCTGCCCGACTGGGGCCGCCGCCGCGCGGTGAAGGTGCCGCTTTTCAAGTATTCGACCCCGGAAGGGGAGCGCCGGGTACGCGTCCAGGACGACGGGCTGCCGTCGCATACCGTGTTCAACCTCGTCGAGTGCTGGCCGGAATACGCGCTCGTCGAAGCGGAACTCAAGACGGGGCGCACGCATCAGATCCGCGTGCATCTCGCCCATCTCGGCCTGCCGATCGTCGGCGACGCCAAGTATGGCGATTTCGCGCTGAACAAGGCGCTGGCGCGCGCGAACGCGCAGCCGTCGCTCAAGCGGATGTTCCTGCACGCGCACCGGCTGCGGCTCGCGCACCCGCTGACGGGCGAGGCGCTGCAGTTCGACGCGCCGCTGCCGGACGAATGCCGGCGCTTTCTCGACCAACTGAACGCATTGCGCGACACCGCATGACACGCATGGCTCGACAGCAATTTGACCTGATCGTCTTCGACTGGGACGGCACGCTGATGGATTCGACGGCGCACATCGCCTACAGCATCCAGGCCGCGTGCCGCGATCTCGGCTTGCCCGCGCCGTCCGACGAGGTCGCCCGTTACGTGATCGGGCTCGGCCTGCGCGACGCGCTGCAGATTACCGCTCCGACCCTCAATCCGTCCGACTATCCGCGCCTCGCCGAGCGCTATCGCTACCATTACGTGATCAGGGACCAGCGCATCGAGCTGTTCGGCGGCGTGCGCGAGCTGCTGGTGGAGCTGCGCGACACCGGCTACCTGCTGGCGGTCGCGACCGGCAAGGGGCGGGTCGGGCTGAACCGCGCGCTCGATCAGGCGAAGCTGACGAGCCTGTTCGACGCGACGCGCTGCGCGGACGAGACGTTCTCGAAGCCGCATCCGGCGATGCTGCATGAGTTGACCCGTGAATTGGGGCAGGATCTTGCGCGCACCGTGATGATCGGCGACACGACGCACGACCTGCAGATGGCGGCGAGTGCCGGAGCGGCCGGGGTCGGCGTCGCATACGGCGCACATTCCGCCGACGCGCTCGCGGCGCTCGAGCCGCGTTTCGTCGCGCCCGACGTGGAGGCGCTGGCCGTCTGGCTGCGCGAGCACGCATGAGCGGCGCACCCGGCATCGCGCCGGTGCGGGTGTGCGCGTCGGACGCGCTGGCCGACGGTGGCGCTGGCGTGCGTGTCGATGCGACGCTGCGCGGCGAGCAGGCGGTCGTGTTCTTCGTGCGCTACGAGGGCCGCGCGTACGGCTATCTGAACCGCTGCGCCCACGTGCCGATGGAGCTCGACTGGGCCGAAGGCCAATTCTTCGAGTCGTCCGGCTTATACTTGATGTGCGCGACGCATGGCGCGATTTATGCGCCGGACACCGGAAAATGCGTCGGCGGCCCGTGCCGCGGCGCGCAGTTGCGGCCCGTCGAAGTCGACGAGCGCGACATGCCCGACGGCCGCGCGGTGTTCTGGGTGCCGGACCAGGACCTGCGTCCCGTGACTACTGACTGACGAAAACAACACATGGACGATCAACCGACTTCTCCCGATTCATCCTCCCGTTCCAGCGGTGGCGAGCCGGGCTGGGAGCGCGCCGCGCTCGAGCGGATCGCGCTCGCGGCGATCCGGGAGCAGCGAGCGGCGCGGCGCTGGAAGATCTTCTTCCGCTTCGCGTTCCTGGCTGTGCTGCTCGTGCTGGCGTTCGCGGTGATCGATTTCTCGGGCGAGTCGAAGATCTCGACCGGCCGCCACACGGCGCTCGTGACGATCGACGGTGAGATCGCGGCAGGTGGTCAGGCGAACGCGGAGGACATCACGTCCGCGCTCGACGACGCGTTCGACGACGACGGCACGGTGGGCGTCGTGCTGCACATCAACAGCCCGGGCGGTAGCCCGGTCGAGGCCGGCATCGTCTACGACGAGATCCGCCGGCTGCGCGCGAAATATCCGAAAAAGCCGCTGTACGTGGTCGTCGGCGACATGTGCGCGTCGGGCGGCTACTACATCGCGGCGGCGGCCGACCGGATCTACGTCGACAAGGCCAGCATCGTCGGCTCGATCGGCGTGCTGATGGACGGCTTCGGCTTCACCGGCCTGATGGACAAGCTCGGCGTCGAGCGGCGCCTGCACACGTCGGGCGAGAACAAGGGCTTTTACGATCCGTTCTCGCCGGAAACGCCGAAGATGGATGCGCACGCGCAGGAGATGCTCGACCAGGTGCACGCGCAGTTCATCAAGGCCGTGAAGGACGGCCGGGGCGCCCGCCTGCGCGAGACCCCGGACATGTTCACCGGCCTGTTCTGGACCGGCGAGAAGAGCGTCGAGCTCGGCCTTGCGGACGGCTTCGGCACGACCGACACGGTCGCGCGCGACGTGCTGAAGGCGCCCGACCTCGTCGATTACACGGTGAAGGAGAGCCTGAGCAACCGCGTCGCGCGCCGCTTCGGCGCGGCCGTCGGGAACGCCGCGATGAAGACGCTCTCGTCGGGCGCGCAGGTGAGCCTGCGCTGACGCGCGCCCGTTCCGGGGCGCGCTCGGGGAAGGGTCAGTTCGCGAGCAGCAGGAAGATCGCAGGGCGCTTGTGCAGATCGGGCACAGGCGCCTTTTTCCATTCGGCTGCCGTGCGGCTCGCGATCGTCTCGCTCGCGAGCGTCAGGTCGGCGGCGACGCAGATCAGCGTCGACGGCGCGCAGGTCGCGACGAGCGTGTCGAGCATCGCGTGGTTGCGATAGGGCGTCTCGATGAAGATCTGCGTCTGGCGCGCCTTGCGCGAATGCTGTTCGAGCTCGCGCAGGCGTTTCGCGCGCGCGGCGGCGTCGACGGGCAGATAGCCGTGGAACGCGAAGCTCTGGCCGTTCAGGCCCGACGCCATCAGCGCGAGCAGGATCGAGCTGGGTCCGACGAGCGGCACGACCTTCACGCCGCGCTCGTGCGCGCGGCGCACCAGCAGTGCGCCCGGGTCGGCGACGGCCGGGCAGCCGGCCTCGGACACGAGCCCGGCGTCCGCGCCAGCCAGCACCGGCGCCAGCAGCCGGTCGATCTCGCCGGCCGGCGTGTTGACGTTCAGCTCGCGGATCTCGATCTCCTGGATCGGCCGCGTGGTGCCGATCTTCTTCAGGAACGCGCGCGTCGTCTTCGCGTTCTCGCCGATGTAGTAGCCGAGCGTGCCTGCGCGCGCCTGCACGGCGGCGGGCAGCACCGCGGCCAGCATCGACGCGTCGCCGTCGCCGAGCGTGTTCGGGACGAGGTAGAGCGTGCCGGCCGTCATGCGTGCTCTCCGTGCGCGGCGAACAGCGGATAGCCGGCGGCGCGGAGCATCCGCGTGAGTGCGATAAGCGGCAGGCCGACGAGCGCGGTCGGGTCGTCCGAGTCGATCGCGTCGAGCAGCGCGATGCCTAGCCCTTCGGACTTCGCGCTGCCCGCGACGTCGTAGGGCGTCTCGGCGCGCAGGTAGGCGTCGAGCTCGGTCTCGGGCAGCGTGCGAAAGCGCACGCGCGTCACGATGTCCTCGCTCTGCGTCGTGCTGGTGCGGCTGTCGAACAGGCTGAGCGCGCTATGAAATTCGACCTCCCGGCCCTGCATCGCGACGAGCTGTTCGAGCGCGCGCGCATGGGTGCCGGGCTTGCCGATCTGCCGCCCGTCGAAGGTGGCGACCTGGTCGGAGCCGATCACGAGCGCGCCGTGCGGCGCGTCGGCGCTCGCGGCGACCGCGCGCGCCTTCGCGGCGGCGAGGCGCAGCGCGGTGGCGGACGGCGATTCGCCCGGCAGCGGCGTCTCGTCGATGTCGGGCGACATGACGTCGAACGGCACGCGAAGCCGCTGGAGCAGCGAGCGCCGGTACCGGGAACTGGAGGCGAGAATCAGCCGCGGCGGGCTGGAAACGATGTCCTGCATGGTCGGAAAGAGTCGGTGAGTCGTAAAAATGCGACGCCGCGGTGCGCGGGCGAGGGCTTTAAGTGATTGACCGGAAAAGATAAAAACGGTATCCTTTTGCGCTTTTCAACGATGGGTTTCGTTCGGCGTGCCCGTCGAGTCTTCGGATGTTCTCGGTGCAGAGCCGAACCGACACGCAGGAGCGCACATGAATCCCTCTTCTGGCAAACCTGCAGTTACGCTTGATCCGCACGCGGTCGATCTGTTTGAATTCGCCCGCAGCGGGCGGCAGGCGGCGGGCGCGGTGCGTCTCTCGCAACTGCCGCGCATGTTAAACGAAGTGCCGGCGGACGCGCCAGACCGCGACACGGTCTTCACGTGGCAGGCGGAAGGGTTCGTTCAGTCCGAGTTGCAGGACGATGGCACTGAAGGGCAGCAGCCGTATCTGCGGCTCGCGCTGCACGGCAGCGCGTGGCTCGAGTGCCAGCGCTGCATGACCCCGTACCAGCAGGCGTTCGACGTCGACATGGTGTACCGCGTCGTTGCCACCGAAGAAGAAGCTGAAGAATTTCCGCTCGAAGACGATGAAGCCGATGTGATCGTGGGCTCGCGCCAGTTCGATTTCGTCGACTTGATCGAAGAGGAATTGTTGCTTTCGCTGCCGCTCGTGCCGAAACACGAGGTTTGCCCGGCGGTTCACGAAAGCCTCGTATCGGGCGTGAGCGGTCCCGAGGCCGAAACGGATGACGAATCCGGCGAGGCCGAGGACGAAGGCAAACGGCCGAATCCGTTCGCGGCGCTCGACGCGCTGAAGAAGGGCGGAGACGGCGGCAAGCAACATTGAGCAGTGTGGCGCGGGAAGGCGTTGAGGCCGTGGGGCCAGGGTAGTTAAGCGCCGGATCGGGCTGTGTTAGAATCCGGAAAATTTTTAGGAGTTAGTCATGGCAGTCCAGCAAAACAAGAAGTCGCCGTCGAAGCGCGGCATGCATCGTTCGCACGATTTCCTG
>Ga0335069_10006617_pt1 | contig 16820 bp, 21 predicted proteins | sample Lox_Sample_11_FD_206714 | JGI IMG/M metagenome (GOLD analysis project Ga0335069, IMG submission 206714) | Soil microbial communities from Loxahatchee National Wildlife Refuge, Florida, United States - Lox_Sample_1.1 | ecosystem: Environmental > Terrestrial > Soil > Wetlands | place: USA...
TTTTGTAATTGATTTACTGGATGCTAACATTAAAGGTGTAACTTTATTAATATCCTGTTTAATATTTACATCTGCCCCAGCATCTATTAATAATTTTACAATTTTTATACTTTTGTTATTCCACACTTGTTGAAATAATTTTTCAGACAATTCTTTTTTAGACAATTTTTTTAATTCATCTAAAATTTGCTCTTTAGATAATGGTTTAAATACAGATTTAAAATCTATTGCTTCTCTAACAAGTTTCATCTTATCCTATAATTTCAAGCATTTGTTTTTTAATTTCGCCAATTTCTTTTTCTTCATTTATATGATTTTCTTTGCAATAGGTTTCAATTAATTCATTTAGAACTTCTTTATTATTTTGTAAAAGTTTATTACTTATTCTATTGCGCTTTAAAATATCGGAAATTTCATTAATTTGTTTAGATACATCAATTTTTTCTTCTTTCATTTTAAATATAATCTTAGGCTTTTCCTGAATATTTTCAGATTCCATTAGTTGTTCATTTATTTTAACCTCAACTTTTTTGGAAATATCTGTTACATATTCACTTTCCCAAGGAATAAATCTAGTATCTTCGGCAATAACTTCTAGTGATATTTTACCCTTATAATTTTCTTCTAGAATTCCTTTAAGCTTTGCAATGGGAATTCTAACTTCTCCGTTGGGATTAATTTTTCCTTTAAGAGCTATGGTAAAATTTTCTGCTTCAATATTTAATCTAACCTCACTTTCATTAAGAGAAGCTCCTTCAATTTTTATATCACATTCAAAGGTTTTTGCTTTATCAAGAAATATTTTGTACATATACCTTTATTATTTTATTTTTTTGCTCCATGTTGTATTAATAGTTCTACTACATTTTTATAGCCATATTTTGAAGCCAAAGTTAAAGCAGTCCATCCACCATCATCTTTAGCATTCACCTCTGCTCCAGCCTGAAGCAATAACTCCACCACATCTCTATGGCCGTTGACCGAAGCCCGCATTAAAGAAGTCCATTCACCATTATCTTTAGCATTAACATCTGCTCTAGCCTGAAGCAATAGCTTTACTATATCTCTATGGCCATCACCTGAAGAAATTATTAAAGCAGTCCTGCCACAATTATTTTTAATATTTATATCTGCTCCAGCCTTAAGCAATATCTCCGCCACATCTCTATGGCCTTTATGTGAAGCCCACATTAAAGAATTCCAACCATAATTATTTTCTTTAGCATTCACATCTGCTCCTGCTTTAAGCAATAGCTCCACTACTTTAGTATCTCCTGTTCTAGATGCAGCCCATAGTTTTTTGTTCTTTTCTTCTTGAGACATATGTTTTATATCATCTAGAATCTGCTCTTGAGACAAAGGCTTGAATACAGATTTGAAATCTTCATTTATATGTTCTCTAACTAACTTCATTCTTTTGCTCCATATTGTTTTAAAAGTTTTACTACATCTTTGTGGCCATTATGTGAAGCCCGCGTTAAAGCAGTCCAGCCATAATTATCTTTAGCATTCACATCTGCTCCAGCCTGAAGCAATATTCCTACTATATCTCTATAGCCATCACCTGAAGCACTTATTAAAGCAGTCCATCCACTATTAGCTTTAGCATTTACATCTGCTCCAGCCTGAAGCAATATCCCTACTATATCTATATGGCCATAGTATGAAGCCCGTGTTAAAGCAGTCCAGCCATCATTATCTTTAGCATTCACCTTTGCTCCAGCCTGAAGTAATAGCTCTACTATATCTCTGTAACCATCACCTGAAGCCAACATTAAAGCAGTCAATCCAGTATAATTTTTAGCATTTACATCTGCTCCAGCCTGAAGCAATATCCCTACTATATCTCTATGGCCATTAGCTGAAGCACAGATTAAAGCAGTCAATCCACTAATAGCTTTAGCATTTACATCCGCTCCAGCCCGAAGCAATATTTCCACAACTTTAATATTGTCATATTTAGATGAAGCCAATAATCTTTCATTCTTTTCTTCTTGAGACATATGTTTTATATCATCTAGAATATGCTCTTGAGACAAAGGTTTAAATACAGATTTGAAATCTTCATTTATATGTTCTCTGACTAGCTTCATTTAATATTTTTTATTTTAATCTTTATATTATTTTTACTTGCTATTTCATTTAAAATTGTATCAATATGTTCTGCTGTAATATTTATTGAACTATCATTTTTATATTTATATTCTGTAATTTCTTTTCCCTCTATTTTTGCAACAATTTTTATTATTATTCTTTTTTTCTCTTCAGGAAGTTTATTAATTTCCTTAAGACTATACCAAGGCTTTTCTGTTGAAGGCTTTCCTATGGGTGGAAAATCTATAAAAGCTGCAACTTCCTGTAAAACTCCAACCTCTTCCCAATTTAAATCAAGCGCATCCCAATTAATATTTACTTCTTCCCAATTGTAATAATAAAAAGCTGCCATTATTTAAGTTTCTTTAGAATATTTGCATAAATATCCTCAGGTTGTTTTTCTTCTTTAGTTTCCTTTTTTTCTTCTTTTTCTTCATTTACTGGTGTTAATGCCTTTTTATCTTTTTTAAGAATATCTTTTATAGATTCTTCATAAAGTTTTTCTTTTACAAGCTTTGCCATAGGACACTATTATTTTATTTATATATTTAATAACAAAACGCCCTAATTTCTTAAGGCGTTTAATTTATATTCTTTTATTTATTAATCAATTTTATTGTATTTTTTTCAATACCATAAAATCATTTAAATCGCAAATTATTCCCCAATCTTCATCAAATGTATCAAATTCTACAAAATTAATTTTTTTTGCAATTAAAAAATTAATTATTTCCTCTTTTTCTAAACTTGCTCCATATCCAAAAAAGGCTCCCGCTTGTTCTTCAGAAATTCCCAATCTATTAATGGCTTCTTCAATAGGTTTCCATTCTTCTGGCTGCTCTTTTTCTATGGCATGCATATCACTTATATAATGCAAATCATCCAAAATTTGTTCACGAGTTGGAATATTATGTAATGATTCTTTTACAAATTTTGCTTTCATAGTATTTTATTATTTTATGTAAATATAATCAATTTCATTTAAATTTTCTTAAAAATGATTCTTTCATACCGCCTTTTCTTTCAATCATCTGCTGAATTTCTTTTGCAGTTTCCCAATCTTCATTATCTATTGCTTTATTTAATTCAAAATTAAGAGCTCCCAAACCTAATTCAACCCATTTTTTAGGTTTTTTAGTTTCTTCTGGCTTAGGTTCTTGCTTAGGTTCTGGTTTGGGTTTAGAAACAGGCTTAGCTCTCATATAATTAATTAATTCGTTTTCCTCTTCAGGTTCTTCAGGCTCTTCTTGTGATTGCTTAACTTTTTCATTATAGGATTTAAATTCTTCTAAAATTTTATTTATTATTTTTTTAATTACAGGTTTAGCTTTTTCGTCCTTTTGAATAATTAAAGTTATAAGTTTAACAAATTCTTCTGCAGGAATTTTAATTAATTCTCCAAATATAAATTCCCTCATATTTTCAATGGAATTTGCTCCAGAAACCTCATCAATTACAGTATTTACAAAATCTCTTATATCTTTTGCAATATAAGGGCCATATTTTATATCTTCTTGCTCATCTGCCAATGTATCAGTTGCTTTCATTACTTCTTGAGCTCTATCGGCATCTGCATCAATGGCACCGGTAGCTATTAGTTCATAAATTCCTTTAACGGTTTCATGGATTAACAATGGTAAATCTAACGCTCTAACTTTAATTCTAGGTTTTGATTCTCCTTCTTCTCCTTCATCATCAAAATCAACCTCAACCATGTTTGCCATTTCTGGGTGGCCTTTCATTGAAGCAGGTAAATTAGATTTTTCATCCCAGTCAAATTTTTTATTAATTTCCAAAAATTTCATATAATAATCTAAAAGTTTATCATTTCCTGTAATTTTGGTTATATAGGGCTTGGCATCATACATCATGCTATGAACATTTTGTGCTTCACCTTGCATAATGTTATTTATTAATTTTCTTTTATCAACATCATGTTCAATGCCAGGAAATTTCTTGGGAAGTTTAGGATTAATTTGAGGAGGAGCTTCAGCCTTTTGAGCCATTTCTAATTTTTCTTTATCATCCGGACCAACAATTTTTATATCCAATTCCACATCTTCAATTATTGTTCCATAGAATTTTTTAATAATTTTTTTACCCAGCTCTGTTAATTCTTCTTCATGTCCCCTTTGAATTGACATAATTTTATTTAATTCAACCATTTGTCTAAATTCTTGGGGTGATGGTCCTGAAAAACCATAAGAAGATTTTGCCTCCTTATTTATTTTTTCCAAATATTCTTTTGGCAAATTTAAATCTGCTTCAAATAAACTTTCTTTTACTAGTTTCATTTTATTGATTATTTTCAAATTTTTTCTTAAATTTATTTAATCTTTCTCTTCCTTTTTTATTTAATATAAATTTTCCATCTTTTCTTATATCAACATAGGGCCATAACATTCCTTCCCATGAATCGTGATAATAGCTTCCATTTTTTTAGTGGATTAAAGGTATCTTCACCAAAATTTAATTCATAAATAAATTTTGTTAGTTGCCTTAATTTATATACTTCATCTTCATCCACATATTTTAAAATTTTATAGGATTTATAGCCTGAAGGAAATTTTCCTGTGTTTTTAGGTTCTTTAAGATTAAAAAAGTTTTTAATTTTTTCAATTTCTTTGGGTTTTTTAAATAGTTTTAATAATTCTTCGTGATTTTTTATATAATTAACCATTTTATGAAAATCCTGGCTATCTCTAAGAGTGCTATATTTTAAATGTGTAGCTCCTTCTTTTAATGCTTTTTCAAATAGAGGAATATCTGCAGTTTTGCAAGCAAAATCCAAAAGAGTTGTAGGGTCACCCTCATATCCCACTATTAAATTATGTATAGCTGGATGAATGCGTAAATCGGGAGAATAGCCACCTGCTGCACCCATGGCAAGCAATTTTTCAATTAATCTATAATTATTATAATCAGCAGCTTTCTGCAATAAAGTTGTTCCCCATTCACCCCTTGCATTAATATTTGCGCCTGCGGCCAAAAGTTTTTTTGTAATAACAGGAATTTCTTCAGTATTATAAGGTTTAAATGTAGAAAGTAATTTAGCATCAAGTTCTTTTTTACTCATGGATGCTATTTCTTTATCAATATCCAAAGGCTTTAAAATGTCTGCCATTAAAATTTCAAACAAACTTTCTTTTACAATTTTCATTATTTTTTAGTTTTTTTACTAATCAAAGATAAAAATCTTTTTGCTACATCCTCTGCTGTTGCCTTAGGCCTTGGCATGGTAGAAGGCTTTTCTCTTCTTATGGGAGAAGGGTGTTTTGGTGTAGTGGTAGGTTTTGTTGTAGGCTTAACTGTTGGCTCAGCCAAATTTTCTCTTACTAATTTTTTCTTCATATTTTTTCTTTTTATATTGTTTTAATAATTGAATTATTTCTTTATACGTATCAGAAAATATAGCATTATAAGAAGCAATAGATAGAAGAGTATCACCATACCTATTTTTAACTTTTATATCTGCTCCGGCCTTAAGTAATAATTCTGTAATTTTTAAATTGCCATCTTGAACGGCATTTACTAATTTTTCATCTTTTTCTTCTTGAGACATATGTTTTATTCTATCTAACACTTCTTTTCTAGACAAGGGTTTTAGAATATCTTTAAAATTTGCTTCATTTATATGTTCTTTAACTAGTTTCATTATTCTAGTTCACTAAATAATTTTTCTACATATTTAACAACAGATAAGCCTTTATAGGGAGTTGTGCTATCATCACTCCAGTGAGCAGCTCTAACCGAACCATCTTGCTTCATGGTAATGCCTATAAATGATTTAACATCCGATCTTTCCTTTGTAAAATCATATATAAAATATTGAGCTTCAAAATTTTGTGTATATGAATCCCATTGTCCCTTTGATGTAGCAATACACCAGGATTGGCTTCCCAAATCCATGCATGTTTTAAAATCTTTTATGCGAATTACAAGAGTATCTTCACTTTCATAGGCAATTTCCACGTTTGCTTTCTTTTTAGCTAATATGCTTTTAATATTTTCTAAGGTCCATCCTCCTGCTATATTTTCTATTTCTATTTTTGTTGAATCATAAAGACTTTTTGCATCTTTAAATTTTCCTCCTTTTTTTGCATAAAATTTCTTAATTTGATTGGCATAGGTAATATTTGCTTTAATAAGATTTCTTAATTTATCATCTGCAAATCTTCTTGTTCCTGATGGAATTTGATTTATTACCTGTTCTACCTTAGTATCTATTTGTGATTTTGTTAAAAAATCATAAAAATTTTCAAGAGTTTCAAATTTATCTATAGGTGGAATACTTCCAGGATAGGTTTTAACCAAATCAAATATCTCTTTTATTTTTTCCATAGGCTCTCTATCCACAAACATCCATTTGGTAAATTTTCCAATATATCCTAATTTTTTATTCTCTTCCAACATTTTACGCAAAGCTATAAAATTTTGATTATTTAAAGGAATATGGTTTTTTGCAAGTATAGATTTAGCTTGATCCATATTTTCAAGTATTAAATTTTTATCGATTAAACTTTCTATTACTATTTTCATATTGGATTTATTTTATTTTATATATTTAAAACAAAAATGCCCCAATTTCTTAGAGCACTTTTTATTAAATATAAAAAATTTCAAATTAATCCAAAATTATACGAACTAAAGAGGCAATAAGAACAGAAATTATAAACGCTATTCCTGCCGTAAACCAAAAAAATAAAAACCATAATGCTACTTTTATAATTCCAAGCCATTCTGCTGCAGCGGGAGGAAATGAGTGAATAATTGCATTAATTATTGCTCCATCTACACCAACTATTAATAAAAGAAATACACAAATGCCCACTATAATTGTAACAAATGCTTTCATAATTTATTTTCTTTCAAGTTCATATAAAAATTTACAACCCGGATCTAATTTTCTATTATAGCTATTAGATTGGACAAAAATTTCATATTTATCCATAACATCAGGAAGTTGAAGAGGTCTTACAGTTCCCTTAGTTCCATAGGGAACTCCCAATTGCTCTCTACACCAATTTGTGTCTGCAATGGTTTCTCCAGTTTCTTTGTTTACAAAAATTACTTCCTTATCTGCTTGAATAATTTCTGAATTTGCCTTTCTATCAGCTGTTCTTTCAATTAGTTGATAATAGCCATGTCCACGTTGGAATGTACATCCCATCATTTCTACAAAATCTTTAATAGGCATCATTTCGCTTACTTTCATAACTTGAAATTTTGAAAGAAGTTCAATTTTACCAATATCCTCTGGATCTTCCTTTCCACCCTTAAGTTTATTAAACATGCTCTTAAGAGAAAGATTAGTTTTAAATGAGGGATCTGAATTTTCATAGGTTTCCAACTGGCCACTCTGGTGATAGGCAATAGCATTAAGATAAGTAGGAATATGTTGGAATTGGCTTAAATCAAGTTTAACTCCATTGGTCATTCTTGAAATGGTAGTATAAAAATCTACAGCATGCCTATTGCCAAGGGCCTGAACACCATAAATTTGAACACCTATTTCATTTAATGCCTTTGCTTCTTCTTTCCAATCATAAAGGCTTTTTTCTTTTCCATAAGTATATCCTTTAAAATGGGGAACTTCATCTCCAATAAGAATTAATGCTCTTTTGGAAGAAAGCCAGGAAAAATTTCTTGCTTCATGCAAAGCAAGTTCATAGCATTCAGGTGAATCTCCTCCACCACATGGAGAATCTTGATTTACAAATTTTTCAATTTCTTTTACATCTCTTGAAAAATCCATTGCAAAAAGATGTTCAGGAGCATCACAATAATCGTTATGAATAATAATCCCAATGCGAATTCCTGGAATGGAATCTTTAAGATTATTTACAAGACCATTGATATTTCTTCTCACTTGTTTTCTTACAGAAGACATGGAGCCGGTATCATCAAAGCTAAAAATAATATCTAATGTATTTTCCATATTACCTTCTTTCATTTAATTCAGAAAAAAGATCGACAACGATAGGATCTTCAGAAAGTAGCATGAACTTTTTAAGAAAAGTCTCAATGCTATCTTCTGGATTAAAGATTTCACCCAAATAATCTTTTGAACGTTTAAGCAAAGCTCTACGAAGCCAATGTTCATTCATTGAAGATATTTTTGTTAATCCTTTTGATTCTGAAGGATAAAATCCACGAGGAACCTTTTTAAGGTCAAGTGTTTTATAATCAACGGAAAGTTTAAGAGATTTTGCTACAGCTTCAATTTCTTCAATTGTTCCTGTAACTTCCAAACCAGTGGAAAATTTGTAGGTAATTTTTTCAGTTTTTTCCATAAAGAATTTAAGTTATTTTAGTTTATTAAGATTTAAAAGTAAAATTAAGTTAAAAAGAAATAATATAAAAATATTATATGTTAAATAGTAGTTAAAGTTTCATTTAAATGAAAAAAAAAGACGCTGGTTAATTTTTCCAACGTCTAAATCATTTAAGATTTTATTAACATTTACTATATGTGCAACTACCTCCCGCTAAACTATTTGAACATTTTAAACATCCTTCTTGTCTTACCATAGGAGATCCACATTCCGGACATCTTTCTTCAGTAGTTTCATCTTCAGCATATTTTGCTAAAACTCTTCTACATACAGAGCTAAATGATGTAATATTTTCATCTACTTTTTTAGCTACATGTATAATATGTTCTATGGGTGCTCCATGTCTTAAAAGCATGCTTAAAAATATGGTATGCGCTCTTTCTTCTATGCGATTTGCTGCCAATTGAATATTATCTATTTCAAATTCTCCATTTATAAATTTATATTGTCCTTTTTTAATTTTAACTATCTTCCCTTTGGTATTTTTATCCATGGGAGGATTTTCAAAGGCAAATATTTCATAAGGTTTATTGGTATCTTTCCATAGTCCAACAATAACTGCAAATTTTATTCCATTTGCTGTTGCTACATAATAATCGGCCTTTAATTCCTTTAATCTTTTGGGAGCATTATTTTCTTTAAAATCTTCTTCTTTTTCTTCATTTGATACCAATACACCAGATCTGCTTCCCTCTCTATATATTGTAAATCCTTTACATTTCTTTTCCCATGCTTGCATATATAAATCAGATACCAATTCCTTAGAAACAGTTTTTGGTAAATTTGCAGTTTTTGATATGCTATGATCAATCCATTTTTGTGCAACTGCTTGAATTTCAACGGTTTTTATATGATCAATTTCATTTGCAGTTGCTTGCCAATATGGAGATTTTTTAATATCGGTTTCTCCTGTAATTTCCATCCATTTTTTAAGGCCATGATGATAAACTATAAATTCTTCCCATTTATCTCCATTTTGATCTATAAAATCTGGCTTTATATTACTATCTCCCATAATTTTTTTACGTCTCTTATATTCTAACATAAATACCGGTTCTATGCCAGAAGTGGTTTGAGTCATTATGCTAGTTGTTCCTGTTGGACTTTGTGTGTTACACGCAATATTTCTTCTTCCAAATTTTATCCAATCTTTTTGTTCTTCTAGTTTTAAATTAAAAAATATTTGTTGTAGAAATGGATGATTAACATATTCTTCATTATTTATTTCTAATTTACTATCAAATATTGGAAATGCTCCACGTTCTTTTGCAAGATTAATAGAGGATTTATATGTATTAATTGCTAAATTTTTATATATTTTTTCTATTTCTTTTACCGATTCTTCACTTCCATATTTTATATTTAAATATGCCAATGTATCTCCTAGAGCAGTTAATCCCAAGCCTGTTCTTCTACCATTTACTGCATTTTTTCTAATTTTTTTCCACAACTTTCTTTCTATTCTTTTAGTTTCTTTGCTTTCAGGATCGGTTTTTATTTTTGCTAAAATTTTATCTATTTGCTCCAATTCCAAATCTATTAAATCATCCATTAATCTTTGAGCGTCTTTAACATGCTTTCCAAATAAATCATAATTAAATTTAGCATTTTCTGTAAAAGGATTTTCTACATAGCTAAGAGTATTTAAAACCAATAACCTACATGAATCATATGGAGACAACACGATTTCTCCGCAGGGATTGGTACTTACAGAGCCAAAGCCAAAATTTTTATAAATATCTGAGGGAGTATAATTTAATGCTGTATCCCAAAATAATATACCAGGCTCTGCATGTTCCCATGCATTTTCTATTAGCAAATTCCAAAGTTTTTTTGCATTAATTTCTTTAAAAATCTTGGGATTATCTTCAGGCCATTTTTGCGTATGGAGTGTGTTATTTTTAACACACTCCATAAATTCATCATTTACTCTAACAGAAATATTTGCTCCAGTTACCTTGGTACGATCATTTTTAACAGTTATAAATTTTTCTATTTCTGGATGATTAACTGAACAGGTTAGCATTAACGCTCCTCTTCTTCCATTTTGTGCTACTTGTCTAGTGGTATCACTATATTTTTGCATAAAAACCTCAAGCCCATCAGTAGTTTTGGCAGCATTATTTGTATGCATTCCTTTGGGACGAATTCCTGTTATATCAAATCCTACTCCTCCTCTTCTTTTCATTAGTTGAGCTTGCTCTTGATCATTATAGCAAATACCTCCCCATGAATCAACCACATTTCCTATAACAAAGCAATTAGATAAACTTTGTAATCTATAGCTATTTCCTATGCCTTCCATGGGAGATCCTTGGGGTATTATGTATTTAAAATTTTTAAAATAAAAATAAATTTCATCCTCAGAAAGAGGATTAGGATATTTTTGTTCTATTCTTGCAAATTCACTAGCCATTCTATGATGCATATCATCAGGAGTTAAATCCTCGTATAAACCTTCATTAGTTTCTAATGCATATTTTTTTATAAAAACTTCAGCGGCAAGATTATCACCTGAAAAATAAGATAATGTTGCCTCTTTAACTTGTTCAGCTGTATATAGTTGATCTTTCATTTAAATAAATGTTATTTTTGTTATCTTTAAAAATGAGCAAAAAAGAGCCCGATGTTTCACAGGCTATTATAAATTATTAATATTCATTTTAATTTTTGGGATGCTTTTTGTTTTTATATATATAAAATTTTTAAAAACTTTAACACTAAATTTTTGCACCCTTTTTTCTTTTTTCTAAAATTTTTGAAAGTGCATCTGCTTCTTTTTCAGCCAATAGAGAAACTTTTTTTGCATCTTTTCTTTTACCATAATAATCAGTTAAAATTTCTGCTATTAGAGGTTCATAGGATGCATCAAATATTGAACTACTATAAGTTTTTATTTCATTATCTTTTGGTTGATAATTAGAATCTTTAAATTTAAAATTTTCTATGGATAATTTAAATTGTCTCATTATGGATGGATACAAGGAAGCAAAGTCAAAGGATGCAACCCATTCATATAAATCTGGAATAGGCTCAAATACAAACGCTCCTTCATATTCTTCTCTTTCATTTCTTTCGTCTCTTTTAGGAAATACTTGTCCTCTTGTATAGGCATATCTTGTTAATGTCGCCTCTAGCATTATAATAGGTTTAAATGCTGACATAGCTTCTACTCTAGTAATATTTCCTAAGCCAAGAAAAGTATTCATGGTTTTTAATTTTCCATTTAAAAGTTCTACCAAAATACTATCTATGGCATTATAAAATATAAATTCACTAAAATCTTTATTGTATAATTCTTGTAAAGTTCCAGGATATTTAACCTTTTTAATTCCCAGTGCTTCCTCAGAAACAAATTCCAACGTATCATTTTCTTTAACTTCTATGGTTCTATCCCATTTCTGATAAATTGCCATGTAATCTACAATTAATTTATGCTGAGGCAACATTATAATTACATCCTTATTTCTATCTTTTATGGAATATTCAAACCATTGGCTAGTAGGAGAAATCCAAGAAATATCCATATTTAATTTTTTACATCTATTTGTAATATATCTCCAGTCATAACCCCAAAAATTCCAACCAGTTATTAGGGGCGCAGGTTTAACATAATTATGTAAAAAATCATAAAGCATATCTGCTTCATTTTCATGGTATTTATAGATAAAATTATAAGTTTTATTAAATTTTTTAACATGCTCATTTATTTTATCTTCTATTGCTTTACAGTCTTCTCCAGATAATAGTTTTCCTCCAAAAACAGTAATATTGGGATATTGGCAAAAAGATATTGCAGTAATTTTATTTTTAGCATTATCTGGCTCTGCAAAACCTTCATCAGTTACCTCCACTTCAATATCTGCCACAGATAAAATGGGCATATTTGATTCAAATAAATGTTTAACATTTTCTTCTCCGGCATCCATAAAAAATTCCTGAATTCTATGTCTATTTAAAAAATGAACTGGAATTTTTCTTACTGGTTTAAAATCCCAAGAAAGTAAATCTGGAATGCCATGATTTTTTTGAGCATAAGCATAACCATATTGTTGAGATTGAGGAATGGTTAATTGTGTAAATCCAACATTTCCATCTTTCTTAATATAGGAAATAATTAATTTTTGCGGCCTCTGCTCAATGTTTAAAATCATTTTTTATTTATTATATTCATAAAAACAACAAAGTTCAACAATATAATTGTTAAACTTTGTTTAAACTTTAGTTAATCTTAAGAATTTAATTGTTGTACTACTTTAGGTTCTTCAGGCTCTAAAATTTTTAAATCTATAAGAGTTTTTTGAGCCAATAATACATTTTCTGCAACACTATCAGATAATACTAAATCTACCATTTTTTTTAAAGCTTCTACTGCCACATTTCCTTCGTTAGCATGTAAATCTTTTTCTACTTTTGCTAATTTTTTTACATTTAATTTCATATAGTTAATTTTTAATTTTTGTTTGAACTTCCAAAGCCACCTTCTCCTCTACCGGTTTTCATTCTATAAAATTCTGCTGAAGTTTGATTTTCTATAACTTCAATTATTGAATTAAAAACAGGAGTTTCTATAAATTGAATAATTTTTTGTCCGGGGATAATTTCTGCAATGCCTGAGCCTGTATAAATAAGATTTAAATGAATTTCTCCTTGATATTCATAATCTATAACTTGCGCACCAAAAATTAAACCAGTTTTAGATGCTATGCCAGATTTATTGGCAGCAATTAAGGCTCTACCTGGATTAGCCATTTGGCATTTTATTCCAGAGGGAATGAGAATTCTTTGGCCAGAATGTAATAAAATATTTTGATTTGTTATTTCTCCACTTGAAAGATTTTTATTTTTTTCTTCTAAATCTTTCAAAAATTCATCAGTAAATTCTGGAACATAAAAATCTATGCCTGCGTCATAAAAATTTGCTCTTGAAGGAGATTTAACTTTTCTTATCTTTAAGAATTTAATGGTTTCTGTCATAATATTTTTTAGATATTATAATAAAATACCATATAAAAGTTTTTATAAATAAATTTAATCAGAAAATTTATATTCAATGGCGTCATTATATTCCTGAAGATATTTTTCAACTTCATCTCTAGAAATTTCTGCCATAGCGCTTATTCTTCTAACAGCTTCTTTAAATTTATCTAAACGAATTTTTCCAATATTATTAAAATAGGGAAATCCACCTTCTTTTAAATGTTTAATAATATCTAATATTCTATTATAATATTTAAAATTAAAAGATTCATCTAAAGATTCATTTTTCTTTTTATTACTTTGGCCAGACATTGATAAAGCTATTGCCACTGCTTGCTTTTGGCCAGCTTTGGTTTTAGGAACCAATTTTTTAGATTTTCCTATATGTTGGCCTTCATGTTTCCAATGATGCATTACATCCTTAAACTTTTTTTCCTTTCCTTTTTTAGTTTTAGGAACTTTATATTTTTCATCTAAAGTATCATTATCTTTATCATAGCCACATTCACAACAATAACCATCATCTAATCCTTCTCCGCAAATAGGGCAGTATTCATCATCTCCTTCATTTGGATTATAGCCACACGAAGAACAAAAATTTGTATCTGTTACATCTGCTCCACAGCTAGGACAATAATCTCTACTTTCATTCAAAGATTCATTCATGAATTCCTTTAAACTTTTATTAACTAACTTTGCTTTCATATTTAATTATTATTTTCTTTTAGGAAATTATCCAATGTAATTATTTCATGCTCAAATTTATGTTGTTTCATTGCATTTTGATTTTTAGAAGATTTTTTCTTTTTAAATGGAGTCTTAACACCCATTTTTTTTGCTATACCCATTCCAATTTTATCATAAGGATTTAAGTTTGCAGTTTCTTCTAATTCTTTATTTTCTTTAATTGTTGGGGGTTTAATTAAAATATATTCAGTTTGATCTACATTATCTTCATAAGAAAATTCTTTCCAGCCTTTCTTTAAATATTTTCGAGATGATACCCAGTCATTCCAATCATCATCTTCAGACCAAATAATGCATTTTATTTTATAGCCTCTTTTAAAATAATCAAATAATTCTTTCATTTTTTTTCTTGATAAATACAAATGCATAGGAGACTCATTAATATCTGCAAAATGTTCTATAAATGTATCAGTACCAATGTCATTTATAGTTATTTTATCTGCTCCTGCAAGAACTAATAAATTATAAAGTTTTTTATCTTTAGTTAATAATGCATCAATTATTCTATAATTTAATTCTTCTTTTGATAATTTTTTAAGTTTAGGTAATATTTCTTCCTGAGGTGTAGGTTTAAAAATATCATGAGCACGTCCTTTTAATAAAGTTTCATCCAAATTTTCTTTAATATATTTTTTCTTTTTCTTTTTCTTTTTCTTATTTCCTTTAATGGTTCCTGCTTGGGTATACATTCCTATAGTATTTCCCCAATTATCTCCTGAGCCTTTTCCTCCAGTTTGAGTTCCTGGTGGCACTGCTGTTCCCATGCCAGGAATACTTGTTCCTGCTGCACCTCCGGCTGCACCACCCATATTTTCATCCAACATATTATTAAAATCATTTAGATTTTGGGCAGAGGTTAAACTTCCATTCCATTTTTCTATGGCACCTTCTTTTGTTTTTGATTCTGGGCCTAAGGCTCCACAAACTTTACATTGCACCACATAATGAATATCATCTTTTCCGCGATGCTCAATAAAATCCCATGGAGAATTTCTTACCCACCCTTCATCATAACCACAAAATTCGCAAGAATTCATATTAAAAAATTATTTTACCAATCTAGTATATATATTTGGCACAGTTTTAGCTAATTCAATATTACGTGGGTCATCATCATAAAAATATATTTTGTCATATTTTTTACTTAATTCTCTTAAAATAATTGCCTTTTCTTTTCCTATATCTCCATTATATTTTCTCAAATCACCAACAGTAATAATATTTTGAAATTTTATTTTTATGCCATTTTTCTTTAAAAATTCATAAATATATGCCTTAACTTCTGAATCTCTACCCGTTAAAATATAAATATCATCAGTATCTTCATCACTTATTTTCTTTAAAACTAACCATGCTTTATATTTTGTAGAATCCATTATTAATTCTTTATCTGTAAATTCAGAAAAATCTGTTTTTTCTCCCGGTTGTTTTTTAAAAGATTTAAGTTCTTTTGATGTTAAACTTTTAACCAATACTCCATTTTTAAAAACTTTAATTTTAGCTTTTGTTTTAACTAAAGTTTCATCAAAATCAAATACCCAACAATAATTAAAAACTGTTTTTGCTTTCATTATTTTGCTCCACTAGTTTAAATTTTTATTTTATATATTTAATAAAAAAGAGGAAGTTTTAAAACTTCCTCTTTGCATTTTATTCTTTTTCTTCTTGATCTTTTATTTTCGTTTTATCATCATCTGATACTCCGGAAAAATTTATTTCTTCATCTGGAATTTCTTCCGCAGGTCCTTCTTCTTTGGATGCTTCTTCAGGAGAAACTTCTTCAGTTTCTATATCTCCTCCAAACATTTCTTTAACATCCACACCTTTTTCTTCAAGCCATCCTTTTAATGTATCCCAATCTTCAGCTTTTACTTTAATTTTATTTTCTTCAAATTCAGTGGTGGGTTCATTGGTTTCAGGATTTTCTTGGCCTTCTGGATTTTCAAGTTCCTTGGCTTCTTCTCCTTGGTCTCCAAGACCTAATTCATCACTAGTTCCTGCTTCAGGATTATTTTCATCTTCATTTAAGTATGTATCCTTAAAAAATGCCTGAATGGATTCTTTTTGAGCATCTAAACTTAAATCTGGTTGTTCTCCAGTTTCTTTAGGAGTTTCTTCCGCTTTTTCTTCTCCTTCTGCGGGTGCTTCAGGAGTTTCGGCAGGAACTTCTGCTTCAGGTTCTTCAACAGGAATTCTTTCAGCAGTTACACCTAAATCTGCCAATTCTTTTATGGCTTCATCCACATTATCCACAGTTATAATGAATTCAGTAATTTCTACTTTTTCAACTTCTTCTGGATTTTCTTCTGGATTTTCAGCATCAACAGTATTTAAATCTTCATCAGATAATTCATCCTTTTCATCAGGTTGTTCTTCTGCTTCATTTACAGCTTTAACCTTAAGATTTTCTATAATTTTTTCCATATGTTTGGAAATTTGTTCTTCATCCATATCATAAATTCCTGGACGTCCTTTATCTTCAAAATCATATTCTCTTGATTCTTCCTCGGGTTTAAATACACCACCTTCTCCTCCTTCTTCTATATCCATTTTTCTATGGGGCCCTTCTTCTTGGCCTTCCTTTTCTTCTTCCAAATCATGTAAATATTCAGTTATATCAGTTAAATGCTGTTTAACTTTTATAATTTTATTTTCTATCCAATC
>Ga0335069_10006618_pt1 | contig 16819 bp, 20 predicted proteins | sample Lox_Sample_11_FD_206714 | JGI IMG/M metagenome (GOLD analysis project Ga0335069, IMG submission 206714) | Soil microbial communities from Loxahatchee National Wildlife Refuge, Florida, United States - Lox_Sample_1.1 | ecosystem: Environmental > Terrestrial > Soil > Wetlands | place: USA...
GCTCCACGGGGGTCAGCACGAGCCGCTGCGTGTCGATGGGTCGGTGCCGCAGCTCGGCACGGGGCGGGACGACGAGCATGCTCGACGCACGTTACGACGAACCGCGCTTGCGCGCATGTCCGCCGCGTAGGCAGCTGGCGGGTGGATCCGGGGGGCTAGCGCTTGCGACCCGGGTAGGCGCTGACGAGCTCCTTGCTGGGGCGCTCGACGCCCTCCAGCGGGCTGGTCACCAGATCGCGCCCCTCGGCCGCGAAGTACAGGGACTCGCCGGGCTTCGGCTCGCCAGCGTTGGGGGCGATGCCGCCGTCCGGGAAGAACTTGAGGCCGCCGTGCACGCGGCGCTGAAGGGCCAGGTGCCCGTGCAGGAAGTCGCCGGAGCGCCGGTCGCGGACGGCGATGCAGAAGCCGTCGCGGAAGTGGTACTCGGTGTTGCGGGTGACGTAGACGCGGTGGCGACGGCGCTCGGGGCCGCCGTAGGCGTTTTCGTCGGTTCTCATGTCCATGGCGGCGCTGGACTCGTCCTTCATGGTCCGAGGACGATGCGTCCGAGAGGCGCGCCGGGCCAAATTTGTGGCGGGTCAGGCGCCCGGAGAGCGGACCGCGGCGTCCTCGCGGGCGATGCGCTCGCGGAACTGCTCGGACGTCTCGTCGTCGCGGCGCCAGCGGTAGCTGCCGGGGGCGCCTCCGCTGGGCGGGGCGACGTAGTCCCTCGGGTGGCTCTCGGGGCCTCGCGCGTCGCTCGCCTGGCGGGCGCCGACGACGAGCACCAGGCCGACCCCGATGACGACCGCGACGAGCGCGATGACGCCCAGCAGCAGAATCATGTCCCCTCGGGGCGTGAGCCTTCGCCGCGATGGCGCTCGTGTCAAGGGTGGGGGTGGTGAGGTGGTATCGTGGCGCGCCTTGCCGCCGCGCCCGGGCCGTCAGTACTTGCTCTTCATCGTGCTCGTCGCGCTGGTCGTCGCGGCCGGGTTCGGGATCGGCAGGGTGCGGGCACGCTCGCCCGGCGGCGGGCGGAGGGTGGACCCGGTCCTCGCGGCGATGCCGCGAGACGCGTGGCTCGTGGTCACCGTCGACGTCGCGGCCCTGCGGCAGTCGCCGGTGGCCGCGCCGCTCGTGAAGTCCGCGACGGCGGTGCCGGGCCTCGGGTCGCTCGCCGACGCGTGCGGGTTCGACCCGCTCGCCCGCCTCACGGAGCTCGCGGTGTGCTCGCCCGAGAGCGGCGAGCGCGGGGACTTCGGGCTCGCCTTCGCGGGAGACCTCGGCAAGGACGAGCTGGCCCGGTGCGCCGACAAGGTGATCCGCGCGCGCGGGGGGCAGCCGTCGACGTCGGTGCACGACGCGTTCACGGTGCTCGAGGACGGCGCGGACGCGACGCACACGCGCGTCGCGTATCGCGAGGGAGGCCCGTTCCTCGTCGGGCGCGGCGCCTGGCTCGACGCGATGATGGCCGCTGCGGGCGGCAAGGACCCGGGGCCGAGCAGCGCGCACGTGGCGCTGCGCGAGAGTCTCGCGGGCGAGACGCGCCCGACGCTCCTCCTCACGGCGCTCCTTCCGTCGGCACTCCGCCAGCGCCTCAAGGCAGAGGTGACCGACCCTGCCCAGGAGCGCGAGTACGCGAGCGTCCTCTCGGTCGACCAGGCTGGTCTCGCGCTCACGACGGGTCCCTCGGGGTCGACGACGCGGCTTGCGGCTCGGCTCCACTGCGAGTCAGCCGATGCGTGCGCCGAGGTGCAGCGGCTCGTGGACAAGAAGCGCCTGGCCCTCTCGCGCGACTTCGGCGTGCGCCTCGTGGGCCTGGGACCGCTCCTGGATTCCCTGACGATGCACGCCGACGGCTCTCTCTTGTCACTCGACGCCGGCGCCCCGACCGACGCGCTCACCAAAGCCGTCGAGCGCGTCCTGGCCTACCGCTCGAGGAGCTCTCCTCCCTCCCCTCCCTCGGCACCCGCGACCCCCGTCGACAGCGGTGCATCCAAGTACTAACAATAGAGGCTCACGCTGGAGATTCGAGCATGGCAGGCGCAAACGTCTTCGAGATCAACGACGGCAACTTCGATAGCGAGGTCCTCAAGGCGGACGTCCCGTTCCTCCTGGACTTCAGCGCGGTCTGGTGCGGCCCCTGCAAGGTGCTCGCGCCCATCGTCGAGAAGCTCGCCGACGAGTACAAAGGCAAGGTCAAGGTCGGGAAGCTCGACATCGACGACTCCCCCGGCGTCGCGTCCAAGTTCGGCATCCGCAGCGTCCCCACCGTCCTCGTCTTCAAGGGCGGCAAGGAGAGCGGCCGTCACGTGGGCGTGACGAACAAGGAGACGCTCCTCAAGCTCCTCGGCGTCTGAGGGCGCCCGGGCTGGGGTAGCATCGACTTCGTCCGATGCAGCTCCAAGACCCGCGCTTGCTCGCGCTGCGCGACCTGCTCCCGGGTCGTGTGCTCGAGGGCACGCGCGGCGCGCGCTACCACGTGCGCGAGCGCATCGGCGAAGGCGGGCAAGGCTGGGTCTACACGGCGGCGTGGGACGAGCCGGGCGGGTTTCTCGTCATCATCAAGCTGCTGCGGCCCGACGCGGTGACGGTGGAGGCCCTCGCGCGCTTCGAGCGTGAGGCCCAGGTGCTGCGGATGCTCGGGCAGGCGGCGCGGCCCAACCCGCACATCGTGCGCTTCTTCGACCACGCGTCGGCGAGGCTTCCGGCGCCGCACGGGGGCGAGCCGGTGGAGCTGCGCTACACGGTGCTCGAGTACGTGCGCGGGCAGACGCTCGAGACGGTGCTCGGGCAGACGCGCAACGTGGGGCTCCCGCTCGACCGCACGCGGCGCATCGGCCGGCAGGTCACGCTGGCCCTCTCCGACGTGCACGCGCACAAGATCGTGCACCGAGACCTCAAGCCGTCGAACGTGCTGCTCGCCAACGAGGGCGGCACCGAGGTCGCCAAGGTGACCGACTTCGGGCTCGTGAAGGTCGTCGACGTGAGTCTCGGCAAGACGACGGCCCTCGCGGGGGCGAGCCTCGGCTACGCGCCGCCCGAGCAGTTCGAGCAGGGCAACCGCCGCGTCAGCGCACGCACCGACGTCTTCTCCTTCGCCGCGATGCTCTACGAGATGCTGACGGGCGTGCGCGCCTTCCCGTACGGCGAAGGCGAGAATCCGCTCATCATCGTGACGCGGCTGCTCAACGGGCCGCGGCCGAGCCTCGTGCACACGCGCGGCACGCTGCCGCCCGACCTGGCGCACCAGCGCGATCTGGTCGAGCGGCTCGACGCGATCATCGTCCGCGCGACGGCCGCCGAGCCGAACGAGCGGCACGCGTCGATCGACGAGCTATGGGGCGAGGTGGAGCCCGTGCTGCGCGGGGCGTCGGAGCGCCGATCGTTCGCGCCGCCTGGGGATGCCGCGGCGGCATCGCGTCAGGCGGGGCTCCTCGAGACGCTGGAGACGACGCACCAGCAAGCCGCGCCCGAGGGCGATGCGAAGCTCGCCAACCCGGCGGCGTGGGCGTGGCGCGCGCGCGTGCCGCCGGTGCGCGCCGAGGCGGCGAAGTCGGCGGCGTTCGACCCGAGCGGGGAGGCCGCAGTGGCCGTCGGGTCGGCGGGTTTGCTCCGCTGGGATGGCACGGGCTGGACGCAGGTGGCCCTTCCGCCGGAGCTCGACGTACGGCTGCTCCGCGGGGTGACCTGGCTGCGCGCGGGCGAGATCCTCCTCTACGGCGCGCGGAGCACGGCGGTGCGCCTGGTGCCGGGCGCCGGGATCGAGCCGTGGCAGATGCCGGACCACGAGGTGACTTTCCTCGGCGCGCATGCCGATCCGCAGGGAACCGTGACGCTGGTCGGCGAGCGCCCCGCGCGACGCGCCGTGCGTGGCGGGGGGCAAGCGACGACGATGGGGACCATCGCGCAGTTCGCGCGCGGCAAGCTGACCCTCGTCTCGGACGCGTCGGCGTGCGCGCGGCTGCGAGCGGCCACGCGCCTGCGCTCGGGCGTCGTCGTCGCTTGCGGCGACTGGGGCGCCATCGTGCGCCTCGAGCTCGGGGTGGCCGAGCACGTCGGCTCGGTGTGCGGCGGGCACCTCCACGCCATCGCCGCGATGCCCGACGGCGGCGCGCTGACGGTGGGAGCGGGGGGCCACGCGCTCGCCCTGTCGCCGCGGTTGCAGGCGCAGCTCGAGGCCGTGCAGACGACGCGCGACCTGCTCTCGCTCGCCGTGGACAGCTCGGGCTGTGCGTGGGCCGGGTCGGCGCAGGCGCGTCTGCTGCGGCGCACGCCCACGGCGGGGGCGAGCTGGGTACGGATGAGCGGCGAGCTGGGTTTGCAGTCGTCGGTCGTCGCGCTATGGGTCAGCCCTCGCGCCGTGAGGGCGATTTGCGACGACGGAGCCGTCGTCGAGGGCATCGTAAGTTGAGTCGATGACGAGCGCAGCACAGCAGCCGGAGTCCGCGGCGGCCGCCGCCGACGTCGTCGATCGCCACCGCAACGCGCCCGCACGTCGGCGCGAGCGCGTCTCGCGCTTCCTGCGGGTCCTGCTGATCATCACCGCGGGCATCCACGTCCCGGTCGCGGTCGGCGTGGGCGAGCTGCTGCGCCGGGTGGGCGCGCCGTATCCCTGGCTGCTCGGAGCGCTCTGGGGCGCTCTCGGCTTCGCGCTCTTCCTCGGGCGCGCGCGCGCCGGGTTGCACGACAGCCGCGGGCGCCACCCGTGGGTCGTGCGCGCCGTGGACATCCCGTACTTCGTGCACTGGTGCGCGGCGGTATGGACGCTGATCCCGGCGGTCGTCGTGACCCTGGGCGCGCCGGTGGTGGACCTCCTGCGCGGCGTGCCCGTGGCGCTTCCGCTCGGCGCGTACATGTGGACGTATCTCGCGGGGCTCGTCGTGTGCGGCTACGGCGTGCTCGTGCGGCGGCGCTGGTTCCGCGTGGTGGAGCGCGAAGTGCGGCTCGAGGGGCTGCCGCGCGCGTTCGACGGCCTGCGCATCGCGCACCTGTCCGATCTGCACGTGGGGACGCTCACGCCGAAGTCGTGGGGCCTGCGCTGGGCGGCCGCAGCCAACGCGCGCGAGCCCGACATCGCGGTGGTCACGGGCGACCTCGTCACGAGCGGAACGGAGTTCGCCGAGGACGTGGCCGAGGTCATCGGCGCCCTGCGCGCGAAGGACGGCGTCTACACGTCGCTCGGGAATCACGACTACTTCGGCGCCGAGCACGAGATCATCAAGGCGGTCGCAGCCCGGTCACGCGTGCTGCGAAACGAGGGGCTCGTCATCGAGCGCGACAGCGCGAAGCTGTGGCTCGCTGCGATCGACGACACCTGGACGCGGCGTGACGACGTGCGCGCCGCGATGGCCGGCCGGCCCGAAGGGGCGCCGACGGTGCTCCTCGCGCACGATCCGTCGCGCTTCGACGCGGCTGCGGAGGCCGGCGCGAACCTCGTCTTGAGCGGCCACACGCACGGCGGACAGATCGCGTTCCCGTTCCTGTCGCGCGTGCTGAGCCTCGCGAGCCTCGCGCATCCGTACAACGTGGGCTTTTACCGTCGCGGTCGGTCGACGCTCTACGTGCATCCGGGGCTGGGAACGACCGGTCCGCCGATGAGGCTCGGCGCTGCGCCAGAGGTCACCATTCTCGTGCTTCGTTCGGCACCGTGAATGTGCGCGAGTGTCCGCGCGCCCGGCGTGCTACGAGCTTGATTAGATGAATCCGGGCGTCAGCAAGAGACAGAAGGAACGCGCGCGGCAGGACCGGCAGCGCGAAAAGGCCGAGAAACGCAAGCAGCGTCGCGAGGACCGCACCGCACGCGTACCCGGCGAGCCTGGGCAAGACCCGGACATCGCGGGCATCGTCCCCGGCCCCCAGCCGCCGCTGGAGGAATGACGCCCGTGAGCTCACGTTTCCGAGAGGGTGCACAGCGCTTCGCCGAGCGGCGCAAACGCGAGGACGACGCCCCCCGCCTGACCGCCGAAGTGCCCACCCTGCGCACGCTGCGTCTCGAGGTCGAGGAGCGGCGCGGGACCTCGACGCTCGCCGAGAGCAAGCACGTGCGCCACATCATCGTGGACCGCGCGCCTGCGCTCTTCGTGCTCCCGTGCGGCGACTCGATGTGCCACGACGGCGGGCACGACATCACGCACTCGCTCGTCAGCGGCCTGCGCCGAGGACTGACCGAGGTCGAGGTCGAAGACCAGTGCATGGGCTCCATCGGCACCGCGACGTGCGGGCGCATCGTGCGCGTGATCGCGAAGGCGACGTACGCGACCTGAGCGCCGGCTCACGAGCCAGCCGAGCAGGCCGCGATCTGCGCCTCGAGGGAGCGCAGGATGCCCGTGCACTCGCCCTGTGACTCGGGCTTGCGCGCGAGTCGTTCTCCTTCGCGCGCGAGATTCGCGATGTCGCGCAGCTCGAGCAGTGCGGCCTCCCCGGCGAGCGCGTGGAGCTCGGTCGTGATCGCGTTCCAGTCGCCCCGCTCGGCGAGCTGCGCGCAGCGCGCGACCCTTCCCGTGGCGATCGTCAGGAACCGCGGAAGGAACCGACTGCGAAGGGCCGCGCCGTCGGTCATGACGCCCCCTGGGCGCCGAGGAGCGACGCGACGCACGTCACGAGCGCACCCAGCCCGGCGCTCTTGCTGACGCACCCGTCGAGCCCACCGTCGCGCACCCGCGCGGCCAGGCTCGCCTCGTCCATGCTCGAGAAGAGCACGATGGGCACCTTCATCTTGCGCACGTCACGCAGCACCTGACCCACGTCGTCGCCGAACATCTCGGGCATCTGCACGTCGAGCACGAAGAGGTCGGGCACGCCGCGGGAGCATCGCTCCTCGAGCTGCGTCAGGTCCTTGGCCGTCACCACCGAGAAGCCGCTCTGCTCGAGCGCCTCCTTCACGGTGTCGAGCACCAGCTCACTGTCGTCCATCACGAGCACCTTCTTGGGCGCGGTCATCGGGCAGCCTCGCGGAGCGTGAGCAGATCGAGCGTCGTGAATAGATCGCGCATCACGAGCGGCTTGTCGAGGAAGAGATCCGCCCCCGCTGCGATGGAGGCCTCGCGCGCCTCGACGCCCCCCACGCTGATGGCCACGATGGGAATGCCCGCCAGGCGCGGCGTCGCCCGTACGCGCTCGATGAGCGTCGAGCCGCTGTGGGTCGGCAGGTAGAAGTCCACGATGGCCATGTCGAACTCCGAGCCGGCGAGCATCTCCCACGCTTGCTCCACGTCGCCGGCGAGCGCGAGGCTCACGGGCGCACCGCGCGCCTGGCCGTAGCGATCCATGCCGTAGGCGAAGAGGTCGCGGATGAAGTTGTTGTCCTCCACCAGCAGGCACCGGTAGGGGCTCGCGGCACGCGCGGCCCCGCGCGGGGTCTCCTCGACGAGGCTCGCGAGGAACGCGCGCCCCTCTTCGGACGCGCCGACGACCTCGCAGCGTATGGTCGCGGCGGCGCCCGGGCCGCTCTCGCCACGGACCTCGGTGACGCGCACCGTGATGCCGAACGGGCCGACGAGACGCGGGAACGAGAGCGACAGCGTGAGCGTCGTCCCCACCGCCGGCGGGTCCGGGACCTCCAGCGTCACCGCCCGCGCGCCGACCTCGGTCGTGTGCGTCACGATCCTCCGCCCCGAGTGCACGGTCTCCGCTCGGAGCAGCACCCCGCGCATGCCGTCCTTCGCCATCACCACACCAGCTCCTCGCAGAGCGCCACGAGCTTCTGCGACAGAAGGCCCACGCCGTTCGCCTTGGAGAGAAACCCGTCGGCTCCCGCGCGCTTCGCGACGTCGGCGAGCTGCGTATCGGGAAGCTCCGAGAAAAGCACCACCGGCACCGTCTGGGTGTCGACGCGCCGCTTGATCCACCGGCACAGGTCCGCGCCGCTCACGCCGGGCATGTTCACGTCGGTGAGCACGATGGTGGGCGACCAGGTCTGGAGGATCATGTTGAACTGGGCGAGCGACCGCGCCGACTTCACCTCGAAGCCGTCGCGCTCGAGCGCCGCGCGGGTGACCTCGATGGCGAGCTCGCTGTCGTCCATGAGCAGCACTTTGGGTTTGTCGTTCATGGCGTCGACTCCCGCCTGCGACTGCGCCGCCCCCATCCGTTCAGATTAGGCCAGAGCGCCCGGCTGACCAGAGGCGCGAGCGCGATGTGACAGACGGGAAGCACGTTTGCCGGGCGGAAAACGACGTTCCAGATCGGAAAGGCGCTCTTGTCGGTGCATGGGGGCGCAACGGACCTCACTTGACGACCTCTGCGGCCGAGCGCTGAGATCCATGGTGTGGACGGGCGGGATCCTCTGGACGGTGTGGAGCGTGTCGCCTTCGCGGAGGAGGTGTCTTCGGCGATGCGCCATGCCGTGCGCAACAAGCTCGCCGCCGCGCGCAACGCCGCGACTTACATCCAGCGGCGCTTGTCGAAAACCGAGGCGTGGCAGAGCGACGCGCGCATCGCGACCTTCCACGGGCTCATCGAGTCCGAGCTCGACGCCGCGGGGGGGCTGCTCGATCCGAAGGACGCCCTCGCGCACGTCTTCACGCGCCACCCCGAGCGGGTGCGCGCGTTGCGCTGCATTCGCGAGGCGGTGGAGCACGCACGCGTGGGGGCCGCGGCCGCCGACGGCGTCCGCGTGGAAGCGCCGGACGACGCGGAGGTGATCGTCGATCCGCGCGAGCTGGCCCTCGCCGTGCGCTACCTCGTAGAGAACGCGGTCGAGGCGACGAATGGGCACGGGCCCGTCTACGTGAGCGGCAGCCGTGACGGAGACCGCTTCGTCATCGAGGTCGCCGACGGCGGCCCCGGCATCGAGGAGTCGCGGCGGGAGGAAGCGATGCGGGCATTTTTCACGACGAAGCCTGGCCATGCCGGAGTGGGGCTCGCCATCGCGCGCCGGATCGCGCGGCGTTACGACGGAGCGTTCGCGCTCGGTACGTCGCCCAGCGGCGGCCTGGTCGCGCGGATCGAGCTCCCGACGGCCGCGGTGCAGCCATGAAGCGCATCCTCCTCGTCGACGACAGCGACTCGAACCGGCTCGTGCTCGGCAGTCTGCTCGAGGACGAGGGCCTCGAGGTCGTTCCGGCCGCCTCCTTCGCCCAGGCGCGCGAGCGGCTCGCGGCCGAAGGCGCGGCGTTCGACATCGTCATGGTGGATCAGCACCTGGGCGACGGCCTGGGCTCGAACCTCGTGCCTCTCGTGCGCAAGCAGGTGCCCGCCGCGAAGGTGATGCTCATCAGCGGCAGCGCCGACGAGGACGTGGCGAAGAACACGGTCTTCGACGCCACGGTGCCGAAGGGCCGCGACTTCAGCGACGTGCTCGCGCTGATGCACGAGCTGCTCGCGCGTTCGCAGTCCGGCGGAGGCACGCCGTGACCGCGAACCTGCGCGCGAGCATGAACTGGGCGCCGAAGCCGAGGGCGATGCCCGACCAGCGTATCCGGCCCGTGCACTGGGTCATCGGGCTCGTGTGGCTCGTGGCGGTCCTCGCCTGCAGCGTGCTGCTCTGGCGCTACAAGAGCGCGCCCGGGCCGGCCGGAGCGGCACCGCCGCGTTGGCCGGTCGAATCGACCATCGAGCGATCGCACGAGGAGCCGACGCTCCTGCTCTTCGCCCATCCCTGGTGCCCGTGCACCCGCGCGAGCCTCGGCGAGCTCGCGGTCATCCTGTCGAAGGCGAACGGCCACGTGAAGGCCCACGTGCTCTTCGATCGACCGGCCTCGGAGTCCGACGACTGGACCCAGACCGATCTCTGGCGCAGCGCCACCGCGATCCCCGGCGTGACCGCTCACGTCGACGGCGACGGTGTGGAGGCGCACCGCTTCGGCGCGGAGACCTCGGGGCACGTCGTGCTCTACGACGCGAGCGGCGCGCTGCTCTTCGCCGGCGGGATCACCAATGCGCGCGGGCACGCCGGCGACAGCGAGGGGCGGCGCGCCGTGCTGTCTCTCATCGCGACCGGCAAGGCCAACCGATCGGTGGCACCCACCTTCGGCTGCACGATCGACAAGCCGGAGCTCGCCGAGAAGCGATGAGAAAGGAGGGGAAGATGGACGCCGTGCTCGACACCTCAGCGGAACGATTCACGCCCGCGTCCGAACGTGCCGAGGCCCTGTTCCAAGAGCACCTGTTCGAGGTGCACCGCCGCGCCGACATCATGTTCGCCATCCTGATGGCGGTGCAGTGGGTCTTCGGCGTCGTGCTCTCCCTCGTCGTGTCGCCGTGGGCCTGGGAGGGCAAGGTCCGCAGTGTGCACGTGCACGTGTACGCGGCCGTGATCCTCGGCGGGCTCCTGAGCGGCCTGCCGATCGCGATGGTCATGCGTCGCCCGGGCTGGGTCGCCAACCGCTACGTCATCGCCGTATCGCAGATGCTCTGGTCGGCGCTCCTCATCCACCTGACGGGCGGCCGCATCGAGACGCATTTCCACGTCTTCGTCTCCCTCGCCTTCCTCTCCTTCTACCGAGACTGGCGCGTGCTCGTTCCGGCGACCATCGTCGTGGCGGCCGACCACCTGATTCGTGGCTTGCTATGGCCCGAGTCGGTCTACGGCATCCTCTTCCCGGAGTGGTGGCGCTTCCTCGAGCACGCCTTCTGGGTGCTGTTCGAGGACATCGTGCTCGTCTTCGCGTGCCTCAACGGTGCCGCCGAGCTGCGCGCCGCGACGGAGCGACGCGCGCAGGTCGAGATCCTCTCCGAGATCGACCGCACGAAGACCGAGGAGCTGGCCACCGCGCTCGAGGCGCTCGAGAAGTCGCAGGAGGCGCGCATGCGCACCGAGAAGCTGGCGGCCGTCGGCCAGCTGGCCGCGAGCGTCGGGCACGAGCTGCGCAACCCGCTCGCTGCCGTGCGGAATGCCGCGACCTACGTGCAGCGTCGCGTGACCGACCCGCGCTTCGCCGGCCAGCCGGCGTCCGCAGACCCCAAGGTCGCCGAGTTCATGCAGCTGATGCTCCGCGAGCTCGACGCGTCGTCGAAGATCATCGCGGACCTGCTGGACTTCGCCCGCGAGCGCAAGCCCGCGATGAACCCGTGTCCGCTTCACCCGCTCGTCCAGGAGGCGCTCACGGTCATCCCGCAGATCGGGGTCCGCGTCGTCAACGAAGTTCCCGAGGATCTGCCCGTGCCGAGCCTCGACAAGGACCAGTTCCGACAGATCCTCGTCAACTTGATCCAGAACGGGATGGAGGCCGCCTCGGGCAAGCCTGACGCGCAGGTCATCGTGCGCGCCGAGGGTGGCGGAGGGCGCGCCCCGTGGGTCATCCGCATCATCGACAACGGCACCGGGATGCCACGCGAGGTGCTCGAGAAGATCTTCCAGCCGCTCTACACGACGAAGGTCAAGGGCACCGGCCTCGGGCTCGCCGTCGTGTGGAACGTGGTGCACGCGCACAAGGCGACCATCGAGGCGAAGAGCGAGGAGGGGAAGGGCAGTCAGTTCATCATCGCGCTCCCGGCGGCCGCGGGTGCCGCGGCGGCGGAGTGAGAGAAGAGACCATGCGCATCCTCCTCGTAGACGACGAAAAGTCTCTGCTCCTCACGCTGGCGGCGAACCTCGAGCTCGACGGCTTCGACGTCACCACCGCCGAGAGCGGCCAGCACGCGCTCGACCTCTTCGAGACGTCGCACTTCGACCTGGTCCTGTCGGACATCCGGATGCCCGGCATGAACGGCGTCGAGCTGTTCCGCGCCATCCGCGCCAAGCGTCCCGACTTCCCCGTGATCCTGATGACGGCGTTCGCGCTCGAGGGGATGGTCAAGGACGCCATCGCCGAGGGCGTCTTCACGGTGCTGCCCAAACCGTTCGACGTCTCACACGTCGTGAGCGCGCTGACGACGGCGCTCAAGGCTCCCGTCGTGCTCGTGGTGGACGGCGAGACGGATGCAGCTTCGGCCGTCGAGCTGCTCCACGGCGCCGGGGTGCGCGCGATGCACGGAACGGGCGCCGATCAGGTGCTCGCCGAGGTGCGCGGCGGTCGCGTGGACGTGTGCGTCGTCGACCTCGAGCTGAGCGCGACGAGCGCCCCGGATCTCATCGATCGCATCAAGAAGGAGGACCCGACCATCGCGCAGATCGCGATCGCAGGGCACGACGTTGCGGCCGTCATGCGCCGGGCCGCGGCGAGTGGCGTCTTCCTCTGCTTGCAGAAGCCGGTGACCGCGGAGTCGCTCGTGGAAGCCGTCGCGAAGGCGCGCGCCAGATCGCGCGCGACCGCCACCGCACGGTGAGCCTCGACGGGCTGCTCGCCGAGTGACGCTCAGCGGTCCGGCGTGTCGACCCACTCGAGGCGCGCGAGCGGCTCGTCGGGCCGGTAGATCATCATGGGCGCGAGCGAGTGCGCGAGCGCCTTGATGGCCGGCGGCAGCCTCTCGATGGCCGCCTCGATCGCGCGGTCCTGTGCGTCACTGCCGCCCGCGAGCTTGAGCAGCGTCTCGATGAGCCCCTCGGCCTCCGGCGGCTGCTCGACGATGGGCGCGTCGGCCGGCAGGCCCGCCGCGTCCCTCGCCGCAGCGAGCGCCTCCCTCAGACCGCCGAGGTGGTCGACGAGGTGCCGCTCGATCGCCTGCTGACCCGTCCACACGCGCCCGCGACCCACGGCGTCGACTTGCTCCTTCGTCATGCCGCGCCCGGTCGCCACGCGATCGAGGAACGTCTGGTAGAACTGGTCCACCTTGTGCTCGAGCTCCTTCTGCTCGTCCGGGGTGAACCCGCGGAAGAAGGACTCGGCGTCGGCGCGCGGGGCGGTCTTGTAGGTGTCCACCGTCACGCCGATCTTCTGGAGCAGCCCGCTCACGTCGGCCTTGCCGTAGAAGACGCCGATGCTCCCCGTCACGGTCAGCGGCAGCGCGTAGATGTTCCGGCTCGCGCTCGCGATGTAGTAGCCGCCGCTCGCCGCGACGGTGCCCATCGACACGATGAGCGGCTTCTGCTTCCCCAGCAGCACGAGCTCGCGCCACATCACGTCGCTCGCCAGCGACGATCCGCCGGGGCTCTCGATCCGCATCACGACGGCCTTGATGCTCGGGTCCTCGCGCAGGCGCTTGATCGTGTCCTGCATCGAGTACGAGCCCATGAGGCGCATGTCGACGAGCGGGATGTGCTGCGATCGTCCGTCGACGATGTCGCCCTCCATGTAGAGGAGGCCAATCTTGCCGCGCGTGCCGAACGTGTCGGGCGCGCGCGTCTCGTCCTCGTACTTCACGTACGACACGTCGCGGCCCACGAGCTCCTTGGTCACGCGATCCAGCTCGTCGTCGAACGCCATGCCGTCGACGAACCCGGCCGCCTTCGCCTCCTCCGCGACGAACGGCCCGTGCGCGGTCTCCTCGCGGATGCGCTCCTCGCTCATGTGCCGGTAGAGCGAGAGGTTCCGGTTGAACACCGCCTCCTGCTGCCGCAGCAGGTCCTCGTGGTCCTGCGCCGCCACGGGGCCGGCGTGCTCGTTGGTGAACTGCTCCGGCGCCGTCTTGTGCGGGCCGACGCGGACGAACTCGGCCTTCACGCCGATCTTGTCGAGCAGCCCCTTGAGATAGATGTACTGCGCCCTCAGGCCCGCGTAGTGCACGCCGCCCGCCGGCGTCACCACGATGCGGTCGGCGTTCGCGCACACGTAGAGCGAGCGGCTCCCGGCGTCCTCGAACGAGCACAGCACCTTCTTGTGGTGCGCCCGCAGCACGCGCAGCGCGTCCGCCAGCTCCTCGGCGTGAGCGAACGAATCGGCAGGCTCCGCGCGCAGCACCAGCGTCACCGCGTCGACGCTCCTGTCGTCGGCGAGGCGCCACAGCCTGCGCAGCAGGGCCACGTGCCCGCGCGCCGACGGCGTGCTCTCGATGCGCATCCACACCGCGTGCGCCGGCATCGGGATGCCCGGCTGCGTCGCCCCGCTGATGGCCACCGTCCCGAACTCGGCGACCGACGAGCTGCTCCCCAGGCCGTTGCCGAAGAGCGCACCGCCGCCGACGCTCAGACCGCCGAAGTGGAGCTCGAGCCCCGCGGTCCCCACCACGCCGCGCTGGTGGTCGTTGCCCAGGTGAGCCATCTCGACCGCGCCGAACGCCCGCCCGAACCCGGGGACGTCGAAGCCCACGGTGGCGCGCTCGGTCCACAGGTCGGGTCCCTGCCAGTACTGTCCCTCCAGGCCCAGCTCGAACACGCGCCGCCCGGTCGGCCGCAGCACGCCGCCGAACGCGTAGCTCGCGTCGAGCACCGGCGCGCCCCCCTGCTGCGGGATCGGCTGCTGGCTCGGCCTGTTGAAGTCGCGCGCGATGGCCGAGAACGCGAAGTGCGTGTTCGGCCGGTAGTCGAGCGCCGCGGTGAACCCGTTGAGCGAGTCCAGGTAGGCGTTGTTCGAGTACGAGTGATCCAGCATCAGGCCGAAGGAGGCGCCCTCGCCCAGGCGAGCGGCCAGCCCCCACGACAGCCACGCGTAGTCGTACCCGGCGTACGGGAACCCCGCGCCCACCGACCCGTAGTTGCCCGACGGCGGCGCCACGATGTCGAACCGCAGCGCCGTCGACAGCCCGAAGAACAGCGGCGTGCCCACGGCCAGCGACTCGCCGCACCCCACCTTCGCGAGGTCGCTCGAGCACCCGACCCAGTCGAAGCGCATCTCCGGCGCCGGCAGCCACGCGAGGTTCGCCGGGTTGAGCACCGTCGCCTCGGTCGTGTCGTCGGTCACGATGCTGCGCCCACCGCTCACGACGTGCTCGGCGCTCGTCGGCAGCGGGTCGGCCGCCGCGCCACGCGCCAGCAGCATCGTCGCCACGACTCCCAATGCACCGCGTGCTCTCGTCAGTCGCATGCCCATGCCGCCTCTCAAATCAGCGTCGCCATGTCGCGTAGCGTCGCCGCCTCGGCCTCGAACGCCTTCTTCACCTCGTTGACGATCAGCCTCTCGGCCACCTGCCGCACCACGCGCACCTTGAGGTCCAGGTCCCCCTGCACGACGCGGCGCGACCGCCCCTCGCCCAGCGGCTCGATCTCGTAGGTCCCCGTGGCCGAGAGGTACCGCCGCCACGCCGGCTTCACGTTGGGCACGATGGTCCACTTGCCGCGGTGCTTGCCCATGTCGTAGGTGCTCTGCTCGTCCCACGCCATCATCTCGGGCGTCAGGTACCCGCGGGCGAACTTGGGGACGCGCAGGTTGGCCTGGTAGTGCCACACGCGCTCGAGCACGCCTGCCTTGAGCGAGCGGCTCCTCTCGGTCACCCCCTCGATGCCGACGTTGCCGAGCTTGCGCACCGTCCCGACGAACTTGTCCACCAGGTCCGGCGAGATGACCGCCAGCTCCAGCGCGTCGAGCGGGATGTCGAACTCGTGGGCAATCTCGAAGTGCACGGGGAGGAACCGGCGAGAATACTCGATCAGACGGTCTCGACCACGTCCCGCGTCTGCACGGACACGTGCCCCTTGGCCCATACGATGATGGGGATCGTGAGGATGTCGCGCCCGTCCTTGAGGGTGCCCGACACGCCGCAGCGTTCGAGCTTTCGCGCGAGGAACGGCTTTTCGGCGACGAGCTTGAGCGACTGCTCCTTGGTCACGGCGGACACGGCGTTCCCGTCCGGCCCGAGCGCGAGCACGACGCCCACGCAGTCCTCGAGGGGGGTGCGCACCGAGACCTTGCGCAGGCTGTCGAGGATCTCCTCGCTGTTGTCCTCGAGCAGGCGCCGATGTTCCTCGAACGCTTCGGCCAGCGCCTTGGGGTCGGCGACCTCCTCGTTGAGCGACGCGAACGCCTCGCCGCGCGCGAAGAGGAGGTGCGCCGGCAGATTCGCCGCCTCCGCCTGCTTGCGCGTCACCGGGAGCGCCGGCTCGACGTCGAGCGACATGAGCCCGATGACGTGCTGCGACTCGACGACGATGTCGAGCCGGTCGGGGATCGGCGGCTCCTTGAGGGCGCGGCAGATCGACGGCCACGGCTCGGCGATCTCGATGGCGTGCTCGCGCGGGGCGATCTCGACGAGGTCCCCCTCGGTGTCGTCCTCCTGCCCCGTCGAGGGCAGCACCGCGGCGACCCACGACTCGATGGACGGCAGCTTGTCGATGAGGATCTTGGCCACCATCGTCGTGAGGCGCGTCTCGTACTTGATGATGAGCGCCTCCTGCGCAGTGGCGGCGGCGGCGAGCTGCTCGCGGGTGCACCCCGGCATGTGCGAGAGCACGCGCGGGATGAGCCGCGGGCGACAGGAGGGGTCTCCCTCGGAGCGCGCTTCGGGGCGCAGGGGGACGACCTTGTTGCTCATGGCAGCGGCTCGCTCCCCCTTAGTATCGCTTAAGCCCCCCGGGCGCACGGCAGGCATTCAGCTCATTCCTCTGGCCACGGCGACCTGGCGGATGGCCTCGCGACGGCGCGCGAGCTCCTCGTGATCCTTCACCGGGAGGAAGCGGGCGAGGGCCCCCTCGCGCGGGACGCGGACGTAGGCGGCGGGCATGGCGGCGGTGAGCTCCTGCAAGAGGCGCTCGAATTGTACGGCGGTGCGGCCGTCGACCTTCTTCTCGACCTCGAACCAGCTCCAGTGGATGGGGGTGCGGAGCAGCGGCTCGGCGCGCACGAGGAAGGTGTTCGTGTTGAAGACGCGGACCGAGGCGGCGTCGAAGCCGGGGGGCAGGCGGAACTCCTCGAGGACCTGCAGGCGGCGGCCGTCGGGCGTGTCGGCCCAGGCCGGAATGCCTCCCTTGTCGCCGGCTTCCTTGGGCGCCACCTCGACCATCACGTCGGCCGCGGTCTCGGCCCTCGCCGGGCGGGCCTTCATGAAGAGCCCGAGGATGGCGGAGTCGATCGAAGCGCCGAGGTTGTCGAGGTTCGCGATCCACACCGTGCGTCCGCCCGAGGCCACGAAGCGCTCGAGCAGCCCG
>Ga0335069_10006619_pt1 | contig 16818 bp, 11 predicted proteins | sample Lox_Sample_11_FD_206714 | JGI IMG/M metagenome (GOLD analysis project Ga0335069, IMG submission 206714) | Soil microbial communities from Loxahatchee National Wildlife Refuge, Florida, United States - Lox_Sample_1.1 | ecosystem: Environmental > Terrestrial > Soil > Wetlands | place: USA...
TTACGTCCATCCCCAGGTATGCAATGGAGGCCCTGACGAACCATCCCTGGAAGGGCAACATCCGAGAGTTGGCGAACTTCATCGAACGCGCCTTGATTGTCACCCGCGGTGACCAGTTACAAGTGCCCCTGTCCGAGCTTGGTGTCGGTTCTGTGACCGTCCTTCCCGCAACCTCCATGTCTAACTTTCGGCAGGCAGAATGCATTGTGATCGTCGAGGCGCTCAGAGCCGCGGCGGGCCGCATCGCTGGAAGGGGCGGAGCCGCAGAACGGCTGGGATTGAAGCGTACGACGCTGCAAAACAAGATTCGCCGGCTCGGCCTTACAAAAGAAGAGTACAGGCAGTACAGGTCCGCCGTTGTTCAGCACTCACCGGTCGCGTGAGTGGGTTGAGTACGCATCGCAGTCGCCGTAGCTGCTACGACGCTGGATCGGTGTCACCGGCCTGCCGTTGCATAGCTGCGTCGCACCTCTTCATGCGAGGGGCCAATCTGATTGGTAGACACAGCCGATCGCAAACTCCCGCGGCGTAGACGTTCCCCGCGACAAACTCTGAGCCCAGGATCGCGAGCCATCGCAGTAACTGCTCGCCCCTCGAATCCACATAACTCACCTCGGTCAGATCAACCATGAGTCCTCGCATGAAACCTTCTTCCGTCACGAGAACCTCCGCCTGCTCTGCCCAGCTACCTACGATTCTGCCCTCCATCTTTAGCACCGGACGATTTGAGATCCATCGTATCTGTGCACGAAACATTTCTTTGCCCCCGAGCTTTCTTCTCCTCGCTCCTGATTTATCCTCGCCGAGGCACGTCGCCTGCCATGGGCGATATGGCTATCTCTTTGATAGCGCATGCCCTGTTCGCGAGTGCGGTCCCCTGCGATTCCCCTGACCGCGGGCATTGTCCGCATCCGGTCAGATTTCAGCGAGTGGGACGCACTTCGCTCCGCGGCAGCGTCCCTTCGTGCCACCTCTGCCCATGACCCCTTCTAGGCGCACTTGCCAGCATGCGGGCACAGATTTAGCCGTGTACCCACCAGTCCCTTTTCCTTTCAATGACTTGCGGTTGGCCATCCAAGTGCGCTTATGGAGGACGCTATGGCGACCTTTGATCCTTCTGACTTAGTGCAAGGCCTAAAATATCCGAACCAGACTTGGGGAAGGCCTGGCTCGCGAATCAATCCCCGGACTGTCCCACCTTCGGCAGAACGGGACGAACAGACTGACTCGTCCGTTCCGCATGACGATGGTTTGTATCATCTGTGTCTGATCGAATCGGGGAAGCCCCACAAGCCAAGTGCTTGGGCCGCCCCCGGGGCACTCATCTTTGAATTGCTTGTTCTGGCAGCACTGATTCTTATTCCGCTCTATCACATCGATCCGCTGCCCAAAAGAGAATTGCTGACCATGTTGTATCTGGCGCCGCCCCCGGCGGCCGCACCAATTGCCCCTACCAAGTTCCGAGTGCCCACGCGCACCTACACCCCTTCAACCAGCGCCCTGACTGCACCAAAGGCCACCGAAGAACTCCCGCCTCCCCCCGCCGCGAGCGCGGGCGGTGTGATCGGAGGAGTCCCTGGCGGAGTCGCCAATGGCATCCTGGGCGGGGTGATGACCCAGGCCTTGGCTAGCTCGCACGCTGCTCCCATTCCAGCGCAAGCCCCAGCCCCGGCTCCGCCGAAACGAGTCCGCCTCGCAGCGCGTGTAGCCGAGGCCAACCTCATTTACAACGTTCCCCCGAAGTATCCGCCTGAAGCTGGTCAGGCGCACATTGAAGGATCCGTAGTGCTGATGGCCGTGATCGGCAAGGACGGCACGGTGCAGGACGTTGAAGTCGTCAGCGGTGTGCCCGTGCTCGCGCAGGCAGCCATCGACGCAGTAAGGCAATGGCGTTACAAGCCGTACCTGGTCGATGGAGAGCCAGTGGAAATCGATTCCAGAATCACCATCAATTTCACATTATCCAGAGGTTAGACATGTCAGCGACAAGCAATAAGAACGGCGCAACACCTCACTGGCATCCCGGAATGCTCCTCAAGGCAACACGAATGTTGCTGCTCACTTTATCCGCCGGCGCCTTGCTGTGGGCTGCGCCCGGATTTGCGCAGAGCCTTGAATCCGCCAACACAAAATCAGGGAGCATCCTGGGAACCGTGCTTGATGTCACCAGCGATCCAGTTGCGGATGCCACGGTGGTTCTGCAAGCGCCAGCCGAAAATCGCCTGACGACTACCACAAAGGACGATGGGTCTTTCGCAGTCCGCGATCTAACGCCGGGAGTGCCTTATCAGATCACTGTCACTGCTCAAGGATATGCAGACTGGAACTCGTCGATAACAGTCGAACCTGGACAGGAAAAAGCCATAAACGATGTTAAGCTCCGCATCCTCGCAGTCGAGCGGGCCGTAACTGTAACTTATTCGCCGAAGGAAGCCGCCGCCGAACAGCTCAAGGTTGAAGAAAAGCAGCGAGTCCTTGGTTTCATACCCAATATATATGTCGTTTACGATCCACACCCCGTGCCCCTCACCGCAAAGATGAAGTTTCATCTGGCATACAAAAGCATGACCCATCCAACTTTCTTCGCCTTCCAGTCCATCTGGGCTGGTGTCCTGCAGGCGGCGAATACACCTGATTACCAGCAGGGTGCCAAAGGATACGGCGAGCGCCTCGGCGCAAACCTCGCCGGTGGTGCAGCAGAAGGGTTGATTGGTAACGCTCTCCTCCCAGCTCTTCTGCATCAGGATCCCCGGTACTACTACGACGGCAAGGGAACAAACTGGAGTCGGGCGCGCCACGCCATGTCCGCGCCCTTTGTAACCAAGGGAGACAACGGAAAGTGGCAGCCGAATTACTCGCAGTGGGGAGGCACGCTGATCGCAGCCGGCCTCGCCAACACCTACTACCCGGAGTCGAATCGTGGCGTCGGACTTGTCTTCAGAAACTTCGGAACGAACATGGCGCTGCACGTCGCGGGGAGTCTGGCGCAAGAATTCATCCTGGGGAAATTTACTAGCAAAAGTAAGAATTAGTTCTAGGTTGAGCAATGATTTGCGGGCGGGCCGAATCAGATCTGAATCAGATTCATCCCGCCGCTCTCGTCATTGCCAATGGCTTTTTGTCCGCTGGCTCCACGCAGGGCCGGAAAACCGTCATTCAGTCGTTCAGACGGAGGAATGCTCACGTTTGACCCGCGACAATGATCACAATTCGGTTTGTCCCGCGCATCAGTGGACGTCACGCTTAGTCACGTCGCTGCTCCGACCACTCAGCGCCTCGCTTCTCGCTGCAGTCCTACTCACAACTGCCGTTTGCCAGGAACAGGCTGCCAATACGCCATCGGAGATCAAACCGGCCCAGCAACTGGTGTCACGCCTGCCGGCGAGCATGCTGGCGCAGCTTAGCGGATCTCTGCAGGAAGTGGCCGGCAAAGTATGTCCAGCCGTCGTTCAGATTGAGGTCAACGGATTCGGACCAGCGGATCAGACCGATCCCAAGAACACAGCCCTGATCGTGCACCAGCGTGGTGTTGGCTCGGGAGTGATCGTCGATCCCGAAGGTTACATCATGACCAATGCCCACGTAATCGCAGGGGCACAGAGAATCCGCGTCATCCTTTCAGTGGCACCTCCCACCTTCGATGACGTGCCCGAGTCCGGAAAGATCCAGGTGTTGGACGCGAAGGTAGTCGGTTCGCAAAAGGAAGCTGACTTGGCCTTACTGAAAGTTGAAGCCACCAACCTGCCAACCCTGCGGTTCAATCTGGAACGCACTCCACAACCGGGAGAACTCGTATTCGCAGTCGGTAGTCCCGAGGGTCTGCAGAACTCCGTCACTATGGGCGTGATCAGCTCTGTCTGGAGGCAGCCCGATCCCGATAACCCGATGGCCTACCTGCAAACCGACGCGCCAATTAACCCGGGCAACAGTGGAGGTCCCCTCGTCGATGTAACCGGTCAGGTCATCGGTTTGAACACCTTCATCCTCAGCAAGGGCGGAGGCAGTGAAGGTCTGGGCTTCGCCATCCCGGCGCGCGTTGTGGATTTTATCTATCGCAGCCTGAAGAAGAATGGCCGCGTGGACCACGTCGAAATCGGAGTCGTCGCGCAGAACATCACACGCCCCATGGCCGAGGGGCTAGGACTTCCACAGAACTGGGGTGTGGTCATCGCCGATGTAGTATCGCGGGGACCTGCAGACTTCGCCGGAATAAAGCCAGGAGACGTCGTTCTGGCCGTGGACGGCCGACCCATCCTGGGTATGCCAGCGTTCGCCGCTATGCTCTATCAGCACCCAACGGATCAGCCCGTGAAGATCGATGTCCTGCGGGGCACGGAGAAGCTGTCCCTGAACGTTTCCGGCACGCTGGCGCCAGATCGCATCAGTCAACTCGCAGACCTTGCCGATCCCCTCCATGGCCGTATCGAACCGCTCGGCATCTTGGCCCTGACCGTAACTCCTCAACTGCTGCCTCTCGTCCCGGACTTGCGCCTGGGCAAAGGAGTGGTTGTCGTCGGACAGGCTCCCGGTTTCAACTCGGTCGAGACCGGTTTGCGCGCCGGCGATGTAATTCATACTCTCAATCGAAAGCCTGTCGATTCCGTCGAGCAACTCAAAGCCGCGGTGACCAAGCTCAAACCCGGTGCCGCTGCAGTACTGCGCATCGAGCGCCAAGGCCAGTTCCAATATCTCGCGTTCGAGATGGAGTAGGCCAGCCGCTCGAAGGTGCGCAACTCACCGACCGTCATATTGTTCCGGAACCAGTGTGCTACCATGGATTTACCGCACTACAGTGGGCGCTTAACTCAGCGGTAGAGTGCCATCTTCACACGGTGGAAGTCATAGGTTCGAATCCTATAGCGCCCACCATCTTTTCAATAGCTTACGAACCGCTATCGGGATCACCTCCCTATTTTTCAGTAGCTTAAAAATGCGTGGCCCGCCTGGCGGTCCGATCGCGAAGACTCCTTTCCGCACTCTGCAAGATGAAGTCAAACCCGCCTCGAGAGTCCGAACCGATTGTTCTCGCCAACTGAGCTTTCGCTGCCAGAAGTTGGTAAACACAGGCCGACTTATAGCAATCCGGTTCAATGAGTGCATTGGCGAATTATGACGCTCCGACGTAAGGGTTTCAGAGACCAGGGAAGAGAAATCCCGCTCGCGAGAATACCAATTGACATTCAAAAGAAATCCACTACCATATGGTTGTGGATCGACTAGGTACAACTTTTGCGGCGTTGTCTGATCCAACCCGGCGGGCGATGATCGAGCGGCTCTCCCGCGGGCCTGCCTCTGTGCACGGCCTGACGGAACCGTTTGCACTCTCGCAGCAGATGATTTCAAAACATATTGCCTACTTGGTGCGGGCGCGGATTGTGATCAAGACGAAGCGTGGACGAGAGAGTATCTGCACGCTTAGGCCAGAGGCTATAAAGACAGTCAGCGACTGGGCGATCAGCTATCGCCAATTCTGGGAAGAGAGTTTCGACAAACTGGATGCAGTTGTAAAGCAGATGAAAAAAGAGGAGATCGGACATGACAAGAAGCACCCTGAACGAGACGGAGCGAATGGTTGTCACAAGAGTTTTTGATGCCCCGCGCGAGTTAGTTTGGAAGGCGTGGACAGACCCGAAATACGTGATGCAGTGGTGGGGTCCGAAAGGCTTTACTGCGCCCGTTTGTCAGATGGATTTTCGCGTTGGCGGAAAATTCCTCTGCTGCATGAGGGCACCGGATGGGCAGGAGTTCTGGAATGCGGTTGAATACCACGAGATTGTTCCCTACGAGAAGATCGTTTCCTTGATGTACTTTTCCGACTCGAAGGGAAACAGGATTGATCCTGCGCAGTTGGGAATAGAACACGAGGCCATAGAGGGTGCGTACGACGTGACCATTTTTGAGGATCTGGGGAACGGCCAGACGAAACTCACCTTCATGGGAAATGAGCCCATGGAGAGCGCGAAAAATAGCGGCCAATTAGAGGGCTGGAACCAGATATTCGAAAAACTTGCTGAAGTTGTTGCGGGCATGACACAGGCGAAATAAGAAGCTGAAGCTTTGATTCGCGAAACTCAATCGTGGAGAAAGAAATGAAGAGAATACCGTTTCTCGCTATCGTCCTGCTGGCATTCGCATTTCCCGCGAATGCTCAGGAGGCGATGAAAAAGGATGCAGCCGTCAAACCTGCCGATCCGGAATTGAAAGTCGTACTCGATTCCTGGAATGAGATTGGCCGCAAGCTGACAGCCATGGCCGAAGATTTTCCCGAGGACAAATATGACTTCAAGCCGACACCCGCGCAGCGGAGCTTCGCCGAGCAGTTGCTGCACGCGGCGGCTTCAAACTACTACTTCACTAATCCTGTGATGGGGCAGAAGCCTCCCGCGGGAGAAGACCCGAAGCGCGACCAGTACAAATCAAAGGCCGATATCGTCGCATTCGTAAAGAAATCCTTCGCCGACGGAGCCGCCGCCATCCAGTCGAAAGGCGAAAAAGGCCTGACGACGGAGGTTGTTTATTTCCCTGGCCAGAAAGCGCGCGTTCTCGACATCGCAAACGGCATCATCGAACATAGCGGTGAACACTACGGCCAGCTCGTTGTGTACTACCGCCTCGCAGGTCTTATCCCGCCGGAGTCGCGGCCGAAGAAGTAAAGCTCAAGAGGCCCGCTGCCCCGCAGCTACAGAGGGCCCTGATGTGTGCCGTAGCTAAAACGAGTAGGAGATGCCCACAAGCGGCACAACGGTCGCGCGGAGGCCGCCGTCGTTGAGCTTTACGAGCGCGTTCACCGACACGAGCAGGTTTCCGATGGGGTTCGCTTTGAAACCGATACTGAGATTCTCCACATCGTAGCTCGCGCTCGAAATGGCCTGTACGCTCGTGAACGACGTCGACTGGTTGTTGACGTTTGCGGTCAGTGCCGTAGGTTTCGAGATTTGCGGGGCACTGAAGAAGTGTTGCCCCAAAAGATCGCCCACGACGGTAACGCGTTTTGTCACGCCTATATCCGCGCCCGCGGTGTAAGCGAAGTCGCCCGGGAGAGAGTTCTCCGAGCCGTTCGCGTCGGTGGCAAGGAAGGACGAGCCATTCCATTGGTATCCGATATTCAAGTGTGGGGCGACACGTCCTCGCCGCGACACCACCAGAAATGGTTTAACACCGTACGCCCCGGAACCTAAGAAGTTGCGCTCATCCCCTGTGGGGAATCTCACCTGAACCCCGCCTGATACGCCGAAGCGCTCACTCCTGAGCAGCCCATACTTTGCCGACACGAGCACGTCACCGACTCCCTTTGCAGATCCGGGAACGAACTCGGAAAAAGACGCACTGGCCGTCGTGGTTGTGCTGTATTCAGTCCCTTTAGAACTCACGCCCATGGATATTCTTTCGAAGGGAACGGCCACGGAAACATCCAAGCGGTTTGTAAGCCCGAACGTACCGAATGCCACGAACTGATCGATCTTCGTGTCAATCCGGTTCTGCGTCATGGTTACCACCTGCGGATTGGACAAACTCGGGAAATAGAACAGAACCGGAATGTTCTTAATGTCAGTTCCATCGATATTGCTGAACTGAAATCGTTGATAAGTGAATGCCAGGTAGAACTTGTTGCGCCCAATCGTTTCCGATCGCTCTGCCAACAAGGGCCCGAAACTCTCGGAAAAGGACGTATAAACACCAGATTTGTCCATCTGGTAAACGAAGCCAGACGCCGGGCTTGCCAGCGGCAGTTGGCCGATCTGGGTGCCGAACGCTTCATTGACGAAGTTGAATGCGCTCGAAGTGGTATGCAGCGCTGTCGGGATTAGACATGAGAGTTTAGTGTTTGCACACGTCTGCGCCGAGATGCAGGGAGCGCCGAGCGCAATGGCCATTGTGGCAAGGACAAAAACGCGTTTCACCATTTGTTTTGTTCCCCGAGGTTTCCCCAGAAGCCCCAAACAAGATCAAAGGGCGGAAACTTAGACCGATATTGCTCACAGTGCCTAATTCACGGTGAGGGGCACGATCAAAGATGTCTGCACGAATCCGCTTGTACCCGTTTGCTGCGGTGGTTGCAATTGATCCACGATTGTAAGTTGATAACTGCCCGCCGGCGTGTGCGTCTGTGAGATGGGCGGCAGGTTGAAGCCTCCGCCACACGACGCTACGAGTACCAGCATCATGCCCAATGCAGAGAGAGGCAGAACTCGCCGCCTCCGCAACCGGCCACCACCGAATCCCAGACCTATAAGAACCAGTCCCGGGATGGGCAGCCAAAAGGCATACAGCCATCCACTTCGCGATATGGCGCTCATCGCTGAACTTGACGCCGAACCGGTTGTGGTGATCACAATCGGCACCTGTTGTGCCGTTGCGGTTAACGTGGTAGTGGTCGAACTGCAGGTTATGCCGAGAGTCTTGCTGATGTTCTGGTCGCCCTGGATAACGGTACCGTCCGGTTCAGTCACTGAGGCGCATTCGAATGTGACCGTCACCACGCCACCCTGCGGGTTTCCTCCACTGATAGTCGCGGTCAGATTCACTGTTTGTCCAGAATTGATGGCCGGAACCGTCGATGGTGGGAAGAAGGACCCAACCGCGGTTCCATGACGTTGCGACGTGTCCGTCGAAGTGACCGTGATCTGATAAGGCTGCTGTTGCTGGCTCGCCGCATAGGTATGCGACGCAGTAATTACCCCGCCGGAGCCGATTGACGGTGTTGAATTGTCTCCCCAATCGATAGAAGTGGTGAGCGATTCGCCTTGGGGATCAACGCAACTTGTCGTCGCCGAAACTGTTAACGGAGGCGTTAGCTGCAGAGCGACGGTACACGTCGGCGACGCCGGGCTAATCGTGATGCTTAGTGATTGTGATGCTGTGTCATTGTTGGCGTCCGTCACTGTCGCGCTGAAACTGAAGGTTCCGATTGCGTTCGGTGTGCCGGAAATGATTCCTGAACTCAGGCTGAGCCCGCCCGGTAGATTGCCGGTGATGGTCCACGCGTACGGCGGGACCCCGCCTGTAGCCTGCAGCGCTTGACTGTAGGCAACGCCCGCGGTTCCTCCCGGCAGACTGACGCTTGAGACAACCAGCTGAGAAAGAATCTGGATCGTTAGGGCTTGAGGCGCCGTGCCTCCGTTCGCGTCACTCACTTGCGCTGTGAATTGAAAGCTTCCGGCGGTCGTGGGCGAACCGGAAATCGCACCAGTAGCGGAGTTCAATGACAGATTCGGCGGCAGGCTGCCGCTTGCAATGCTCCACGTTAAGGGTGCAGTTCCGCCGCTCGCTTGCAGTGTCTGGCTATAAGCGATCGGCACGATTCCGTTCGGCAGCGAGGTCGTGCTGATCGATGGCGCCGCTGCACTTACAATTGTGAACTGCTGGCTAGCGGTACTCCCGACCGCATCCGTTACCTGAACGGTGAATGAGCTTGTGACCCCAGCCGCAGTGTCCGTCCCCGCAATCACTCCCCCCGCACTCAAAGTCAATGAGGGCGGCAGGCTTCCCGCCGTCAGAGTCCACGTGTACGGTGCAGCTCCGCCCGTTGCCCGGAGTGTCTGGCTGTAAGGCCGATTCGCTGTTCCACCGGGCAGGCTCGTCGTCTGAATGGCGAGCGCTGTGCCGACCGCGATACTGTAGGCTTGGCTCGCCGAGCCTCCTACGGAGTCGGTGACTTGAACGGTGAAGCTGTAAGCACCTGCCGTCGTGGTGGTCCCTGAGAGCGCGCCAGTGCTGGCGCTCAACGTAAGCGTGGGGGGCAATTTCCCAGCGGAAACAGCCCATGTGTAGGGTGCGACTCCACCGCTCACCTGCAGAGCCTGATTGTACGTGCCCCCCGCATTCCCGTTGGGCAGAGTTGTGGGGCTGATTGACAACACGTCGATGCCGGTTCCGCTGAGCGCGACCGTGGCACTGAGTTGATCTAATCCCACGGATAACGTTGCGCTGCGCGCACCAATGGCAGTCGGCGTAAAACTCACGTCAATAATGCAGCTTGCCCCCGGCGCGAGCGCAAGAGCTTGCCCTACAATGGGACAATTATTCGTTTGACTGAAGTCTCCGGGATTGCCGCCCTCCGTCGAAATCGGACCGAAGAACAACGTCGCGCTTCCGGTGTTGGTGAACGTTACCGGCAATGCGTTGCTTGTGGTCCGCACCGACTGGTTGCCGAAGGAAAGTTGCGTAACTGACAGGCTGGGAGTGCCCGATTGGACGTAGACACTCAATGTGTTGTCAGCAGAGTTGACGCTGACAACGTCCAACCTGCCGTCCCTATTGAAATCAGCAACTCCCAAGGCAACTGGAGCGTTGGAAGACGATTCGTTGATCGGCGCCTGGAAAGTGCCGTCGCCGTTGCCGAGGAGAATGTAAATCGACGTCGTCGGACAATCGGGGTTGCCGCATGAGGCTTCCGAGAAAACCAAATCTAGCTTCCCGTCGCCATTGAAATCCGCGGCTGCCACATAGTTCGAGAATTGTGGCAATGTCGGCTCCCCGCTAACCTGCGTGAACGTGCCGTCTCCATTTCCCTGCAAAATCGTCACATTGTTAGAACCGGAATCGGCAATTGCGAGGTCCAGCTTTCCGTCGCCGTTGAGGTCGGCAGTCGTCAACGAAGCAGCGTTGAGCAACGTAACAGACGACTGTGTTGTCGCCGGCGTGAAGGTGCCATCGCCATTTCCCAGAAGGACCAATAAGGACGAGCTAGAAACAGTGGCGAGATCCAGGAATCCATCACCGTTGAAATCGCCTGCAACGACCGGGCCTCCGAAGGAGGAATCCAAGAAGTTCTCCACACGGCTGAAATCTCCTAAGCCATCGCCCAGAAGGACTTCGACCTGATTCAAACCGTCATTGTCAAAAATGATAGCCAAGTCGAGATTGCCATCACCGTTGAAGTCACCTGTGATTGGTGGCCCGATCGTGCCAAATGCCGCGAGCGCGCCGGGGACAAAGGGCTGGAATGTTCCGTCTCCGTTGCCAAGGTAGGTTGCATTACTTGCCACTCCGCCTGCGCTATAGGTAGCGGCGAGGTCCGCCTTCCCGTCATGGTTGAAGTCTGCCACTGCCAAACCCGCTAGCCCAACCGTCCCTTGTACGTCGGGTAGACACACTGCGGCTGCAGACGTGAACGTTCCGTCGCCGTTCCCCAGGAGAATTGAGATTGTGCCCTGTCCGCCCTGCGTATAGCACGAGGCTGTTTGGGACGTGTTTACGACAGCCAAGTCTGGTATGCCGTCATTGTTGAAGTCACCGGCGACGACGTTGGCTGCGCCCGTTCCCACGCTGTCGCTGAAAACAGAAAACGTCAACGCATTGGTTGGAGCAGTCACGGTGAACGGTACAGTATTCGAAACTCCGCCGCCCGGCGCGGGATTCGTGACCGTGATCGAAGCTGTCGCGCTAGCCGCAATATCGGCCCCGGGAACTGTAGCGGTGAGTTGACCTTGATTGACAAACGTCGTAGTCAACGCGTTCCCGTTCCAGTTCACCGTCGCACCGGAGACAAACCCGGTGCCGTTAACAGTTAATGTAAACTCCGCACCACCAGCCGGAATGGCGTCCGGCACCAGCGGTTGATTGATGAACGGAAGAGGATTAACCCGCATCGTCGCAACGCCCTGCGGACTCGAACCGCTTCCGATCGTGATCGTTGCTGTAACGACCTGAGATTGCGTGTTGACGACCGAAACCGTACCGTCGGCCGCGTTGGTTACGTAGACTCCGGCCCCGTCGGGTGTCAGCGCTGCGCCCGTCGGAGCGTTGCCAACAAAGATATTGGTCAGGAAATTCTGCGGATTCGCAGTATCGACCAGGCTCAGCGTGCTTGAATTCGTGAAGCCGGTCGTCGTAGGTATGGCCACGTAAACAAACCTGCTGTCGGGGGTAACAACTAGCCCATAATCAGAAAAGTTCGTGTTGTCGCCAGATACGCTGTATGTCGTGGCAATTTCGTTCTTGCTGGTGCTGATAGCGTTTAACGTCGCGAATGAAACAGCGTTTACTGTCTGTACGTCCATCACATAGACAAATTTGCCGTCCGGCGAAACCGCTATGCTCGTTGGCCCGCCCACCGTTGTTGCCGCTGGCAAAAGCACGGTCTTTGTGATGGTGTTTGAGGCTGTATCGATAACCTCCACGCATTCGAGGCTAGCGGTAGCGACCGTGCAGGTGTCAGTGGCGTATGCGGTCGATCCATTCGGAGCTATGGCTACCGAAAATGGCTCGGTTACTCCTGCGATGGATGTAACAACAGCGTTCGTGCTTGTATCGATCACTTCAAGGAACGAACTGAATTCGAAACTCGCCCCAGGCTCTGTTACGTATGCAAATGCACCATTCGGCGTAACCGCGATCTGTGCGGGAAATCCCTGCAGCGTCACTGTAGTTTTGACCGTGTTGGTCGCCGTTTCGATCACGGAAACGGTCCCGTCGATGGTATTCGCGACATAGACAGTTGAATTGTCGGGCGAGATTGCGACCCCTTCCGGAGAAGTACCGACAGAGATGGTTGCAATTACGCTATTGCTGATCGTGTTGATCACAGAAACCGTGTTGCTGCCGCTGTTAGCTACGTAAGCACAAGGGTAGTTCGCCATCCCCGGAGCACACCCTGGGGTCTGAGCGCTCGCGGACGCTGCAGCGGCAGCGAGCAGCAGTATCCCCCGACACAAAAGCTGCGATAGTCTCTTGATCGCCTCGCCGACGACACACGAGGAGCCCCTAGCGTCTGTTAACAAAGTCTGAATATTCATATGTGGAACGACGAACCCCGGGGAAGGAGCGCGAGTCTATCCGGGATTCGGAGAGATGTCAAACTAAATTGTTGCCAGGAGCACTTTCCGCCCATTAAGCTGCGGGACGCGTGGCGATGATAGACAGTTTAAGTTTCCTGTCCTTGGCGCTGTTGGCGGCGTTTCTCGCGCCAGCACAGGACCAGCCCCTGCCCCAAACCCACGATATGACGTCGATGTCGGGAACGCTGGACTCCCTCCCACACCGGGAAGAACTCCACATGCTGATGACGCCTGTGCGGGCGCCGCGAATACCCGATCAGGGACGCGCGCAGCAAATCGTGGAAGTCGCTCGCCAAGTCCTTTCAAAATACCGCGATCCTCTACTCGCCGAGCGCGACGGGTATCACATTGTTAAGACTCCAGTGAAAAGGGCTGTGTATCATTTCACGAAGTACGAGTTTCTGCGGGAGGCGGATTCCGGTCAAGCTTTCAGACCGGATCATCCGGTGTCCCTGATATACCGGAAGCGCGGAGAAACATTTGAGCTGATTGGCGTTATGTATTACGCTCCGAAGGACGCGAGCGAAGATGATCTCGATCGTCGCATCCCTCTCAGTGTCGCTCGCTGGCACAAACACGTAAACGTCTGCATGCCACCCCCAGGCCAACTTGCCAAGATCTGGGACCCTGCCCCGCGTTTTGGAGAAATTGGGTCTATCGATAGCAAAAAGAACTGTGAGGCAGCAGGAGGAAGATTTCTACCCCAAATCTACGGTTGGATGGTGCACATGTACCTTTTCGAAACTGACCCAACACAAATCTGGTCGCCAGACCGGGTCTCCGAAGAAGAGGAGCAGTTCGCTGGCGTACATTAGTCGCTCTGAACCTTGATTCTGGGGCAACTTCGTGCTGAGTCGCTATGACCTCGGCACACCGCTAGTTCGTCTGGATTCTCTCCACCACCCACCCTCGATCGACCGTCTTTCTCAATGTGATTGAAATAAGACGCGTATCGATGGGTTGTTTCTTGCCGTCGCGCGTCCAGGTCATCGACTGCTCACACTTCATCGTTGCCTGTTCGCCGTCAAATGCGGGCTGGCCGCAATTCGGTTCCACCTTTACTGCTTGCGCGTTATGGAAACCTTCCTTGAGCTTCTTCATCTGGTCTTTTGACAGTGTGGGCCAGATCTTTTTCATCTCCTCCACGTCCATGCTCTCGTAGGCTTCTTTATAGGTGAGAAGCCCTTTGCGGATGCCCTCCAACTCTCCGGAGTTGGCGTTCCCTGCGCTACCTCCGCCTGCCGGCGGCGGAGGTGGAGCCGGCGGCTGACTTACGGCAATCGTCACGCGTTGCGTCATTACCTGCCCTGCCGACTTGGCGCTCAGAGTGTATGTCGTGTCCTTCGTGGGAGAGACTTGCATCGTTCCATTCTTGCCAACCGTACCGATGCCCTGATCAATCGTGACCTCATCGGCGTGCTGAGTCTGCCAACTTAGGTCGACTGACTTGCCGGCTTGAATCGACGATGTACTCGGGACAAAAGAGCTGATCACAGGTGCCATCGCCGCGGGCGTCAGCTTCTCCTTTAGGGCCGCCAAGACCATGACTTGTTTACCTTTTTCGGCCGTGGAGGTGCCCGACCACGCATCGTATCCGTCCAGGCTAACGGCTACGGAATGATTTCCAGGGCTCACTTTTTGGACCAGACGACCATCCGGCGGCACCCTGCCAATACTGCCATGGTCGATGCTTACTGACGCTCCCGGCTTCGACTGCACAACGAGGTATGCAGGTTCATCCTTTATCTCGGTTGGCGCTTGTATCTTAAGATCAAAGGTGGTTTCTGAAGTGTTCGCATTGGCGATTTCTATTTTCTGCAGTGCCGAGTCGAGATAGCCGAACTTCTTCACCATCACATCATGGCTTCCTGCATCCAGCTTGCCTTCGTACTTTCCATTGCTGATAAGTCCTCGCAAACCGTTGTCTACATAAACCTCAGCTCCTTCAACCTTCGATCGCACCACCAGCGTGCCCTGTTCGGCGACCGGAGGAGGTTGCGGAGCCAGCGAGATACGCGGGAATGACGTCGTGTCGGTCGAGACCACTACCGATTCCGTGAGAGGTTCATACCCTTGGTGTTCGGCGTGAAGTTGGTACGTTCCTGGCGGCAGCGTTATCGTGCAGGGAGCGCGGCATCGTTGCGTCGCAATTGCGATCTCTGTGCCCTCTGGATTCGCCGTGACACTGACAGCCACAGACTTGGCCGTTCTTCTCATGATCGTGTAACCCACGAGTACCAGCGTCACTATCGCCACCGCGCCTATCACATATCTCACGCGAGCCGGAAGGATTACTCGAGATCTCGAGACCGGATCCGCCGTTGAAGCTGTCTCATGGGGTTCTTCTGGAACCGCCACGGGCGTCGCGGGGGCAGGTGCCGTGCTCGTCATGCCGCCGGGCGCGAGGTTCGAATTTAATAACACTGTCGCGGACGCAACCGACGAAGCGTCTTCCTCCGGCGCAGCCTCAACAACAATGGGAACCGGCGTTGGCACAACTTCAGGCTGTTTGCGGCTGGCTATCCGTTCCGCCAGCATTTCGGCTCGCGATTCGAATTCCTCAAAGTGAGGGTACGACTTCGCCAATTCTTGCCACTGCAGCAACGCTTGCTCAGAATAGCCGGCAGCTTCGAGAGCCTGTGCCCGCTCGATCCTCGTGTTGATCTCATTTCGCAGTTCGCGAACCTGATCGAGCCTGTGCCGGATCGAGCGATTCGAAGGATGGCGTTGCAACGCCTCGGTTGCAAGTTCTACCCGGCGATCCCGATCAGTTTCGATTGCCAGCTTCGCATCCAGATCATCAAGCTGCACCCGCTCTCGCACGGTATCGCAGAACTGACGGTACTCTTTAACATCTCCGTACTGTGCAGCGTAATTGTTCAGGTATTCATAGGCGTATGCCGCACCGCGTTTCGCGAGCAGTTGATTCGCCTGATCAATTGCTGCCGCTAGGGCGCGAGCCTTGTTCTTCGTCGCCTCCTCGGACGCAATCCGGCCCTTCACCGTTTCACGCAATAACTCCAGTTCGCGGTTTCCTGGCGCCTCCCGCAACGCCTGCTGTAAGACCGCAAGCGCCTCATGCAGACGCTCGCTTTCAGCCAATGAGACAGCCGCCGCGAACTGCTCATTCACGAACTTGGCCTGCTCGACTCGCCTCCTTTGCGCATCCGCTAGGTCCCGGAGCTTAATGAGGCTTTGCTCGTTCGGAAATTTAAGAAGACCTTCCTCGGCCTGGGCGACCGCTGTTGCGTAATCTTCAGATTGCAGGGCCGACTCAATCTGCTTATGCAGCAGCAGCAACTCGGCTCTGCGATTCTCCTGCTTTTGAGCCGTCTGTGCCAGGCGAAGCACGGCATTCAGTTCTGTGGATGTGGGATCGAGTTTCTTGACGGTCTCCAGACTGGCAAACGCAGCGCTGAGATCGCGGGCCGCAATTTGATTCCGCGCACGATCCAGAAAGTCCCTAACCTGATCGTGGCGTGCTTTTTCTTCGACCTGCCTCGCAATCAGCGACTTTAACGCTTTAGCTTCCGTATCATCCGGATCGAGGGTAAGAGCTTCCTTAAGCGCCTGCTCTGCTTCATCGAAATCGCCTTCCTGCATCGCCGCCTCTGCACGGCGAAGAGCTGCTTTCAGCGCCCTCGCTCTTTCGCCGGCGGCTCGAACCGAGGCGTGAAGAGACTTTATATCGTCATTGTTTGGGTCAAGCTTGATCGCCTGATCCAGCAGACCAAGAGCATCATCGTACCGTTGATCCAAATAGGCTTCGTCGGCCTGGCTGCGCAGCGCTCTCGCTTGCTCAAGTTGCTTCTGATAAAGCAGGCGCTCCTGAACCGCCGTCATTAGCTTTTTTGCTTGTGTGTTTTGGCGGTCAATGCGGATTGCCTGTTGCAGATGATCGCGGGCGCGCGTCCAATCTTCGCGCGAAAACGCAGCCTCCGCTCGCTTGATGATCTGTGCCACTGCATCCGACTTAGAGCGTTCTTGTACCTGCGACAGATCGAACGCAAGATCCTGGGCGCTTAGGTATCGCTGGTCG
>Ga0335069_10006620_pt1 | contig 16817 bp, 13 predicted proteins | sample Lox_Sample_11_FD_206714 | JGI IMG/M metagenome (GOLD analysis project Ga0335069, IMG submission 206714) | Soil microbial communities from Loxahatchee National Wildlife Refuge, Florida, United States - Lox_Sample_1.1 | ecosystem: Environmental > Terrestrial > Soil > Wetlands | place: USA...
AGGTTCTGGGCCTCGTCGATGATCATGAACTGCTTGGGGATGGAGCGCCCCCGGATATAGGTGAGGGCCTCCAACTCCAGTTTGTGGGAATCCAGGAGGTACTGCACCTTGTCGTCCACGTCCTCGGAGTCGCTCTGGAGATGCCCCTTGTCGAGGATGAATTCCAGGTTGTCGAAGATGGGCTGCATCCAATTCATGAGCTTCTCGTCCTTGGTGCCCGGCAGGTAGCCGATGTCCTTGCCCATGGGGACAATGGGCCGCGACACCAGCACCCGGCGGTATTTTTTCTCGTCCAGGCTCTTCAAAAGCCCCGCTGCCAGGGCCAAGAGGGTCTTGCCCGTCCCGGCGGACCCCACCAAGGTCACCATGGAGATGCGGTCGTTCAAGAGCAGGTTCAAGGCGAAATGCTGTTCGCGGTTGAGGGCCTTGATGCCCCAGGCTTCCGGATCCTTGAACCAGAGGGGTTGGGCCTGCTTGAGGCCGTCCTTATAGACCGCCAGCGCGGTCTTGCCCTCGTGGATGTCGCTTTTCAAGAGCAGGAACTGGTTCTCATAGAAGGCGTGCGTGCCCAGGTAGGGCTCCATCGAAAGCTTCCCGCCCTTGTAGAACTCGTCCACCTCGGCGTCCTTCACCGTGACCGTGGTCCAGCCCGAGTAAAGCTCGTCGATGTTGATCTTGTTGGTCTCGAAGTCCTCGGCGATGAGCCCCAAGGCGTCGGCCTTGATGCGCACGTTGATGTCCTTGGAGATGAAGCGGATGTTCTCGCCGCGGTTCTTCAGCGCCAGGGCGATGCCCACGATGTAGTTGTCCACCTTGGAATGTTCCAGCGACGGCGGCAGGTCGCCGTTGAGGACGCTGGTCTCCACCCGCAGGATCCCGCCGTTGGGAAGGTTGACCCCTTCCTGCAGTTTCCCCTTTTGCCTCAGGTCGTCCAGCATGCGGGCCACCTCGCGGGCGTTTCGGCCCCGCTCGTCCTGGTATTTCTTGAAGGTGTCCAGTTCCTCGATCACGCCCAGGGGCACCACCACGGTGTTGTCCTCGAAGGACTCGAGGGCCTTGGGATTGTGGATCAGGACGTTCGTGTCCAGGACGAAGGTTTTTTTCATGCGGGGCCGACCTCCGGATGGGATGGGTTAGGGTTCGTCCATTGAAGCAAGGCTTGGGCTAATCGCAGGCACCAGTGGAAAGTCCCGGATAGGGCGCCGTTCAAAGGCAGGACGTCGGGCCAGACCAGGGAGAAAAGAAGCATCAGGACAATCATATTGACGGTAAAAATGAAAATCAAGGAGAAGACCACCCCACCCTCCTCCAGGTCTGGCTGGTGGTGGGAAAGCGAGTAAACCGTAAGCACCCAATGAAACGAGTAGGTAAACCCGACCAGCCCCATCAGGTAAACTTTGAATCCCGGGGCGGCGATGGCGAACAGGCCCAGGGCCAAAAGCGTGTAAAGCGGCACCACATAAGGCGCCATGGAGATGAAAAAGTGGGATTTGCTGGTGACCGCCGACCCGCCCGAGTGGGTGGCGTGGATCTCGGTGACCTTGCCCCCCATGGCCAGGGCCGCCAGGGCGTGGGTCAGCTCATGGGCCAGCACGTGGCTGAGCACCGGCTTATACAAGAGGAAGTGGACGGGGAAATAAATCAAAAACCCCAAGCTGAAGGCCAAAGCCAAGGGCGAACCCCAAGTGAGCCGCGTCAAGGCCCCGCCCACCACGCAGGTGACGCCCGCGCCCAACCAGAGCAACAAGAGGCCCAGCGCGACTTTCATCAGGAAAATCCCCAGGGTCTTCCTCATAGCAGGTCGGACCCCTCGCTGTCGCCCTCGGGCTCGCCTGGGTCCGCCGGTTTGAGCCCGGTCGCGATTTGGTATACCACTTCCCTCGGCAGGCCCCGGAGTTTGCAGACCGCCTTGACGGCCTCGGTCTTGGAAAGCCCCTCGCGCATGAACTGGGCCAGTTGGTCCTCAATGGAGGCCCCCTGCCACTTCTCGGACGCCGAACGGTCCATTTTTTCGGCGCCCTCCACCACGATCACGAACTCGCCCAAAGGCTCCTGGTCCTTGAAGCGTTCCACCATGGACTGAAGCCCCCCCCGGGCGAACTCCTCGTGCAACTTGGTCAGCTCGCGGGCCACCGCGCAGGATCGGTTCCCGAAGACGTTCAGCATGTCCTTGAGGGAAGCCCGCAATCGGTGGGGCGACTCGAAAAAGACCAAGGTGCGTTCCTCGGAGCGCGCCTGGAGCAAGGCGCTCCGCCGGTCCCCCGCCTTGGGCGGCAGGAAACCTAAAAAGGTGAAGGGCGTGGCCGCCAGGCCCGAAGCCGCCAGCGCCGCCAACAGGGAGGAGGCCCCCGGGACCGGCGACACGGCGAAACCCTTTTCCGCCACGGCCTTCACCACCAGGTAGCCCGGGTCCGAGATGGCGGGCATGCCCGCGTCGGTGATGAGGGCGACCGTCCCCCCCGACTCCAGGGTTTGGAGGATGTCGGAAACCCGCTTGACCTCGTTATGGTCGAAACAAGAAATGAGTTTTTGGGGCTTGATGCCGAAATGCGTGAGCAGTTTGAGGCTGTGGCGGGTATCCTCCGCCGCGATGAGGTCGACCGCCCCCAGGACCTTCAAGGCCCGAAAGGTCATGTCCTCCAGGTTGCCGATAGGCGTGGCCACCAGGTAGAGCGTGGAAGGTTGGATGGAGTTTTTATCCGGCATAACGCCTCATTGAAGTTAAACATCTTTTCACCGCGAAGACGCCGTAAAAATCTTACTTGGGTCGGCCCTTCGAATGACCGCGCCTTCCGCGCCTCGGGGGTGAATCCGCTTTCTTTTTCGGGGCCTGGAAGGCCGGGACCCAGCGGCAAAGCGCCCCCCAAATGCCCCCACCAATGGCCATCCCCAGCAGGTAACCGCCCAGCACATCCGAGGGGTAATGCAGACCCAGGTAGATCCGCGACAAGCCCACGGCCAAGGCCCAGAGGCCGAAAAACCAGGCGTAAGCCGGATAAGCCAAGGACAAGAGCAGCATGGACCCGCCCATGTTGGTGGCGTGGCTCGAGGGGAAGGAATGGGACGAACTGGGGCCCACCGGCGTCAGGACCCCGGTTAAGGCGTTGCAGGGCCGGACCCGGCCCACGAGATTTTTAAGCACATGGGCCGAGATTTGGTCGGTCAGGATGACCGTCACGATGAGCGCCAGCACCATCCAACGGCCCTTGGCGCCGCCCTTCCACAAAAGAAAAAAGGCCAAGACCAGCAAGGCGGGGTAAAAGTGGTGGATGTCGGTGATGAAGGAAAAAAACTTGTCCCATGCCGGGCAGGACCAACCCCCGTTGATCCAGCGAAAAACCCAGACGTCGAGGGAATAGAGGAAGTCCGTCAAACCTCAGGCCACCTGGACGACGCGCGCGTCCTCGGGCAGCGACTCCTGGATCTCGGCCAAGGTCTTCACCACCCAATCGGCGTCGTTGGAGGTCAAGAGCTGTTGGCGCATGTCCTTGGCGCCCTCAAAGCCCTTGAAGTAGTGGGTGAGGTGCTTGCGCATCTCCAAAAGCCCCAACCGCTCGCCCTTGACCTCGATGGAACACTTGAGCTGTTCCAAGGCGATGCCGAAGCGCGCCTTCAGGCTCATCTCGGGCATGGGCTGCCCGGTTTCCAGGTAATGGTTGATCTCCTCGAAAATCCAGGGCGAACCCATGCTGGCCCGGCCGATCATGATGCCGTCGCAGCCCGTCTCTTGGAACAAGCGCCAAGCGTCGGAGGCGGACTTGACGTCGCCGTTTCCGATCAGGGGGATGCGGGCCTTTTGCTTCAATTTGGCGATGACCTCCCAATTGGCCTTGCCCTCGAACATCTGGTTGCGGGTGCGCGCGTGCACCGCCAGGGCGGAGGCCCCGGCCTCGGTCACGGCGTCCAAGAGCTCGAACACCGCGTTGTCCATGGCGTCATAACCCGCGCGGGTCTTGACCGTGATGGGCACCTTGCCCCCCGTGGCTTCCACCATGGCCTTCACGATCCAACCGGCCCGCTGGGGTTCTTTCAGGACCGCGGCGCCCGAGTCGCATTTGAGGATTTTGCCCACCGGGCACCCAAAGTTGATGTCGATCACGTCGGGATGCACCTTGTCCCTCACCTGCAGGGCGGCCTCGCCCATGATGCCGGGGTCGCCGCCGAAAAGCTGGACCCCCACGGGGCGCTCAGGCTCGGTAAAGGCCATGAGTTCGTCGCTTTTTTCACTGCCTTCCAAAAGCGCGCGGGAGCTGACCATTTCGGTGATGACCATGGCGGCGCCGTAGCGCCGGGCCAAACGCCGGAAGGCCGTGTCGGTGTAGCCCGCCATGGGGGCCAAGAAAACCCGGCCGTTCAAGGTGAGGTTTCCGACCTTCAATTCACGGGCGCCCTGGCCCAAAGGCTTCCCTTCCAGGGGTTTGGCCTCGATAGGACGGGCCTCAATGGAATCCGGATTTTCAGGTGGCATCACGCTCATTTAACAAGGCCTTTCAAAATTCAAACCAACAAAAACAGCTCACGCAAAGACGCGAAGACGCAAAGGCAATAATTTAAATCACTTTAAAGTCAAAATCTTTGCTTGGCGTCTTTGCGTGAGCTTTTGGTTTTGGTTCATCAGTTAAACGTCGCTTCTTTCACACCCGACAGCTTGCCAAGCTTGCCCACGATGGGCTTGACCTTGGGAATGCGCACCGGCGCGAAATGGATCACCACGTACTTTTCGGCCGGGCTCAGGGTCTGCACCTCGGCCTTGAAGACCTTGATGCCCACCGACCGGAGCAGGGCCTTGGCTTCCTCGGAAACCGCGTGGGTCATTTTAGCATGGAGCGTGAGGGTCTGGTAAACCCGGCCTTCCAGGTAGTCGTCCACCAAGCCCATGAAATAAAGCACCATCATGACAAAAACCGTCGAAAGGACCGCCCCGGCGTAAAAACCGCATCCCACCGCCATGCCGATGGCCGAGACGATCCAAAGGGTGGCCGCCGTGGTCAATCCCGTGATGATGCCCTCGCGCATGCGAAGGATGGTGCCCGCGCCCAGGAAGCCGATGCCCGTCACCACGTTGGCCACGATGCGGGGGTCGAATTGGATTTCGCCGTTCACCACCGGGCTGGTGAAGATGGAAAGCATCATGAGAAGCGCCCCGCCCAACCCCACCATGATGTGGGTGCGGATGCCGGCGGGCTTGCGCAGGCGCTCGCGGTCAAAGCCGATGATCCCGGCCAAGAGCAGGGTGAGGAAAAGGCGCAGGACCACGTCGCCGGTGGCCAGGGGCAGGAGGCTCATGACCCTATTGTAGCAAGAAGGGGTTGGCGCCGGTAGGCGAGGCCTTGGCCGTGACCGAGAAAGCCGCGGTCCGGCCCTGGGCCAGGTGGTGGGAACCCAGCCCCGCGATCATGGCGGCGTTGTCCGAGCAGTATTGGGGCGGCGGCACCCGGAAAAGGGCGCCCACCGCCCGGCATTCCGACTCCAGGGCCCGCCGCAAGGCCTGGTTGCAAGCCACCCCGCCCCCCATCAGCAGGGTCTTGGGCCGCAGTTCTTGGAGGGCCTCCGCCACGCGCCAGCGGATTTCTTCCAATACCGTCCGCTGGAATTTCGCCGCCAAGCGGGCCCGGTCCGCCTCGTTTTTCAGGGGGCTTTTTTGAAGCTCCAGGTTGACCGCGGTCTTGACCCCGCTGAAGGAAAAATCCAGGCTCTTGTCCTTCATGCGAGACAGGGAAAACTTATCCCGGGCCTCGGGGGCTTGGAGCGCCAGCTTCTCCAGGATGGGCCCGCCGGGATAGCCCAAGCCCATGAGCTTGGAGACTTTGTCAAAAGCTTCCCCCGCCGCGTCGTCCCGGGTGGAGGCCAAGAGGCGGTATTGGCCCCAGCTTTTCATCTCGTAAAGTTCCGTATGGCCCCCGGACACCACCAGCCCCAAGGCCGGGAAGGCCACGGGTTCCGCGTCCAGTTCCACGGCGTAAAGGTGGGCCTCGATGTGGTGCACCACGGCCAACGGCAACCGCAGGCGAAAGGCCAGGCCCTTGGCGGCGGACAAGCCGACCAACAAAGCGCCGATCAATCCCGGGGCGGCGGTCACCGCCACGCCGGTCAAATCGTCATAGGTGGTCTTGGCCTTGCCCAAGGCCTCCCGCACCAAAAGCGGCAAGTCGTTCAGGTGCTGGCGCGAAGCCACCTCGGGCACCACCCCGCCATAGCGCTTGTGCAGGTCCATTTGGGAGGCGACCTCGTTGGCCAAGACCTTGCGGTGGCCCTCCACCAGGGCCACGGACGTCTCATCGCAGGAGGATTCAATTCCTAAAACCAAGCTTTTCACGAAGGCCCCTCAAGAAAAATGGCGTACCCGTTAAGAGACGGGATTTTAGCCAAGTTGGGCCCATTTTCCCACCGGCATTTCACCGGGCCCTTTGGAAAACCGTTTGCCCTGAAAAGCGGCAAAAGGCCGTCCCTGAAACTATTGCCCGCCCCAATCGTCCAAATAAAGCAGGGTAGCTAAAGCCGTTCATCCTAGGAGGGAAACATGAAAAAGAACTGGATTAAAATCGCGGCTTTCACGGGTGTTTTGGCCATCAGCGCCATGCCGGTGGCCGTCATGGCCGACAGTGTTTCGGTGAATTTCAACATCGGCGCCGACGACCAGGCCCATTTCGACTTCCACGCGGGCAAGCGCCATTATCACCCCATGATCTGGAAGGCCGCCAAGGAACTCCAGCAGGCCAAGCATACGCTTTACGGCGCCGCCGATGACTTCCACGGCCACAAGATGGACGCCATCAACGCCATCAACGGGGCTTTGGACCAACTGCGTATCTGCGCGCAACGCTAAGAGGCTTCGGAATCAAAAAAAGCCGTCCCCATTTGGGGACGGCTTTTTTGTTTTAAAACCCGGGCCAACTTAAAACCCGAACTTCATCCCCGCGTCGAATTGGTTGGACGTCAGGTTCGTGCGGCCCAATTCCCCTTGGTAGCCCAGCGATAAGACGAGCTGGGGCGTAAAGGCCGTGTTGAGCGAGCCCCGCACCAGGAACCCGTCCTGGCCGATGGCCGGTCCCTCGACGCTGAAGTTGTCTCCCTGGCCGAACCCCGCTTGGACCACGCCGCCCTGATAGGCGAACTCATGTTCCCAGGAAGCCTGGGCCTCGGGCTCGAAGAAAATCCCCCCCACGTGAATCCGCGCTTGGGCGTGGAAGCTCGCCAAGCTCATGATCGAATCCTGGGATTGGTCGGGCATGACCAGCGTATCCACCGAGCCCTTTTCGGTGAAACCGTTGATCGCCACGTGGGTCCACTGGGCGGCCAAGGAAGGCCCCAGGGCCCAGTCCTTGCCTTTCCAGTCGTAGCCCCCGGTCAAGCGCCCGTCGACCTCAAAACCCTGGGTCTTGCCGCCCACATCCCCGTTATAGGTCTGGCGCTGGGAACTGTATTGATTGAGCCCGCCCACCACCAAAGCGTCCACATAAGCCCGGTTGGGGTGCCAGGTGCCGTAAAGGCCCACTTGGGCGCCCGTCTGGGTGATGGAACCGTTGGCGTTGAGCGAAATGTCCGATTCGCCGTAACCGGCCAAGAACCCCAAAGCCAATTGGCGGGAGACTTGGTAGTCGATGCCGGCCGCCGGAACCCCGTAGGAAGTGTCCCTGAAGCCCGGGGCGTTTTGCGTGCTGCCGACGTCGAAAAGCCCGCCGCCGCCGGAAAAAAAACCGCCCCAAACGCCGCCGCCATCCGAAGGCGAGGGGAGACGCACGATCATGGCCATCTCGTCGGCCACCGACAAGTTGCCGGCGAAACGGGCCGATTCCAGTGAAACCCGCCGGGCCGCCGGGGACGGCGCGTCCGGGCCTTCCCGAAGCTGGGCGAGGCGGTCCTCCACCTCGGAAGCCCGCAGGAGCGCGTTCTCAAAGGCCGATTGGTAAATCACGCTGAAGCTGGAAGGCGACAACTCGTCATAGGCGGTCCTGAGGCTCACCGCGTCCGACTGGCCGCCCAAGGCGAAAATCAGGTGCTCGAGGTCCGGCGCCAAATAGACCTTGTCCAGGTCCGCCGCGACGGCCTTTTGGTTGGGCGTGGCGGCCTCATCGGCGAACGAAAGGATGATGTTGGTGACCAACAAGGAATCCGGCTCATAGATGGGCAAGAGCCGCAGGGTCCCGCCGAAAGACTCCTGGATTTTCTGGAATCGGCCGCTCAAGCTGATTCCCGAGATCAACTCCGTGCCCGTGCCCCCAAGGACCGTGGTGGCTTGAAACCCTTGGCCCGCCTCCAGGTCCAAGGTCCCGCCGAGGGTGACTGCCCCGTTTACGTTGATGGCGTCCGCGCCGCTCAAGCCCGCGCCGTAAAAGGACAATTGGAGCGTGGTGCCGGCGGCTTGGACATAATTGCCGCCGACTTGAAGAAGGCCTTGGCTTCCCGTGGAGCTGGCCATGGAAAGTTCCCCGCCCGCGATCGTCACCGACCCCGAGCCCAGGTAGTTGAAGGAAGAAGCGGAGGTCACGCCCCCGGAAACCGTGAAGGGATCCCCTAGGACCAATTGGCCCTGTTCCAGCAGGGTCCCGCCCGTGTAAGTATTGGCGCCCCCCACTAAGGTCATGGCCCCGCTGCCCAATTTAACCAGCGACCCGCCGGCGTTCCCGTCGGAAATTTGGCCCGCGAAGCTCGTCGAAAGGTTGTTGGAACCCACGGCCAAGGCGCCCGCGCCGAGGGACACGAAACCGGCGCCCTCCATGGACCCCACCGTCACCGTGCCCGCCGCGCTGGAAGACAGGTCCATCGTCGAGGTCCCGCCGAGGATGAACCGGGCCGTGCCGCCCTGGGCCGTGTCGCTGAAGTCAACCGAACCGGTGCCGCTCAAGTTGAAGGTGGCGGTCCCGGCGGACGACTGGTCCTCGAAGGAAACCGCGCCGTTGTCCACCACCTGGGCGTTGCCCGCGGTGGATTGGCCGTTGAAAAGCATCAGCCCGCTGTTGGCCACGTTCTCAAAGCCCGCGCTGGCCTGGTCGATGTATTGCAGGGTTTTGGAAGCCTGCACGAAGACCCCGCCCGTGCCCAGGCTCCCCCCGGTGTCCAACACCAGGGTGCCGCCGCCCACCGTGGTGCCGCCCGAGTAACTGTTGGCGCCCGAAAGCGTCAGGGCCCCCGCGGAGCTGTTTTGGATGAGGCTTTCGGTGCCCGACAAACTGCCGCTGAAAGACCCGCTGCCCACCTGCAGCACGCTGCCCGCGCCCGTCACCACGATATCGCCGGCGCCGGTCAAGTCGCCGATGGAGGCCACCACCACGCCCACCGGACCCGTGGTGGCCTGGCCCGTGATCAGGTTCAAGGTGGAACCCGAGTCGATAAAGGCGTTTTGGAAACCTACTCCCACGCCGCCCGCCGCACCCCCCGAGGAGCCGCCATCGCCGCCCTTGAGGGTCAAATTGCCGTTCGTGGCCAAGGTGACCGACTGGGCCAAAACCAGGGCGCTGCCGCCGTTGCCGCCCGTGCCCGAGGCGCTGGAGCCGCCCGCGCCCGCGTCGAGCGCCAAGGAAGACTGCCCCTCCACGTCAATGGTCCCGATGGAAACCGCGGCGTTGCCCCCATTGCCGCCCGATCCCGAGGCGCTCGATCCCCCATTGCCGCCCAAAAGGGCCATGCCCGTCCCGTTGGTCAATTGCACGGCCGTCATGGTCAGGGCCGCGTTGCCCCCATTGCCGCCCGGTCCCGTGGTGCCCGTACCGCCCGCGCCGGCGTCCAGATTCAAATTGGAGGCCGAACCCGATTCTTGGATCGAAACCCCCTTGGCCGAAAGATTCCCGCCCGCGCCGCCCTGGGCCCCCTGCCCGCCGTTGCCACCCGTCAGGTTGACCGCGGCCCCCAGGGTCTCATTCAAGTTGCCCCATGTGACCGAGGCCGCCCCGCCCCCGCCGCCTTGGGTTGAGCCGGCGCCCCCGGCACCGCCGTTGATGAACCAGTTGGAGGCCGAGACCGTCAAGGCGTCCGCGGCCACCGTGACCGCCCCACCCGCCCCGCCGGTATTGCCCAATTGGCCGATTCCGCCGTTCAAGTTGAGGCCCGAACTTCCGGTCTCGTTCCAGACCCCCACGAAGACGCTCACGCCCCCGCCGGCCCCGCCCGTGGAACCGGAAGCGTCGGTCACCGCCCCGCCGGCCCCGCCCGTGAGGGAATAATTCGCTCCCGACAAAAGGGTCCAGGAACCGGCCTGGAAAGAAACCCCGCCGCCCGTCCCGCCGGCGTCATGGTTGCCGCCCACATCGGTGACGGCCCCGCCCGCGCCGCCCGCCAGGTTGCCGCCGATGATGGAATTCATGGTCACCGAACCGGACCGCCAAAAGGCCGTGCCGCCGTCCTGGCCCGAGAGGCCGCTGGACCCCGAGGTGCTCAAGAACCCGCCGTCCCCCGCCTGGGTCCCCGTGCCCGAACCCGCGTCCAGGTAAATGTTGGCCGCCGTTATCCCGGCGTCAAGCCCGGAACCAATGTCGATCAGGTTCAAGTGGGTATGGGGGCCCAAATAGAAATTGTTTTGGAAAAGAAGGGTGGCTTCGGCGCTGGTTTGCCCCACTAGGTCGACGCCCGGCACCGAGGTGCCCGTGGCGGCCACAAAAGAGGCGCTTTGGGAAAAAACCGAGAGGGGACCGGACAAGGTGACTTGATTGGCGCTGGTGGCCGATATCTGGAAGACCAAGTTCCCGCCCCCCAGGCTGTCCAAGGCCGACACGCCGGCGGACAAGGAACCCGCCGAATTGTCGCCCGCGTAGCTGGTGATCGTCACGGCGTTTTGGGAAAAAAGGGGCAAAGCCGGCGCCCAGGCCCAAAGACAAAGCCAAAGGGCGCGGATGAAAGCCGGCTTGGCGCCCCGGTGGATGCCCAGGGATGGGGATGCGGTGACTTTCATGGAGGCCTCCGGGGGCGACCGTCGGAATGGGAATAACCCGTTTATTGTACCCTCGTTTAAAAAAACCGGGTTCCGAAAGCGGGCCCCTCTTCTTTAGGATTTATCGATTTACCCGATGGGTTATTCCACGACTTCGGACGCGTAGACGAACTCGATGCCTTGGGCCCTCAGCTGCGGGATGGCGTCGCGCAAAGTCTCAAGGGTGGTGGTCTTGAAATGGCCGATGCCCACCGCCGTGCCGCGCCTTTGGGCGAAACGCACCAACCGGCCCAATTGGGTCAAGATGGCGCCCCGGGTTTCCACATTGTCCAAAAAGACGTCGCGCTGGGCGTGGAGCAAATGCACCTTCACGGCCTCGTCGGCCTCCACGGATTGGGGCGTGGTGCGCGAGTCGATCAGGTAAAGCCCCCGGCCCTTCAAGACCTGGCAGACCTTGAGCATCAGGTCCTCATCCTCGGTGGCTTGGCTGCCCATGTGGTTGTTGAGGCCCACGCAACCCGGCAGGGCGTCCAAGGCCTGTCCCACGATTTGTTCCACGTCCTCCACCCGCATGCCGAGCCTCAGGAATTCCTTGTAGTCGTCCTTGCGGGCTTCCTCATGGCCCTGCATGGGCATGTGGCACATGACCTCCACCCCATGGGAGGGCATGTCCAGCGCCAGGGCCTTGGAATAAAGCACGTCGGGAATGATGGAAACCGTGACCGGCACCTTGAATTGGTAAAGCGCCGCCAGGGCCGCGCCCCTCTGGTAGCCGCCGTCGTCGATGATCAAGCAGACCTTGGGCCGCGCCACCTTAACGAGCGTGACCCGCAAGGGCACCCAACCGGCCTCAAAGCCGAAATCGTAGTCATAAAGGGTTTCCTGGCGGCCCTTGTCTTCCCGGCTTTCTTGGGCTAAAAGCTTGCCGCCTTGGGCCTGGGCGGTTTGGGCCAGGATTCCCGAAAGCGCCTCGGGGGTGAAACGGGCGGGGAGGCGGAAGCTTTCATGGTAGCCTGGAAAAATCTTGCCCTGGGCGGTGACCGGCTCTACGTCCACCGGTTCGGTCAAAAGCTTCAGGACGCCCAGCCCTTCCAACTGGTGGTTGAGGGCCGTGACCATCTGGGTGGTGGCCTGGGAAGCGTCCCCCTGGAAGCCGCCGGGGCCGGAGAAAAAGGGCGGGCCGGGGAGCTTTTCCCCGCCGCGGGAGGCCAGATAGCACCAGAGGGCGGCCGCCGCGGCCAAAAAAAGGCCCAGGGCCAAAAGCGTCAAGCCCACCGAACCCCGGGCGGCCGCCCTTCGCAAGGCCAAAGCTATTCTTCCGAGTCGTCGGCTTTTTTGAGCCTGGCTTCCTTGGACGTGTCGATCTTCTTGGGCGGATACTTGGCTAAAAGCGCCGCCGGGATCTTGTTGTCCAAGTTGATCAGCTGCTCGGCGATGGCCACCTGGGGATCGATCAAAACCGCCGCCTGGCGGGCCTCGGCCTCACCCTTCTCGTCGCTGATGAGTTCCACCGTCAGGCTGTCCTTGAGGTAGTCCTTGTCCTTTTCCAACTCGTCCCGGTCCAGCTTCTTCTCGTTCTTCAGGCAATAGTCGAAGAAGCCCTCCACCACCTTGTCGGGCAAGGCCCGGTCCAAGGCCGCCGTCACGCCCTGTTTCTTGAGCGTTTGGGCGTATTTCTCGACGTCCTGCTTGCTGTAGACCTTGAGGGTGGACTCCGTCAGGTTCTCGTCCCGCAGGTCCAGGTCCGGCTCGATGCCCACGCCGTGGATGCAAACGCCCGAGGGCGTGTAATACTTGGCCATGGTGAGGCGCAAGGCCGCGCCGTCGCTGTCGTCCAGCGGCAAAATGGTCTGCACCGAGCCCTTGCCGAAGGTCTTTTCGCCGATCAAAACCGCCCTTTTCCAGTCCTTCAGGCAACCCGAGACGATCTCCGAACCCGAGGCGCTGCCGCCGTTGACCATCACGACCACGGGCTTCTTCGGGTCGAATTTCTCGCCGTCCCGGGCCTTGAACTCCTCGGTCTGGTCGGCGTTGCGGCCCTTGGTGGAAACGATCAACTTGCCGCTGGGGGTGAAGTAATCCGAAACCCCGATGGCCTCGTTCAAAAGCCCGCCGGGGTCGTTGCGCAGGTCCAGGATCAAGCCCTTCAGGGGGGCCTGCTTTTGCAAGGCCTCCACCGCCGCCACGAAATCGTCCGTGGTGTTGTCGATGAATTCCGAGACCCGCACGTAGCCGATGTCGCCGGGCAAGCGGTAGGACCGGACGCTTTGGACCTTGATGACGTCGCGGGTCAAAGTCACGTCAAAAGCCTCGTTCAAGCCCTCCCGAAGCAGGGTCACGGTCACCGAGGTGCCCACCTTGCCGCGCAAAAGCTTGACGGCGTCGTTGATGCCCATGCCGTCGGTGGGCTTGCCGTCGATCTTGATGATCTTGTCGCCCGAACGCACCCCCGCCTTGTCGGCGGGCGTCCCCTCGATGGGGGTCATCACGGTCAAGCGCTCATCCTTGATGGCGATCTCGATGCCCAATCCCCCGAACTTCCCCGAGGTCTCGGTTTGCATGTCCTTGTACTCGTCGGGGGTCATGAATTGGCTGAAAGGGTCCAGCGTCCCCACCATGCCTTGGATGGCCCCATAAATGAGGTCCCTGGTATGGGTCTTGTCCTCATCCACGTATTTTTCCTGGATGATGGCCAAAACGTCCGTGAAGGGCTTGAGGTACTTGTAGACTTCCTCGGACTGGGCTTTGGCGGAGGCGGGGGCCTGGGTGGCGGCGCCGGCGGCGAAGCTGATGGCCGACAAACCCACCAACAGGATGGCGAAGGTCAGCATGGAAAAGGGGCGATTCATAAATCCTCCACGGCTTTTTTAGGATGGCTTTACCACAAGGTACACTAGGTTCCCGAAGGAAGGTTAAAAAGGCAAGCCTTTTAGCCCGATGATTTGACGGGATGGGCCCCAAGTCCTTCCCGAACCCCAAGGTGAAAGGCTAAGGTTTTCAGCCCGCGGCTTGGCGCTTGAGCCACTTGACCGGGTCCTCGGGTTGGCCATCTTTGCGGATTTCGAAATAGAGGCTGCTGCCGTCAAGCAAAGAGCCGGTGTCCCCCACCAGTCCCAGAACCTGCCCGGCTTCCACCCTTTGGCCCGTCGTGACGCTCAAATCCGAGGCCTGGGCGTAGAGAGAATAATACCCTCGGCCATGATCCAAAATCACTAGTTTTCCATAGCCCTTGAACCAATCCGCGTAGCGCACGACGCCGGCCGCCACGGCTTTGAAGGGCGTGCCCGCGTTCGCCCGGATCTGGATGCCCGTATTGACCACGGTGGCGTTGAATTCCCGGCTGTGCTGGGTCCCGAAGAAAGACACGATGGTCCCCGACACCGGCCAAGGCACGCGGCCCCGGACCACTTCCAACCCCTCCCCGGCGGGCGTGTAGGAAGGCCGCTTGCGGGCCTCGGCGGACTGGGCGAGAAGGTTCGAGACCTTGGACTTCAAGTCCTCGGCGGCTTGGTTGAGCTCGGCGATGGTTTGCTCGCGCAGGGATTGCTGGCGGCGGATGGTGGCCAGGAAAAGGTTCCGGTTTTTCTGTTGGCGGGCGAAGGTCTTTTCCTGGCGGGCCAAGGCGTCCAGCACCCGCTTTTGGTGCCGCTCCTGGGCGTCCAGCAGGTCGGAGGAGCGGGTCAGGTCCTCGTTCTGCCTCTGGGTCTGGGACAAAAGCTTGCCGTTGCTTTGGGCCAAGAGCGTCTCAAACTTGATCTTACGGGCCAAGTCGGCGGAACTTTCGGATTCCAGCCAGCCGTTCAGGAAGGGCTCCTGGAACGACATGCGGTAGAGGTCCCGGAGGCGCTTGCGCATGATTTCCCGGCTTTGCTCCAAGCGCTGCCGGCTCAAGCCCACCTCGTCGTGCAGCACTTGGGTCTGGGCCTGGGTCTCGTAAAGGTCCTGTTGGTTGGCTTTTTTTTCCCGCTTGAGGCGGTTCAAGTCCTGGTCCGCGGCTTGGAGCCGGTTGAGCAGGTTTTGTTCCCGGGCGGCGTCTTGGGCCTGGCGGCGTTTTTCCTCGGCGAGCTTGCGCTCGATTTCGCCCAGGCTTTTCTTGTTCTTGAGGATCTTCTTTTGGATCTTGCGGGCGTCTTGGGGTTTGGGGGAAGGCGTCGAAAGGTCTTGGGGGAAGGCGGTTCCCGCGCCCCACCAAAGGGCGCCCAGCAAGGCCAGGGGTTTTAAAGCCCTCACTGAACTTCCCAAACCCATTTTTTACGCAGGGCCAGGGAGGCCCCCAGGGCGCCCAAGGCCGCGCCCAAGGCGCAGAGGGTCAGGTCCAGCCCCACCCAATCGGACAAGGGCAGGTCCATCAGCTCGGTGAAACCGCCGAAAACCCGCAACAGCCAACCCGCGCTCAAGTGGAAAAGCGCGAGGAAGGCGCAAACCAAGAGGGCGCCCAGGAAGCCTTGCAAAAACCCTTCCCAAAGATAAGGCCCCCAGCGCATCCAGGAAGGCGCGCCCAAGCGGTTCATGAGGGCCAGGTCCTCACGGCGGGCCCAAAGCGATAGCGTGAGGGTGTTGGAGATGATGAAAAGCGCCGCCAAGAAAATGAGCCCGCCCAATCCCGCCCCGACCCAGCGCACCAAGGCCAGCATCCGGGAAAGGGCCTCGAATTGCCCCTTGCCGTAGCTCACCTCGTCCACCTGGGGGTCCTTCTTCAGCAGCGCCACCAAATCCTCCACGTGGCCCACGGCCTCTTTTTTCACGGTCACGTCAAAGGAATCGGGCAGGGGGTTTTCCCCCAGCGCTTGGATCATCTGGTCGATTTCCGGGTCCTGGCGGAACTCGGCCAAGGCCTCGTCCCGGGTGACCACCTTCACCGAAGCCACCCGGGCGTCGGCGCCCAAAAGCGACTGGACCCGGTCCCGGTCGGCCCCCTTGGCCGAGGAGGAGAGGAACACCACCAGTTGGAAATTCTCCTGGGCCGAGGACAGGGCCCGGTCCAGCACCCGGTCCAGCCCCAGGAAGATGGAAAGTTGGAACAGCGCCGCCGCCACCGTCACGATGACGGCGGCCGACAATCCCTTGGAACGCAGCATCTGGCGCAAGCCTTCCCCCAAAACGTAAAAGAACCGGGCCAGAGCGTTCATCATTCCCCCACCCCCACGGGCCATAATTGCCTTTCCTTCAAATGCACCATCTGCACGCGGGTCTCATTGAGCAGGTCTCCGGCGGAAGCCAGGTCCTCCGGGCGCTGGAGGGAAAGGAAGACCGTGGTGCCGGCCTTGTGAAGCTCGGCGAAGAGCTTCCACAGCGTCCGGGCGGACTTTTCGTCCATCCCGGCGAAAGGATCGTCGGCCAAGAGAAGCCGGGGTTTGAAGACCATGGCGCGCAGGGCCACCCCCATGCGCTGTTCGGCGGCCGAGAGGTCCGCGGGTTTTTGGCCCGCTTTGGCCCCGAGCCCGGCCCGTTCCAGGAGCTGGGCCACGGGCGCTTTCGGGTCCGCCTCGAAAGAGCCCCGGACCCGCAAGGGGAATAGCACGTTCTCTTCCACGGTCTTGTCGGGGAAAAGCTTGAGGTCGGGAAAAATGAAGCCGTTCAAGGACTGCCACTCGCGTTTTTCTTTTGGCGAGAGGGCGTAGGGGTCTTTTTGGTGGATCAGCGCCCGGCCCGAGGTGGGCTTGTCTTCCCCGGCCAGGATGCGAAGCAGGGTGCTCTTGCCCGCCCGGTTCTCGCCGGCCAAAACCACGAAGGCGCCCTCGGCCACCGTCAGGAAGGCGTCCTCCAGGACTTTGACGCCCGAGGGATGGACTTTCGTGAGGTGGAACAATTGGATCATCATGGAGGTTAAAGTAAGGCAGGAAGGGGGTTCCCGCAAGAAAAATGAGGCGCCCTAAGGCGCGGGCGTGGCCTCAAGGGCGGACTTGGCTTGCAGGGCTTCCCGCACCTTCTTTAAGTGCCGCAGGTGCTTGGC
>Ga0335069_10006622_pt1 | contig 16815 bp, 16 predicted proteins | sample Lox_Sample_11_FD_206714 | JGI IMG/M metagenome (GOLD analysis project Ga0335069, IMG submission 206714) | Soil microbial communities from Loxahatchee National Wildlife Refuge, Florida, United States - Lox_Sample_1.1 | ecosystem: Environmental > Terrestrial > Soil > Wetlands | place: USA...
GGCAAGCTCGCCGCGCGGGCCGAGGCCGCCTACCCCGGCCCGCTTGAGTAGCGGTTGCGGACCGGGATCAATCCCGAGAGCACTTACCTGGAAAAGGCTCCAACAGCCCAGCTCGCGCGCATAGACGCTGCTGACCGGCTATTCTCCGTACTTTAACACGCATAACAGGTGTACCGGAGTGTGCCGTTTCGTCCGTGGGATTCCTGTGGGGATCAGGCACCGTGCCGCGGAGTCCGGGGGTTTCTGTGGGGTTTGTAGCAGCCCATGACCGGCCCTGCACCGGCAACCTCACCGCCGAGACCGGTGCGGCGCCCGAGGCCTCATTCACGTGCCGGAGCACAGAACATCCCTACCTGGACCCCCGGCGAGGCTGATGTCAACGGCCCTCACTCACAGGTCTGACTGCGGGGGTCCGGTGAAGATGCCGGTCCTACCATTTGGCTGCTGGTGGCCGTGTCGGCTGGCCCTCCTGCTTGCCGGTGGCCTGGGCTTTGATGAAGGCGGCGATCCGGTCGTTCAGCTCGCCGATCCGGTTGAAGCCGCCGTGGCTGCCGGGGACGACGGCGACCTCCGCGTGCGGCATGAGGCTTCCCCGGGCGCGGGCCTGCTTTGGGGTGATGAGGGCGCTGCGCGCGCCGGTGATCAGCAGGACCGGCACGCTGATCGCGCGGAGTTCGTCGTCGGTGAGGATGGCGGGGAACTTCGGCTCCATCCGGTAGCCGCCGCTGCCTGCCCACATGAGCGTCATCAGCTCCCGCTCCAGCATTGACCGGGCTGTCCAGCCACCGGGCGAGGCGCCGGCGCAGCGGCATCGGGGTCAGGCTGGCCAGGCCGCTGATCGTGAACCACCACCAGAAGCGGGCGTCGAGCCTGGTGAGCCCCGGCCCAAGATGCCGCCGTCACGACCGACGGCCCGGGGACGGAGGCCTTGCCGACCTTTCCTCCAGCGGCAGCGGGCATCGAGGAGAAACCGGCACCTATCGCGGTCCACGTCCGGGGAAAACGGGTGCCAGACCGACAGGTACACCGGTCCTGGACCGACATCTTCAGCGAATCCCTGCACTCACAGCGGGTTACGCGCAGAACTTCTGGATGGGCGGCCTTATGCCGGGCGCTCGCGGGTAACCGGGGGGCGCCAGGCTGACACTTACTTGTCGATGACCAGTTCCAGGTCGGTGTCGCCGCGGAGGTCACGGGACTGTGCGCGCTTGTTTCGCCTGCCGTTCCTCACTGGTTCCACTAGTCCCAGCAGAGGCAGAACGGCTTGCCGGCCGGGTCGGCGTAGACCCGCCAGTTCACCCCGCCGGAGGACAGCGAGGTGGCGCCGAGCTTCAGCACCGCCGCCTCGGCCGCGTCGACGTCGTCGACCGTGACGTCGAGATGGAACTGCTGCGGATACGCGGGGTCGGGCCACCGCGGCGCGCGGTACTCGGTGATCTGCTGGAACATCACCGGCTGCGCCCCGTCCTCGCCGATCATCGCCACGCCCTCGCCCTCGTACGTGACGGGCTTGCCGAGGAGTTCCGCGTAGAACGTGCTCAGCTCCCTGGCGTCCGGGCAGTCGAGCATCACGCCCATGAGCGTGGTCTCCTGCTTCGCCGGGAACAGGCACAGGTCGAACGGGTGCCCGGCCGGGTCGGCCAGCGTGTACCAGTTCTCGTTCTTGCGCAGCAGCCCGGCGCCCAGCCCGGCCGCCTTCGCCGAGCCGGCGTCGAGGTCCGGCACGCGCAGGTCGAGGTGCGCCTGCTGCGGGTGCGCCGGATCGGGCCACCGCGGCGGTACATAGCCGGGGCTGCGCTGGGCGGCGATGCGCCACCCGTCCCCGGTCTCCACCGTGATCCAGTCGTCGTCGGCGTACTGCTCGGTCCACCCGCCGAGGGCGGTGTAGAACGCGGCGAGCCGCCGGGCGTCGGGTGCGTCGAGCACCACCGTGCGCAACGTGCCGATCATCGGACACTCCCTCCTGAGCCATCGCTCATCATGCCCGGGACGGCTCGCGCGTACCCTCGGAGGGTGGATGCGAACCGGAGGGGGCGACCCGCATCCGGCGCAGGTGGCGGTCGTACCGGCCCGATGTGAGCAGGGTCGCCAGGGCGAGCTGATCCATCGTGCACGAGCCGCATCCTGGTGCTGGCAGTACTCCCGGCAGCCCTGCGCGAGCGGCAGGACGCGGCAAGCACCGCACGGCGGGCGTGACTGCCTCTCGCGCTCGTTCCGCTGCGACATCGCCCGCGCTGCCCTGGACGGCCAGCAGCCCATCCCGGCCGGATCGCAAAGTCCCCTTTGGCAGAACCTGATCGAGCGCGTATGCCGACCCTGACCCCCCATCACCTGGCCACGGCCGGGACGATCGTGCATATCGATCTTTCCGTGCGCAGTAAGCCCTCTGGCCGGGGGGGAGCCGAAATGCCGGATGGGCTGTTGAGGCCGATACCCGGCGAGTACTCACGGAAAACCAGGATTAGCCAGCGGCGTGCGACGTGCCGGTCAGTCGCCGACTGCTTCCATTACCTCCCGCGCTGCTGCAACTCCAATTGCGCATCACAACAACATGGATCTCAATAGTCTCGCCGAGCAGCTAGTCCTGGCGGGATCATCAGCTTCTTCTGCGAAGGACCTCTTGGGATCTTAGTAGGGACATACGTCCCTACCCGCGCCGCGCGCGAAGTGTTTCCCTAAAAGCACCTCGTGGTGTAGCCCTGACTGCGGAGTTCCGTGGCGAGGGGAGGTGCCATGACAACGAAACATACGGACCGGTCAATTGAGCGGCGACGATTCTGGACAACGTTGCCAGGCATCGTCACGGCCGTGGGCGGCCTGATCTCTGCCATCGCCGCCCTCATGGGGGGACTGGCCGCGGCAGGGGTCATAGGAGGATCACATCCGAACACGGGATCGGGCTCTTCCGGCCCCAGCACTTCCAGCAGCGTCACCTCGGGCGGCACTTCAGGCGGCGTCACCTCGGGCGGCACTTCGGGCGGGGCAAGTCCCGGCGGCGGCAGTTCGGGCAGGGCAAGCCCTGGCGGCGGCGCCTCGGGCGGGGCAAGTCCCGGCGGCGGCGCCTCGGGCGGGGCAAGTCCCGGCGGCGGCGCCTCGGGCGGGGCAAGTCCCGGCGGCGGCTCCGGGAATGTCGCCGGAAGCTTGATCGCAGATCAGGCCGACACGGCGACCTGGACGGGTAACGCCGTGAATATTGCCCCTGAAAATCGGGTCAGCCAAGTCTTCGTCCCGTCGCTTCCCCGCCTGACCGCAGTCGAGGCAGCGCTTATGACAATCAATGCAGGACGAGGCGGCGACACGGTCACTCTCACGATCCTCACCGGGAGCGGCCAGGCACTCGCCGCTACCTCGGCCTCCATCCAGGAGGGCTTCGACGGGTTCTGGCGATTTTACCTCCCAGACGGAGGGCTTACTGTCGTCCGCGGCGAACCGCTCACGATGATGCTGCAGGACAGCGGGAAAATCGCGTTCGGATGGAAATACGTAGCTGGCAACCCATACCCCGGCGGGCAGGCGTATTTCTACGGCTCGACATTCGGTACCAATGACTTCCTGTTCCGCACATACGGCGCTCAGCAGTAAGGGCCGGAAGTCGAAGGGCAATATTCCTGGCCGGCCGAACGGCTCCGCGCCATGGTGGGTCCCGCAGGCAGGCAGGAACGCTGGGGGAGGGACCCGGGGCATTTGGTCAGGCGAAGTAGTGGCCCTTGTCCAGGTCCTCGAGGAGCCCGGGCTGGACCGGCCGCCACCGGAGCAGCTCGCGGGTCAGCGCACTGGTTGCCGGCTGGTCGACCGCGAGGATCTGCCCCAGGAAGCCGAAGTCCTCGGCCGGGACGGAAGCTGTCGGCAGGTTCAGGTGGCGGCCGATCACCCCGGCGATGTCACGGATCGCCACGCCCTCGTCGCCGACCGCGTGCAGCCTCGATCCTGCCGGGGCCTGCTCCACCGAAAGGCGGAACAGGTGCGCGGCGTCCAGCACGTGCACCGCGGGCCAGCGGCTGGACCCGTCGCCGACGTAGCCGGAGACGCCCTTGTCGCGGGCGATGCCGATCAGGCGGGCGATGAAGCCGTGATGATCACCGTCGCCGTGCACCGTCCGGGGCAGCCCCACGACGGAGGACCGGACGCCGTGTCCGGCCATGCCGAGAGCCGCCCGGGCGTTCGCGGCGCGGCCCGCCACGGGGGAGCCGGGAGCGGGCTCGTCGCGTTCGGTCGCCACGCGCCCCGGCACCGCGGGCGTCCCGGAGGCGATGACCAGGGGCCTGCCGGAGTCCTCGAGCGCGGCGCCCATCGTCTCGATGGCGCGCCGGTCAGCGCCTACCGACGCCTCGAAGTCGGTGAAGTCGTGGATGAACGCGAGATGGATGACCCCGTCGCAGCCGGCCGCCCCGGCGCGCAGGGTGTCCAGGTCGTCCAGGTCACCGCGGAGCACCTCGGCTCCCGCGGCGGCGACGGCGGCGGCCGAGGAGTCCGACCTGGCGAGCCCAAGGACCTGATGACCCGCGCCGATGAGCTCGGGGACGACGGCCGAGCCGATCCAGCCTGACGCGCCCGTGACGAATACCCGCATGAGAGACCTCCCGTGCTGATGTCAGTGACTGTCATCAGTCTAGCACGCGTGATGACAGTTACTGTCATCACGTACCATCGTGCCATGGGTCGATGGGAGCCCGACGCGCGCGGCCGGCTGGCGAAGGCGGCCATGGCACTCTATGCCGAGCAGGGGTTCGAGCAGACCACGGTCGCGGAGATCGCCGCGCGGGCCGGATTGACCGAGCGCACGTTCTTCCGGCATTTCGCTGACAAGCGCGAGGTCCTGTTCTATGGCATGGAGATGATGCGGGACCTCCTGGTGCGCGCCGTCGCGGACGCTCCGGCCTCGGCGACGGCGATGGACGCGGTGGGCGCGGCATTCCAGGCCGCGGGCTCCATGCTGCAGGAAAACCCGGAACGAGTCAGGCTGCGCGATGCCATCGTGTCCGCGAACGCGGAGCTACGAGAGCGTGAGCTGATCAAGCTCGCGGCGTTCGCGGCGGCAGTGGCCGGCGCGCTACGCGACCGCGGTATCCCGGAGCCGACCGCGAGCCTGGCCGCCGATACGGGGGTCGCCGTCTTCAAGGTCGCCTTCGCGCGCTGGGCCAGCGAGCCGGGTCAACCGGACCTCCCGGGCATCTTCGGTGAGCTGATAGCGGAACTCAGGGGCCTGCTCGCGGACCGCGCCCCGATCACCAGCCGGTAACCATCCCATCGGTGCTCCTCATCCACGGGCGGGCTAAAGCCGAGACGACCCATCAAGATCTACGGGGCACACGCTCTGGTGAAAACCCGGATCAGGTCACCCGGCGGCGCGCGGGGTGACCAGGCCCGCCCGGTAGGCGAAGACGACCAGTTGCGCGCGGTCGCGGGCGCCCAGCTTGATCATCGCCCGGCTGACGTGGGTCTTGGCGGTGGCGGGGCTGAGCACCATGGCATCGGCGATCTCGTCGTTGGACAGGCCGTGCGCGGTCACCCGTTCCCGCATGCCGTCACGACCATGACGCCCGCCGAGATGAGCCATCCAGAAGTCACTTCCAGCGCACGACGACGGGCGGCCGCCCAGCCGGGGGCATGGCATGTATGGCAACGACATTTCCGCAACCAGTCAGGCCGGCACCAGGAACACCGGCCGTCACCTCGGCGTGGCGCTGCTCGTCATCGCGACCGCGCAGCTCATGGTCGTGCTGGGACGCGACCGTCGTCAACGTCGCGCTGCCGCACATCCAGACCGCACTCAGCTAGCGCCATGGCACGCGCGCGCAGACAACGCGACCAGCGATCGTTCCTGCTCCAGCGGGCGCAGCCGGCGATGACCGGCCTGATCGACGGTTCGCTGTCGACGGCGGTGCTGCTCGCGCTCGCGGTGATCGCTTCAGCCTGAACCCGCGAGAAGGACCTCGCCCCTCAGGTCACATAAAGACCCTGTGCGGGTAACGCGGTCTGGAAAGACCTAATTGAGAAGGTCTACGCGGAGCCAACTGCGGTGACCGTGGTTGCCGTCGCCATGGTTGTTAGGGTAACTAATGAGCCTTGGCGGGCCAGGGAAGAGCTGCCCCCCGATCGAAGGGCCGCACCGATGAAGCTGCCTTACGTTGAGTACGAGGCGCCGACGACCGTCGCTGAAGCTGTCGGCTTGCTGGCTGAGCATCTTGACCAGGCGAGCGTGCTCGCCGGCGGCCAGAGCTTGATACCGCTGCTGGCGCTGCGGCTGGCCCGCCCGGCGGTGCTCATCGACATCAACGGCATACATGAGCTGTCCGGGGTGTCGGCGACAGACGGCCGGGTGGCGATCGGCGCCATGACGCGGGAGTACGTTGCCGAGGAATCTGAGAGCGTCGCCGATACCGTGCCGTTGCTGGCGGCTGCTCTGCCGTTGATCGGTCATGAGGCAATCCGCAGCCGCGGCACGGTAGGAGGCAGCCTGGCGCATGCCGATCCGGCCGCCGAGTTGCCGGCCGTCGCCAGGGCGCTCGATGCGGAGTTCGTGGTGCGCGGCCAGTCGGGGATGCGGGTGATCCCGGCGGCGGAGTGGTTCGAGGGTTACCTTACGACGTCACGCCGTCCCGACGAGCTCCTCGTGGAGGTGCGGTTCCCGGCCGCAGGACGGGGCACGGGGGTCAGCTTCCAGGAGGTCACACGCCGCCACGGTGACTTCGCCATTGTCGGCCTGGCGGCATCACTGACGCTTTCCGACGGCGCGATCAGCGATGCCCGGCTGGCGTTTGCCGGCATGTCCGATGTGCCGGTCCGGGCCGCCGCCGCGGAGGAACTGCTAGCCGGCGAGAGGCCGTCGACGGAACTGTTCGATGAGGCGGCCCGCCGTGCGACCCGCGATGTCGACCCGCCGGCCGACCTTCACGGATCATCGGATTACCGGAAGACGGTCGCGGCCGTTATGGTGCGTCGCGGCCTGCGAGCAGCTGCGGACAACGCCCGCGAGAGGCAGTGACTGATGGTGGACATCATCCTGAGGATCAACGGTGCGACGTGCACGGGTTCGCCGGAGGCGCGCAAGACGCTGGCGGACTTCCTGCGGGAGGACCTCAATCTCACCGGCACCCACGTCGGCTGCGAGCACGGGGTCTGCGGTGCGTGCACGGTCATCGTCGACGGCCGGGCGGTGCGCTCGTGCCTGATGCTGGCGGTGCAGGCCGCCGGCAGTGAGGTAACGACGATCGAGGGACTGGCCCCCGACGGCGGTCTTGGCCCGCTGCAGCAGGCGATGTGGGATTCGCACAGCTTCCAGTGCGGTTTCTGCACGCCGGGGTTCGTCATGCAGGCAGCCGCGTTCCTGAGCGACCACCCTGATGCGGACGAGCGGCAGATCCGTGAGGCGCTAGCCGGCAACATCTGCCGGTGCACCGGCTACCAGAGCATCATCGACGGCGTCCTGCTGGCCGCCGAGCGGAACCGTGAACGCTGAACGAGGGAGCGACCATGGCAGCAATTGCGGCTGAGCGCTACACCGGCGCGAGCATCAAGCGCTCGGAGGACCCGCGCATCCTTACCGGCGCGGGCCGGTACGTCGACGACATCAAGCTGCCGGGGATGCTGCACGCCGCGTTCGTGCGCTCGCCGATGGCTCACGCCCGGGTGCTCTCGGTCGATGTCTCGGCCGCGCGGGCGCTGCCCGGAGTGGTCGCGGTGCTCACCGGAGCGGACCTGGAAGCGATGACGGTCCCGGGGCCCGACGCGCTGATGGCTCTCATGGGCTGGGCGGGGCCCACCCCGGAGTTCACCCTGCTCGCGACCGACAGGGTGCGCTTCGTCGGCGATCCCGTGGCGGTCGTCATCGCCGAGAGCCGTTACCTCGCCGAGGACGGCTGCGATCTTGTGGAGGTCGAGTACGACGACCTGCCTCCGGTCGCGAACGCATCCTTCGCGCTCGACCCGGGCAGCCCGCCGCTGTTCGCCAACCTGGGCGACAACATCGCCCGCCCGCACGCGCGCAGCGAGTTCGGTGACGTCTCCGCCGCATTCGCCAGCGCTGATCGGGTGATCGACTTCCGCATCGACGTGCACCGCCATCAGAACGCGCCGATGGAGGGACGCGGCTGCGTCGCGAGTTACGACGCCGGCTCCGGTGTCATGACGATGCACGCGGCAACGCAAAGCGTTCACGTCAGCAGGATCGCTGTCGCCATGCGACTCGGCATCGAGCCTGACAAGGTGCGGGTCCTGGCCGGCGATATCGGCGGCTCGTTCGGCCTGAAGATCGGCGCATCACGGGAGGAACTCGCGGTCGCGGCTGCTTCGCGTGCCGTCGGCCAGCCGGTCAAGTGGGTCGAGGACCGCGGCGAGAACCTCGCCGCGTCGGGGCAGGCACGCGAGGAGAGCTTCGACGTCCGGGCCGCTGTGAGCAACGACGGCGACCTGCTCGGGCTGGACGTGAAGATGGTCATCGACACGGGCGCATATCCGGGCATGGGCGCGATGGTCCCGGCCATCATGGAGGCCATGCTGCCAGGTCCGTACAAGCTCGCGGCCCTGGGTTTCGAGTCAACCGCGGCGATCACGAACAAGGCATCGTACGTCGCCTATCGCGGGCCGTGGGCGTCCGAGACGTTCGTGCGGGAACGCGTCCTCGACCTCATCGCCAAAGACCTCGGCCTGGATCCGGTCGAGATCCGGCTGCGCAACGCCGCCCCGCGCACCGATCCGCCGGCCGTCATGATTACCGGGCGCCCGCTGGTCGGAGTCACGACCAGGGAGTCACTGGAGCGGGTCGCCCAGCTCGTGGACATTCCCGCGTTCCGGCGCCGGCAGGCCGAGGCGCGAGCGCAAGGCCGCTACCTCGGCGTCGGCGTGGCCACGTTCATCGAGGCCGCTCCGGGCCCGCGCTCGCCTGAGGGGCCCAGCGGCCCGATGGGCATGGAGTCCATGCGCCTCCGGCTCGAGGAAGACGGCATCGTCGCGCTGTTCACCGGCCAGATGCCGCACGGCCAGAGCCACCAGACGACCCTGGCCCAGATCGCCGCCGACGAGTTCGGCGTGCCGTTCGAGCAGGTTCGCGTCGTCATCGGCGACAGCGACGTCGTCCCGTTCGGGCTGACCGGCGGCAGCCGGTCGGCCACCATGACCGGAGGCGTGGCGCTCCATGGCGCCCGGCAGCTCAAGGCCAAGGTGCTCGATTTCGCGGCGCATCTCATGGAGGCCAGCGCGCAGGACCTCCTGATCACCGACGGCAACGTCTGGGTGCGCGGCGACCCCGCGAGCGCGATCGCGGTCAGCGAAGTCGCGCGGCGTGCGGCATCGGGGCAGTTCGGTGCCGACGTGGACGCCAAGCTCGAGGTCGAGGCCACCTTCGACGGCGGCGAAGGCGGCTGGTCCGGCGGCACTCACTGCGCGATCGTGGACATCGACGTCGAGACCGGCATCGTGAAGGTGGAGCGGTATGTCGCCGTTGAGGACTGCGGCGCGCTTATCAATCCCGCCGTCGTCGAGGGCCAGATCCGAGGCGGCGTCGCGCAGGGCATCGGCGCGGTGCTGCTCGAACGATCGGCGTACGGCGAGGACGGCAACTTCCAGTCAGCCACCTTCATGGACTACCTGATGCCGACCGCCTGTGACGTTCCCCGCATCGAGATAGAGCACCTCGAGACTGTGCCGCTCGACGCTGACGTCAACTTCCGTGGCGTGGGCGAAGGTGGCATGATCGTCGCGCCGCCCACGGTAGTGAACGCGATTGAGGACGCACTCTCACCTTTCGGCGTGCGGATCTACGAGCAGCACCTGCCTCCGGCTCGCATCCTGGAACTCATTGCCGCAGTGGACCCGGGCCGAGGCGGCTGACCGCGCGGAAACGTACCGGGCGGGCCGTTCAGAACTGGTTCGGCTGGTAGGTGGTGAGGCCGTATCGTCTGGCAACCGGGTTCCAGAGGCTGGCGAACGCCTGCTTGCCGGCGATCGCCTGGCCCTCGGGGACCTGGGAGGCCCGCAGGCCGGCGTCGGATCGGCTGTGGCCGTGACAGCCGCGGGCGATGTTGTCCTCCGCCCACCGGGCGAGATCGGTGTCCACCTGAACTGACGCCTGCCAGGCGCCGGTCAGGTCCTGCAGCATCGCGGCGGGCAGCAGGGAACGGCCGGGCAGGCTCCCGAGCCGGGACAGCAGATGCTGCCGGGAGCTGGCTGCGCGGGCGAAGGTCCGCGCGTCCTGGCGCAGGGACCGGCCGCAGCCGCGCACGTCCGCGGCCGCATCGATGACGGCGGCGCGGTCGGTGACGCTCTGCGCCAGCAGCCCGGACAGCCCCGCCGCCGCCTGCCGCCGCGCGTCCTGCGACGAGGCAGACGGCGTGGTGCCCGTGGTGCCGCTTGCGGCGGTGTTACCCGAGTGGGCCCAGAAGAGGACGACCCCGGCCACGACCGCCACGAGCGCGGCGGCCGCGATCACCGGGATCAGCGGGCGGCGGGAACGCTGCGGGCGGCCAGGGGCAGGCGTCGGCCGCAGGCCGCCGAGCATCGCGGTGGGCAGGTCGCCAGACGGCATCGGGCCCAGGCCATCCACCCGCGTCGGTGGCGCCGGCCACGGCTGCGGGCCGGGCGGCGGACGCCGGGGCGCATACCAGGAGTCCCAGGGCGCGGGTTCCGGCTGCGGTAGCGGGCCGGCCGTGGGTGAGACCGGCGGCGGCGTGGACTGCGGCCAGGCGGGGACCACTGGCAACGGCGCCGTTGATGGCTGGGATGGCGCCGCGCTGCCGGTGGCCGGCTGCCCGCAGGCCGCGCAGAACCGAGATCCCGGCTGCACGGGGTGCCCGCACGCCGGGTTACCGGAACCAGCCACACCGGCCATAGTCACAGCAGGCTAGACCATGCTTCCGCGCTCGCCAACCGGAACGCGATGACTGCGGCGGCATCAAGGCCGGGTGCAGGCGGGACTGGTCCCCTGGCCGCTTCGCTGGCATGATGACCCGGGTGATCGTGTCCGCCGACTTCTCGGCCATCCCCGATAGCCGGCACGCGGCGGAGATCGAGCAGTTGTGCGACGCCATGGAGGCGGCCGACCGGGCGGGCCGCTACCCGGAGCTGACTGTCGAGCGGCCCTGGTCAGCACACAATCCCAGGCTCGAGGGGGAATTCGCCTCGCCCCGGGCGATCCGCTGGTACCTGGAACGGGAGCTGGGCCGGCTGGCCGCCCGCGGAGCCCGGATCTCGGTCTGCCCCGGGCGCAAGGCGCTTGACCTGCGTGACCCCGAACTCGGGCCCGCCATCGACGAGACCCGCTGGGACCTGCGGCGCAAGAAGCTGTTCCTGTTCGGGCCCGAGCGGATGGCCCTGTCCATCGACCGGCTGGAGCACTACACGGGGACTTCCGCCGAGATGTTCCAGCGGTACGTGCTGCTGACCAACTACGCCTGGCATGTGGAGGAATTCCGCGCTGCCCTGCCGGATTGCACCGGCCCCGCTTCCGGCGGCCGCCAGATGCCCGCCTGGCACCACGCGCTTCCCGGCCGCACCGGCCTGACCATGGTGGACATAGGCGTGGGCCCGTCCAACGCCAAGACGATCACCGACCACCTGGCCGTGCTCCGCCCTGACCTGGTGCTGATGATCGGTCACTGCGCCGGCCTGCGCAATCACCAGGAGATCGGGGACCTGGTACTGGCCACCGGCTACATGCGCGATGACCATGTCCTTGATGACATGCTCCCGTTGAGCGTCCCGGTCCTCTCCAACCACACGCTGAACACGCTGTTGCTCAGCGAGCTGACGGCCCGCGACCTGCGGAGCCGGATGGGCATCGTCTTCACCACCGCGAACCGGAACTGGGAGCTGAACCTGGCCATGGTGGCGGACCGCCTGAGGGCGTCTCGCGCGCTCGCCGTGGACATGGAGTCCGCGACGGTGGCCGCCAACGGATTCCGCTACCGGATCCCCACCGCCACCCTGCTCGCGGTCAGCGACAAGCCCCTGCACGCCCGCCCCAAGCTCAGCGCAGACGCCCAGAGCTTCTACACCGCCAGCCGCCGCCAGCACGTCGAGATCGCCATCGCCGTGGCCGGGAAGGTGAGGCAGCTGTACCCCGGCGGCCTGCCCGCCGCCGACCTCCGCTCACCCGACGAGCCGCTGCTCGGCGTCACCGGCCCCGAAGCCAGCCCGGTCCCGGCACCCGCTGATACGACGGGCATACCCGCCGGGGAAGGGACCGGGCTCCGTGAGTGAGGATCCCAGCCGCGCCGAGTGGCTCCAGCAAGCGCGCTCCTACCTGCGCAGCGCCGACCCCGTGCTGGCGCGGCTCATCGACGACCGGCCGGCCTTCGACCCCCGGGCGTGGATGTCTCAGCTGCCGCCGATGGATCTGTACGGTGCCCTGCTGTTCCAGGTCACCGGCCAGCAGCTGTCCGTTCCGGCGACCCGCCGGACCCTGGCCCGCATCGAGGCCCTGTTCGGCGGCCGTCTCCCCGCCCCCGCCGAGCTGCTGGCCACCGACCCCGGCCAGCTCCGCGAGGCCGGGCTCTCGTGGCGGAAGATCAGCACGCTCCGCGACCTGGCCGAGCGGCTGTCGGACGGCCGGCTGAACCAGGACGTCTTGAGCAGCCAGCCCGATGACGAGCTCATGGCAGAGCTCACCGCGATTCCCGGGATAGGCCCGTGGACCGTGCAGGGCGCCCTCATCATCGCCCTCGGCCGGGAAGACGTCGTCCTGCCGGGCGACCTTGCGCTCCGGAAGGCCGTCCAGGCCGCCTATCACCTCGACCACCTGCCGACCCAGCAGGAGGTCCTCGCGATCGCCGAGAAATGGCGCCCCTACCGCAGCCTGGCGACCAGCTACCTATTTTCCGCCGCCTTCGAGCCGGCCCAGCCGATCCAGCCGGCCGAGCCGGCCCCGCCGCCGGATTCCGCACCGCGGCGCTGACATCAAGCCCGACATCAAGCCCGACATCAGGGCGGGTCGTGCGCCGCGACCGCCGTCAGATCCAGATTGGGCTCGCCCTCCGGCCCGGGCAGCGAAACGGCACCCGAGCTCGGCGCGGGCTTCGGCCTGCGCGGCTCCCGGGCACCCGCTCCGCCGCCGCGACCACGGTAGATCAGCAGGCCGTTGACCGGATCCGGGACGGCATCCAGGGCCGCGCGCACGACCGGCAGGCCGCAGAACGCCTCCCACTGCTCTTCGGTATCGAAGAGCACCTCAAACACCACGCCCCACAGGTCGGCATGCCATGCCCCGTCGCGGACCCCGTTGGTCAGCGCCGCCTCGATGAGGGCCGAGTCGTGCTGTTCCTGCCACCGGAATGCAGAAACCTCACCGTGCATTACCTCGATCGACCACCACTGGGCCACAACCGCGATAGTACGTCGGTGCCCGCGAACCGCAACCCCGCCCGGCCGGCCGCGCCCGCCTGATCCAGACCGCGGTCATGCCCGCATGATCCAGGCCCGGGCGGTGGACCTCACCGGCCTGGACGCCGCGTTCCGGGCAGGCAACGCCCCTGGCTGACCGAACCCGCCGGGTTCTCCGGCTCGGGCCGGTGCTTGGATGGGCGCATGACAGCTGAGCAGGAGGTGCCGCGCGTGGTCCGGGCCAGCCGCGAGATCGCGGCCGGGCCGGGGCGGATCTTCGAGCTGATCGCCGATCCGGCGCAGCAGCCGCGCTGGGACGGCAACGACAACCTGGCCGGGGCACCGGCCGGGCAGCGGGTCAGCCGCGCCGGCGACGTGTTCACGATGACGCTGACGCGGGGCGGTGTCCGGGAGAACCACGTGACCGAGTTCGAGGAGGGCCGCCGGATTGCCTGGATGCCCGCCGAGCCCGGGCAGCAGCGGCCCGGGCACCTGTGGCGGTGGGAACTCGAGCCGGCCGGCGGGTCGGGCACGCTGGTCACCTGCACCTACGACTGGACCCGGCTGACCGACGAGACGCGCCTGCCGCGGGCCCGGGCGACCACAGCCGACCGGCTCCGGGCCTCCCTGGACCGGCTCGCGGCCCTGGCCGAAGGATCCTGACCGGGGCAAACGTTTTTTCGTCTCAATAAGATACTTGGACCGTTCGTTATCTTGAATCATTTGTGTTTACGTGAGTAAGTTGGGCGCCGTGACCACATCCCAGGGCCCGACCCCCGCCGAGGAGTTGCGCGGGGCCGGCCTGCGGGTGACGGCCGCCCGCGTCGCCCTGCTCGAGATCGTCCGGCACGGCGACCACCTCGGCGTCGAGGCGATCGCCTCGGGGGTGCGCGATCGCATCGGCCATATCTCCCTTCAAGCCATCTATGACGCCCTCCACGCGCTCACCGCGGCCGGGCTCATCCGCCGCATCGAGCCGGCCGGCCGCCCGCCCCGGTTCGAGGGACGCATCGGGGACAACCACCACCACGTCGTGTGCCGCTCGTGCGGTGCCGTCGCCGACGTCGACTGCGCGGTCGGCGAGGCGCCCTGCCTGACCGCGTCCGACGACCATGGCTTCTCGGTCGACGAGGCCGAGGTCACCTACTGGGGCCTGTGCCCCGGCTGTTCTACCGCCCGCAGTTCCTGGGTCCCGTGATCCGCTTAACCCGGAAGGATTCCCATGTCTGAAAACCATGATCCAGTAGACACCGAAGGCGCGACCCCGGAGAGCGGGGGCTGCCCGGTCTCGCCCGGCCTCATACACCCCACCAGGGGTGACGCCAACAGCGAGTGGTGGCCGAACCGGCTCAACCTGAAGATCCTCGCCAAGAACCCCGCCGTGGCCAACCCCATGGGCGAGGACTTCAACTACGCCGAGGCGTTCAGCAGCCTCGACCTCGCCGCCGTGAAGCGGGACATCGCCGGCGTGCTGACCGACTCGCAGGACTGGTGGCCGGCCGACTTCGGCAACTACGGCCCGCTCATGATCCGGATGGCGTGGCACAGCGCGGGCACCTACCGGATCAGCGACGGCCGCGGCGGCGCCGGCTCCGGCCAGCAGCGCTTCGCCCCGCTGAACAGCTGGCCGGACAACGTCAGCCTGGACAAGGCCCGCCGCCTGCTGTGGCCGGTCAAGAAGAAGTACGGCAAGAAGCTCTCCTGGGCCGACCTGATGGTCCTCACCGGGAACGTCGCCCTGGAGCAGATGGGCTTCGCGACCTTCGGGTTCGGCGGCGGCCGCGTCGACACCTGGGAGCCCGAGGCCGACGTGTACTGGGGCCCGGAGACCGAGTGGCTCGGCGACGAGCGCTATTCCGGCGACCGCGAGCTCGCGGACCCGTTCGGCGCGGTCCAGATGGGCCTCATCTACGTCAATCCGGAGGGCCCGAACGGCAACCCGGACCCGCTCGCCGCGGCGCGCGACATCCGCGAGACGTTCCGCCGGATGGCGATGAACGACGAGGAGACGGTCGCCCTGATCGCGGGCGGTCACACCTTCGGCAAGACCCACGGCGCGGGCCCGGCGGACAGCGTCGGCCCCGCCCCCGAGGCGGCCCCGATCGAGCAGCAGGGCCTGGGCTGGAAGAGCACGTACGGCACCGGCGTGGGCCGCGACGCGATCACCAGCGGCATCGAGGTGACCTGGACCCCCACGCCGACCACGTGGGACAACAGCTTCTTCGAGACCCTCTTCGGCTATGAGTGGGAGCTGACCCAGAGCCCGGCCGGCGCGCACCAGTGGCAGCCGAAGGACGGCGCCGGGGCGGGTACCGTGCCCGACCCCCAGGACCCGTCGAAGCGCCGCCCGCCGACGATGCTGACGACGGACCTCTCGCTCCGGTTCGACCCGATCTACGAGCCGATCTCGCGGCGTTTCATGGAGAACCCCGGCCAGCTCGCGGACGCCTTCGCCCGGGCGTGGTTCAAGCTGACCCACCGCGACATGGGCCCGGTCGTGCGCTACCTCGGCCCGGAGGTCCCGTCCGAGACGCTGATCTGGCAGGACCCCGTTCCGCCGGTGACGCACGAGCTCATCGACGCGGCGGACGCCGCCGCCCTCAAGAGCCAGGTCCTCGCCTCGGGCCTGTCGGTGTCCCAGCTCGTGTCCGCCGCGTGGGCGGCGGCCTCGTCCTTCCGCGGCAGCGACAAGCGCGGCGGCGCCAACGGCGCGCGCGTCCGCCTCGAGCCGCAGAGCGGCTGGGAGGTCAACAACCCCGACCAGCTGGCGATGGTGCTGCGCACGCTGGAGGGGATCCAGCAGGCCTTCAACGCCGCCCGGGCCGGCGGCAAGCAGGTCTCGCTGGCCGACCTGATCGTGCTGGCCGGCGGGGCGGCCGTCGAGCAGGCCGCCAGGAACGCCGGCTCCGACGTCGAGGTCCCGTTCACGCCGGGCCGCACCGACGCGTCGCTGGAGCAGACCGACGTGGAGTCGTTCGCCAACCTCGAGCCGAAGGCGGACGGGTTCCGCAACTACGTCGGGAAGGCCACCCAGCTTCGGGCCGAGTACCTGCTGCTCGACAAGGCGAACCTGCTCACCCTGAGCGCCCCCGAGATGACGGTGCTCGTCGGCGGGCTGCGCGTGCTGGGCGCGAACTACGACGGGTCCAAGCTCGGTGTGTTCACCGCCACCCCCGGGTCGCTGACCAGCGACTTCTTCGTCAACCTGCTCGACATGGGCACGACGTGGCAGCCGGCGTCCGAGGACGCGAACACGTTCGAGGGCCGCGACGCCGCCACCGGCGAGATCAAGTGGACCGGCAGCCGTGTCGACCTCATCTTCGGGTCGAACTCCGAGCTGCGCGCGCTCGCCGAGGTCTACGCGAGCGATGACGCGAAGGAGAAGTTCGTGAGCGACTTCGTCGCGGCGTGGGTCAAGGTGATGAACCTGGACCGGTTCGACCTCGCCTGATCATTACCTCAGCCCGGCCGTGGCCCCGCGGCAGCCAGATCGCGGGGCCC
>Ga0335069_10006623_pt1 | contig 16813 bp, 10 predicted proteins | sample Lox_Sample_11_FD_206714 | JGI IMG/M metagenome (GOLD analysis project Ga0335069, IMG submission 206714) | Soil microbial communities from Loxahatchee National Wildlife Refuge, Florida, United States - Lox_Sample_1.1 | ecosystem: Environmental > Terrestrial > Soil > Wetlands | place: USA...
CGCTCACGTCGTCGGCCACGGCGGTCCGGGCGGTGAACAGCGACAGGTCCGTGTACTGCCGCGCCGTGAGCGCGTTGTAGTTTCCGGTGCCGAGGTGGACGTAACGCCGGATGCCCTGGCCCTCCCGCCGGACCACCAGGGCGATCTTGCAGTGGGTCTTCAGCCCGATGAGCCCGTAGACCACGTGGACGCCCGCCTCCTCCATCCTCCGGGCCCAGGCGATGTTGTTCGCCTCGTCCAGCCGGGCCTTCAGCTCCACCAGCGCCGCCACCTGCTTGCCGTTCTCCGCGGCCCGGCTGAGCGCCCGGGCGATCGGGCTGTCGGGCGCGATGCGGTAGAGCGTCTGCTTGATGGCCAGGACGTTCGGGTCGTCCGCTGCCTCCTCGATGAAGCGGGTGACCGGGTCGAACGACTCGTAGGGGTGCTGGAGCAGGATGTCCCCGCGAGCCAGCACCGGAAAGAGGCTCTCCGTGTCGCGGAGCGAGGGCGGCAGCGCCGGAGTGAAGGGCTCGGCCCGGAGCTCGGGCCGGTGGTCGCGCTCGGCCAGGGCCGTCAGGTCGGACAGCTGCAGCGGCGCCTCCGAGCGGTAGACGTCCTCGTGGGTCAGCCCGAGCGACTGGCGGAGCGAGGCCTCCAGCGCCAGGGTGGCGCCCTGATCCAGCTCGAGCCGCACCGCCATGCCGCGGTCACGGCGGCGCAGCTCCTCCTGGATGGTGGACATGAGGTCCTCGGACTCCTCCTCGTCCACGTTCAGGTCCCAGTTCCGCGTGACCCGGAACGCGGCCCGGTGCTCCACGGTGAAGCCGGGGAAGAGCTCGCCCAGGAACAGGCCGATGAGGTCCTCGAGCAGGAGAAATGCGCTCCGCCCCTCCTCCGCCGGCACCGGGACGAGGCGGCTGAGCACCGTGGGCACCTGCACCACCGCGAGGTCACCCGGCCGGCCCCCCACCCGCCGCTTCCGTCCCTCGCGGTGGAGGACCACCGCCAGGTTCAGCGACTTGTTGCGCAGGTGGGGGAAGGGGTGTCCCGGGTCGACCGCCAGGGGCGTCAGCGCGGGGAAGACGGTCGAGCGGAAGTGCTCCCGCGCCGCCTCGCGCTGGGGACGGTCCAGCGCGTCGGGGGAGAGGATCTCCACCCCGTGGGAGCGGAGCAGCGGCACCAGCTCGTCCCGCCAGACCGCGTCGAAGAGACGGACCATCTCCCGGACGTCGGCGGTGATGGCCTGGAACTGTTCGGTCGGCGAGAGGCCGTCCGCCTCGGTGGCCGTGACGCCGGAGGCCAGCTGCTGTTTGATGCCGGCGACCCGCACCATGAAGAACTCGTCCAGGTTCGCCGAGGCGATGGAGAGGAACCGGACCCGCTCGTACGGGGCGAGGGTGGCATCCTGCGCCTCAGCCAGGATGCGCAGGTTGAAGGCGAGCGCGCTCAGCTCGCGGTTGATGAACATCCGGGGGTCGGTCGATTCCACGGGGGTTAGAAGTGTCCGAACCGATGCGTCCGGGCGGTTCCAGACGAGTGACGATGACGTGAAGAGGGGGCCCGGGCAAGTCCGTGCTCTTGCGCGTCGGAGCGCATTGTTACACCTCCCGGGAGAACCTTGACTCGACCCGTCCCAGAGCCGGTGCTCGCCGCCATCGATGTCGGCACCAACGCGGTGCGGCTGGAGCTGGCCCGGCTTCTGGCGAACGGCTCGCTGGAGCTGCTCCACCAGGAGCGGGACCCGGTCCGCCCCGGGGAGGGGGTGTTCAGGACCGGGGTCATTCCCCGCGAGGTCGCCGACCGGCTGCTCTCCACGCTCCGCCGCTACGGCGCGCTCTGCCGGCGCTACCACGCCCAGGTCCGGGCGGTGGCCACCAGCGCGGTGCGCGAGGCGAAGAACCGGGACGAGATCGTCCGCCGGGCCCGCGAGGAGGCGGGGCTCCGGCTGGAGGTCATCTCCGGCATGGAGGAGGCCCGCCTCATCACCATGGGGGTGCTCTGGGGGAAGCCGCCCAGCGCCCGCTCGCTGTGCATCGACATCGGCGGAGGCTCGACCGAGGTCGCCTCGGCCCTGGGGGACACGCCCAACGCGATGTGGAGCGTGGGGCTGGGCGCGGTCCGGCTCACCGAGCTGTTCGGGACTTCCAGGAGCATGAGCAACAAGCAGCTCAAGCTCATGCGTGGCTACGTCTCGGAGGCGCTCACCGAGGGGCTCCCGGCCCGCATCGCCGGCGCGCCCCGGGCGGCGCTGGGCAGCTCCGGCACCATCGGCGCGGTGGTGGGCTACGCCGCCTCCGACGGGGCGGCGAACGCCACTGCGCGGCAGATCTCCCAGGCGGTGGAGGACCTGGTGGAGATGTCACCGGCCCAGCGGCGCAAGCGCTTCGACGCGCGCCGGGCGGAGATCGTCTGCGCCGGGGCGGTGATCCTCGAGCAGCTGGTGAAGCACCTGGGCCTGGAGTCGGTCACCGCGGTGCAGCGGGGGCTGCGCGAGGGCATCCTGGTGGACCTCATCCGCCGCAAGGACGCCGGCGAGGACCACAGCCTGCACGAGGCCGCACTGGTGGTGGGGCGGCGCTTCCACTTCGACGAGGCGCACGCCACCCAGGTGACGCGGCTCGCGCTCCAGCTGTTCGATGACCTCGCCCCGCTGCACAACCTGCCGGCGTCGGCGCGGCCGCTGCTCGAGGTCGCGGGGCTGCTCCACGACATCGGCAACGCGGTCAGCTACCAGAAGCACCACCGGCACAGCTACTACCTCATCGTCAACGCCGAGATCCCCGGCCTGCGCGAGCGGGAGCGCGAGCTGGTCGCCCGCATCGCGCGCTACCACCGCCGGAGCGCTCCGGACCCGAGCCACTCCGGGATGGAGGGCCTCGGAGCCGGTGAGGTGCGGGTGGTGCGCAAGCTCGCCACGCTCCTCCGGGTGGCGGACTCGCTCGACCGCAGCCACCGCCAGAGCATCGTCCGGCTCCAGGCGCGCCTCTTGCCCAACGCGGTGCTGGTGAAGCTCCGGGCCCGGAGCCCGCTGGACCTCGAGCTCTGGGATGCGACGCACGAGGCGGGGCTCTTCCGCCGGGTCTTCGGGCGGAAGCTGCTGCTGAACGTGCTGCGGCACCCGAGGGAGCTGCACCGGAAGTCGCTCCGGGCTGCGGCCTATCTGGCCATCGACCCCCGGTTCCGCTAGACAGCAGGACCTCGAGGGCCGGGACGCCACGTCCGGCGCACGGATGGAGACTCCCCACGAGGGCGAGGAGCGGCGGGCAGCGGACCGCATCCCGGTGCGGATCGAGGTCCACTTCCGCGACGCGGCCGCGGCCGCCGAGGCGCTCCATTCCTACGCGGTCAACTTCTCGGTGGGAGGCATCTGCCTGAAGACCGCGCGCAGCTACCCGGTGGGCCACCTGCTCCAGCTGGTGCTGCTGGTGGAGGACGAGCGGTTCGAGCTGGAGGGCGTCGTGGCCTGGGCACGCATGCGCGAGCAGGCCATCGGGGTGCGCTTCCGCGAGGTGGAGGCCGCGGCGAAGGAGCGGCTCGGTGCGCTGGTACACCGCCTGGGGCCGACGACACTGCCCGGCGCTTGGACGCTCAGGGGGCCCGGGTGACGACGCCGCGCTCGGCGTCGCGGAAGCCCATCGCCTCGCAGAAGCGGTAGGCGGCCTCGGTGGGCACGCTCGGGAGCTGCAGCTCCACCCGCTTCACGCTCAGCACTCGGGCCCGCTCCAGTGCACGCTGGAGCAGCGCCCGCCCCAGGCCCTGACGGCGTGCGTGGGGCAGCACCACCAGCTCGTCGATGGTGGCGATGCGGCCGCTCAGCCGGAGCTGGGGCCGGTGCGAGAACGAGAGAATCCCGAGCGGGCGGTCGCTGCCGTCGGCGGCGACGTGGACCTCGATCTCCGGATGGCTCAGCACCCAGTGCACGGTGCCAGTGTCGCCTGCGCCCGCGTGACCGAGCTCGGCGAGGAGGAGACCGAGCTGCTCACCGTCACCCCGGCGCGCGAGCCGCACGCGGAAGGCGGGGGTCGAGCCGGGGCTGGAGGGCGCGGGGAGGGACATCGCTGGACGGGAAGGGGGAGCCAGAGTGTACCGCCGTCGCCCCCCCCCTCGCAGTGGCCGCCCATCGGGGTGGGTCGCCTTCGGCCCCACCTCGGCGCACCTGAGGCTCACCACCGGCGCGCCCAGGCCAGGCCGAGCCGCGGGAGGCGACGGTGTGCACCGGGGGGGGGCCGGCGGGAAGTTGCCACCGCCCGCTCGTCCGCTGCCCGACGGTGGGTGTGCAGTTCTCCACTGCATCCGCGCACCAGACATGACTAGGTCTTTCGGGATCGTGCGCCACGGAGTGTCGAGACACGGAGAGGGCCTGCGGCTGGCGGTCTGGGCACCGCGCGCAGAGCGCCTGGCGGTGAAGGTGTCCGATGGGCTTCAGCCGCTCGCGCGGGCATCCGAGGGGTGGTGGACGGCCGAACTGCCGAGGCTTCCTTCGGGGACCCCCTACGCCCTGGTCCTTCCTGGCGGCCGCGTGCGGCCGGACCCCGCGGCGCGGGCCCAGGTGGGCGACGTGCACGGCCCTTCCGCCATCTTCCACCCCGGGGAGTTCCGGTGGACCGACGGTGGCTGGCCCGGTGTCCGCCCCGAGGCGCTGGTCTTCTACGAGCTCCACGTGGGCACCTTCACCGAGGCCGGGACGCTCGATGCGGCCGCCGAGCGGCTGCCCGAGCTGGTGGACCTCGGCGTCACCTGCGTGGAGCTGATGCCGGTGCAGCCCTTCGCCGGCGCGCGGAACTGGGGCTATGACGGCGTGCTGCTCCACGCGGTGCACGGGGCCTACGGCGGACCGGCGGCGTTGCAGCGCTTCGTCGACCAGGCGCACGTGCTCGGGCTGGGCGTCTGCCTTGACGTGGTCTACAACCACCTCGGTCCCGAGGGGAATTACCTGGAGGAGTTCGGGCCCTATGCCACCTCGCGGCACCGCTCGCCCTGGGGCGACGGGATGAACTACGACGGGCTGGGTTCCGGGCCGGTCCGTGCGTACATGGTGCAGGCGGCCAGGTCCTGGGTGGAGGACTTCCACGTGGATGCGCTCCGGCTCGATGCGGTCCACGCCATCGTCGACGAAAGCCCGGTGCATCTCGTGGCGGACATCGTGCGCGCCGTCCACGAGGCCTCGGGCGGCCAGGCCCGGGTCATCGCCGAGAGCGACCTCAACGACCGGAAGGTGGTGGATCCCCCGCCCGACGGCTGGGGCTGCGACGCCGCCTGGGCCGACGACTTCCACCACGCGATCCACGCCCTGCTCACCGGCGAGCGCGGCGCGTTCTACGCCGACTTCGGGGAGCCAGAGCAGCTGGTCACCGCGCTGGAGCAGGGCTTCGTGTACCGGGGCCAGCGCTCGCGGTTCCGGGGCCGGCCGCACGGCACCGGCACCGAGGGACTCCTCCCGCGGCAGTTCGTCACCTGTCTGCAGAACCACGACCAGGTCGGCAACCGGCCCGCCGGCGAGCGGCTGACCAGCCTCGTCCCCCGCGAGGCGCTCGAGCCGCTGGCGACCTTGCTCCTGCTCGGCCCTGGGCTGCCGCTCCTCTTCATGGGCGAGGAGCACGGCGAGACGCGGCCCTTTCTCTTCTTCACCAGCCACACCGACCCCGGGCTCGCCCGGGCCGTGTCCGAGGGCCGGCGGGCGGAGTTCATCTCCCAGGCGGCGGCGGTCCCGGACCCGCAGGACGAGGCGACGTTCCACCGCTCGCGCCCGGCGCGGCAGGGCGATGAGCGGCTGCGCGAGCACTACCGGCAGATGCTCGCCGTCCGCCGGCGGTGCCAGGAGCGGATCGCCGCGCAGTGGCCACGGGTCCACCGCGTGGGCAGGGCCTACCGGCTGGAGCGGCCCGGGCTCACCGTCACGGTGAACCTCGGGCCCGAGCCCGCGCTGGGGCTCCCGGGCTGGGGATGGGAGGTGTCGCCAGGATGAACCCGCGGTACGACGAGGCGCTGTTCCGCGAGCTGGTCGAGGCCTGGCGGCGCGGTGAGGTGGTGGAGGCGCCGCCGCCCGGCACGCTCGAGCCGCTTCGTCCGGGCGACGTGACGCCCCTTCCGGCCAGGGGGACGCCGGGCCATGCGCGGCTGGCGGCCACCGGCGAGGCGCTGCTCCGTGCGGGGAAGGTGGCGGCGCTGATCGTCGCCGGTGGCGCCGGCACGCGGTTCGGCGGCGCGGTGAAGGCGCTGGTCCCGGTGGTGGAGGGGAAGACGTTTCTCGACCTCAAGCTCCTCGACGTCGAGCGGACGTCGGAGCGAGTGGGGCGACCGGTGCCGGTGGCGCTGATGACCTCGTTCCTCACCGATCAGGGAATCGCCGAGCACCTTGCCGCCCGGCGACCGACCGTCCCCGTGCTCCCGTTCCTCCAGGCCCACTTGCCGCGTCTCCGGCCGGACGGGGAGATCGCCCGGGAGCCGTCGGGCGCACCGTCGCTCGCTCCGAGCGGTCACGGCGACGTGTTCCGCGCGCTTCGGGAGAGTGGCGTCGGGGAGCGGCTGCGTGGGCTCGGCGTGGAGCATGTCTATTTCTCCAACGTGGACAACCTCGCCGCGACGCTGGATCCGGTGGTGCTCGGCCTGCACGCCGAGGGGGGTGCGGCGATGACGGTGGAGGTGACCCCGCGGCGTGCGCCGGATGGAAAGCTCGACGTGGGGGCGGCGCCGGTGCGCGTCGGCGGTCAGCTCCAGCTGGTGGAGAGGGTGGACCCGGCAGCCCACCCGACCATCTCCACCAACAACATCACCTTCCGCCTCGCTCCGCTGCTCGAGGCGGCCATCCCGGTGCCGTTCCGCGCGGTGAAGAAGATGGTGGACGGCGCCCCGGTCATCCAGTTCGAGCAGGTGACCGCCGAGGCCTCCAGCCTCCGCCGCCCGGACGGTATGGCGCTCTTGCCGGTGCGCTTCATCGAGGTGCCGCGCGGAGATCCGGCCACCACGCGCTTCGAGCCGGTGAAGGCCCCGGGAGACCTACCCCTGGTGGCCAGCCGCATCCGCGCGCTGCTCGGGGTCTGACCCAGGGGAGCCGGCGGGCCCGGCCCGGGCAGTGAGCTCCCACCGGGCCGTCCCGGCTCCCAGGGGGGCCCGGGGGACAGCTGGCCGCCCTCCGCCGCCCATGCCCTGCGCCCACCTCCTGGGGCTAGGGTGGGGACGACCCCTCCCATCCGGAGGGCGCTCCCCGAGGGGCCTCCCGGAAGCCGGAGCGACGGGCGGACGCACGTGCCCATGGACGCCCCCCGTGGGCCGCGCCTAGAGTCCGTCGCCAATCCGGCGTGGACCAGGGCCCAGGACCGACATGTAGGTCAGCTGTCGTACGAGCGGCTGGCGCTCTCGGGGGAGCAGGACGGATGCGTTCGACCTTGTGGTGGTGGATTCCAGCGCTGTTCGTGATGGGTGCAGCCCCTGCGGAAAAGGACGCCTGGACGCTGACCAAGGTCGAGGGCGGCGGGTGCCGGCTGGACTCCGACAAGGCATCGCTCAGCGACGGCTACCAGACCAGCAGCGTGCAGGTCCGCGTCACCTCGACCGAGATCCGCGTGGTCAGCGAGTCGACCTTCGACGACAGCAAGCACGACCTCGCCATCAAGGTCGACAAGAACGAGCCGGTGAAGGCCGATGGGCTCGACGGCGCGAAGGCGGTGGTCTTCAAGGGGCCCGGCGCGGGCACCCTCATCACCCAGTTCAAGGCCGGCCTGAAGGCCCAGGTGACGCTGCGCTTCTGGCCCACCTGGCCCGAGACCGGAACCCACCCGGTGGTCGTGAGCCTGATCGGCTTCACCAAGGCGTGGGACGAGATGCAGGCGAGCTGTCGCTGACGGAGGACGTCCTCACATGGGGTTGCGACTCAAGTTCAACCTGGTGCTCATCCTGGTGTTCGCGCTCGGGCTCGCGGCCTCCGGCTACGTGTCCAAGCGAATCCTGGAGGCCAACGCGCAGGAGGAGGTGACCCGGAACGCCGAGCTGATGATGGGCGCGGCGCTCGCCGTCCGGGGATACACCTCGAAACAGGTGAAGCCGCAGCTGGAGCTGCAGCTGATGCGCGCGTTCCTGCCCCAGTCGGTGCCGGCGTACGCGGCAACAGAGATGTTCAACACCCTCCGCCAGCAGCACCCCGAGTACACGTACAAGGAGGCCACCCTCAACCCCACCAACCCCCGCGACCGCGCGGTGGAGTGGGAGGCGGACATCGTCCAGCAGTTCCGGAACGACGGTAGCCGGTCGGAGATCCGCGGCACCCGCGATACGCCCACCGGCAAGGCGCTCTACCTCGCCAAGCCGCTGAAGATCTCCGACCCGGGGTGTCTGCCGTGTCACGACACGCCGGACACGGCGCCGAAGTCGATGGTCGCCCACTACGGCCCGGCGAACGGTTTCGGCTGGAAGCTGAACGAGACGGTGGGAGCGCAGATCATCTCCGTCCCCATGTCGGTACCGCTGGCCAAGGCAGACCAGGCGTTCAAGACCTTCATGACCTCCCTCGTGGGCGTGTTCCTCCTCGCCTTCATCGTGCTCAACGTGGTGCTCTCCTTCCTGGTCATCCGGCCGATCGTCCGGATGTCGAGGGCGGCCGACGAGGTGAGCACCGGGAACTTCGATGTCCCGGAGTTCTCGGTGGGCAGCCGTGACGAGATCGGCGTCCTGGCGACGTCGTTCAACCGCCTCCGGAGGAGCCTGGAGAAGGCGATGAAGCTGTTGGAGTAGAATCGCCCGGGGCGGCTCCCGACTCCGGAGTGGAATGAACGATCACGGTCACAGGACGTTCGTCGGAACCCTGGTGTTCCTCGATGTCCTCGACCCTCGCCCGGACGCCCTGGACTGCGTGCAGGAGGCAGCCGCGCGCGCCGTGGGCCACCTCGAGGCCGACGACGTGCTCACCGTGCCCCATCCGCGGGGCCTGGTCCAGGTGTTCCCGGGCGACCCCGAGGACGGCCTCTTCGTGGCCCTGGGTCTGCGGGATGCGCTGGAGCACGAGGCGTCCACCCGGGAGGGGTTCGGTGCGCGGATGTCCATCCACCTGGGGCCGGTGCGCATCGTCGAGGGCGTCGCCCAGGGCGAGGGCCCCACGGTGGGCGCGCAGCTGGCGTCGGTGGCGATGCCGGGGCAGATCGTCGCCAGCCGCTCCTTCTTCGAGGTGGTGTCGTCGCTCAGCGCCGAGCACAAGGCGCTGCTCCATCCGCTGGGACGGCGGCGCACGGCCGAGGGGAAGGAGATCGACGTCTACGAACTCGGCTCGCACGCCGAGCGCGAGGTGGAGGTCACCTGGCCCGCCGGCCGAACCCCCGCACCGGGCGTCGCGCCAGAAGCCCCGGTCCTCCAGCCCATTCCGCTGGTGACTCCGGTCGAGGCACCTCCCCCCGTCCCCGCTCCGGCCGTGCCGGCGCCGGTGGTGGTCACCGGAGGTTGGGTGGTGGGGGCGCTGGAGGAGCTCGGCTCCTACCTGGCCAAGAGCATCGGTCCGCTTGCCCACACCCTGGTGCGCCGGGCCGCGCGCGCCACGCAGGACCCGCGCGGGCTGGTGGCCGAGCTGGCCGAGTCGATCGAGAACGGGGATGATCGGCGGAAGTTCGAGGACTTCGCCCGGTCGTGGATCCGCCGTTCGCGTGCCGTGGGAGGGACGCCGTCCACCCCCGGGCCCCCCTACACGCCCGGTGCCCCGTACACGCCGGGGGCGCCGTATACGCCCGGCGCTGCCCACTCGCCTGGCGCACCGCTCACTCCGCTGCCGCAGCAGCACGCGCCGTCGCGGGTGGTGTCCGGCCGGGCGGGTGCCTCGGCCGGGCTCACCGCCGAGCAGCGCGCCGTCCTCGAGGCCGCGCTCGCCCCGCACCTCGGTCCCATCGCCCGGGTGATGGTGGAGCGGGTGGCGCGCGAGGCGCCGGACTGGGGCACGGCGTGTCAGACGCTCTCCGGCTCCATCCCGGACCACGTCTCGCGCGAGGACTTCCTCCGCACACTGTCCGGCCCGGGTCCCCTCCGCACCCGCACCCCGCCGCGGGCCTCCGGGAGGTCCGCCACCCAGGCACGGCCCGCGGCCACGCAGGCCCGTCCCGTCGCGCCGGCCCCGGCCAGGGGCTCGCCCTCGCGGCCGACCCCGGTGGTCGAGCACCCGCCCTCGCCGATGCCCCGCGGGTCACCCTCGCGGCCGCTGCCCGCGCAGCCGGCGCCCTCGCCCCCGCAGCGCGGCTCGCCGTCGCGGCCCACCCCGGTGGTCGAGCCGCCCCCGCGGGGGCGGGGGCTGGTCGAGGACGACCTGCAACGGGCGGAGCAGGCGCTCTCGGTCGCGCTGGGCCCGGTGGCCCGCGCGCTGGTGAAGCGCGCCGCGCGCTCCGCCAACACGCCCTGGGAGCTGTTCGCCTCGCTCGCCGCCGAGCTTCCCGAGGGTCCCGAGCGCGACCGTTTCCTCGCGGCGCAGCCCGAGATCTAGGTCGCGGCGGGCGGGGTCTGCCCCGCGGCGATGAGCGCCTTGCGCAGCTCGGCGCCGGCGCGCGCCGCCATGTTCGCCAGCTCTCCCACCGTGCCCCGTTCCGTCCAGTTGGTGACCACCTGTCCCGAGTTGGTGTCCTGGACCCGGATGGCCACCCGGAGCGGGCTCGCCGAGCCGGGTCCAACGCAGAGGTAGCTCCCGAGCACCACCCAGCGCGCCCCGGCAGAATCGCGCAGCTTCTCCAGCGAGTCGCGCGGCAGGCTGTCCTGCGCGGCGAGGTTCAGCGCGCGCTGCGCCCGGAAGACCTCCTCGGGAGGCACCAGCCGCAGCGCGTCCGAGGCGGCCGACAGCTCGCGGCCGATCAGCTCGGCGAGGGCGGTGGAGATCCACCCGGCGTCGGGCCGGCCCGAGAGGTTCCGGAAGCCGAGCACCGCCGCCGGGCTCCGCGCGTCCTGGACGCTCGCGTCGAGGGCCCGGACGAGGTCGCGCACCGAGCGGAAGCGGTCCGAGGGCTCCTTCTCCAGGCAGCGGAGGATGGCGGCATCCCAGCGGGGGTCGAGGGTGGGGAGGTAGAGGGAGGGCGGGGTGGCGGCCTGCTGCAGCCGCTTCAGGGCGGCCTCCATCGGCGTCTGCCCCCCGAACGGGGTGCGGCCGGTGAGGGCCTCGTAGAGGACGATGCCCAGGGCGTAGATGTCGGTGGCGGCGGAGACGGTGCCGCCGGTCAGCTGCTCGGGCGCCATGTACGCCGGGGTTCCGATGAAGCCCACCCGGGCGGTCATCGAGGTGTCGCCGTCCTTCTCCACGCGGTGCAGCGCGCGGGCGATGCCGAAGTCGGTGATCACCGCCCGGAGCGGGGCATGGCCTGCGGCGTCGTGGCGGTGCACGAGGAACACGTTGGCCGGCTTGAAGTCCCGGTGCACCACGTCCTGGAGGTGCATCGCCTCGAGCCCATCGGCGAGCTGCCGAAGCAGCACCGACAGCTCGGCGGTCGCCAGGGGGCCGGTCCGGGCCAGCCGCTCGGCGAGGGTTTCGCCGTGCAACAGCTCCATGGTGAGGAACGACAGCCGGTCTCCCCGCGGGTCGAAGGTGTCGTAGAGCTCGAAGATGCGGCAGACGTTGAAGTGGGTGATGCGCCGGGCGAGCAGCACCTCGCGCCGGAAGCGCTCCATCGCGTTGGGGTCGGCGGCGAACTCCGGGAGGATGGTCTTCAGCGCCACCCGCGTGCGCAGCGTGGTGTCCTCGGCCTCGTAGACCGCGCCCATGCCGCCCCGGGCGATGAAGCGGACGATGGCGAAACGGCCGGCGACCATCGCTCCGACCTCGAGCGTGGATCCGTCGGGGCGCAGCCCGGCGGTGGACGGAGGCAAGGGGGTGGTGGGCTCGAGCGGCTGGTCCGGAGCCGGGGCCACGGGGTTCCGACCTCCGCCCTGCCTGTCGCGCTCGACCGCCATCCTGGTGCAGCTCGCTCCCTTCGACGGGTGAGGTGCCGCCCCAGCAGGACGGCACCACGGCAACCTTCGAAGGTTCGCAGACGGTGGCGGGGGGCCGCAAGTTCGGTGCCCCCGGAGGGGCCCGGCTTCCCCCGTGCAAGGGGCCCGGTGCCGCCGGGGGTGGCGCGACGTGGGGTCACCTCACCGCGCCCGGGCGCTGCTCAGGGCTTCACGAGCAGGGGCCGCATCATGTCGTGCTCCTCGTGCTCGAGGATGTGGCAGTGCCAGACGTACTCGAACACCTGCTCCTTGAAGCGGGGGCTGAACGGGACGTGGAACGGCACCTTCGGCAGGTCGAACCTGGCGATCACCGTGGTGCACTCGCCGGGGTTCATGCGGACCGTCTCCTTGAACCCCAGCTCGTTGCGGTCGGGGGCGTGGGCTGGGCCCGTCCAGGTGGGCGTCCCGTCGAACGCCGTCGGGTCGAAGGGCCGGCGCGCGAGCACCCTCACGTTCACCAGGTGGAAGTGGATGGGGTGGGTGTCCCCGGTGAGGTTGAAGATGTTCCAGATCTCCGTCGTGCCCTTCTTCACCACCTCGGTCGGCGGATCCATGTAGGCCCGCCCGAACGCGGTCGGGTTGGCCGGGTCCGGGGCCTCGGCCGTCCCCAGGAGCTGGATCAGCCGTCCGAGCTCGTCGAAGTCCTCGTTCAGGGTGAGGTTCCGCACCTGCACGCACGACTTCGGATCGAGCCCGGGGATGGCGGGCAACACGGTGTTGACCATGTTCCCCCGGGCGATCTTCTCCAGGAGGCCCATGATCGGCGGATCGGCTGGACCGCTCGCCGCCTTCACCACGAACTGGAAGAGGTTTCGGGTGTCCGGCCCCTTGCCGTTGCCCTTGTCCTGGTAGTCGTTCGCCGGGTCGCCCATGGGAAACGGGGCCGGCGCGTCGCTGTAGAGGATGAGCCGCGAGCCGACCGGCACCTCCGAGAAGTCGACGACGATGTCCGCCCTCTCGGCAGGAGCGAGAAGCAGGTTGAACGTCATGTTCCCGAGCAGGTCGATGTCGAACGGCCTGGGCGGGTGGTTGAGCAGCACCGGCAACGGCAGGAATCCGCCCTCGGTGGCCACCTGCACGAACGCCGGACCCGGCTTCGTCAGGTCGGCCTGGGTGGACCTCGGGTCCCCGGTCTCGCCCGACTGCGCGTAGTACAGCTGCAGGTTGTAGAAGCGCGCCTGCGATCCGTTCAGGAGTCGCAGCCGGTAGTGGCGGGGCTCGACCTCCAGCGTGGGGTAGGCCGCGCCATTGACCAGGATGGTGTCCGAGAAGAACTCTGGAACGACGCTCGGCACCGGTGGCGTGCCGGGGCCCAGCTCCCACCGGTCCGGCTCGTACTGGAACGGGTAGAAGAGGTCGCCGACGTTCGCCCCCGCGACCGGGTAGCGCGGCCGGCCGGTGCCGCCGTCGAGGGTGGCCGGGTCGACGAAGGTCTTGTCCTGGACGACGAGCGGAACCTCGGCCGAAGGGAGCACCTTCGCCGCGACGAGGAAGGCCTCGAAGTCGTCGCGCAGGATGTAGCCGCTGGCCAGGCCCACGTACGCGTTGAGCCGTGTCGTTCCGAGCGCGTGGTCGTGGTACCAGACCAGCCGGGCGCTCTGGTCGTTGGGGTAGAAGTACTCGGCGGTGCCCGGGGTGGGCCCGGGGTTCAGGAAGCTCTCGCCGGTCAGTCCCTCCGGGGTGAACCAGGTGAACGGTCCACCGTCGCTGTTCCACGGAACGAGCCCTCCGTGGAGGTGCACGGTGATGCGGTTGTCGGCTCCCTCGGCGCCCATCAGGGAGCGGTCGATCGGAAGCGGATGGGTCTTCGGGAGCCGGTTCTTCACCCGGAGCTTCACCGGGCGGCCCTTGCTCGCGACGATTGCCCCTCCCAGGTAGCGGTGGTTCGCCGCCTTTCCCCCGGTGACGTCGGCGTAGCCCCAGAAGCGGGCGCCGTTGCCCGGCAGGTCCGGGTGCAGCTTCTGGCGGAACGCGTTGGCCTCGAGCTCGTAGAAGTCGATGGTCTGCCCATGCTCCCGGATCGCCTGGGGCACTGCGACCGGGATCCCCGTGGGTCCGAGCCCCGGCAACGCCTGAATGAACTTCCTGAGTCCCACCGGGGACTGGCCAAAGGCCCAGGCCAGCTTCGGCCGGAACGTGGCCAAGGCTCCGCCTGCAGCACCCGCGCGGAGGATGGTCCGTCTGGTGATGTTCATGATTCGCGCCCTCCAGGCGGCCGGGCGGCCGCCCGGGCGGCGTCCTGCAATGTTCATGCGTGTGCGACGTTCACCTGCGCGCAGCGGAAGGAAGCCACCTCGCCACACAGAGGGCGCAAGCCGCGCACCCATACCGGGAGGGGGTGAATCCTTTGCAGCCCAGCCGCGCCCCTTCGAGTGGACACGCCGTCCGGGGTCCAGGGCGGGCGTGTCGCGCGCTGCGGCAAGCAGAGAAGCTAGGGGAGTTCACGACAGCGCGGGCCGTGAATCGGCAAGCATTCGTCGGGTGGTCACGCAAAGCTCGCGTGTCCATCGAGCGAGATTGGATCGACTGACGCGCTCGCTGCGTTTCACCTGCCGGAGGTGTCCACGCGTGCGTGCTGCCCTCGTGCTGTCGCTGCTCTCCGTCCTCTCCGCGGCCCGGGCCCAGCCCCTCTCGCCGGGGGACTTGCCGCCCGCGCTCCGCCCGTGGGTGCCCTGGGCCCTTCACGGCAGCGAGCAGAGGAGCTGTCCCCGGTTTCACGGCACGGAGGACACCCCGGGCTGCGTCTTCATCGGTCGGCTCCAGCTCGAGGCCTCGCCCCGGGGTGGACGCTTCCGGCAGGAGGTGGAGCTCTTCGGGCGCGACGCGGTCCGGCTGCCGGGTGACGCCGAGCACTGGCCGCTCGACGTCCGCGACGGAGCCGCGCCGGTCGCGGTGGTGGAGCACGAGGGAGTCCCCGTGGTCTTCGTCGGCCCGGGTGTCCACCTGCTCACCGGCGCCTTCGGCTGGGACACACTGCCCTCGGCGCTCGGGGTCCCCGGGGAGGCGTCGCTGGTCGAGCTTCGCCTCGGCGGGGCGCGGGTCGCCCATCCCGAGCGCGACGAGGAGGGTCGGCTCTTCCTGCGCCGTCCGGACCGCGAGGGCGGCGACGCGGACCGGCTCGAACTCCAGGTCCAGCGGAAGCTGATGGACGGCGTGCCCCTGCTCCTCACCACCCGTATGGTGCTCGACGTCGCGGGCACGGCGCGTGAGGTGGTGCTCGGGCGCGCGCTCCCCGCGGGCTTCACTCCGCTCCAGCTCGACACCCCGCTGGCCGCGCGGGTGGAGCCCGACGGCCGGCTCCGGGTCCAGCTCCGCCCCGGCAAGTGGGTCTTCAGGCTGGTGGCCAGGAGCGACGGGCCGCTCGCGTCGGTGGCGCGGCCAGACCCGGGAGGGCCGTGGACGGATGGGGACGAGACGTGGGTCTTCGAGGCTGCGCCCGCCGTCCGGGTGGTGACGCTCGAGGGGGTCCCGGCGGTGGATCCCACTCAGACCCAGCTGCCTCCCGAGTGGCGGGCGCTGCCGGCGTTCGCGGTCCGGGCGGGCGAGGCCCTCCGGCTGGTGGAGCAGCGCCGCGGGAATCCCGAGCCGGAGCCGGATCAGCTCACGCTCGTCCGTCAGCTCTGGCTAGACACCGACGGGCGCGGCTGGACCTTCCAGGACCACCTCGGGGGCGAGCTGCGCCGAAGCTGGCGACTGGAGATGCCAGGCCCCGCGAGCCTCGGGCGCGCGGCGGTGCAGGGGCGGGACCAGCCGCTGACCCGCCTGGGGCCGGCCTCGCCCCCTGGCGTCGAGGTCCGCCAGGGGAGCCTGGCGATGACCGCCGACGGACGGCTGGAGCAGGGCGGCGGCCGTCTCCCGGCGGTGGCCTGGGCGCACGACTTCACCCGGGTGACGGCCCTGGCCCACCTGCCGCCGGGCTGGAGCCTGATCGGGGCGACCGGAGTGGACGAGGTCCAGGGCACGTGGATCCAGCGCTGGTCTCTGCTCGACCTCTTCCTGGTGCTGGTCCTCGCGCTGGCCACCGCGCGGCTGTTCGGCTGGCGCGTTGGCCTGCTCGCCCTGGTGACCCTGGTGCTCACCTTTCCCGAGGCGGGCGCGCCCCGCTGGGCGTGGCTGGGCGTGCTGGTGGCAGAGGGGCTGCGCCGGGTGGTGCCGGAAGGTCGTCTTCGCCCGTTCGCCCGGGGGCTTCGCTGGGTCGCGTTCGGCGTGCTGGCGCTGGTGCTGGTCTCGTTCGCACTCGATCACCTGCGCGACCGGCTGTACCCCGCGCTCGGCGCTCCGGGGCTCCGCGAGGCTGCCGGCGCGGAGAGCATTCCAGCCGCGCCGCCCGCGGCGGAGCCGGCGCGCTCACCTCCGCCAGAGAAGAAGGAGCTCGACCGGTCGGCAGGTGGCGATGTCTTGGCGGAGCGGAAGAATGCGGCGCCGAAGCAGGCGGACGCGCTGCCCGGAGGCGTGGGGATCGCCGGAGTGGTCGGTGGGAGGTCCATCGCCGGGCTCTCCTCGACCCCGCGGTCCACCCTCTCGGAGATCGACCGGAACGCGGTGGTGCAGACCGGTCCGGGCATTCCCCGATGGACCTGGCGCGAGGTGCCGCTGCGCTGGAGCGGCCCGGTGCGGCAGGGGCAATCGCTGCATCTGTGGCTCCTCTCGCCCGGGGAGAACGTGGTCCTCGGTCTGCTGCGGGTGGCGCTGCTCGCCTGGCTCGCCGCGCTCCTCCTCCTCCGCTCCGGGCCGCGGCGTCCGGCTGCGCCGCGCGCGGGGGGGACGGTGGCGGCCGCCGCGATTGCCGTCCTCCTCGTGGCCTCGAGTGCGCGCGCCGACGAGCAGCCCACCGACGCCCGTCTCGAACAGCTCCGGGACAAGCTGCTCGAGGCGCCGCGCTGCGCTCCGAGCT
>Ga0335069_10006627_pt1 | contig 16809 bp, 11 predicted proteins | sample Lox_Sample_11_FD_206714 | JGI IMG/M metagenome (GOLD analysis project Ga0335069, IMG submission 206714) | Soil microbial communities from Loxahatchee National Wildlife Refuge, Florida, United States - Lox_Sample_1.1 | ecosystem: Environmental > Terrestrial > Soil > Wetlands | place: USA...
GGCGAGGCTGAAGGTGACGCCCTCGAACAGCGTGTCCCCCGCGTAGCCGAAGCGCAGATCGGCGACCTGGAGGACCGTCATCCAGCGGGGCCGTGTAGCACGGCCCGCGCGTCACTTCACCGCGTCGGCGAGGGCGCGAACGGTAGAGCCGAGGGGCGTTCGGTCGCTCGGCCTCGCATCCTGGCGCAGGAAGGCCTCGATGCGGGGCATGCGGGCGAGCGCCTCGTCGAGCTCCTTGTCGCTGCCCTTTGCGTACGCGCCGAGCGTCACGAGGTCGCGCTTGGCCTCGTACGTGGCGACGAGTGCGCGCAGGCGACGCGCGGCGTCGCGGTGCTCGGGGGCGACGATGCCGTCCATCACGCGCGAGAGCGACACGGTGACGTCCACCGCGGGGTAGCGGCCGCGCGCGGCGAGGGCGCGGTCCATGACGATGTGACCGTCGAGGATGCCGCGCACCTCGTCGGCGATAGGCTCGTCCATGTCGCCGCCCTCGACGAGCACCGTGTAGATCGCCGTGATGCTGCCTCCAGAGCCCTGGCCGGCGCGCTCGAGCAGACGCGGGAGCATCGCGAAGACGCTGGGCGGATAGCCGCGGCGCGCCGGCGGCTCACCAGCGGCGAGGCCCACCTCGCGCTGCGCGCGGGCGAAGCGCGTGACCGAGTCGACCAGGAGCATCACGCGCGCCCCCTGGTCGCGGAAGTACTCGGCGTAGGCGGTCGCCACCTGCGCGGCGCGCAGGCGCTCGAGGGCCGCCACGTCGCTCGTGGCCACGACGACCACACTGCGCGCGCGCCCCTCGGCTCCGAGCGACCGCTCGAGGAACTCGCCCACCTCGCGGCCGCGTTCGCCGACGAGCGCGACGACGACCACGTCCGCGTCGGCCCCGCGCGCGATGGCCCCGAGCAGCGTGCTCTTGCCGACTCCGGAGCCGGCGAAGAGGCCCACGCGCTGCCCCTCGCCCAGCGTGAGCAGCCCGTCGAGGACGCGCACGCCGGTCGCGAGCGGCGCGGTGACGGGCCGGCGCTCGAGGGCGGCGGGCGGGTCGCGGTCGACCGGCACGAGGTCGCCCCCGATGGGGCGCCCTCCGTCGAACGGGCGGCCCAGGCCGTCGACGACCCGGCCGAGCAGCTCGCGACTCGCTCGCACCTGCAGCGGCCCGCCGGTCGCTTCCACCTCGTCGTCCGGGCCGACCCCGGTGAGGGCTCCCAGGGGCATCGCGATGGCCTGGCCGCCATCGAAGCCGACGACCTCGCAGTCGAGCGGCTCGCCGCGGCGGCGCACGGTCACGACGTCCCCGATGCGCACGCCCGGCAGCGAGAAGCGCAGGCTCAGGCCGGTCACGCCCAGGACGCGCCCGGTCGCGCGCACCGAGGCCACACCCGCGAGCCTCGCCTTGAGCGCCTCGACGTCGAGCGGCATGCGGACCCCCGAGGAGAGCCTACGTCACTTCGCGCCGGCCGCGCGCGGCCCGCTCTCTTGCGCGCCGGCACCGCCCTTGAGCTCCGCGTCGAGCTCCGTCAGCAGCTTCTTCGCCCGCGCCGTCAGCGCCGTCGGCACGTCCACCTGCACGACGACCACGAGCGACCCGCGCCCGCGCCCGTCGAGCCGAGGCACGCCGTGCCCCTTCAACGTGAAGACGGCGCCCGACTGCGTCCCCGGCGGGATCGTCAGCGGCAGCGAGGTCTGCGTCTCCTCCGGCTCGAGGGCCGGCACCAACACCTCCGCGCCCAGCGCGGCATCGGTGAAGGCGAGGTGCACGCGCGTGACGAGGTCCACGCCGTCGCGCTCGAATCGCTCGTCGTCCTCCACCTCGATCTCGACGTAGAGGTCGCCCGCCGGCGCGCCGCCCGGGCCCGCCGTCCCCTGCCCCGGGACGCGCAGCCGCTGCCCCGAATCGAGGCCAGCGGGGAACGTGACCATCACCTTGCGCGCGCGCTCGACGGCGCCCTGGCCGGCGCACGACTCGCACGGCTGGCGGACCACCTTGCCGGCGCCGCGACAGCGCGGACACGTCGACGTGAACATCACGAAACCGCGCGCGTTGGACACCTGGCCGGCTCCGCGGCACTGCGGGCACGTTTCGGCCTTGGTGCCCGGCTTGGCGCCGCTGCCTGCGCAGTCGAGACACATCGTGGGGGCGCGCAAGGCGACCTCGCGCTTGCAACCGAAGGCGGCCTCGCGAATGGTGAGGCGCTGGCCGATGCGCAGGTCGCTCCCGCGGCGGGGGCGGGCGCCGGCGCCGCCGAAGCCCATCGTGCCGGAGAACATCTCGGCGAACAGGTCCTGCATGTGGGCGAAGACGTCGCCGATGCCGTCGAAGCCGGGGCCACCGGACCCGCCCTGCAGTCCGGCGAACCCGAACTGGTCGTAGACGCGGCGCTTGTCGTCGTCCGAAAGCACCTGGTAGGCCTCGTTGACCTCCTTGAACTTCGCCTCGGCGGCGGAGTCCCCCTGGTTGCGATCGGGGTGGTGCTTCAGGGCCTCGCGACGGTACGCCTTGCGTAGATCGTCGTTCGAAGCCTCGCGCGAGACACCCAGGACTTCGTAGTAACAGCGCTTGGAAGACATCGGGCAGCGTGGGTAGTTCGCGCGGTCCGCCCGCAAGTTAAGCCTCGAGCGCGCCCTGTCAACTAACCGACATGGGCAGTCTAGCTTGCGTTGCGGGGGCCCTGCCCAGTAACGGACTCGCTCGCGCTCCTGGCGCCCTCCCCCGCGGTGGCCTTCTTCAGCGCCGCCTCGGCGCGCACACGCTGCTCGTGCTCCTGGGCGAAGGCGCGTCGGAGGGCGTCCAGCTCGTCCAGGGCGGAGGCCAGCTTTGGCTGCTCATGCGTACCGCCTTCGGCCAGCCGTCGCTCCAGCTCGGCGATGGTCCAGCCGGCGGCCTGCGCTTCTCCCTCGCGGCGTGCGAGCTCCAGGGCGAGGGCGTCGAGGCGCTCCCGGAGGGCGGAGTCGTCGGCCACGGGGGCCTCGGATGGGACCCCAGCCAAGTCCGGCGGCGGCTCGACCGGACGCTCCTCGAGGGCGCCGACCAGCTCGTGGACCATCCGGTCCCGTCGGGCGACCTCCGCCTCCAGGGTGCGAATGGCCTGCGCCCGGTCGCGCAGCGCCGCCTCCAGCTGCGCCAGCTCCTCGGCGTGGCCCTCGGTGACGCGCGTCAGCTCCGGCTCGACGCGGGAGAGGGCCTGCTCGGCGCGGTCGGCGCGCCGCGCGAGCTCCTCGACCTGCGCGGCGGCAATGCGTCCGGCCTCGGCGGCGGCACGCCTCTCCTCGACCTCGCTCGAGAGCTCGGCGAGCTGCCTGGCCCGTCCCGCGAGCTCGCGTTCGAGCTGGGCGGCGCGCTCGGTGGCCTGTGTGGCCTGTGCGCGCAATGCATCCATCTCCGCCTCGAAGGCGGCCGAGCGGAGCTGCTCCTGCGCCAGGAGCGCCCCGGCGGCCTCGAGGGCCCGCGTGTCGACGACCGCCTCGGCCTCCTCCGCTGGCAGCCCCACGATCGCGTACGGATCGAGGCTCGCGCCGCGCTGGCTGGCGAGGGCGACGAACACGTCGGGCTCGCGCGCCTCGCCGACGAGCTGCGTGTCCACGCTCACCGCCGGCGATTCGTCCTCCGTCCCGAGCTCCGCCAGGGTGACCCCGTAAAACGGGACCTGCGCGATCATGCGCACATCGACGAACTCGCGAGCAACGAGGTCGAAGAGCTCGTAGTAGTCGATCGCGTCGGCGGCGGACGCGACGAGCGCCGCGCCGTTCTCCCCCACGACGCGCCGCACGACGGCGAGCACCGTGGCCGGGTCGTCGAAGGCGCCGAGATCGGGGACGAGCGCGACGTCGAACGTGGCGGGCCGGAGGTCGCTCGCGTCCTCCCCGGGCGCGACGCCGACGACGGTGCGCGCGCCGAGGTCCGTCAGGCGCTCGGCGACGCCGGTGTCCGGCTCTCCGAAGACGACGACACGCCGGCCGACGACCAGGGGCTCGGCATAGACCGCGAGGGCCTGCTGCGGAGAGGCGGTCGCGGTCCCGGACATCGCAAGCGCAGCTTTTAGCCGAGCGGCAGCCTAGAGGCTACAGGCGGCGGGCATTTCCGCCGCCCCACGTTTGTTGGTCGGGGCCCCTGCCCCGACCGCGCGGGGCGGGATGCGGCGCTCCTCTCCCTTCCAGGGAGCCGCTGCCTTGCCCGGGACCACCATCCGGCGGTCGGTGAGGGTGTCGGCAAGCGAGCGCACCAGGGCGGCGGCTTGGCCTCGCGTCGGGGCGCGGGGGACCAGGCGCATCACGCGTTCCTCGGGGCGGCGGCCGGGCACGACGCGAGCGGCGGGCAGCTCGCGGGCGAGGCGCGTGGCGGCAGCGCTCCCGTCGAGCACGCGGGCGAGCACCTCCGGAGTCCCGACCCAGCCGGTGGGTGAGTGGCTCCAGGCCAGGCCGACCTCGACGCCGAGCACGCCGGGCATGGCGGCGCGCGGCAGCACCAGCAGACGCAGCTCGTCGGGCGTCGGCGCGGGCGATGCGTCCGGGATGCGCGCCCAGGCGCTGACGCGAAGGGCCGACGTGCGCCGCAGCCTCGCGAAGAGGCGGGCGAGCCAGGGCGCGGCGGTCGTGGCGGCGTTCGGTGGCAACTGCGAGCGACGCCCGGTCAGGAGCAGGGGCAACAGGGCGACGCCGTCGATGGACGCGAGCCAGGGGCCCTCGGGGTCGAAGCGCGCGGCGACGACGGCTGCGATCACCACGGCGCCGATCGCCGCGGCAGCCGCGAGGAGACCGGGCTCCCGCGGGACCGATGCGCCCGCGAAGGCGTGCTCGGGGGTCAGCGAAAGCCAGCGCCCCGGCCCGCGCACCGGGATCTTCCCGGCCGGTGCGCGCAGCGCCGCCGCCAGCGTCGCCAGGGCCACGCACGCCGCGGCCGCCGTCGCGCGGCCGGTGAACTGGAGGCCGACGGCGCCGGCGAGCGCCGCCCCCGCAAGCACGGCTCGAGCGCCGTCTCCGAGCGGCAAGAGCGCGCGAGGCCGCACGTCGCGCGCCGCACACGCCTTCGCGTACGCACGCGCTCTGCGATGCACGAGGAGCCCGAAGAGCACGCCCAGGGCGGCGAGCCCGGCGACGAGGGTCGCATCGCGCAGGCGATCGGGCTCGGCGGGCGCCTTCGCCTCCGACGGCGAGCGCAGCGTGGGATCGGCCACCAGGGGCAGCGCGCGCGGGTCCAGCCGCAGCGTCCAGACCGGCGCCTCCCCGCGAGCCACGTGGGGACGCACGAGCGACAGCGCGTCCATCCCCGGCTCCCGATGCAGCGAGGCGACGGCGCCGTCGTCCACGGCCCCCGTGTCGGCGACGATCGCGACGGGCGGGTCGGGCGCGGCGGGGACCTCGAAGACCGTGGTCGCCGCGTCGAAGCCGTCGGTCGCCACCGGGGCCGACCAGGACAGGCGCCACGTCGAGCCGTCTCGCGAGAGCGCGTGCGACGCGGCGAGGTCGACGCGCCAGCGCACGTCGAAGGTGAAGGCGCCTCGCATCAGCGAGCGAGGCTGGGCCGTCACGATGTGCACCGTGCGGTCGTCGCGCCGCTCGGCGCGCGCCTCGAAGGTGTGCCCGTCCTCCCCCGTGACGGTCACCACCGGCTCGAGCTCGGCGGCGGGGTCGACGTTCACGAGGTCGATCGACTTGAGCGGGCCGCGCACGACGTGCCAGCGCACGCGGTGCTCGACCTGCGCGACGCCGGCGGCGTCGACGTGCACCGTCGCGTCGTCGCCGGTCTGGTGCGCCTCCTGCCAGGCGAACGCCGGGCGGGCGATCCCGAGCACGAGCGCGGCGCTCGAGATGGCAGCGGCGACGGCGCGAGGCAGCCTCATTGGGAAGGGCGATCGTCGCAACCCCCCGCTGAGGGCGGCAAGTTTTGGGTGGAGGCTAGAGTCCGTGCCGGACGAACTCGAAGACGAGATCCTCGACGGCGCCGCGCGGGACGAACGTCGTCGCGACGAGGCTGGACGCGCCCCCCGGCGGCTGGGGGGTTACCGTGAACACGATGGGCGTCGTCCCCTTGTTGGGCATGCGGTCGGTCTCCTGCATGTCCGACGCCGCACCCATGGGGGATCCGCCGAAGAGGAGGCTCAGGGTCGTCGCCATCTCCGGCAGCGCTCGCGCCGTGAGGAAGCCCGCCGAGCCCACCTTCGCATCCTTGAGGGACGCGAGCTCCTGACGCCCCGCGAGCCCGCCGCCGCCGGAGCCGAGCGCCGCCGCGAGCTTCGCCGCGAGGGCCACGTCGTCTCCGCCGATGGCGACCCACGAGCGCGCGCCGTCCGGCGCGACGAGGAAGTGCACGAGCGTGGGCTTGGCCGGCACCGCGGGCTTCTTCGCCTCGTGCTTGCCCTCGCCGTGGTGCGCCGCGCTGTGCAGCTCGAGCACCCAGTGCTGGGTGCCGGCCGGCAACGTCGCGCCCTTGGGCAGCGGCCCCGAGCGGGCGACCGGCGGCTGCGCCTCCTTGTCCTTCGCCCGGATGGCCGCGCCGACCGACGGACGCCCGAGCGCCGCCACGAGCGCCTTGAGCGCGTCGCTCGACGTCGCCGCCGGCTGGTCGATCTCCATGACGCGCCATCCGAGGAGCGCCTCGATCTCCGCGTGCCTCGCGTCGGCGCGCTTGGCGTCGCTCGCGTCCGACCCGAGCGCCTTGCTGGCGGCGATCGCGCTGCGCACGCCCGCGTCGTCGATGCCGCTCGCGTACACGCCGCCCGCGCCGGACAGCAGCTTGCCGATGGCGTCTCCGATGCTCTTGGCGTCGGCGTCCTTCACGCCGGCGTCGGTGACGACGTCGTGTAGCGCCCCGACCACGAGCTCGCGCGCGTGGGCGACGAACGGGTCGTCGATGCCGCGCGAGAAGACCGCGAGATCGGTGTCTCCGGGCATCTGCCAGAAGCTCGCGGGCGGCGCCCCGTTGCGCTCGGGGTGCGCGAGGGCGATGCGCCCCATCGTCGAGCTGCTGCCGCCCAGCTTGAGCCCGAACGTCGCGGTCGCACCCGGGTCCGCCAGCGCGACGTCGAGGGTCGCGGCGTCGAGGTCCGTCGCGAAGTCGGCCGCGTCGCTCCCGAGGGCGATCATGAGATCGCGCATGCCCGCGCCGCCCATGCGACCGCCCAGGATGCCGCCGAGGATCATCCCGATGAGCTTTCGCTGCTCCGAGATCGTCGGCTTGAGGGGCCCCATACGCAGGTCGGCGTGCAGGTCGGACGTCGACTGCGCGCGCGCCGCCGTGCGCGTGAGATACGGTCCGAGCTCCGTCAGCGCCTTCGCGGTCCAGCCGCACACGAGACGCACCGGCGCGTCGCCGGCGGACTGCGCGAGCTCGCACGTGCGCTTCGAGTCGGCGTCGTCGCCTCCGCTCTTGTCCGACTTCTTCTGGTCGTCGTCGTCGTCATCGTCCGAGTCGTCGTCCTGCGACTCGGAGCGGCCGAGGCCCTGGATGAGCGTCGTCCCGTTGTCGCCGGGCACGAGCTTGTAGCGCTCGGCGAGCGACGCGCGCACCTTGTCCGGATCCTTCACCGCCGCCGACACCGCCGTGAGGTCGCGCATGTGCGACCCGCTGCCGACGACGGCGACTGCGAAGTCGAGCGGCTGATCCAGATCGACGACCGGACCGATGGCCTCCGTCGTCAGGATCTCGCTCACCTGCTCGCTCGCCGGCATCGGCAGCTTGGACCACTCGTGCGCGACGTCGAAGCTGTGTGACAGCTTCGCGAACCGTCCCGAGACGACGAGCGTCTGCGGCTCCGGCACGGGCGAGAGATCCGGCGGAGGCGGCGGCGCAGCCTGCGCAGCGGGCTGGCCCCCCGAGGGCGCCTGCGGCGGCGGTGCGTTCCCGCCGCACGCGCTCGCGGCGGCGGCCGCGGCCACGAGACATAGGAGAGAGGAGGTCGCAGAGAGAGGAAAAGAACGCATCAGGCGCCCCAGCATACGCGCCCGCGTTTATCAATCTAGTGTCGCCGCCGCCCGCACTGTAGTGAGCGACCATCGCGATGTCCGCATCTTCGCGTCTGAACGCGGCCCAGCGCGCCGCAGTCGAGCACGGCGACGGGCCGGTCCTCGTGCTGGCTGGCGCCGGCTCGGGAAAGACGCGCGTCATCACGCATCGCATCGTGCGCCTCCTCGAGAAGGGCGTGCCGCCCGCGGGCATCGTGGCGCTCACCTTCACCAACAAGGCGGCCGCCGAGATGCGCGAGCGCGTCGGGGCGATGCTGGGCAAGGGCAGTGCCGGCACGGCGCGCGCGCTGACGGTGAGCACGTTCCACGCCTTCGGGCTCGGCGTGCTGCAGCGCGAGCGCGACGCCGTTGGCGGGAGCTTCACCATCTTCGATCAAGGCGACCAGACGTCGCTCGTGAAGCAGCTCCTGCGCGCTGCGGGCGCCGACCGCTCCTACGACGCGCAGGCGGTGCTCGCGCGGCTGTCGAACGCGAAGAACGCGTTCCAGTCGGCCGAGGAGATGTCGCTGCGCGAGGGCGACGCGTACGACGAGATCGCGCGCGAGATCTTCCCGCGCTACCAGGCGGCGCTGCGAAACTTCAAGGCGTTCGACTTCGACGATCTCGTGTGCGAGGTCGCCCGGCGCTGGCGCGACGACGAAGCGATGCGCGCCCGCTGGCAGAAGCGGTTCCTCCACGTGCTCGTCGACGAGTACCAGGACACCAACCGCGCGCAGCTCGAGCTCCTGCGCCTGCTCTGCGGGGAGCGCAAGAACGTGTGCGCGGTCGGCGACGACGACCAGGCCATCTACGGATGGCGCGGCGCCGACGTGCGCAACATCCTCGACTTCGAGGCGCACTTCCCGGGCGCGCGCGTCATCAAGCTCGAGCAGAACTACCGCTCGACGGAGCCGATCCTCGCCGTCGCCAACGCGGTCATCGCCAAGCGCACCGACGCGAAGTGGCGCAAGGTGCTCTTTACCGATCGCGCCGGCGGCGACAAGCCCATGCTGGCCGTCGCCGCGACGCCGGAGGTCGAGGCGACGTGGGTCGGGCGCGAGGTGCGGCGCGCCATCCGCGAAGAAGGGCGGCGCGCGCGCGACATCGCGGTGCTCTACCGGTCCAACGGGCAGTCGCGGCTCATCGAGGAGGCGCTTCGCGAGCAGGGCGTGGCGCACAAGGTCGTCGGCGGCGCGCAGTTCTTCGAGCGCAAGGAGGTGAAGGATGTCCTGGCCTACCTCAAGCTCGCGCTCAATCCGAACGACGAGATCGCCCTGCGGCGCATCGTGAACGTGCCGGCGCGCGGCATCGGGGACACGTCGCTCGAGCGGCTGGCGATGCACGCGGCGGAGCGCAAGTGGTCGCTCTGGACGTGCGTCGAGCGGGCCGACGCCTTCGACGATCTGCCCAGCCCCGCGCGCGACGGGTGCCGCAAGCTCACCGAGGTCGTCGCGCAGGCGCGGCGGGAGCTCTTCGGCGAGAAGCGCGCGCCGAGCGCCGTGGCCCGCGGCCTGGTCGAGCGGGTGGAGCTGCAGGACGACATCTCGCGCGCCGCGCCGAACCTCGACGTCGCGGCCAAGCGCTGGGCGAACGTCGAAGGAGTGCTCGGCACGCTGGCCAAACGCGAGGCGCGCAGCGGCGACGGCACCGACGGGCTCTCGGCGTTCCTGCACACGCTGACGATGGACATCGAGACCGAGAGCGACGACGCCGGCGACGTGGTGACGCTCTCGACGCTGCACGGGAGCAAGGGCCTCGAGTTCCCGCTCGTCTTCCTCATCGGCTGCGAGGAGGGCTACCTGCCGCACCAGCGCACGATCGACCCGCGGGCGAGCGACGCGGGCGAGGGCGGCGCGGCCGACGTCGAGGAGGAGCGCCGCCTCTGCTACGTCGGCGTCACGCGCGCCCGCGAGAAGCTGGTGCTCAGCCGCGCCAAGTCGCGCGCGATGCGCGGCAAGGCCGTCGCGCGCACCCCGAGCCGCTTCCTCCTCGACGTGCCGGCGGAGCTCCTCGACGAGATCGACGTGAAGGAAGCGGCGCCGACGACGCAAGCCGAGACGGCAGCGAGCGTCGACGCGATCCTCGCGATGCTCGGGCGCTAGGCGCCGAGGGCGCGCTCGACGTCGGCGACGAGGTCGTCGGTCTCTTCGATGCCGACGCTGAGGCGCACCAAGCCGTCGGCGATGCCGATGGCGGCGCGCTCCTCGGTGGTCATCGCGTAGTAGCTCATGACGGCCGGCTGCTCGACGAGCGCCTCGACGCCGCCGAAGCTCGGGGCGATGCGCGGGATGCGCATCGCGTCGACGACCTTGCTCGCCGCCCCGAGGCCACCCTTCACGATGAAGCTGACGACGCCGCCGAAGCCGCTCATCTGCGCGCGCGCCACCGCGTGGCTCGCGTGCGAGGGCAGCCCCGGATAGAAGACGCGCTCGACGCGCGGGTGCTTCTCGAGACGCTCGGCGAGCCGCTGCGCCGTCGCGTTCTGGCGCGCGACGCGGATCGCGAGTGTCTTCATCCCGCGCCCCACGAGGTACGCCGCGTGCGGATCGCACACGGCGCCGAGGACGTCACGCAGGTCGCGCACGAGGGACACGAGATCGCGCGAGCCGCACACGGCGCCGGCGAGCACGTCGTTGTGCCCGGCGAGGTACTTGGTCGCGCTGTGCACGACGAGGTCCACGCCGTAGGACGCGGGCCGGCAGTTCACGGGCGTCGCGAACGTCGCGTCGACGAGCGACTTCACGCCCCGGCGCGCCTTGCACGCCGCCGCGAGCGCCGCGAGATCGATGCACGCGAGGTACGGATTGGTCGGCGACTCGCTGAGCACCAGGCGTGTCTCGGGGCGCAGTGCGCCGGGCAGCGCCGCCACGTCTCCCGCGTCGAGCAGCGTGTGACTCACGCCGAAGCGCGCGAGCACGTCGGTCGTGAACTCGAGGGTCATCCGGTAGCAGTCGCGGAAGAGCACCACGTGCTGCCCCGACTTCACGAGCGCCAGGACGCTCGTCGTCAGCGCCGCCATGCCGCTCGCGAAGATCGCGGCGTCCTCGGTCCCCTCGAGGGCCGCGAGACGTAGCTCCACGGCACGTACCGTGGGATTCCCGTACCGGCCGTACTCCTCTCGATCCAGGTCCGCGTGTCGCCCCTCCGTGAACGCGGCGATCTCGTCGCTGTTCACGAAGGTGTACGTCGCGGTCTGCACGACCGGCGTCGTCACCGCATCGTACGGCTTGTCGCGCTCGTCGCCCGCGTGCACGGCGTCGGTCGACGTGATGCCCTTCGGTTCGCTCACTGGAGTGCCGGTAATGTAGGGCAACGCGGTCGGGAGTCACGTCCCCGCGGTCATGAGCCCCGCGACCGTGGCCGCGAGCCTCATGACTGCACCCGCGAGCTTCGCGGCCGCTCCCGCGAGTCTCATGACTGCGCCCGCGAGCCTCGCGGCCGCGCCCGCGAGCTACACGGCCGCAAGCTCGGCGGATTCGGGAGCGATCACGGGCAACGCGGCTTCGGCCATGGCCCGCCTGGACTTCATGAAGTGGTGGTCGAACCCTTCGAAAACCCTCAGGTTCGCGCCCAGGCGCGTCGCGAGCTCGCGCGCCTCGCTCACGTCGCAAAACTCGTCCTTGTCGCCGATGAAGATGGTCTTCTCGCCCGCGAAGACGAACGCGTCGTCCCGGAACTCGAAGAACCGGGTGCTGGGCGCGACGAGCAGACACCGGTCGACGCCCGCTTCCAGCCCGGCTGCACGCAGCCCCACCCAGGAGCCGAACGAGTGCCCGCACACCGAGATGGGCACCGCGGGCGCCACGGCGCGCATGTGCGCGATGACGGAGCGCGCGTCGTCCACCTCCCCGCGCCCCTCGTCATACGTGCCCCCGCTCTCCCCGACGCCGCGGAAGTCGAACCGCGCCCACGCCACCGTGTCGGCCACCTTGTCCGAGAGCGTCTTGGCGATCGCCAGCGGGACCGGGCTGTTCATGCTCCCCCCGTAGAGCGGGTGCGGGTGACAGATGACGACGGCGCGCTTCGGCGCCGCCGGCACGTGCACACGCGCATCCAGCGTCCCGATGCGCACCGGCTCCTCCCCCGCGACCGCGACTGGCGGCGACCGCACGGGCTTCTCGGGCGGCGGCGGCAGACGATTGATGCGCGCCACGACTCAGTGCGCGAGCGCGGCCCGCACCCTCTCGGCCAGCACCCGCACCGCGTCGGCCACGGGGACGAGCTCCGCCTTCTTCGGGTCCGGCTCGGTCCTGGGCTTCACCTCGACGTTTCCTCCCGCCAGGCCCTTGGCGCCGACGGTCACCCGCAGCGGGACGCCGATCAGGTCCGCGTCCTTGAACTTCACGCCGGGCCGTTCGTCGCGATCGTCCCAGAGGACGTCGATGCCCTGCTTCTCGAGCGCATCGTGGATCTCGCGCGCCGTGGAGAGCACGTTGTCCTCGCGCCCGATGGTGACGAGGTGCACCTGGTACGGCGCGATGCTCATGGGCCAGCGGATCCCGTTCTCGTCGTTGTGCTGCTCGATCGTCGTCGCCACGAGGCGCGAGACGCCGATGCCGTAGCAGCCCATCACGAGCGCCTTCGCTTGCTGCTTCTCGTCCACGTAGGTGGCGCCCATCTTGTCGGAGTACTTCGTGCCGAGGACGAAGATGTGCCCCGCCTCGATGCCGCGGTAGAGCGTGAGCTTTCCGCCGTCGCAGTTGGGGCAAGGGTCGCCCGTCGTGGCGAGGCGCACGTCGACCACCTGCCCCTGGTAGTCGCGGCCGAGCACCACGTTCTTCAGGTGCCAGTCGGTCTCGTTCGCCCCCGTCACGCCACTCGGCACGACGGACGCGGCGCGGTCGACGACGATCTTGCCCTTGAACCCCACGGGGCCCGCGAAGCCCACGGCGGCGCCGGTCGCCTTCTTCACGTCCTCCTCGCCCGCGAGGAACACCTCGTCCACGCCGAGCGCGCGCGCCAGGCGCACCTCGTTGACGTCGTGGTCGCCGCGCACGACGGCCATCACGACCTCACCGGCCGCGACGTAGAGGAGCGACTTGAGCATCGCGCCCTTCTGCACCCCGAGGAACTTCGTCACGTCCTCGATGGTCCCGTGTCCCGGCGTGTGCGCCCGCGCGATCGGCTCGCTCGTGCCGGCCGCCTCGGCCTGCGCCGCGACCTTCACCGTCGCGATCTCCACGTTGGCCGCGTAGTCGCACTTGTCGCAGGCGACGATGAAGTCCTCGCCCGAGTCGACGAGCACCTGGAACTCGGCGCTCTTGAGCCCACCGATGGCGCCGGGATCGGCCGCGACCATGCGGTACGTGAGGCCCATGCGGTCGAAGATGCGCACGTACGCCTTGCGCATCGTCTCGTAGCTCGCCATCGCGCCGGCCTCGTCGGCGTCGAACGAGTACGCGTCCTTCATGACGAACTCGCGGCACCGGAGCAATCCCCCGCGCGGCCTCGGCTCGTCGCGGAACTTCACCTGCACCTGGTAGAGGTTTTTCGGCAGCTCGCGCCAGCTGCGGATCTCGCGGCGCGCGATGTCCGTGATGATCTCCTCGTGCGTCGGGCCAAGGTGGTAGTCGCCGCCCTTGCGGTCCTTGATGCGCAGGAGAACCGGACCGTAGACGTCCCAGCGCCCCGTCTCCTTGAAGTACTCGGCCGGCAGCAGCGCCGGCATGAGCAGCTCGAGCGCGCCCGCGCGGTCCATCTCCTGGCGGACGATCGCCTCGACCTTGCGCAGGACGCGGTAACCGAGCGGCAGGAAGTCGTAGATGCCGGCGCCGACCTTGCGGATGTACCCGGCGCGCGAGAGCAGGATGTGGCTCGCGTTGGTCGCGTCCGCCGGAGCTTCCTTCGTGGTGGGAATGAGGGCGCGCGAGAAGAGCATGGGAGGGAGGGCGGATTAGCACAGGTGGCCGCCGCCCGCGCCCGCGCCCTACTTGATCGGCTGGACGTCCGTCGCGAGGGGCTGCTGGGTGAAGTCGAAGTCGCTCATCAGGTCGCCGAGCACCGTGGACTCCTCGCGGACGAAGGGGCGCGAGTCGGGCCGGCCGTCGCTCTTGGGGTCGATGCGCTGGCCGCCGAGGAACACGTCCTCGATGAACTTGAGATAGTTGTCGTGGCTCAGCACCTGGTGGTCGATCGTGTGCGCCTTGACCCAGGGGCTGATCGTGATGGCGGGCACGCGGAACCCGAGTCCCTCGGCGTCGAGCATCATGGGCGGGACGTGATCGTAGAAGCCGCCCCAGTCGTCCCACGAGAGGAAGATGACGGTGCTGCTCCAGTACTTGCTCTTCATGATCGAGTCGATCAGCGCCGTCACGTACGCCTGGCCCGCGCTGACGAGAGCCGGTGGATGCTCGCTCACGACCGCCGACGGGACGACCCACGAGACCTGGGGCAGCGTCCCGTTGGAGAGGTCCTCGTAGAAATTGTCGACCTGCTGCACGTTGGCCTGCTCGCCGTCCTCGGCGACGTCGTCGAAGTCGGGCAGCGGGTTCCAGATGCTCGGCACCTTGGGATCGAGCGCTGTCGGCTGGCATTCGTCGGGCGCGTTGCCGCAGTGCGGGTCCATGCCCTGGCTCAAGTAGTACTTCCAGCTGACCTTCTCCTTGTGCAGGAGGTAGGTCACGTCCGTCCACGGGAAGTGGTTGCCCGGGCCCGCAGCGAAGGGAGTGACGCCGGCGGCGTCGAGGTTCGTCGTGCACTTCATCGGGTCGTCCGCGGTGCACTCGGCCGTCCAGGCGCTCACGAGGCAGTTGTGCTGCGGGTAGCTCCACGAGGCGTTGGGCTGGAACATGTGGTCGTGCAGGACGAAGTCCTTGGCCCAGGCCCAGTAGTTCGGGAGCTCGGCGTCGGTGTGGTAGCCCATCACGTCCACCATGGTGCCGTTGGTGCACGTCGGATCCGTCGGGTCACCGCAGCTCGTCTTGCCGCTTTCGGCGTTCTTGATGAAGCCGTCCAGCTTGCCGCCGTCGTAGCAAGTCTCGAACGCCGCGTTGGTGTGCGGGCCGCCGGCGTTCTTGTCGGCGGTGTCGTGATACGGCGCGACGCACGTGCCGGTCTTCGGGTCCGGGACGCACACGCTCGGCATGCCGTTCGCCCCCATCGGGATGCCGTCGGCGCCGGGGAAGGTGCCGAAGTAATGATCGAACGAGCGGTTCTCCTGCATGATGACGACGACGTGCTGGATCTTCTGCGCTGCGAGCCCGCCGTCGCCGCCGCCCCCTCCGCTGCTGCTGCTGCTGTTGCCGTCCGAGCCGGCGTCTCCGGCGACGATGGTGGAAGACGCGCCGCCGCATCCGTGGAGGACGACGAAGAGTAGGCAAGCGAAGGGAGCAGACCTGAGAAGCACGTGTCGCATGACGGCCCGCTGGTGCATTCGCCGCACCAACCCGCTTCCCCTGCGGCTCCGCGGCTCCGAGGCTCCCCGCGCACCGCGCGCCGCGGACCGCCGCGGGTCCGCCTGAACCGCCGCAGGTTCAGCGCTGGAAGTCGTACACGGCGCCCAGACCGAGGATGCGCGTCAGCTCGTCGAGCCCCGTCATGATCTCGCGGGCGAGCTTCGGGTCGGCGAGGTCCCCGGGCACGAGGCGGTCGCGGTAGTGCTTGTCGACCCACGCGACGAGCTCCGCGTGCAGGGCGTCGTCGACGAGCACGCGGCCTCCGAGCGCGCGCGTCTCCTCTTCCGTCAGCGGCACGCGAAGCCGCAGGCACGCCGGGCCGCCCCCGTTCTGCATCGACTGCCTCACGTCGATGTAGTGCAGCCGCCAGAGCGGGCCGCCCTCGGCGACGACGCGCTCGAGGAACGAGCGGGCGTACTTGTCCTCGCGCGCGTCCTCCGGCGCGACGATGGCCATCGTGCCGTCGGCGGGCGCCAGGAGCTGCGAGTTGAACGGGTACGCCGCGACCGCGTTCTCCGGCGGGAGCTCGCCCTTGGTCGCGCGGAAGACGACCAGCTCGTCGCCGAGCAGGCTGCGCAGCTCCTCGACGAAGCGCGCGTCGTCGACGAACGCCAGCTCGTGCATCAGGAGGTAGCGCCCCGTGCCTACGGCCATCACGTCGGTGTGGAAGGCGCCGGCGTCGATGCCCTCGGGGCTCTGCTGGGGGAAGACGCAGCGCGCGGGGTCGAGCCGGTGGATGCGCGCGAGCGCGGCGCTCGCCTCCCGCGTCTGACGCGCCGGGTACCTGCGTGGCCCGGCGAAGGCGCCCCACGCGCACCGCCCCCAGGCGAAGACGTGCACCACGCCGCGCGAGGTCTCGAGACGCGTGTGGTTCGCCGCGCCCTCGTCGGCGAACTGGCCGCCCCCGGGCAGCGGCTCGTGCACGGCGAACCGCCGCTCGTCGCGGAAGATGGCGCGCAGGATGCGCGTCGTCGTCGGCGGCTCGATGGCGCGGTGGAACATCTGCTGCAGGTTGGCCGGGACGAGATGCACGCGACCGTCCTGCGTGTCGCTCGAGGGAGCGACCGTCGCGGCGTTGGCGGTCCACATGGCCGACGCGCTCGAGCAGATGCGCAGGTGGAACCCGTCTCCTGCGCCGGCGGCGGCGATGACTTCCTCGTCGCTGCCGACGAAGCCGAGGGTGCGCAGCGTCGAGATGCTCGGGCGGTCCTGCGGCGGCAGCAGGGCCTGCGTGACGCCGAGGTCGCGCACGAAGCGCATCTTCGCGAGGCCCTGCTTCGCCGCGGCGCGCGGGTTGGACACCTGTCCGCCGTGGATCTGGCTCGCGACGTTGCCGGGGCTGAGGCCCCCGTAGTTGTGCGTGGGGCCGACCAGGCCGTCGAACTGGACCTCGCGCATGGGCCTCACGCCGAGCCTTCTACCGCGTCTTGGTCGATGCGTCAGGGCGTATGCACGGGGTCGGCTCCCCCGTACGTCG
>Ga0335069_10006628_pt1 | contig 16806 bp, 25 predicted proteins | sample Lox_Sample_11_FD_206714 | JGI IMG/M metagenome (GOLD analysis project Ga0335069, IMG submission 206714) | Soil microbial communities from Loxahatchee National Wildlife Refuge, Florida, United States - Lox_Sample_1.1 | ecosystem: Environmental > Terrestrial > Soil > Wetlands | place: USA...
CTCGGAAGCCCCCACACTGTTCAAGGCGGGGGTGATGTAGGCGCGGAGTGGTGCCCCGCTCCGACGACATGTAGGCAGGGTGCATGTCGAATTCGCTTGACACACCATGGCATACCCAGTGCATTCTTATCAGTTACCTCGCTCCATCAGATTGGCGATAGGGCTTTCGACCATCGCCTTAAGGCCCGCGAGTAGGCCCGTTATCAGTCATGGCCCTACCGAATCCGGATGCAAGAGATGAGTCTCCTCCGTTGCATCGGTGAGCACATCCTGCCAGGCACAACAGAATACGTGCATCGCAGCGTGCTCCACGGCGCACCGGGCTGGCCTGTCCCGCACGATGACCACTTGTGGCATTGACCCCTTGTTGTAGCGGCGCTCGTGCTGCGTAAGGCACTTCAGAAGGTCGTCTCGGTAGACCCCGAAGATGCGAGCGACCTCAATCGATATCGGGCTATTCGGGTCATGCTCGAGGGCTTGAACGATGTCCCGCAAGTGAGCGTTGCCGTTCTCAATCGCGACGGTTGGGAACTTCCACGCCACTCGCTCCGAGCCCTTGAGCTCATGGGTCTCGGACGCGAATTGCCGTAGCTTCTGGTAGAGCCGGACGGATTTGGGGAGGTTGCCTGTGCCTCGGAGCATCTTCATTCAGCGGCCTCCTTGGGCTTCTTCGCCCGCTCGAAGCCGAGCTCCTCGATGGTCCCCTGGTAGCAATGCCGCCCGTAGTGAGCGATGGGGCTTCCCTCGCCGATGTAAAGCCAGACCTTGCCGCCGATGTCCCGCCAACGGGTGGCGAAGCTCGTGTCCTCTCCGAGCAGCACGCCGTCGCGAATCATGAGCATGAAGAGGGCGACGACGTTGCACGGATACCCGTCGACAAGGTCCACGTAATCGAGGCCCTTGCCAGCGTAGGCGTGAATCATCTGCTGGAGACACGCACGGCTGAGGAGCGTGAGGCCTAGCCCCGTGTGCTCTATCTCAATGGTCCCATCGGGCTCGACGTCGGCCTGCTCGGTGAATCCCTGCTTGCGGTCTTTCTCGGTGGCGCGAATCGAATACCCCTTACCGTCGCGACGCTGGTAGGGGCATTGGACGAAGTCTTTGCCGGTCCGCAGCATCGCGGCGACGACGCTCGGCTCCCATGCATTGTCGCCGTCGGAAAACAAGAGGTGCGTGGCGCCTATTTGGTAAGCAATGCTAACCATCCGGGAGCGGACACGCACGAGGTCCTGGTGCTCTTGGCGCGCGCCCACGAGCTCGGTTTCATTGTGGACGTCGACCCCAAAGAGCCTCATGAGCTTCCAAACGCTATCGGCGTGCTCGGGGCTGACTTCGTCGCCTCGGTGTGGGGTGCAGAGGAATAGTCGATACCGTGGTTCTCGATATTCCCTGGAAAGTGCCTTGTATCGAAGGCCCGTCAGGACGCTCGCCCCATCGTCAGCGCGGAACCTAGCCCTATCCGCTGGCGAGATGCCCTCGACCCACTGGAATGCGAGATTCGGAGTCGCATCGTAGAAGCGGCCAAGGTGCGGCGTCGCCCGCCGATTTATCCAGAATTGCCATGACGTGAGGGGGAGAGCGTCGTCCTCGTCCCAATTGCCAGTATCCCACCGCACAAGGGGCCGACGATTCTCGTGGGCATCGTTTTGGTACGTGCTCGCAAGGCTCGTGTCGTGGTCGATGATGGTGGGGAGAGGATGCCAGATGCGCCGCCCGGTCACCATGCACCAGAGGCCGAGCATCGTGTCTTCCGTGAGCGCTTCGATCGCCCCTGGCTTCAATTTCGTCGACCGCCATTCGAGGAACTCCTTCAGCGCACTCGTGCGGACGACGTAGCCCACGCCAATGAGCATATCACACGTGGTAAACCACCGATGCTCCCGAGCGAGCTCCACGGATGCGGGGTGCGCCACTTCGAGACCCACCACCTCAGCATCGGGCGGGAGCGCGGCCAGCATGGCCTGCACCGTTTCCCAGAATGCGGGAGCGACGATGGCATCGTCTTGCAATTGAAGCAGCCATTCGGCCCCTGTCTCGACTGCCCATGACCATAGTTCATGGGACCAATCACAATTTTTCGCAGGCTTCGCGAAGACCGTGTTGCTTGTCCACGATGGCATCGGCAACAGACCATTCTTGAGGCGCTCGAAGCTTTCCTGTCGGCCAGGCATCCACGGCGCGTGGGGAATTGCGAGGGCGACGGAGATCACATCCCCTCCGACTTCGGCAGCGCAGCGGCCCGGCGCTCGACTTCCGAGACGAACGCTTCGGCGTGCTTGAATGCACACGCCACCAGACGCTCGATCGTCTCTCGCGAGACGTCGACAAATTCTGCAACGACCTGCACATGCAACGCCTTCGCGTGCTCCCGCACCGCCTCCTCGTGCGCGATGGCCTTCAGCGCGGCGAGGTTCGCCGCTGCGCGTTCTTCGAGGAGGCTCATGACCGCTTCCTCATATCGATGCCAAGGATGGCAACGACGAGTCCACCCAAGAACCCGACGCCAGCCCCACACGCAAACGCAATGCACGCAACAATCATGGCTCCAGCCATCCAAGTGAAATAAGGGCCTCCGCCACTCCGCCAGCGATAGAGCGCTTGCCCACTTCGCCAGTCACGGTCTTCACCTTGAGAACGTCGGGGTCGCCAATCCAGCCCGATGGCCGATTCTCGCATTCAACGGTGAATGCCCTCGAGGGGTCGTGCGCAACCATTGCCCGCATGACCTCGACCGAATCCCTCCAAGACCAATCGACCTCGCTCACCGCGTTCATGACGGGCGGATAGAGGCTTCCACGGTGCAGATAGTGCAATACGCACATGGCCACATCGTCCGCATGCACGAAGGTCTTTCGCTTGACCCCATCGTCGAGCGCCCGAATCTTCTTCTCGGGCCCTTTGGCCATCGCCACGAAGTCGGCGAGGTGACCATGCGCGTAGTTGGGACCTACGACGTTGACTAGGCGGAGGATGCTCCCGTTGACCCTTTTCGCCTCGGTATAGGCCTGGACTAGCGCCTCCGCGGCAATCTTGCTCGCCGCATAGGGAGATGTGGCTCGAAGCACGGAGCGCTCATCGACTTCCCCTGCTCCGTACACCGAGCACGTCGAGATGAACACGAATCTCACGCCGTACGGCGCACGGTCGAGAATTTGCCGCGTGAGCTCGGTGTTGCGCTGCCACTGGTGCTCGCGCGCCTCTTCCGTCTCCCAATTGCCCTTCACGTCCGGAAGCGCCGCGGCATGCACAATGGCATCGAAGCCATTGTAATCGAAATTGCCCGCATCCTTGGGATAGAGATTCACGGGCGTGTCCTGAAGATTCTCGGCCTTCCCCGTGCTCAGGTCGTCAATGGCGTGAACATCGTGGCGAACCGCCACAAGGGCCCGCGCAATGGCGCTCCCGACGAACCCGGCTCCCCCAGTGAGTGCAACTTTCATCCTATTCACCGACCGCCAGCATTGGCGCCTCCGTCTCCCAAAATGCTCGTTTCTTCATGGCCTCAATATCCGCTTCCAAGGGCTCACTGACCCATCGGAACCCATCCCCATTGGGCGCGACGGAGCGGACCGCGCGCCACGAGACCCGTTCCCTCGAATACTTGTCTCCATGCCCCGTCGTGCTCTCAATGTCGGCGCGGTGCTCAATGATGGTGGGCAGAGGGTGGAATGCCTGGCCCGGCCCGTGCTCCGTATTCCATTGGTTAATCGAGCTGTCATCGTTCCTGTAAGCCTTCGTCCCATACGTGAGATGTGACCCGTCGGGGAGCGATTCGAACCACGCAAGGAACTCACAGAGATGCTCATGCGAAAGCACGTACGCGGGCCCCACGATCCACGAATTCGTGCGGTAGCCATGGTGGCCTCCTTCCGTGAACAGCAAAGGCCCGCGCGGCGAATTCGATAAAAGCCCTATGGGCAAGTTTGGGCGGACTTCGACCATGGCCGAAAGCGCTTCCCAAAAGCCAGGCATGATGTGAAGGTCGTCCGTCATGAAGACGTGGTGGGTCACGAACTTATCGGCAGACCACCGCCATTGGGCGAGCGCCCATTGAACCTTCGCCTGTTGCCAATCGAGGGCGCGGTAGTCGGTATCGTTCAAAAAGAACGCTTCGACGTCTCCTCGGTCCACGCCAAGGGCGCGGCGCATCACATCGAGGGCAACCACCCTTTGGGGCTTGAATCGCGTATGATTGATGACAAGTGAAAAGGTCGGTTTCATTCGACCCTCACGCACCAGACTGGGTAGTAATTGCCAGGCGGCTGGTCTCCAAGAGGCCCCCTGAAGCGCTCGCCCCGATATACCGTGACGCGTTCAAACGCCTCCGTCACCGCCCGCTGCACACCAGGAATCTCTGCGCAGTAGTCGTGACCGCAGAGAATCCCGCCTGGCCGCACCTTGGGCAGCCATGCGGCGATATCCTTTTTCACGCTCTCGTAATCGTGATCGGCATCCAGCATCACGTAATCGAGTGACCGCTCCTCGAATCGTCTCGCGACTTCCCACGACACACCTTCGTGCATCGGGCCGAGAAGGCGCGCTATGGGCGCAAGCGCGTCACGAATGTCCCTTGGAATATGCGTGTCCACGAGCTCAATACGGCAACGGGGCCTACCGGCGCGCAAAAGCTCCACCCCAAGGCACGCCACGCTCTGGCCGTTGAGAACTCCCACCTCGACCAGGTGCGCATTCAGCGGCATCAATTCGGCCATGTCGCGCGCAAAGTCAGGCCACGTGAAGTGCCCTGGAATCTTCTGATAGAAGTGCTCGATGGTCATACCCACACCGCCGCGTTGTTTCGCATGTGGGAGAGCCGCGAAAGGTTCCGCCACCTTGCCTGCAGATTCGAAGTCTTCTCCGCATCGAGCCGCATCCCATGATTGGCGAAGAGGTCTCGCCAGTATTCGAAGGGCTTGCAGTTGACGTGATGATGCCCCGCTTGCCCCGGCGGAGCGGCAGTCCAGACGACGGGAGAGTGGAACGATGCGACGAGCCTCACAAGGTGCGGGGCATGTCGCTCCTCGAGATGCTCCGCCACCTCCGTACAGATGATAACCCCATACGGCTTATCAATATTGTCCGGCGCCAACTCCGTAATGTCCCTATGAAGAATGCAACCTTCGAGGTGCGGGAAAAGCGCATGAGCCATCTCGATGCCATGGCTGCTCCCCTCGACCCCGCCGACAGTCCAGTCGAATCGGTCCAGGAGATGCGCGAGGAGCATTGCGGGGCCGCAACCGATGTCGAGAGCTGAGCCCGCGTAGCTTTCGAACTCACGCCCAATGGCCTCCGCCACAATCTCGAATTCAGGCCTCAAGTCTTTGAAGTCGTTCTCGAACCATTCGCGCGTATAGATGTCCTCAAGTGTCCCCATTCTTGCCTCCCTCCTCGCCCACTAGGTTGGCCGAGTCGCCGTGGCGCTCGCCTTAAGGGCCGCGAGTGGCCCCTCACACGAATGCTTCTCCGCGGCCTGCCGCGAGCATTCCGCTAGCACCATGTCCGCGCCCTCAGTCTCCGGCCCTAGCTCGCACTGAATCTCGGCGCCGCACCATCTGCAATGCACCTTCAATACTGAGAAGTGCACGCCCCTCGGTGGCGCCTCCGTTATTTCAACTTCAGTGCCCATGCCGTCACCCTTGCTCCCAACAAAGGCCCCACAATCGCCGCGCCCATCGCCTCCATGAGCGCGTCTGCAAGGTGGGAACTTCGTATCAGCCTATACGACGCTACGGCGACGAGTGACAAGCCAATTATGTATAAAAGGATGGCGAGCTTCGTGTGTTTCATAGCCTTCTCATAGACGGGAATGTGATGGCCCTACGCCCCTGAACTTGCCCACTCCCCATACACCAGGCGCGCGCTTCGATGACGCGGGTAAGGTCCCTTGCATAGGGCGCCACGCTTGCCACCTCCGAGCGGGATACCAAGTGGGAATGAAGCCAGAGCACCCGCACGCGTACGGCGGATTGGCGCGTTCCGAACCACTCGGCGGTGTGGCTTTGGTTCCAGGCGTTCTCCCAAAGGACGACCGCGAATTCCACGTCGTCGCGCGTCATGATGGGGCCAAGCTCTTTGCCCATCTCATCATGGGTGCGATTCCACGTTTCCAGTTCAAAGGCCCACTGCGCCCTACGGATGGCCCTCTGGATTCGATACTGGATGCTCTGCTTGGGCCTACGAAGCCCCGTCGCAATGCGTTGCTGGGTTTGCCCTTGAAGGAAGTACGCCTCGAGAAGCATGGCCTCTTCCACGGGCAAGAACTCGCTCAGGATGGCTTGAAGCTTTGGGGGGATGGCGGGAACTTGGAGCTCCTCTTCCAAGTCCGCTTGGCTCTCCCGTTCGATCAACAGCGCCTCGGGGTCGGGAATAGGGGACCTCAGGGAATCTAGCACCCTGGTGCTCAGCATGATTTCCTGCCGAATTGGCCTGGACACCACACCTCCTATCGCTGACGTTGCGTGCATGTTACATCAAAGCGAATAGCCAGCCGCTTGGCCGTCCCGGTAAAACATCTGCACGGTCTCAAGGGAATATTCGTCCAGAGGCTTTCCTAGGAGGTCAAGTTTCGCGAGGAGCTCGGGGGTCATGGTGATGATGTCGCACCCCAGTACGCTGGCCTGGCAGACATTCAGGAGCTCCCGAGGGCTCGCCCAAATCACCTCAGAGCCCGATACTCGTTTGAAGACATCGCAAGCCATCGCCATGATGACAGTGGGGTCCACGCCCGTGTCGGCAATTCTTCCCGCGAACACGGACAGATAGGACTTGGCCCCTTCGACCAGACTCGCGGCAGCGAATAATCCCTGCATCGGAGTGGTGATTGCCGTTACGTTGACGCGCACGCCCTCGTGGGAGAGTTTCTGAATGGTGTCGAAAGATGCCTCTCCCTTCGTATTCGTCACGGGAATCTTCACGTAGACATTGTCGCCCCACGCCGCGATTTTGCGCGCCTGCCGTTCCATCTCCTCGAACTCGTCCGCAAATACCTCGAACGAGATGGGCCTCCCCTCGACGAGGTCCAAGGCGGCTTTGGCGAACCTCTCATAGTCCGTCACACCCGCCTTGCGCATGAGGGTGGGATTCGTCGTGAACCCTTTGATCATCGGGTTCGTCGCGAGTTCTGCGATGCCCTCCAGGTCGGCGCAATCGGCGAAAATCTTCACGTTCAAGTCGTCTAGCTTCATCTCACTCCTAATGGGTTGGCCGATGTGCCTCACGGCAATCGCCTCAAGGCCCGCGAGTAGGCCCGCAAAAACTCACTCCACCATCTCCAAAATCTGTTGCGCCAAAAGGTCGAGCGTCGGGGCGTAGAGGTCGGGAGCAACGAGGGTTTCGGGACTGCCCTTCGTGAGCAGGCCCGTACGCATTCCGGCAGCGTGCCCCGCGCGTATGTCGTCGTCGCCGGAGTCGCCCACCATCCAGCTTTCGGCCCGAGAAAGTCGGAGCTCGAACGCGAGCTGGAAAAGCATCGCAGTCCCTGGCTTGCGACAGTTGCAAGGCCGGATAAATGTGGTGTCACCGCCGGGTGCGCCTCTCGGGTGGTGAAAGCAGACCTTCACCGCAGCAACCTTGACGCCCTTCGACGCCAAGACGTGGACGAGCTCCGTATTCGTTTGCTCGACGGAGTGCATCGAAATCTGGCCCTTGGCTACCCCGGGTTGATTCGTGGCGATAGCGAGAATGTAACCCGCATCGGAGAGCGCCCGAAGGCCCTCTACAACCCCAGGCAATAGCCTCACATGGTCAGGGTGAAACGCCGAGACGACGGCACCAGTTTCTTCGTCCCTTACGAAGTCGATGAGCGTCCCATCCCTGTCCAGGATGACCCCTTTCACTTCACCCTCGCTCCGTGGGCCGCCGCCGCCGCCAAAGCGAAGGGCCCCATCCAGGGCCAGGCCCCCCTCGCTCACCACGTTGGCTGATGTTCCTTTCGGAAATCGCCTCAAGGCCCGCGAGTAGGCCCCCTAAACTCACTTCACGGACTCCCACTTCGCGGCATTCACCTGCAATAGAGGATGGCTCACAAGGAGATGCCAAAGCACCGCGCATAGCCCCTCCGTGTGCGGGGTGACACGCTCGGGCGAGACGGTGGGGATGACGATGCACGCGTCTGCCACCTTCTTCGTGTAGCCCCCGTCGCGGCCCACGATGCCAAAGACTTTGGCCCCCACGACCTTTGCGAGCCCCAGGGCCTGCACCAGGTTCCGCGAAACGTTCTTTTCCTCGTCGCCCCCGCCCACCGAGAACACGAGGAGACCATCGTCCTTTCGCAATCGGGAGCCCTTGAGCCACTCGGAAAAGCAGGTATCCCAGCCCTCGTCATTCACCCGTGCGGTGAGCTCGGAGACGTTGTCCGTGGGCGCGTAGGCCTCGAATCCGCAGAGCTTGCGAAAGTCGTTTACAGCGTGGCTCGCGTGCGCAGCGGACCCTCCCACTCCGAGGATGAACAGCCGGCCGCGCTTATCGCGCACGCGTTCCAAGCCAGTCGCCACGGCCGCGATGTCACGACAGTCGAGGTGCCCAAAAATCCGGACGGTTTCGACAAGGTACTGACTCTCATAAGAGGGTTTCAGCATCGTCAGCTCTGGTGAACGTTGGCCACAATCCGCGCTCCGCACGAATCGAACCGAAAGCGCAGTGGCTTCAACCCTCGCGCCTTCATTGCATCATACACGCTTCGCCTCGACTCTGGCCGTACATAGAACATGAAGAATCCCCCGCCGCCTGCACCCATGAGCTTCCCCCCAATCGCCCCCGCCTTGCGCGCCGCCTCGTAGTGCTCGTCGATGGCATCGCTTGTCATGTTCGACGCGAGCTTGCGCTTGTTTGTCCAGTGCTCGTGAAGGAGCTCCCCGTATTCGTCCAAGGTCCCATTCACCAGGATTCGATAGGTCTCATGGCCGAGGGCCTTGATTCGGTGCATTCGCTCCACCGCGCCATCGAGATTAGCGGTAATGCCCGAGGCCTGTTCGGAGAGGACGGTAGAGGCCTGGCGTTCGATGCCTGAATAGAAGACTAGGAGGGAGGATTCCAGTTCGTCTTGGACTTCGGGACGGATTGGAATTGGTTCGGCGTTCACCGTTGTCCCATTCGTTTCGATGATGAGGGCGTGGATACCGCCAAGAGCGGCCATGCACTGGTCTTGGGGACCTATCGGCGCCTGCAGCGTGCCAATCTCAATGGTCGCCGCTTCCGCCGCCAGTTCCTGGCGCGAAACGAACTCGCCCTTGCATACGTGAAGGGCGTTCAAGAGTGCCACAGTGAACGAGCTGGACGACCCCAGCCCTGAGTTGGAGGGCACGTCCGCGACGGATACCAGCTCAATGCCCTTCGATATATTCGTATACCGGAGTGCCTCTCGGAAGATGGGGTGCTGTATCTCAGCGACGGAATCCACGATTTCCGTCTTGGAGTAGGAGAGCCGTATCGAGTCGTAGAACCGAGGGTTCGCCGCAACGAAGACATACTTGTCGATAGCCGCCCCGACGACGAATCCGCCGTACTGCTTGGCATAGCTGGGAAGGTCGGTGCCGCCGCCACCGAGGGAGAAGCGGACGGGTGCGCGGGAGATGATCATGGTGAAAAATAAGCCTCAAGGTCGCGCAGACCATCAGGTGAGCCAATTTCGTAAAAAGGGAGGCGTACCACTAGGGCGCGCATCCGATGAAGCTCAGCAAGCTTGCTCTGAATTGTAGAAAGGCTGCGCATAGGAAAGTCCATGAGGACTTTGCGACACATGGCTATAACCCCATAATCAATGAAGCGGAATTCATCCCCATCCGCTTCCTTATCATAATTGAGCACCCATTCGCCATCGGTAGCGGCATTCGATTTCTGCCATCGGCCCGCGTTTTCGTAGAGGGCCATCACCGCGTCGCAATCGGAATAGGCTCGGAGGATGAGATGGGGGGTTTCGTAATTGAATGGGAACGGCAAATAACTATCGCCATAAGTTACGAGAAAGTGGTCATCCAACGCGTACATCGCGTCGTGAAGGGCTCCTCCCGTCCCGAGCCGCGTTGGCCCATCCTGAATAACTCGCGCCCTCACTCCCCATTGCGAGCCATCGCCCACGAATGCCTCGACCTGCTCACCGAGATATCCGGCGAGGACCACCACGTCGTCGTATCCACACTCTGCGATTCGTTTCAGTTGCCAATGAAGAAACGGGCGCCCTGCAACTGGCAGAAGGCTCTTGGGCGTTGTCAGCGTGGCGGGACGCATTCGTGTCCCGAGACCGCCGGCGAGGATTACGGCTTGCACTCTATCTCCTTACTCCACCACTTTCCCTCGCTCTCATCGATGATACTGGACGACGCGCGAATGGTTCGAGCTCGGCGTCAAGGAAGTGCCTCGCTCACCGAGTTGAACCCTCGTGACCTCGCCCACCACGTTGGCTGATGTTCCTTTCGGAAATCGCCTCAAGGCCTGCGAGTAGGCCCTCGAAATTCACGACGCCGCCTTACGCTTCGTCGTCTTCACCTTCTTCAGCTTTTCCACGAACTCCTTCGTCTTCTCGGTGCTCTTCTCAATCCCCGGGTCTTCTCCCCCGCGTCGCAACATGTTCCAGGCGGCGACGACGTCGGCCGGCCGCCGCAACTCACATCCAGCGCGGCGGCATTGAAACGTACCGCGCCTATCATCTTGTTCCGCATCGACATTCCCGCACTTGGGACACGTGACACTCTCGTAGGCTGCGGGGACAATCTTGACCGCGATGCCTTCGCGCTCGCACGCCCACTTGATACAGGCGCGCAGCTCCGCGAAGGGCCACCGTCGGAGAAAGCGTGCACCCGGCTCGCTTGCCCCATCGGCCATCTCCTTCGGCGAATAGTCCTCTATGAGCACCATGCCGCATCCCTTCGCGGCGGCGCGCTTGACGACGGCAGACGCGGCTTGCTGGCATTTCGTGCGAACGAACCGTTGCTCCTTGTCTTCGAGCTTTCGGTACGTGGCGGCGCGGCGTTCGACACCATGCCCACGCGCCCCCGTTCCGAGCTCGCGCCGATGTCGTTGAAGGGACCTCTTCCTACGATCCATCTGCCCCTTGAAAGCGACGATATCCCCGCCATCGAACAGGGGGCCCGCATCGCCATCGCCCGTCGCCGTTGTGAGGAAAGAGCGAATGCCAAGGTGCACCGCGAGCGCCCTGTTCGGCTCAAGGGTGCACAGCGGCTTCGGAAAGCCGTAGCTCATGATAGCGAGCCACTTGCGCTTCCGCTCGAGCCACACGAGTTTCAAGTCGCCACGTTTGATATCCCCACGCTCGATGGCCTCTTCGTCTGTCAGGCGCTTCGCGTGCGCGAATGCACTGCCGCCATCGAACGCTAGGGCAAAGCGCACCGAACCGCTTCGCCCCCCATAAATCTTCACGACCAGCGTGTAGCCATTGCCATCCTTGACGATGCTCCACGCGCGGTCGCCATCGCGCACGAAGATGGGAGCTCCTGAACGGAACGATGGGAGGGACTTCTTTCCCGTGAACACCTCGACGCGGTCGGTCTTGTACCGCTGCGACGCCTTCATGCTTGCTGCGTTATAGATGTTCGACGGGACCGAAAGCATTGCCCGCCGTTCGAGCCGCTCACGCGCGATAGGGTCCTTTGTCTTTCCAATCGCGAGCATCGCTTGTGCAAAGTCGCGGTCACGTTCCAGCGCGGTTTTCGTCGCCTCGTAGGCTACTGATTCGAAGACCAGTTTCTTCTTTGACTCACCTCGCTCCGCGTCGGCAATCGCACACGCCGTGATGGCCGTGTTCAACATACGGTGGGAAACGTTGCGTAGGGCGTGCAGGTGTGGCCCCACCTCTTCCCAGGTCGCGCCAATCGGTTTGATGATTTCTGCCTTCACACATGCGTGAAGGCGGTTGGTTACTTCCTCGCCCATTGCTGCCTCCAAATCTCCCTCGCTCTTCGGCGGGGCGGACGCATTTGCCTCGCCCCATCGGTTGGCCGAGTCGCCATTGCCATGGCGCTCGCCTCAAGGGCCGCGAGTGGCCCCACGAACTTATCGGTCAGGCCACGTTCTTCTTCATTGGCTTGGCCTTCCCTCTTACCTTTTCAAGCTCTCCCTTGAGTCGTGCGTTCTCTGTCTCCAGTTCCTTGATACGTCGTCGCAGCGCCACGAGCTCCTCATGCTCACGTTGCTGCAACATGGCCCGCTTCAAACTCAGCGGTTCACGCTGGACAGGCTCAATGCATTGGATCTGCCTCTCCACGGTCTGACGTGATGGGTGGACGCCCCCGCGGTCGTTTGACCATTGGAGCATCGATGCGATGCCCTTCTGTCTATTATCCGATGACTTGATATGCGCAAGGCCAATCACCGCTTCTATACCAAGTCGCCGCGCGATATTTACATCTACCATCTTCATGGCCTCGCGGAACTTCGTATAGCGCGCAGGGTCCGCAAGCTCCGTGTCCTTTAGAAGGGCCTCGAAGGTCAGGAATGTGGCCTGCCATTCCTCCTTCATCTTCTCGCCTTCTATGAGGTGCAGGTAGAACTCCACCTCCGCCTCATTCGCGGCGCTCCGTAACGCCCGTGCTTTTTCTAACCATTGTTCAAATTGATTGTTCACTGTTGCCTCCTACATCCTGCCGGTGGCCCCCGATATTCGACCGTCGCCCCCGATATGCTGTCATTTGGCCGAGTCATTGCTGCCCGCCTTCAGGCCCTCGGGTGGGCCCAAGAATCTTTTCAATCCGAATCTCCACCGCAAACTCTTTCGGCTTCCCCTTCCGCCATGCGCATTCCCAACGAATCGCCTCGCTCCCGTCATCTACGCAAAGCAACTTCGCAATCGCATCTCGCACGTGTTTCATCGACGCGACCGTCCCGTCGGAGTCGAACGAGCGCGGGGCAATGCGAGTCATCGTCACGACGAGCGGTAGCTCGATACGGCGCAAGCGCTGGGCAAGCGCAAGTCCCACGGTCCGATGCTGCCGCTTCGCTCGGCGCTGACGTACCCAGAACGATTTGTGTTCGTTCAATTCATTCACCACGCGGATAGGCAGCGTCACCATGATGTTCACGGCGTTCCCATTCTGAGAATCGTTGCCCGCTCGAACACCCGCCGCGCAATCCCGCCGCCGTAACGCGCAGCGAAGTGCTCATGGTGAATGCCAGTCGTGACCCACGTTGGCAGACTCCGCGCGTGCCGTTGGTAGATGAGCTCGGGGATAAGCGTCGATGCCATCTCTCGCTCCGCCCCCATGTCGTCGAGGAGGAGCAACGGCACCGTCACCATGTCGGGGTCGAGATGCATCGCCCCGCCGCAAAGTCGAAAGCTCTCCACGAACATCGCAGGCAACACGCGCCGGTCCATCCAGGCCTTGAGCATGGCCACGGCCAATGTCGTTTTGCCGGCCCCTGGCGGGCCCGTAAACGCGATGGCGTGCGGCTCTAGGGCTAGCACCCGTTCCGCGTCTGAAAGTCGCTCTACGGGGCGCACACGCGCCGCAATGGCCGGTCCCAAGACCATGTCGGCAAAGGCGGGGGGCAAGTTGCGCTTCGCGAGCGCCACGGCTTCGCGGGCGTCCGACCTCGCCCGTTCGACCCGTGAGCAATCCCAGCAAAGCCCGGGTCGCATCGAGTCCGTCCCGCACGCCGGGCAATCGTGCCACTCGGGCTCCGAGAACGCCATGAGCTCACTCACCGGCTGCATTCTTCGGGTCTCCGTATCCGTCCTGGAACCAGGGCGCGTTCATGTCGGCGGGCTGCATAATCTTCGTGGGGCGGCTGATGGGAATCACGCCGGATGGTCGCTCGGGACCGGCAAGAAATCGCTCCACATGCTCGGCATCGCGGCAAATTAGCTCGATGTCCGTACGGCGATTTTCGATGTACCAGGAGCTCCCCCATAGCCCATCGATGGCTTTTTTGAGGTCCTCGGCCGTGAACTTTTCAGCCAAACGGGCCTGTATTTTTCTGCGACGATGTTTGTCCAGAATCGGCTTGCGGCCACGACCGAAAGTCCGCTCCCATCCCGCAAGCCAATGGTTGAAAACATCCCGGACAACATCCGGGCCGACAGGCCCGTGAGGCCCCGATGGGCCGATCTCTATTTCTCTTTTCTCTATAGGTACGGGTACGGGAGTCGCCAAGACTCCCGCAGGGACACTCTCTGGAATCTCCGGGGGAGTCCCCGGTGGAGTCCCCGGTGGAGTCCCCGGTGGAGTCTCAGGGGGACACTTATTGGGACTCCCCGTGGGACGGGCCCGATTGTCCCTTGTGGAAGCTCGCGCCTGGGACTTCTTAAGTTTCCAAGACTCGCGCTCTGCAAGTACCTGTTCCTTCGAAGGATTGTACTTGAGGTAATCGTGTATTTCGTACCCGTCAGCGTGGTCATGCCAGAGACCAATCTCCACAAGATGCGCGGCAACTTCAAGCGGCCCAAGTCCTACTGAGACCGGATACCATCCCCGCTGCTCATCGATGGATGACGGCACATCAATGAGCGCGAGCGGATTGTGAGTGTCGACGGTGACACTTTCGAGCGCGAGCAATGCGGTGACGCGCGCTGTTGGAATTATCCCGTCTGTTAGGTTCCTTGCGCACCATGTTATTGCGGCGACGTGTAATGCAAATCCGTACACGCCAGCTTTGGCGATTTTGGCATTGTCGAGAATCGCATCATCGAGACGTACCCAGCTCACGGCTCCCTCCACTTTTCCGAAATCTCTTCCCCCATCCGCTCCGCCAGCCTCGTGGCTGCGATGGCCGCGCATTGCGGGACCACGGCATTGCCCAAAGCTCCTATGCGTCCGTAGTGGTCCACCCAATTGGCGCTCCGAGTAACCACTCGAGGAACGTTGGGTTCAGCGGCCCAGGCTTGGCGCACGTACGCCAGACCGCTGTCGTTAGGCCGTCGCCGGATCTCGCCGATGCTCCCTTGCGGTTGTAGTTGCCCTTCACCGTTGGCGTGGGCCACAAGAAAGACGCGCTCTCTCCGATGAGGCGCCCCAAGGTCGCTTGCTCGGATTCGGGTCCCCTCCACCGCGTAACCGAGTCGATGAAGCCCGGCGACAATGACGTCCAGGCCCCGCCGAATGAGTCCAGGGACGTTCTCGATAATGATGCCGCGCGGAGCCGCGTCCGCGATGATGCGGAGGAAGTCGAACCAGAGACCGGAGCGCCGTCCGGACAATCCCGCTCCCTTGCCCGCCGTGCTGACGTCTTGGCAAGGGAAGCCTCCGACGAGGACATCCACGGAAGGCAAAGTTGCTCCATCGAGGAACCTCACATCGTGGAAGCGTGGCAATCGTGGCCAGTGCTTTTCGAGGATGCGACGACAGAACGGGTCGCGCTCGACTTGAAAGGCGCACGTCCAACCCGTCGCGCGCTCGACACCTAGGTCAAGCAGGCCGATTCCCGAGAAGAGAGAGCCATACTTCACGGCCACCTCCACCTGTCTTCATTCGCTTCCGCCACTTCGCTCCACGTCGACCCCTCGCGTGGCATGTTGGCAATCCAACGCACGATGTCGGCAATGTTCACGACGGTGCCCATGGCGACGAGGACCGCGGAGATGCCGATGATGATGAGCCTCAATAGGCGCATCAACGCGTTCTCCCAAACGGCAATCCGAGCGTTCGCTCTTCCGCCGTGAGCTTTCGTACCCTCGTGAAAAGATGCCACTCAGGCGGGTGGTCGGCGCAACGAAACGTGCAGGCGTCGGTAAGCCCCCCGTGGAATGCGACGTAGACCGCGGGCCTATTGCAAACGATGCTGACGGCGCTCGTGCAGGCCTGGCAAAGGGGCGCGCTCATTCGTCCCGTCCCAGCCAGGCATCATGAATGGCATTCCAAATAATGAGAAAGACCGTAAAGTCAGCGATGGCGAGGGCGGCGTCGGAAATGGCCATCACATCAAATCCCCTTCCGGCAATTCGGCATTGAGGGCGGGGGCGACGCGGACGCGTGAGCGCTTCCAATCGCGAATGCATTTCCCATCGCTGTAGAAACTTGCCCTGTCGGCCATGGGCAGATGAGCGCACCGAGCGAAACTCTCTCGGAGCATCGCGTACCCCCACCGAATTGCCTGACGCTGCGAGCGGCACACAAGCGCCTTCGGTCCCTGAAATTGGAGTGGGCCCCAGGCGTGGCCCATGCCGGGGCGCTCGCACGCCATCACGTCGCGGCGGAACGCGCTTTCCCGTGCCGTCACGACGATGAGAACCGCGGCGCTACGAATGCGGTCAAGGCCCTGGAGTGGCTCCTCCTCGGGGTCGAGGGCGACGTCGGCGACGTCGTCCGAATACGACTCATAACGCTGCTCGGTCTCGTCGAGCGTTTCGCCCAAGTAGCTATGGGAGGTTGGCGGAACGAGTTCCGCAGCGAACGCGAAGAGCCACGCGGCGAGTATTTTGTGCGCGTAGAAGGACATGGCGAACGGAGTCACTGCTGCGCTCCGTCATCTTTGAGAGAACACAACCGACGAACGAGATCTTGTGCACTCGCCTGGATCTGTTCGACGGTCGGACGAAGCTTGGCTTCCGCGGCATCCCACGCGGCAGCCCTCGCGGCATCCCACGCGGCATCCCACGCGGCATCCCTCGCGGCAGCCCTCGCGGCATCCCACGCGGCATCCCACGCGGCATCCCACGCGGCAGCCCTCGCGGCATCCCTCGCGGCATCCCTCGCGGCATCCCACGCGGCATCCCTCGCGGCATCCCTCGCGGCATCCCACGCGGCATCCCTCGCGGCAGCCCTCGCGGCATCCCACGCGGCATCCCTCGCGGCAGCCCTCGCGGCATCCCACGCGGCATCCCTCGCGGCATCCCTCGCGGCATCCCACGCGGCATCCCAC
>Ga0335069_10006629_pt1 | contig 16805 bp, 15 predicted proteins | sample Lox_Sample_11_FD_206714 | JGI IMG/M metagenome (GOLD analysis project Ga0335069, IMG submission 206714) | Soil microbial communities from Loxahatchee National Wildlife Refuge, Florida, United States - Lox_Sample_1.1 | ecosystem: Environmental > Terrestrial > Soil > Wetlands | place: USA...
GGCGCCCAAGCCGAAGGCCCGCGATCTCAACGACCTGATCCGGTACACGATGTGGTCGGTGTTCCGGGTGAGCGACCGGACCGCGCTCGAAGCCGGCGGCCCCGCGAACGCCGCCGGGGAGGTCAGCGAGCTACTTGACCAGGCGGCGGGCAAGGGCATCGTGACCCGCGGCTGCTACGACATCCAGGGCCTGCGGGCGGACGCGGACTTCATGTTCTGGTGGGTGGCGCCGAGTTCGGACGACCTGCAGGACCTGTACGTGCGGTTCCGCCGGACCCGCCTCGGCCGCCTCAGCGAGCCGGCCTGGTCGGTGATGGCGCTGCACCGCCCGGCCGAGTTCAACAAGAGCCACATCCCCGCCTTCCTGGCGGAAGAGGAGCCGCGCGCGTACGTGAGCGTGTATCCGTTCGTGCGCTCGTACCAGTGGTACCTGCTGGACCCGGCGGAGCGCCGCAGGCTGCTCGCCGAGCACGGGATGATGGCCCGCGAGTACCCGGACGTGCGGGCGAACACGGTCGCCTGCTTCTCGCTCAACGACTACGAGTGGATACTCGCCTTCGAGGCCGATGAGCTGTACCGGATCGTGGACCTGATGCGCCACCTGCGGGGCGCTGAGGCCCGGTTGCACACCCGGGTGGAGATCCCGTTCTACACCGGCCGCCGCAAGCCCGTCCGCGAGCTCGTGGCCAGCCTGGCGTGAAGCCGCCCCCTGGGACCAGGGATGCCTGACGATCTCCGGGTGAACGGCTGGCTGCTGATACCCGGCAGCGAGCTGCATGAGCGTTTCTCCCGGTCATCCGGACCCGGCGGGCAGTCGGTCAACACGACCGACAGCCGGGTCGAGCTCTCCTTCGACGTGGGGCGGTCCGTCGTCCTGCCCGAATGGGCGCGGGCCAGGGTGACCGAACGCCTGGCCGGAAGGCTGGCCGGCGGAGTGCTCACCGTCACCGCCTCGGAGCAGCGCAGCCAGCTGGCCAACCGCCAGGCCGCCCGGACCCGGCTGGCCGGCCTGCTCCGGGAGGCGGTGGCCCCGCCGCAGCGCCCGCGCGTCCCGACCAGGCCTGGCCGGGCCGCGAACGAGCGGCGGCTGGAAGCCAAGCGCCAGCGCGGCGCGGTCAAGCGCTCCCGCCGCTTCGGCGGCCCAGGGCCGGAGTGACAGCCCGGATTGACAGCAGGGTCCTTACAGGGAAGGCACGTTGACGACGATCGCTTCCTGGGTCGACCTGGCGATCACCACGACCGCCTCGGCGTCCGGGGACGGGTTCTCCTCCCGGTGCGGCACGTGCGGCGGCACCCACACGTAGTCTCCCGGCGAGGTCTCCAGCCGGACCAGGGATCCGCTGTCCGGGTCGCGGAAGACGAACACCGGGTGGCCGGACACCACGTAGATGCCCGTTTCCGACGGGCCATGGTGATGGTCACCGGACGAGGTGCCCGGCAGCACCACCGTCCGGCCCATCCACAGCTCCCGCGCGCCGGTCAGATCGCCGGAAATGGCGGCCGACCGGAGCATCCCGCCGGTCTGCGCGGTGGCCGACGAGAGCGAATCCGCCGAGATCAGGCGCAGCCCCCCGGTGCCCGTCGGCTTCACGTTGTCCATGTAGCGCAGCGTACCGCCGGGCGTTTAACGAATCGGAATTGTCGCTGCCCGATGGGATACTCGTGCACATGGTGCTACGGGTGTCAGCGGGCCGCATGGTCGGGCGGGACGACGAGCTCGGCCGCCTGCTCACGCTGCTCGACGACGCCGAGGCCGGCCGCTCGGTGGCCGCGCTGGTCAGCGGGGACGCGGGGGTGGGCAAGTCCCGCCTGGTCGCGGAGATCTCGCAGCTCGCCGCGGGACGGGGCTTCACCGTGCTGTCCGGCCAGTGCGCCGAGCTCGGCGACAGCGTGCCGTACCTGCCGCTGGCGGATGCGCTGCGGGGCGCCGCCCAGGCCACCGGGGTCCGGGATGCGCTCAGGTCGCGCCCGGCCCTGCGGCTGCTGCTGCCCGAGGGCGGCGAAGGCCCCGCGATCGACTCGGACCGCTCCGGCCTGGCCCGCCAGCAGATGTTCGGCGGAGCGCTCGGCCTGCTCGCCGAGCTCGCGGCGGCGGCCCCGGTCCTGCTCGTACTGGAAGACCTGCACTGGGCCGACGGCTCGACCAGGGACCTGGTCACGTTCCTGAGCCGGATGCTGCACCGCGAGCGGGTCGCGCTCATCGGCACCTACCGCACCGACGACCTGCACCGCCGTCACCCGCTCCGCCCCGTGGTGGCCGAGCTCAAGCGGCTGCCCAGCGTCATCTCGGTCGACCTCGCGCCGCTGGATCCCTCGGCCCTGGCCGAGCACCTGATGGCGACGGCCGCACCGGGCCGGATCGACGCCACCGAGCTGAACGACATCGTGGCCCGGGCCGAAGGCAACGCCTACTACGCCGAGGAACTGCTGGCCGCCTCGCTGATGGGTGACCCCGTTGAGACCAACGTGCTGCCCGCGGGACTGGCGTCCCTGCTGCTCAGCCGGGTGGAACAGCTTTCCGACGCCACCCAGCAGGTGCTCCGCGCCGCGGCGGTGGCCGGGCGCAAGGCCGACGACGAGCTGGTGCGGGCCGCGTCGGGCCTGCAGGCCGCCGAGTACGAGGGCGCGGTACGGGAGGCGGTCACGCATCAGCTGCTCGTCCCCGCCGGCACGGAGGGTTATGTCTTCCGCCACGCCCTGCTGCGGGAGGCCGTATACGCGGACCTGCTGCCGGGGGAGCGGACCCGGCTGCACGCCACGATGAGCTCGCTGCTTTCCGAGGAGCAGCGGCTCGCGGTTCCCGGCACGGCCGCCGAACTGGCCCAGCACTGCCTGGCCAGCCACGACATTCCCGGCGCCTTTGCCGCGTCCGTCCGGGCCGGGCAGGAGGCGGAGCGGCTGGGCGCGCCGGCCGAGGCGCACCGCCACTATGACCAGGCGCTCGCCCTCTGGGAGCGGGTCGCCGAGCCGGAGGCGACGGCCGGCCTGGCCCGCGGCAAGCTCGGCCTGCTCTCCGCGACCAACGCGGCGGACAGCGGTGATATCGAGCACGCCGTGTACCTGCTCCGGCGGCTCCGGCATCTGCTCGCCAACCAGGCCGCCGAGGCCGGCCAGGATGCCCAGGACGCCAGCCTGATCAGCCGGATCGGTGAGCGCCTGGCCTTCTATCTGATGCTGCTGGACGACCACAAGGCCTACATCGAGGCCGCTGAGGTCGCCCAGGCCACCGTCGAGGCCACCCCCGCGGAGCCGCCGACCTGGCAGTACGCGCGAGCGATCGCCACCTACGCCAACACCCTGGTAGGCCAGGACGATTACACCCTGGCCAGGGAACTGGCCGAGCGCGGGCTGGCCGCGGCGCGCGCCGCCGGCGCCGCCTGGGTCCAGGCCGACGCGCTGGTGACCCTGGGGTTCCTGAGCAACCGCGAAGGCCGCAACGACGAGGCCATCGAGCTGCTCACCGAGGCGCACGAGCAGGCGCGCGAGGCCAAGGTGCTCGGCGTGGAGCTGCGGGCGGCCTACCACCTGGCCCGGGCTCACCTGGAGCGCGGCGACCTGACCGTCGGCGGGGCCATAGCGTACGAGGGGACCAGACGGGCCAACCAGACCGGGCTCGGCCTGGCGCCGTTCGGCCTGGACGTCCAGCATCTGCACTTCCAGTGCCACTTCGCCGACGGCAAGTGGGATCACGCGCAGGAGATCGCTGACGGCTTCCCGGTCCGGGTCACCAGCGCCGCCGAGGCGTACCTGTCGTCGATGGCCCTGTTCATCGACGTCGCCCGCGACAACCCGGCGGTGGCGGAACGCCGTGCCTGGATCGAGCCCTTCTGGATGAGCCAGGGGTTCGACGGGTTCATCGCGCGCGGCCTGCTCGCCGAGCATGCCCTCTGGCAGGGCGATACCGAGCAGGCCCTGGCCGACGCCGGGATCGCGATCGACCTTGTCAATGAGCCGCCCTGGGAGTTCAATCCGTCCGCCATCAGGCCGGCCACGATCGCCCTGAGCGCCCGGGCCGACCGGGCGGTGCAGGCGCGCGCGGCTGGCGACGACGACACCGTGAGCGCCGAACTGGCCGCGGCCGCCGATCTCCTGCAGATCGCCCGTGAGGGGGCGGCCTTCCCCAAGCGGCCCAAGTTCATCCTCGGACCCGAGGGCCGCGGCTGGCTGGCCCGGGCCGAGGCGGAATACCGCCGGGCCAGCGGCGAGAACGACCCGCAGGCCTGGCAGGCGGTCCTGGACGAGTTCGGTCCCGCGTACGCCTACGAGACCGCGCGCGCCCAGTGGCGGCTGGCCGAGGCGCTCGCCGAGGCGGGCCGCCGGGACGAGGCGGCGGAGCAATGGCGCCAGGCGGCGCAGACCGCCGACCGGCTGGGTGCCAGGCCGCTGCGCCGGGCGCTCGACGACCTCGCCCGCCGGGCCCGGATCGGGACCGCGGAACAGCGCGGCGACGGCGAGATCCTCGCCGCGCTGACCAGCCGGGAACGCGAGGTCCTGCGGCTCATCGCCGCGGGCCGCAGCAACCGGGAGATCGCCTCGGTGCTGTTCATCGCGCCGAAGACGGCCAGCGTGCACGTGTCCAATATCCTCGGCAAGCTCGGTGCCGCCAGCCGCACCGAAGCCGCCGCCATCGCCCACCGCGAGGGCCTCACCAGCCAGCCCTCAGGACGCTGATATCCCAGCGGCCGGCGATCGGTACAGGTCAGCGCGGGGCGAGTCCGGCCATGATCTCGCCGGCCCGGTCCGCCGCGGCCTCCGGGACGACCGAGGGGTTGCCGACCTGCGGGTCCCAGTTCAGGTCGTAGAACAGCTCGGTGACGCCCTGCTCGCCGAGCCAGGCGGTGTCGTCGCGGATCTGCCGGTAGCTGCCGGACAGCAGCCGGCGCCCGCCGTCGGGTCCCTTGGCCTCGTCACCGGCCAGCACCACGCCCCGGCAGATGATGCGCACCGCGTCCGGGTCCCGGCCCGCCGCCGATGCCGCCGACCTGATCACCCCGGCTGCCTCGCTGATCCTGGTCAGGTCGGCGCGGCTGGAGGTGATCCAGCCGTCCGCGAGCCGCCCGGCCCGCTCCATGGCCGGCCGGGACATGCCGCCGAGCAGCACCGGCGGCCCGGCCCCGTTCCATTGCCGCTGCACCGGCCTGGGATCCTGCCGCCCGGCGGGGATCGTGTAGAACTCGCCGTGATGCGAGCTGACCCCGTCCGCCCACAGCGTGCGCAGCACGGCCAGGTACTCCTCGGTGCGCGCACCGCGGCGGGCCGTGGACCCGCCGGTCGCGGCGAATTCCTCCGGCATCCAGCCGATGCCGAGCCCGAGGTCGAGCCGGCCGCCGGATAGCACGTCGACGGTCGTCGCCTGCTTGGCCAGGTAGGCGGGGGAGACGAACGGCAGGTTGAGGACGGCCACGCCGAGCCTGATCCGCGACGTCCGCGCGGCCGCGTACCCCAGCGCCACCATCGGGTCGAGCACGCTGCGGTACACCGGCTCCATGCCGGAGCCCTCGGGCACGAGCAGCCGCTGGAACGTCCACAGCGACGCGTATCCGGCCTCCTCGGCCTGCTCGGAGAAGGCCGCGAGATACCCGGGCGTGGCCCACGCGCCCGCGACCGGGGCACCGAATCCGATCCTCATGACCCCACCCTAGTGAAGAGCTCATCGGGCCGAACGAGAACGGCGCGTGCCGCGGCGCATTCTGCGTCCCTTACCCGGAAGGGCCGCCCTCGTAGACTCCAGCTATGCCAGGAACGTCCCCGCTGCCCGTCACCGAACGCACCAGGCACCGCCGCCTCCGCGAGCAGGGCAGCACCGACCGCCGGGACCTCGAGGACATCCTGGCCGCCGGGGTGATCTGCCACCTCGGCGTCGTGGTGGACGGTTACCCGATGGTCGTGCCCACCGTCTACGGGCTGGCCGGTGACACGCTCTACCTGCACGGCTCGGTGGCCAGCCGCAGCCTGGTCTGCGCCCCGCAGGCCACGATCTGCGTGACGGTGACCCACCTGGACGGCCTGGTGCTGGCCCGGTCGGTATTCGAGCACGCGGTCAACTACCGCAGCGCGATGATCTACGGCACGCCCCGGCTGGTGACCGGCCGGGAGGAGAAACTGGCCGGGCTGCGGTCCCTCACCGAGCACATCGTGCCCGGCCAGTGGGACTACGCCCGCCGCCCGAACAAGAAGGAACTGGCCAAGACGTCCCTGCTCGCGCTGTCCCTGGCCGAGGCCTCGGTGAAGATCCGCCGCGGCCCGCCCGACGACGGCGACTCCCCCGACGCTGCGCTGCCGGTCTGGGCCGGCGTGCTGCCGCTCGCCGCCGCCTGGCAGGATCCCGACCCCGACCCGGTGCTGCCCGCGAGGATCCCGCTGCCCCCGCACATCGCCGCCCTGGCCCGCCGCCCGCTGGGATGACCGCAATGCCGCCGGAGTGCGGGCTGGCGTTCCTCGTCGTGATCACTGACGGTGGCGGGCGCCGGCCGAGCCACCGGTTTGGGGATGCGATGTCGTACGACAAGATCAGGGACGCCGCCCGCCGGCGGATGGCGCGCACGGGTGCGTCCTATGCCACCGCGCGGCGCCGGGTTATTCGCGGAGCGCCGGGCTTGGCCCGGCGTCAGCCCAATTTGGGGAGCACCGCGGCGGCCAGTTGCTCCATCTGCTCGCGCTGGTCGAACAGTGCCGTGAACAAGATCAGCTCCGCCCCGGCCGCCGCCACCTCGCTCACCTCGCGTACGCAGTCGGCCGTCGTGCCCGCGATCGCGGCCGCCTCGATGGCCGGCACCCGGTGCCCGTAGATCCCTTCCAGGGCCGCGTTCATCCGGGACCGCGCGCGCCCGGCGTCCTCGTCGATGGCGATGTACGCCCGCTTGGCGATGGGGAAGTCCGCGGCCGTCTTGCCCGCCTCGGCCAGCGCCGCCCGCACGATCTGGACCTGCTCGGCGAACCTGGCGGTGGGGGAGGACCCCGCGCCGAAGAAGCCATCGCCCATGCGCACGGCCCGCCGCAGGGCGGGTTCGCCGGCCGCGCCGAACCACAGCCGCGGGTACGGCTTCTGGAACGGCTTGGGTTCCATCGGTGCGTTCTCCAGCTGCCAGAACTCGCCGGGGAAGGTGACCCGGGGCTCGGTCCACAGCGCCTTCATCAGCCTGACACCCTCGGTGAACCGCGCCACGTACCGGTTCGGGTCCACGCCGAACGCGGCGAACGGGCGGCCCCGGCCGCCGGTGCCGATGCCGACCTCGATCCGGCCGCGGCTGATCTGGTCCAGCGTGCTGAGGCTCTTGGCCAGGTGAACCGGGCTGTGCAGGGTGGACACGAACACCACGCACCCCAGGCGCATCCGCTCGGTGCAGGCCGCCGCGTAGGTCATCGCCTCGATCGGGCTGAATTGCGGGCCCACGCCGAGCACCGATTCCTGCGTCCAGGCGCTTTCGAAGCCGAGTTCCTCGGCCCGCGCCATATAGGCCCGGAAGGCCCCGGGATCGAATTCGCCGTCGGCGTAGAACTGCGGGATCGCGATCGCGAACTTCATGGGCAGCAGCGTATCCCGGTGCCCGGTGACACAATCACGGGATGAACCATCCGACCGACGGCCTGGCCGAACGGCTCCGCGCCATCTGCCTGGCCCTGCCCGAGGTCACCGAGCGGCCCAGCCACGGCGCGCCGACCTGGTTCGTCCGGGGCAAGAGCTCCTTCGTCACGCTCTGGGCCGACGGCCATCACGACCACCAGTTCCCGCACCTGTGGTGCGCGGCGCCGCCGGGCGCCCAGCAGGAACTCACCGCGTCCGGCCCGGACCGGTTCTTCCGGCCGCCCTACGTCGGCGGCCGCGGCTGGATCGGCGTCCGGCTCGACCGCGACCCCGACTGGACCGAGATCGCCGAGCTCTGCCAGGATGCCTACCGGGTGATCGCGCCCGCGCGGCTGGCGGCCCAGCTGGACCGCTAGCCCGTCACGGACCTGGTGATCTCGGCGGCGCAGCCCCACGACAGCGAGATGCCGGCCCCGCCGTGGCCGTAGTTGTGCCACAGTACGCTCTGGGGTGGGCTTGAGGGAGAAACGGAGCCGAGCGGCTCGGACTCCAGCCGCACCTCGGGCCGCCACGGCCGCAGGCCGACCCGGTGCCCGAGGACCTCCGCCCCGCGCAGGCGGGGCTCGATGGCGCAGCACCCGGCCATGATCCGCTCGGCCACCTCGGCTTTCGGCTCCATGTCCCAGTTCCCCTCGTCGTTGGTGCCGCCGAGCAGGATGGTGTCGCCGTGCGGGAACATGTACATGATCCACGGCGGTTCGGGATCCCGGCTGACGAGGAACTCCTCGATGCCGGGGTTGGCGGCGATCACCACCTGCCCGCGGACCGGTACCACGGCGGGGTCGGGCACCAGGTGGTGGGCGGCGGCGCCGGAGCAGTTGACGATGACCGGGGCCACGCCGGCCAGGCGGGCCAGCGAGGCGACCGGGGACACCTCGAGGGTGCCGCCCGCCCGCTCGAACCGGGCCCGCAGGTAGCCCAGGTACACGGGCATGGTGGCCAGCGGGGCGGTGTAGTGCCAGCCGTCGGCGAACCCGTCGGGCAGCTCGGATGCCTCGCAGGTCCGCAGGTCCGCCAGCAGCCGCATCCAGAAGTACGGCTCGAGCGGAGCCCGGGAGACCTCCCGGCCGGCGGCCATCCGCACCCCGGTGCCCGGCTCGGCGGCCAGCTTGGACAGGACCTCCAGTCCTACCCGGCCCCATTCCAGGACCCGGTCGGGCGGGCCCACCTTCACGCCGCCCCAGACCGCTCCCGCGGCCACCGACGTGGTCTGCTCGGGCGGCGCGGCCGTCCGGATCGTCACGCTGAGCCCCGCCTCGGCCAGGCCGATGGCGGTCGTCAGGCCGACGGCGCCGGCCCCGATCACGAGAACATCCATGAGCCGACCGTATCCCGCGGGCGAGCGCGCCCCGCGAGGCCCCTAGGACGAGCGGGGCCGGACCAGGCGGAACGTCTCGAACTCGGTGTAGTCGGGGGTCGGGGCGCCCTTGTCGCCGGTGGCGGGGTTGACCGGGTCCGCGCCCACCGCGTGGTAGTGGGTGACCTTGATGCTGGCCTGGCCGCCCGTCCCGGCGCTCGCGGGCTCGACGTCGAAGACCGCGATCCCGTAGCCGGTGGAGGTATCGCGCCGGGCCGACCAGATGGCGTCCTCCACCGCGTCGGCCGCCGCGCGCGCGTAGACGCCCGGCGTCGAGGTGAGGGCGGGCCGGTCGGCCCGGGTGAACACCTTGGCCTGGCGCTCACCGTCGGCGGTGTCGGTGCCGTATTCGTCCAGCGGAGCGTCGGTGCCGCCGCAGCCGAGGATGAGGTGCACCGTGCCCTGGCTGGTGTCGAACACCCCGCTGTCGGAGGTCGTCACCGGGTGCGGGCGCAGGGTGTTGACCACGGCCCCGGTCGCCACTTCCTGGCCCGCGCTGGCGTCTGCCCCGCGGACCGGGAAGGACCGCTCGTAGTCGTGGTCGTGGCCGTTGAGCACCAGGTCCACCTGGTACCGGTCGAACAGCGGCAGCCACTCCCGGCGGATGCCGAGGTCGGAGCCGTTGCCGGCGGCCGAGGACGACAGGGCGCACTGGTGCATCTGGACGATGATCCAGTCCACCGACTCGTCGCGGCGGCCTGCCGCCAGCGTCCGCTCCAGCCAGGCGGTCTGCACGCCGCCGGAATAGCCCCTGATGTAGAACGACGTGCCGGGCTGGATCGGCGAGTGGCCGGTGCCCGCCGCCGGGGTCAGCGCGGCCGGGCCCGCCACGAACGCGGCCGCATCCTGGTAGACCACGTCGTCGGCGTCCACGGAGACGAACATGACCGAGCCGATGCGGAAGGAGTACCAGCGCCCGCCGAATCCGGGCACGTGGTTCTCCGGCAGCGTGTAGCGGGTCAGGTACGAGGTGAGGCCCTGCGGCCCGTTGCAGAACTCCACCTCGTGGTTGCCGGGGCACGGCATCCAGGGCCGGTTGGCGGCCGACGTCTGGTTGTTGTTGCCGAAGTCGCGCCACACCTCGGGCTGCGCGGCGGGGTTCAGGTTCGCGTAGCACAGATCGCCGTTGAGCAGGTGGAACAGCGGCTGGAAGGACTCGACGGCCTCCACCGCGTAGGCGCTCTGGCCGTAGGAGAGCACCCAGCTGGTGTTCGGCGTGGCCAGGTCGCCGAAGCTGGTGAAGCGGAACGCCGCGCGGCCCTGCGGCGCGGTGCGGAAGGTGGCGCTGAACGGGTCGGCGGCGTTGCCGTCGTTGTCGGCGGTCACCGCGTAGGCGTAGGTGGCGCCGGGCCGCAGGCCGTCGACCCGCGCGTGGTAGGTCCAGACCGTTTCGCCGCTGAGGCCGTCGGTGTACGTGCGAGACTCCGCCGGGATGACCCGCTGCCCGATCCGCGCCCGCGGCCTGCTGGCCCGGCCGGGCGAGGCCCACGAGATGACGACGCCGGCCGCGGGGTTCTCGCCCCAGGTGAGGTGGATCTGCTCGGGAGTGCCGTCGCTGGCCGCCGCGCGCGCCCGGCGCCCCCGGGCCGTCGCGGCCCTCGCGGGTGCGGTGGTGGCCGCGAGCAGGCCAGTGCCGCCCGCCCCGGCCAGCACCTGACGACGCGACATGGCCAGGCGGGAAAGACGGGAGTCGTCCGAGTTCTCCGGCATAACGGGAACGTAACGCCGCCGGATGAACGTCAGATGGCGTCACGGGATGTGACGTAACGCCGTGCGATGAATAGTGCTGGCCCGGCTAGATCCGCGTCCAGGCCTCGGTGAGCACGGCGCGCAGGATCCGCTCGATCTCGTCAAAGTGCTGCTGGCCGCAGATGAGCGGCGGGGCCAGCTGGATCACCGGGTCGCCGCGGTCGTCGGCCCGGCAGACCAGCCCGGCGTCGAACAGTGCCTGGGAGAGGAAGCCGCGCAGCAGCCGCTCGGACTCCTCGTCGGTGAACGTCTCCCGCGTGACCTTGTCCTTGACCATCTCGATGCCGTAGAAGTAGCCGGCGCCGCGGACATCCCCGACGATGGGCAGGTCGTAGAGCTTCTCCAGGGTGGCGCGGAACGCGGCCTCGTTCGCCCGGACGTTGCCCAGCAGGTCTTCCTTCTCGAAGATGTCCAGGTTGGCCAGCGCCACCGCGCAGGACACCGGGTGGCCCGCGAACGTGATGCCGTGCAGGAAGATGGCCGTGCCCTCGGTGAACGGCTCCATCAGCGCGTCGCTGACCATCATGCCGCCGAGCGGCGCGTAGCCCGATGTCACGCCCTTGGCGAAGGTGATGATGTCCGGCTGGTACTCGTACCGCTGGGCGCCGAAGTAGTAGCCGAGCCGGCCGAACGCGCAGATCACCTCGTCGGAGACCAGCAGCACGCCGTACCGGTCGCAGATCTCCCTGACCCGCTGGAAGTAGCCGGGCGGCGGCGGGAAGCAGCCGCCGGAGTTCTGCACCGGCTCCAGGAAGACCGCCGCCACCGACTGCGGGCCCTCACGCAGGATCGCCCGCTCGATCTCATCGGCGGCCCACTGGCCGAACTCCGTCTCGTCCCCGGCCAGGAAGTCCGGCGCACGGTAGAAGTTGGTGTTCGGCACCCGGACGCCGCCGGGCAGCAGCGGCTCGAACGGGTGCTTGATGTCGGCCAGGCCGGTGACGGCCAGCGCGCCCATCGACGTGCCGTGGTAGGCGATGTCCCGGCTGATCACCTTGTACCGGCCGGGCTGGCCGATCAGCTTGAAGTACTGCTTGGCGAGCTTCCACGCCGACTCGACGGCCTCGGAGCCGCTGGTGGTGAAGAAGACCCGGTTCAGCGGTCCCGGGGCCAGCTCGGCCAGCCGGGCGGCCAGTTCGATGGCCTTCGGGTGCGCGTAGGACCAGAGCGGGAAGTAGGCGAGCTCGGCGGCCTGCCGCGCCCCGGCCTCGGCGATCTCGGTGCGGCCGTGGCCGACCTGGCTGACGAACAGGCCGGAGAGCCCGTCCAGGTAACGCTTGCCGTGCTGGTCGTAGACGTAGGCTCCGGAACCGCGCACGATCACGGGGACGTCGCTGTCCTCGTAGGCGGACATCCGGGTGAAATGCAGCCATAGATTGCGCTTGGCGGCTTCCTGGGCGGCTTCGATGGAGGTCATCTCGTTCCCCATGAGTAGGTTTGCTTGCGGAGTTTGAGGTACACGAACGTCTCTGTGCTGGTTACGCACGGTACGGCGCGTACCCGGCCGAGGATCTCGAGCAGGTGGTCGTCGTCTTCGCAGACGACCTCCGCCAGCACGTCGAACGAGCCGGCGGTGATGACGACGTAGTCGATCTCCTCCATGTCGGCGAGCTGGCCGGCCACCTTCTCCAGGTCTCCGTCGGTCTTGATCGCGATCATGGCCTGGCGCCGGAAGCCCAGCGTCAGCGGGTCCGTCACGGCCACGATCTGCATCACGCCGGTGTCCTGGAGGCGCTGCACGCGCTGCCGGACCGCCGCCTCGGACAGCCCGACGGCCTTGCCGATCGAGGCGTAGGAACGCCGGCCGTCCTGCTGCAGTTGCTCGATGATCTGCTTAGAGACATCGTCGGGTACGACACCGCCAGGACTGTGGGACGGCACCGTCCTCGGGCTACGCGCCATACGGCCGTCTCCTCTCCTGGGTTGTGTCATGGCCCGCCTTTCTCAGTCAACTGATTTCGTAGATATAAGTAAAGATAGCAACTGAATCACTTGTGAAGATAGTCCATCTCTGCGAAGCTCGTCGCAGAGAATCATGCGGATGGAGGGCTGAAGATGGCAGACCGCGCGCTGCAGAACTTTGTGAACGGCAAGTTCGTCGACGCCGGCGACGGGCGCACGAGCGACGTAATCGACCCTAGTACTGGCGAGGTTTACGCGCAGGCGCCGGTATCTGGCCGCCAGGACGTGGACGCGGCCATGCAGGCCGCGGCGAACGCGTTCGAGAGCTGGCGGGACTCCACTCCGTCCGAGCGCAGCCTGGCGATGTTCAGGATCGCCGACGCGATCGAGAAGCACGCCGACGACATCGTCGCGGCCGAGACCCGCAACACCGGCAAGCCGGTCGCGCTCACGGCCTCGGAGGAGATCCCGCCCGCGGTCGACCAGATCAGGTTCTTCGCCGGCGCCGCCCGGGTGCTCGAGGGCCGCAGCGCCGGCGAGTACATGAAGGACCACACGTCCATGATCCGGCGTGAGCCGGTCGGCGTATGCGCCCAGGTGACCCCGTGGAACTACCCGATGATGATGGCGGTGTGGAAGTTCGCGCCCGCCATCGCGGCCGGCAACACCGTCGTGCTCAAGCCGTCGGACACCACCCCGGTGTCCACGCTGCTGATGGCCGAGATCGCGGCCGAGTTCCTGCCGCCCGGCGTGTTCAACGTCATCTGCGGTGACCGCGACACGGGCCGCGAGCTCATCTCGCACCCCACCCCGAGCATGGTGTCGATCACCGGCTCGGTGCGGGCCGGCATGGAGGTCGCGCGCGCGGCCGCCGACGACCTCAAGCGGGTGCACCTCGAACTCGGCGGCAAGGCGCCGGTCGTGGTGTTCGACGACGCCGACATCGAGTCCACGGCCGAAGGGATCGCCGGCGCCGGCTACTTCAACGCCGGGCAGGACTGCACCGCGGCGACCCGCGTGCTGGCCGGGCCGGGCATCGCCGCCGACCTGACCGCGGCGCTGGGCGAGCAGGCCAGCAACACCACGACCGGCGGCCTCGACGTGCCCGACGCCTACTTCGGCCCGCTGAACAACCCGAACCAGCTGGCCCGGGTCGAGGGCATGATCGGGCGCAAGCCCGACCACGCCGAGATCGTGGCTGGCGGTCATCGGGTGGGGGAGCGCGGCTATCTGTACGCGCCGACCGTCGTGGCCGGGCTGCAGCAGGACGACGAGATGATCCAGGACGAGATCTTCGGCCCGGTCATCACCGTCCAGCGGTTCACCGACGAGGACGAGGCCGTCCGCTGGGCCAACGGCGTCAAGTACGGGCTGGCCTCCAGCGTGTGGACCAAGGACCACGGCCGTGCGATGCGGATGGCCAAGCGCCTGGACTTCGGCGCGGTGTGGATCAACACCCACATCCCGATCGTGGCCGAGATGCCGCACGGCGGCTTCAAGCACTCCGGCTACGGCAAGGACCTGTCCATGTACGGCTTCGAGGACTACACCCGCATCAAGCACGTCATGAGCTACATCGGCAGCTGATTTAACAGGCGTTCGGCACGGCCGACCGCGAATGCTCCACCGCGCCAGGCCCTCACGCCCCAGGTGTCGCTTACGCCCCGGGAGCCGCGCGGCCGGTGACCCTCAGCCCTTGTCGGGGCGGCGCCAGACGTCGCGCTCGTGCATGAGCTCGATCTGCCGGTCGATGACCTCGCGGCGGTACTCCTCGTGCGTGTACGGGGCGTGGTCCAGGTACAGGTTCTTCGGGTAGATGGGCTCTTCGTAGATGAGCTGGTACTGCTCGGTGGTCAGGTCCTTGATCCAGTTGTCCCACTGCGCGCTCGCGCGGAACTTGCGCAGCGCCTCCACGTCGATGGTGCCCGCCACCCAGGACGAACCCGCGCTGTAGTCGTGCCGCCCCACGATCTGGCCGCGGTAGTCGACCACGGCCGAGCCCCCGCCGAACGTGTCGATCGGCACGTCGGAATCGGTGTGCAGGTAGTAGGTGCCGACGTTGCAGGCGATCAGGTAGAAGTTGTTGTCCAGCGCCCGGGCGCGGTTCTGTACCTCGAACAGGCCGTTGCCGACGTGCGGATGCGGGTACGGGCCCCGGTACACGACCTCGGCGCCGTTCATGGCCAGCCCCCGGGCGTTCTCCGGGTAGGAGCCCTCGTTGGCCATGAGGAACCCGAGGCGGCCGATTTCCGTGTCGGCCACCGGGTAGAACGCGTCCAGGTTGCGGCCGTAGAGCTCAATCCACCTGTCCCAGACGTTGTGCGGGGTCACCGAGTGCTCGACCGGCAGCAGCGGCACCACCTTGTGGTGCCGCAGGATGATCTCGCCTTCCGGGTTGAGGACGAAGCCGACGTTGAAGAAGCGGCCGGGGAACTCGGGGTGGCGCGCCTTGGCCTGGCCCATGAGGAACGCGTTCCACTGCCGGGCCAGCGCGCCGAGCGCGTCGGTCTCCGGGCCGGGCACGTCGATCGCGCACTCCCGCGCGAACGTCTCGTGATCCAGGTCGAGGACCTCGTCGTTGAAGCCCTGCAGGGCGCCTTCCGGGATGGCGATCAGCCGTACCGGCAGGTCCAGGCTCGACAGCCACGACGCGGCCTTGATCAGGTGCGAGATGTGCTCGATGTTGATGCGGATCTCGTCGCGGTGCCGGATGCCCCGCATGGTGGGAACCAGGCCGATGGCTTGGTAGGGCTCGATCATGACCGTCCCTTCGGCGCGCTGTTTCCCTTGTTCTACCCGACCGTCCCCTCCCTGTCTGTACGTTCAGCGGGGCGGCGGGCCAGCGCGCAGGTTCAGCTGCCGGTCATCGACCCGACGGTGAACGCGGGGAAGCCGAGGAACTGCCGCATCACGTCGGCGACCCGCTGGAGGCGCACGGTGTCGACGGGCCCGACCGGGTAGCTGTCGAGGGCCATCAGCGCCGCCGTGACCTTGGAGACCCCGAGCGGCGCGGGCAGCGCCTCCATCGCCTGCTCCACGGCGGCCCGGCTGGTGTCGGCGATCTGCTGGCCCTGCTCGAACGCGGCACGGAACGCCGCCAGCGCCGCGGGGTGCAGCGCGGCCCACTGCCTGGTGACGGCGCAGCCCTGCACGGGGAACGCGGCGGTCGCGCCCTGGTCCAGGTCTGCGAGCTGCGTGATGCCCATTGACTGCTCGGCCTGGCTGGCGAACGGCTCGGGCAGCACGGCCGCGCTGATCTTCCCGGCCTTGAGCATCGCGGCCATCTCGGGCAGCGGGTAGTACGCGAACCGCGCCCCGGACACCCGCAGCCCGTGATCCGCCAGCGCCGAGGCGGCCAGCAGGTACAGGATGTTCCCCGGCGCGTTGACGCCGATGACCTTGCCTTCCAGGTCGGCGAGCGTCCGGATGGGCGAGCCGGGCATCACGTACAGGCCCTGGGCGCCCGGTTCCATCACCGAGCCTTCGGCGAAGATGTCCAGGTTGGCGGCGACCGTGGCGTTGCTGGCCGCGGAAGGACGCTTGCCCTGGTCGTAGTTCTCCTGGGCCTGGATGTAGCTGACGTAGTTGCCGCAGGAGATGTCGACCCGGTGGCGTGGTTCGCTGAGCGCCTGGGCGTTGATGACCGTCTGGGAGCTGACGGCCGGGACGAAGGTGACGTCCAGGCCACGCGCCGCGAACAGGCCCTGGTGCAGGGCGACGAAGAAGCCGGCGGAATCGACGGCGGGCACCACCGCGACATTCAGGTCCGTCTGATCCTTGACAGGCGGGGCGGCGTTGCCGCCGCCGGCCAGCCGGGGCAGGAACAGGATGGCCAGGATCGCCACGGCCACGATGGCGCCGAGCACCTCGGCGACCCGGACGGCCCGCGTGAACCTACGCGGCATGGCCGGCTCCCGGTCCCGCGGTCAGCCGGGCGCGGCATAGGTGCAGGTCGGTCGGACGGGTCGGTGCCATCGCGTTCATCAGGTTCCTTCATGAGCTGGTCCGAGTTGGCCCGGGAGAGCGCTGGTCGGGCTGCGCGGCTGCACCCGGGAAGGCCCGAGCGACATGCAGAAGGGCCCGGCGCCGATTGCAGGAAAAATGGTGCTGCAAGTTGCAGTGCAAGACATCGGTCAGCTGACGGATCTTCGAGCACATCGAGCGTCCCCAGCCGCCGGCCAGGCCCTGCCCGCCAGCTAGGCCCTGCCCGCC
>Ga0335069_10006630_pt1 | contig 16802 bp, 7 predicted proteins | sample Lox_Sample_11_FD_206714 | JGI IMG/M metagenome (GOLD analysis project Ga0335069, IMG submission 206714) | Soil microbial communities from Loxahatchee National Wildlife Refuge, Florida, United States - Lox_Sample_1.1 | ecosystem: Environmental > Terrestrial > Soil > Wetlands | place: USA: Florida...
AGTGGCCCGGTTACGCTGGAACTCCGGGGCGTAGTACCAGGCGCCGTTGGTTCCTGTCCATCCGTCGTCATCGGCATAGTCGATAGCGTGAGACCAAGTGTAGGCGCCTTTGAACATCAGTCCCGAAGCGAACGACCGGCTGAAAGCCACTTGCATCGAGTTGTATTCCGAGCTGAGGTAGCCGTCCCACATATCGGTCGGCTGTGTGCGTCCGTACAGCAAATTGTACGGAAGGTTAGCAAGGGTCGATCCCGGATATCCGGTGTTGATATCGCGATCGGCGAGTTCGTGCACGGTGTGCGAGGCGACATAACCGATGGAAGCGATGATGTTCTCCGGCAGCTTACGTTCGACCGTCAGGTTCCAGGACTGCGTGTAGCCGCGGTGAATGTATCCCCACGGGCTGCGCTCGCTGGCATTGCCAGGCAGAGGAACCAAGCCGGTGGAAATGTCCGGCAGCGGAACTGGCGGAATACCGTTAGCCAGCGTTTCCGCATACGAGAAACTGTTGGGCGATTTGGTCTCGGCATTGATCGTCAGCGGATAGAAGCCACGCAACGGGCGAGAGAACGGAATGGGATCGAAATTCATTCCATACCCCGCGCGAATGACCATTTTTTCGCCCATGCGGTAAGCGATTCCAACGCGAGGCGCGAACAACTTGTGGCTGACACTGATGCCTGCATCTTCTGGAACGTCGCCGCGGCCGCCCATCATGACGATGTTGGTGGCCGGGTTGTACTGCTCAATGCCTTTCCCGTCGCTGCGCGTCATCAGCGGGTAGAACTCATATCGCAGACCGATATTAACGGTAAGGTTCTTCGACACCTGCCACCGATCTTCCGCGTACCACCCGAGCTGCCATTCGCGGCCCGTCATCAGGATGTACTGGACGCCCTTCTGCACGTCATCCGACAACCCCAACAGCATCTGTGCATACGCATTGAACTGATTCGAAACCGATGCGTTGCCGTCGGTATTGAGCGTGGTGGTCTGGCCGTTGAAATCCAGCAGACCACGCGGACCGCCGTTGCTCAACTCCGGCTGCCAGTGGTTCAAATGGTGCCGCACCAAGTCGAACCCGAACTTAAACTCATGCGCGCCCTTAGTCCAGGTCAAGCTGTCGCTATGAGTGAAGGTTTCGTCGTGGCGGAATAGGGGCATCCAGTTGGGAACGCCAAAATTCGTGTAGGCACCGACGGTGATGTCCGGAAAACCGCTATCCCGAATGTCAGGGCCGTTGAGACCGGGAATGCCTAGAATGGTGCCGTAGTTCTTCCCGTAGTCATTCGAGATGACAGTTTGATCCAAGCGGTTCAGGCCGAGATTTCCGGTCAGTACCAGGTTCGGTGTGAACGTATATGTGTGTCCGATCGTCGCCACGTAAGTGTTGGTGTGTCCCAGTCCCGGGTCTGCACCCGGTGCGGGTCCGCCCGCCACTCCGAAGATACCCTGCCCGCCCGAGGTCGCGATCATCTCTCCGTACTTCACAAAGATCGAGTGCCTCTCAGTGCGATTCCAGTTCAGCTTGCCGTCAGTCTGATACCGGTTCAGAATCGGCCCACCGGCTGCGTAATAGTTGTTGGCGATGCCAGGCAGATTCGGCTCCGGGAAGTACCCCTGAAGATTCTTGGCCTGCTGAGCAATGAGGCTCGCCGGAATGATGTTGTTAGCAAACGGCTGCCGCCCCGTGCCATCGGCATTTCCAGTGAATGGATTGTAGATCGTGGTGGCGTTCGGCCCTGTTAGGTACGCGCTGAAGTTACCCGCTTTCTGGTCATCCGTCGGGACGGTGTACAGACCATTCGCGGCGATCTTTTGGTTTGTTCCATCGAAACTCATGAAGTAAAACAGCTTGTTCTTCAGGATCGGGCCGCCGAGCGTGGCGCCGTAGTTGTTGTAGATCGCCACAGGCTTACTATCCGCGAAAAAGTTTCGCGCATTGAAATGCTGATTATTGTCGAACTCGAACGCGCTGCCGTGAATCTGGTTCGTTCCCGACTTGGTTACCAGCGTGATGGCCGAAGCGCCAGCCAGCCCTTGATCCGCATCGGCCGCGCTCGTCGTGATGTTGACCACATCAACGTCTTCCGCCGGCACCACGTAGCCCACATGATGCGGTAACCATACGTTGATGCTCTCCGCGCCGTCAATTTGAGTGATATTAGTCTGCGCATTCGCCCCGTTAATATTGGTGCGCAGCGCGCGCCCCGGCGTGTCCGTCACTGAATTTTGGAACGTAGATGGCGTCGCGCCGGGAACCAGATCGATGAGGGCCTGATAATTCCGGAAGCCGCCCAAGGGCAGGTTCACGATGCCTTGAGATGTCAATTCCGTGTGGGTATCCGACTTGTCCGTCTGGAGCTCGAGCGCTTCCGCCGAGACCGTCACCGTCTGCGAAGCTTCACCGACCTCCAAGTGGAAATCGAGCCGGTTGACGGTGTTCGGAGTGATGGTGAAAGCAGATTGCTCCACCGTCTTAAAACCCTTTGCCGTCGCCCTGACCGAATAGGTGCCCGGAATCAGATTAACGACGCTGTAGCGCCCGCCGGAATCCGTCGTCTCCTGATGCGACTGCCCGGTTAACGTCTCCTGAATGCTGATAACGGCATTAGGAACAACCGCGTCGCTCTGATCGGTAACTGTACCGACCAGCGAGCCGTAGAGTACCTGGCCAAAGGACGGCGTAGGGATCGTAGCGACAGCCACGATGAGCAGCATCCCGAAAATAGTCAGGTACGACAGCGGCTTAGAACCAATGTGCATAAGGATCTCCTCGAATTCCCTTTTCTGAACAGGCCTCTCACCTGGTCTCGAAAAGGAATGCCTATCCCATCAAAGACTTCCGACTAACCTAGCGGCTAGCCGTCGAACTATTTACCTTTGTGTGTCCCCCAAAACCAGAAGCGCTGGTCAATCACAAACTTGAGTGATCAGCGAAAACTCTTACCTTGGGGATTGATTATATGGTATTTGGCCCAGTGCGGCAAGACTTTTTTAATAGATTTATACTACCGGCGATTTTGCGGACGGATGAATTCGAAGTCTAATCACCGGCCTTGAATCGCTGTAAGTGCCTGTTGCGCGGGTTGAAATCGGGGATTGAGGTGCAATGCAGCTTCAAATTCTGAACGCGCTTCGCTCATCCTGGAAAGCTTTGCCAGCGCCATACCGAGGCTGGTGTGCAGCTCGGCGTCGTCCGGGCGGATTGACAGACTAGCGCGATAACGCTCGACTGCCTGGTCGAAGTGGCCGGCGCCGGCCAGATCGTCCCCCCAAAGAAACAACACCTCGCCGAGGTGCTGTTTAGCTTTGGGATACTCCGGATTCTCTGCCACTACCTGCTTAAAGTCGCTCGCAGCCGGTTCCCATTCGCCCGCCGAAGCTTCCACGCTGGCCAGATTGAAGCGGGCGTCGGTGAATTTTGGATCGAGTCTCAGGGCCTGCTCGAACAATTGGCGAGCATCAGCGGGTTTAGAGGCGGTCATCATGGCCACTCCTAACTCATTCGCGGCGAGCGCGCTGTCCGGCTGCGCTTTCCAGGCCGATAAAAAGTAGGGGATGGCCCTGGAGGCGTCCCCCTTATCCATCAACAACGCACCCAAGCTGAAATTCGCGGAGAAATCGCCCGGATATTTGTCGAGCTTCTGGTGCATCAGGGACTCATACAATTCTGCTCGCTGATCGCTCTGACCAACCGGCAGAACTTGCAGCCAGAGATGGCCCATCTCGTCGGTTGCCGCGTTGCCGGCCTTCATTCGCTTGGGAGGGTTGTTCGGGTTTCGCGCGTTGTCGGTCGAGTTATCGTAGTGATAACGCATGGAAATGACCGTGCCTCGCGGCAGAAAAACCGGTTCCTTTTCGCGGTAGACTCCCTGCCAACTCAAGTCCCATTTAGGAATGCGAATCAACCATTTGCGCGTGCCGTCGGGCAGTGTGCCGTAACCCTCCATCAGCGTTGCCAGATAGTGTGCGTGCGGATATACCGCTAGGACCGTCAGATCCAAAGGAACGCGGAAATCGTCCGTGACCAGGAAGTCCTTATCTCCTGGAGGGATATCGATTGCGCCGTCGTGTTCGAGCTGCACCAGCATCGGGAATTTGGTTTGCGGCTTGTCGGTGAAATACAGGCCAATTTCGGGATTGATGATTTCCTGCTTTCCCGATGGTCTAAGATGCACGTTTAGAACGAGATCCATTCCCGGATCGGCTCGCCAGGCCATGCCGTCCGGCTCAACCACCGGTTCGCTCCCAGGTTTCCAGGACAGAAAATGGCTATCGGGATCGAAACTGGCCTCTTGCACCGTCAGATCCATGCCGGAAAAGCCGGAACCCGGCTTATCCTCGTGGCGGCGGGCAGAGCCGGAACGATCGATGATCACGTTGGCATGATGGAAGATACGCGCGTTACCCGGCCGCACTTCCATCGCTCGCACCCATTTCTGGGCGGTGACCGGCACGGGAATGACAAAGTTCCAAAAGACTTCGGGACCGTCAGCGTAGAGGTGATAGGGCTGTGCGACATGCAGCACGAGATCCGGCGGTCCTAACTGCCACTCCGAGCTGAACTTCGGCGGCGCGGGAGCATGCGCCGCGGAGCCCGGCAGGGCGCCGTCGGTAACCCATTCCTGAATCAACTGAACTTGCGCATCGCTGAGCCGTCGCTCCTCGGCAAAATCACCGTATCCTTTTTCTGGCTGCCAGGGCGGCATGTATCGGCGCCTGGTGACATCAACGATCTGGGTGGCATGCCGTTTGACGTCGTCGTAAGTGAGCAGCGAAAACGGCGCCGATTCGCCCGGCCTGTGGCAGGGGGCGCATTCTCTATACACAATTGGCGCGATGTTCTTATAAAAGCTGACTTTGGGGGCGGACGAAGCCGCAAGGGCCTCGACTGCGGAAGCCAAAACCAATATCGATACCCGAGTGAAACTCAAACCGCCAGTATATCGCGCGCGCATTAATCCGGTTCACGAACGGCAAGGACGCGATCGGCCTTCACGTTTTCCAGGATTTGTCGCTTACCGCGAGGCCAGATAATCTCTATGCGATCTACGTTGTCTGATTTGGCCAGTCCGAAATGCACGGGGACTAGGCTAGCCGAGGCATAGCTTACGGCGCTCGTCATGTCGTTGTACTGATTCCCGATGCGGACGCGGGCCCCGATGCCATCGCGATTTCCATGGGTTCCGGTCAGCTTGAGGTCGATCCAATGCTCGGGCCCGGGACTCACGTTGTGCCATAACTCGACGGCGCCTTCGAGCGAGGAAACGACGACGTCGATTTTGCCATCGCCATCGAAATCGGCGAACGCACTGCCGCGATGCGCTTTGGCGCCGGTGAGGCCTGCATCGGCAGAAACATCAGCGAAAGTTCCGTTGCCCAGATTCGCGAAGACGGTGTTGGGCTCCTTATAGACCGCGGGCTCGAACAACTCGACGCGGTCATTGACGTGAGAATTGGTGGTGAACAGATCTTTCCAAGCGTCGTTATTGAAATCGAAGAAGGCGGTGCCCCATCCGCTGTGATGCAAAGTGAGCCCGCTCATGCGGCTCGCATAGGTGGCGTCGTCAAAGCCGCCCTTGCCATGGTTACGAAACAGCGGGAATGTCTCGCGGGCCAGGGCGACGACGGAGATGTCGGGCCAGCCGTCGTTATCGTAATCACGGAAATCCGTGCCCATGCTGGCGACAGGCTTGCCATCGCCACGCAGCGCGACGCCGGCGGCGAGCGCCACCTCTTCGAACGTCCCATTGCCGCGGTTGTGGAACAGGAAGTTGGGCATGTTGTCGTTGGTGACGAAGACGTCAGTGAAGCCGTCGTGGTCATAGTCGGCGAAGGCGACGCTCATGCCTCGTCCTTTGTAGGCGGCGATGCCGGCTTTTGCGGTGACATCCTCAAAGGTGCCGTCGCCGCGGTTGCGATAGAGCGTGCTGGCGAGACCGTCGAAGTACTTCGGGTGGCAATAAATGCGCAATTCACGCTGAGGATCGCCGCAAAAACGATTGTCTACGGGTGATCCGGGTGACCAATCGGAATAATGGACGACCCACAAATCGAGAAGGCCGTCGTTATCGTAATCGAACCAACCGGCGGCGACGGCCCAGGGACCGCTGCGAATGCCGGCTTTGGCGGTAACGTCTTCGAACTTTCCATTGCCGAGGTTGTGATAGAGGATATTGCGATTGACGCCGGCGACGAACAAGTCGGGGCGGCCGTCGTTGTCATAATCGCCGGCAGCAGCACCCATGGAGTATCCGGCGCCTGCGACGCCGGCTTCCGCCGTGACATCGCGAAACTTCATGCCACCTTCGTTGTGATAGAGGCGGTTCCAATACTGCGGCCCGGTTTTCTCGAGTGACGGCAGATCGGCACCATTGGTGAAGAAGATATCGGGGCGACCATCGCCATCGTAATCGAAGGCAGCGACACCACCGGCCATGGTTTCGATCATGTGCTTCTGCGGCGTGGGGCAGTTGTGCAGAACGAAGTCGATGCCCGATTTTTCGGCCAGATCTTCAAAGCGAATGGGCGGAACGGACGCACCGGCCCCGGCCAAGCGATAGGCGACCACAGCAGAAGCAAACGCAGCAGCGGCCCATGGAGCCGTCCGGAACACCATGGAGTGATTGTAGCGAGGCCGAAAAAGATTTCCCTGGAATGGTTACGGTTTTCGCCGGCCTTTACCGCCCTAGAAGGTGACGGCTTCTATGCGAAAGGAATGGCAAAAGACTGTATGACGCGAGCAAAAAAGATCTTCCGGTGGCTGGCAGTTACGAGTTTTTGTATTCTGGGCGCGCTTACGGGCGTTCCGCTGGCTTGCGCACAAGCGCTGCAATACCACGGCGGCCCAGTTCTAGAAACGTTTGAGATCTACCCGCTTTACTACGGCGACTGGAGCGAGCCGGACCTGAATACCCAGCAGGAGTATCTGGTTAATCTGGCCGCGTACATCTCGGGGAAGGATGCACCGGCGGGGTCGCAACCGATGATCAGACAGTACGGCGTGAACCAGGCCACGGTGGCAGCAGCCGCGACCGCGAGTCCCAAAGCCACTCCCATCACCCTGACGCAGACAGACGTTTTGAATATCATTACGAAAAATCAAGCGGCAGGAATTCTTCCAGCTTTTGGGCCGAACACGCTGATTGCGGTGTTCCCGGCGCACGGCTTCACGTTGGCCGGCTGCACCGGATGCGGGTACCACACCTCGCAATCGATCTCCGCCTTCTGGGCGGTTGTCCCGGCGGATGCCGGCCCCACCATGCAACTTGTGACCGGGCACGAGATATTCGAATCGGCGGCCGATCCGGGAATCGGCAGTTTCCAGGCATGGGACGAGCCGGTGGACCCGTGCGATAGCGCCAGCGCGATTACTCTGTCGTTCGGCCAGATTCCACCCGTTGCCGACAATACCAACGCGGGCGCATGTTCGACCACAGGGTACACGAGTCTTGCCGAGGTACAGATCTATGGCTCGACGCTCGCGAATCTCAAGACGCAGTACAACTCCTTGTGGCCCGACGGCTGGCGTCTTTACATTCTTCAGGCGTATGTGGTGTCCGGCGGCCAGGTGCTTTACAACGCGGTGTGGCGGCCTGCGGGGAATACACCGGAGATCCAGGTATATGGCTGGACGTATGCGAACTACAAGGCCGAATATGACACGTTGTGGAAGCAGGGCTGGCGCATTTACATTCTCGACGCTTACGTATTGGAAAATGGCGAGGTGCGCTACAACGCTGTCTGGCGCCAGGGGAATCTGGCCGAGCACCAAGACTACGGAGTCAACTATTCACAATACCGGAGCGACTATAACGGCTACTGGCCAGAGAATTGGCGGCTCTACATTCTCGAATCCTACGTGGTACCGGATAGCAGCAGTTCCGCCGGCGACGTGGAATACAACGCGGTGTGGCGGCCCGGTGATTTAGCCGAGATCCAGGACTACGGAGTTAGCTATGACGACTACCGGAGTTACTACAACACGCTGTGGACGGAAAACTGGCGGCTCTTTTCTCTGCAATCGTATGTGTTGTTCAACGGCAGTGTGCAGTACAACGCCGTCTGGCGGGCGGGAACGCACGGGGAAATCCAAGACTACGGGGTCTCCTATGCGCAATACCGGAGCGACTATAACACCTATTGGACCGAAGGCTGGCGTCTGTACATACTGCAAACCTACGTCACCACGGGCGGCACGGTTTGCTACAACGCGGTTTGGCGGCAGGGCACGGTGGACCGGCCGCTGTAGTGCGTCCTTGCGTCTCTGCTCTTGACGAGTATACTTGATTCCGATATAATTGCTCCGAGTATAGCTCTTCATGCGCGATAAAAATCCGGATTCGCTACTCCCGCTACCGGCAGCGGTGTTTCATATTCTGATCGCGCTTGCCGATCGCGATCGTCACGGATACTCGATCATGCAAGACGTCGCGGCGAGGACAGAAGGCAAGGTGCAATTGAGCGCGGGGACGTTGTACAGCTCCATCCGCCGCATGTTGGAGCAGGGATTGATCGAAGAACTACCAGAGAGCCCGGACCCGACGAGCACCGACGAACGGCGGCGCTATTACCGGCTCACGCGATTCGGCAAGCGAGCGGCGGCGGCGGAAGTGGAGCGGCTGACCGCGCTCGTGAAACAGGCACGCGTCACGGGGCTCGTGCCGGGTGCGTGATGCGCGCGAAAGCCGTTTATAAGGCGCTGCTTTATTGCTATCCGGCGGCCTTCCGGCACGAGTACGGCGACCAGATGATGCTGATGTTCGCCGAGCAAATGGGCGAAGCGCGGCGAACAGGACGCCGCTTCCAAGCCGCGGGGCTCTGGATCGAAGCGGCGCGAGACATGTTATTCGTTGCGCCCAAGGAGCATTGCCACGTGATTCTCGAAGATCTGCGCTACGCGCTCCGTGTGATGGGGACGAGGCCCGGTTTGGCCGCCGTCGCTTTACTTTCCTTGACCGTTGGCATCGGAGTGAATACCGCGATCTTCAGCTTGTGGAACGGCGTGCTTCGCTCTCCGCTGCCGGGTGTCGTCAAACCGGAGCAACTGGTGATTTTGACGGATCCCAGCACAGCGGGCGGCTGGACCGGCAACGAAACGGGAGATCGCCATTGGCTGACGTACGCGGAATTCGAGCAACTGCGCGATCACGTGGGGAGCTTTTCCGGACTGATGGCGTCACAGAGCTTTCTGGACCGGTGGCAGATCCGTTTCGAAGGCGGCGGGTGGGAGGAAACCCGCGGGCGCCTGGTATCGGGCGACTATTTTCAGGTGCTCGGCGTTTCTGCGAGGCTGGGCCGTGTTTTCACGGCCACGGACGACGGCGCGACACCGGCTTATGCCGTGATCAGTGACAGCTATTGGCAGCGACGCTTTGGCGGCAGAGCGGACGTGGTGGGCCGGACATTCACACTTCGGAATGCGGTGCTCACGATCATCGGGGTGACGCCGCCGGGATTCATCGGAGAAACCATCGGGCAGCAACCGGACCTCTGGGTGCCGGTGCGTATGCAGGCAGCGGTTCGGCCCGGCGACGATTTGCTGCACGATACGCCTCCGTCGAAGACGATGTGGCTTCACGTATTCGGCCGGCTGAAACCAGGGGTGGCGCCGGAACAGGCAGGCGCCGAAGCGAATGCCATTTTCAAAGCAGGTTTGGAATCGTTTTATGGCGCCATCACGTCGCCGGAGCGGCGGCGCGAGTTTCTGGATCAACGTCTCAAAATTCGCGCGGGCGAGCGTGGGGCTTCGGAGACGCGGAGTGATTTCTCGACATCGCTTACGGCGCTGCTCGGGGCCGTCGGTGTGCTGCTTTTGATCGCGTGCGCCAATCTGGCTAACCTGCTGCTGGCGCGCGGTGCGGCGCGAAGATCCGAGATGGCGCTGCGGCTCTCGCTAGGGGCAAGCAGGGGACGTCTGATCCGGCAGGCGCTCACGGAGAGCCTGACGCTTGCCGTCATGGGCGGCGCTGCCGGGCTCGCGGCGGCGTACTGGTTTCACGCCATGCTGGCGCGGATGATTGCCCAGTCGGACCGGGATTTCCAAATGAGCTTTGCGCTCGATCCGCAGATACTCGTTTTCACTTTGGCCATCACCACGATGACAGCGATGCTGTTTGGGCTGCTGCCGGCATGGCAGATCACCAATACCGACGCGGGAACCAGCCTGAGGGAGCACAGCCGCGGCTCAACCGGCGGGATCGGACAATCGCGATGGGGGCGGGCTTTGGTGGCACTGCAACTGGCGTTTTCACTGCCGTTGCTGGTGGGCGCGGGGCTGCTGGCGCGGACGTGTTACAACCTGCAGCATGTGAAGCTAGGCTATGCCGCCGACCATCTGCTGCATGTCGACGTGAATTCGCGTATGTCCGGCTACGACACAGCACGCAGTGGCGCGCTGTTCCGCCAACTGCTCGGTGAACTGCGGGCCATCCCAGGAGTCCAGGCCGCCAGTTTTTCTATCGACGGGCTGTTCACCGGATCGCATTCCAGGACCAAAGTCGACGTGGAAGGGTTCACGCTACGCGGGGACGAGGACCGGGACGCAGAATTTGACGTAGTGGGCCCGAATTACTTTTCGACATTGGGTGTGCCGGTGATTCTGGGGCGCGAACTTCTCGACAGCGATAGCGCCGCCGCCCCCAAAGTTTGCGTGCTCAACGAGGCCTTCGTAAGACGATTCTTCACGGGACGAAACCCGATCGGTATGCGCATTATGACGAATGACGATGAAAAGCGGAAGACGTACACGGTGGTTGGCTTGGCAAAGGATATGCGTGCGCAGGGATTACGAGGCAACATTGAGCCACAGTTCTACGTTCCCGCGACACAACCGCCGGGCGACAGCTTAAATCGGGCGAATTTCCTGATTCGTACGGCGACGGAGCCGGCGCCGGCGATGGCAGCGGTGCGGAAGGCCTTCCAGCGCGTCGACGCTGCGCTGCCGATTGTCTCCGCACGAACGATGGAAGAACAGATGGCTCCATTGACCGCGCAGGATCGCGTTACGGCGCAGCTGGCGCTGGTGTTCGGAGGCATCGCGCTGGCATTGGCGGCGATCGGCTTGTACGGAGTGCTGTCCTACGCGGTGGCGCGACGCACCGGCGAAATCGCAATTCGAATGGCACTCGGGGCACAGCCGGCGGGGGTTATCGGAATGATTCTAGGCGAAACCGTAAGCCTGGTCGCAGGCGGGCTCGTTGTGGGTGCGGGTCTGGCTTACGCGGCGTCGCGACTGATCGATAGCCGTCTTTATGGCGTAGCTCCGCAGGATCCGCTCACGCTGATCGCGGCGACCTCGCTGCTGCTGTTGGTGGCGCTCGCGGCAGCGTACCTGCCGGCGAGGAAAGCCGCGCGCCTTGACCCGATGACGACGCTTCGGCAGGAATAGGCGGGGAACGTCGGGGCGAAATCAGTCGTCTTCGGCGAACTCGCGGTCGATGGCGGGGAGCACATCGCGATCGCCGGCCATCCAGACGTAGAGCGTGGGCAACACGAAAATGCTCATCACCAGCGTGACGCTCAAGCCGCCTACGATAACGATGGCGAAGGGCCGCTGGGAATCGGAACCGATGCCGTGAGACGTCGCGGCGGGGAGCAGGCCGAGCGTTGCGACCAGCATGGTCATCATGATGGGGCGCAGGCGGAGCACGGCGCCTTCAGCGGCGGAATCGTCGATGGTGTGGCCATGCGCGCGGAGCTGGTTGATGTATTCGACCATGATGACGCCGGTTTGCACGGCAACGCCGAAGAGCGCGAGGAATCCGACTCCCGACGAAACGCTGAAGTGCGTGCCCGTCAGATAGAGCGCGAACAATCCACCAATGGGAGCGAGCGCAACCGTGACCAGAATGAGCGAGGCCCATTTGAAGGATTTGAACGCTGAGTAGAGAATCATGTAGATGGTCAGGATGGTGATGGGCACGATGACCGCTAGCCTGGCGTTGGCGCGCTTGGCGCTTTCGTACTCGCCTGCCCAATCGATGTGGTAGCCGGTGGGCAGCTTCACCTGCTGGCCGACATCGCGAATGGCTTCTTCGACAGTACTGCCAAGGTCGCGGCCGCGCACGCTGTACTTGATGGCCACGTAGCGAGAGTTGGCTTCGCGATAGATTTCAGAAGCGCCGTCCAGCACTTCTACCTGCGAAACCTGCGCGAGCGAAACACGCTCGTTCGAAGGCGCCAACAAACGGATTTGCTCGATAGCCTCTTTGGTGTCCCTGTAGGGCGGGAGGTATCGGGCCACCAGATCGTAGCGCTGCTCGCCTTGCAGCACCTGGCTGACGGCTTTGCCGCCGACGGCGGTCTCGATGGCGTCCTGCACGTCGGCAACATTGAGCTGAAAACGAGCGGCCTGGGGCCGGTCAACCGTGAAATTCAGATTGGGCTGGCCGATCACGCGGAACAGGCCGAGATCTTCAATTCCCTGGATGCGGCGCATGATGCCGACGATCTGGTCGCCTTTCTCTTCGAGTGTTTTGAGATCGTCGCCGAAGATCTTGACGGCAAGCTGTCCTTTCACTCCGCTCACGGCCTCTTCCATGTTGTCGGCAATGGGCTGGGAGAAATTCCAAAGCACGCCGGGAATTTTTTCGAGCTCGCGATCCATGGCGGCGATCAGCTCTTCTTTATCCTCACGAAACACGGGGCGCCACTGGTCTTTCGGCTTCAAATCCACGAAGTATTCGGTATTGAAGAAGCCGGTGGTATCGGTCCCGTCATCGGGGCGGCCCACCTGGGAGACGACCTGCTTCACTTCGGGAAATGTTGCAAGCAACTCACGGGCCTGGTTCATGAGGCGCGTGCCTTCGGTTGGCCCGGTACTCGGTGCGAGAGTACCGCGAGCCCAAATGGCGCCCTCATCGAGATGCGGCAGGAACTCGGAGCCAATGGCCCCGCTGGTGGCGAGGTAGAGCGCAACCGAAAGGAACGCGGCAGCAACGCCGATGGTAATCCAGCGGTGGTGGATAGCTGCGCGAACGGCGATTCTGTATCGGCGGATGAGGAAGGCGAGCGCAGGATTGTGCCACTCCTTGAAATGGCCGCGAAACAGCACGCTGGCCAGCACCGGCGCGATCAGCATGGAAAACATCAAGGCACCCAGCAGCGCGAAGGCGACGGTCCAGGCCATGGGTTTGAAGAGGCGGCCTTCGACGCGCTGGAGGGTGAAGATGGGAACGTAAGCGGTGATGATGATGGCGATGGCGTAAAACACCGGGCGCTGCACTTCATGCGCGGCCTCGCGGATGCACTCGCCGAGACCCTTGGAGCGATCCTGCTGGTGACTGATCACACGAACGATGTTCTCCACCATGACGACCGCGCCATCCACCACCATGCCGAAATCGAGAGCTCCGAGCGAGAGGAGATTGGCGGGGATCTTTTTCAGGTCGAGGCAGATCGATGCGAATAACAACGAGAACGGAATGGTCAGCGCGACGATGAGTGCGCCGCGGGCATTGCCCAAGAACAGGAACAGAATGATGGTGACGAGAATGATGCCTTCGGTCAGATTGTGCAGAACAGTGTGAGTGGTGTAATGCACAAGATCGCTGCGATCGAGAAACGGGACGATTTTGACGCCAGGCGGCAGGATCGTGTTGTTGAGCTCATCCACCTTCTTATGAATTCCGACCAGCGTCTCGTCGGAATTGGCGCCTTTGCGTAAGAGCACGATGCCCTCGACGACATCGTCATTATCGGTGACGCGGCCATCGGAGCGATGGATGGCTTTGCCGATGCGCCCGAGCCGGATCTTGGGACCTTGCTCGACGGCGGCGATGTCCTGGACGCGGAGGGCGGTGCCGTTCTGCGTCTTGATTACCGTCTGCATGATGTCGCGCGTGGTGTTATAGAGGCCGACGGCGCGAACATTGATTTGCTGGAGACCGGCTTCGAGGAAACTCCCGCCGGCGTTGGTGTTGTTGTTGGCGAGCTGCTGCTCCACCTGGCCGATACTCAGGCCGTAGGAAACCAGCTTTTCGGGATCGATGCGCACCTGATACTCGCGCGTGATGCCGCCGAAGCTGACGACGTCGACGACGTTTTGCACCGATTTGAATTGTTTCTCGAGCACCCAGTCTTCGAGGGACTTCAATTCCATGAGGTCGTACTTGGGATTGCTGCTGTGCAACGTATACCAATAGATTTGACCGACCGGACTGTAATCGGTTCCAATCTGCGGTTGCAGGTTGTTGGGCAAGTTGAGTTGACCCAGCCGCTCCAGGACTTTCTGCCGATTCCAATCGTCTTCCGACTCGTCGTCGAAGATCAGCATCAGGCTCGAGAGGCCGAATAAAGATGTGGAGCGGAGGTGCTCGAGGTGAGGCAGACCGTTCATGACGATCTCGACGGGTATGGTGACTTGCTGCTCGACCTCCTCGGCGGCATGACCGGGCCATTGCGTGATGACCTGGACGTAATTGTTGGCGACGTCAGGATAGGCCTCAACCGGCAGGTTGTGGAACGAAATCGCACCCCAAACGAGCAGCAGCAGCGCGATGGCCAGGACCAGAAAGCGATTATTGAGTGCGTAATCGACGAATGCGCGGATCACTGTTCCACCGTGTTTTGCAGGATCAACGCATTGGCCACGACTTGCTGGCCGGGCTGGATGCCGGAGACGATTTCCTGCATATTGCCCGGCAACATGATGCCGCCAGTCACTCCCACGCGCTGGAATTTCTGCCCGCCGGCCGGCACGTAGACCCAGTCGCGGTCATGCAAATGGAGAATGGCCGAAGCGGGGACCGCTGCATGCAATTCCTTGGTGACGCCGTGGAACGTGGCGGTAACAAACATGCCGATGCGCATCAGCCCTGGGTTGTGCATCTGGAGGCGCACTTTTGCGGTGCGAATGTTGGGATCGAGAATCGGGCCAATGTTGCTGATGCGTCCCTGAAAAACCCGGCCGGGGTAGGCGTTCAGGCGTACGTCGGCGAACTCTCCGAGGCGGACATGCGACAAATCGTTTTCGTACACGTCACACATGACCCAGATCTCGGTGAGATCGGCAATAGTGAAGAGATTGGGAGAATTGTCCAGCGTTTTGACGCCCGCGGCGGCCGTGACGTTCTGTTCGATGATGACACCCGTAACCGGAGCGAAGATGTCCACGACCGCGCTGGGATGGTTGCCATCGACTCCGAGCACACGCAGGTGATCGGAAGCAGTTTCGACATCGACCTTCGCCTTGTCCCATGTGTCCTGCGCGACTTCCAGATCTTTCTTCGCGACCGCGCCTTTGTCGTATAGCAATTGTGTGCGATCGAATTGCGCGCGCGCCAGAACTTCGTCGGCCATGGCTTTGCGGTAATCGGAAAAGGCGCCGGAAATGTCCGCGCTCTGCACGCGCATCAGGAGTTGGCCTTTTTTCACCTCGTCGCCGAGGCGGGCGCGTATATCCACGACGCGGCCGGACGCGAGCGAGATGACGGGTACGGAACGGGACACATCAGCCGTTACCGCGCCGGTTACGTTGAGTTCCGGAGCCGTGCTGTGGGGTTGCGCCGCGACGACGGGAAATTTTTGCGGATTGTCCACTTTGACTACATTGACGTCCTGCTCCTGCTCGACGCTGGTGGCGGGAGGCGCCTCCGCCTTGGGATCGGCATGCACTCCTTTCCCGCAGCCTGGGAGAAACACTACGGCGAGCAGGCAGAGAGTGGCGGCCAGGAAAATATGGCGATTCATTGCAGAACCTCGCGACCGACCGCGAGATTCAATTGACTCGCGGCGGTCAGATAGGAACCAATCAGATTCAGATAATTGAGTTGAATGCTGCGGTAGTCGCTTTGCGCATTCAGGAAATCCAGTAGAGACGCGCCGCCGCGCTGGTAAGCGAACGCCACCGTGTCGCGCACCTTCACCGCTCGCGGCAGATAGTCGGACTTATACGGCCGCAATAGTTGTAGATTGCTGTCCAGCATGGCGTAGCCTGAATCCACGTCGCTGAATACCTGTGCCACCGTGGCTTCGCGCAGCTTCTCATTGCGGCTGATATCGAGTTGCGTGCGCAGCTTCTCGCCCTGGTTCTTGTCGAAAATTCGCAGCGGAATGGTCACGCTGAAGCCGAAATAGATCGGGATGGGCGGGTTGCGCGCGAAGTCCATGCCAAAGGTCGGGTCCGTCGAGCCGTTGGCCACCGCGAGCAGGTGATCGGTTCTGGCTTTGTCGATGGACTGCACAGCGGCCTTTAAGTCAGGCCTTGAGTCAAGCGCCATGCGGCGGAATTCCTCGAGCGGCGGAACCTGCGCGCTGAACTCATAGGGTCCGGTGACATCGAACTGCTCCACCGGTGTGCGGTCATTGAGCAGAGTCAATAACTGGATTTTGGCCGTCCGTAGGTTGACTTCGGCAGTCAATAAGTCGGACTGGAACTGAATGCGCTGCAACTCCAGACGGTCTAAGTCGATTTGGGCGATGTCACCGGCTTTGTAGCGGTCGCGGCTGACTCCGAGAACCTTGTCCCAGTAAGCCAGATTCTCTTGCGCCAGTTTCAGCACGGCTTTGGCCTGGAGGATTTGCACGAAAGCGCCGCGCACGCTGAACAGCAGAGTGCGCTCGAGATCAGCCTGCTGGGATTCGGCGATGCCGGTGGCTTTCTGTGCGCTTTCCAGGCGCAGCTCACGCTTGTGCTGGCGCTCGTGCAGATAGCTGGCGGAGACGAAGGGCAGCACATAGCCGAGCGGGCGATAGGGATAATTGCTGAAGGGATCGGGGAAAGGATCGAACTGATCGAGCGTGCCGGTGAAGTCGGGATTGGGGCGGAGATTGGCGGTGATTTCCTGCGCCCGCGATTC
>Ga0335069_10006631_pt1 | contig 16801 bp, 6 predicted proteins | sample Lox_Sample_11_FD_206714 | JGI IMG/M metagenome (GOLD analysis project Ga0335069, IMG submission 206714) | Soil microbial communities from Loxahatchee National Wildlife Refuge, Florida, United States - Lox_Sample_1.1 | ecosystem: Environmental > Terrestrial > Soil > Wetlands | place: USA: Florida...
GTAGACCGCGCCGCTGCGAACCACCAATTGCGGCTCGCCGCAACCGATCAGCGATCGAACGTCGACCGACCCGTCGGAATCGACCAACACCACCCGGCCGGGATGCTCGGCCTGCGCCGACCTCACCAGACCCCACACCGCGGCGCCGGCCAAGTTCGTGACTTCCTGGTCGGCGGCTCCCACGGCGCCGTGGGTCACCACCACCAGCGGACCGGGCCGGTCGGCGGCGAGCGCCGACTGCACGGCGCCGAGCACTTCGTGGACGGCCCCGTGCACCGACCCGGCTTGACACCCGGACCCGTCGGAATGCAATTCCCACACCTCGGGATCGGCCCCGGAACTGCTGTCCCCCAGGTTCAACGGTGACCACGCCACTTCGAAGAGTCCGCCGCCGCCCGCACCGGCCAAGGCCGACAACTGCTCGGCCGACACCGGACGCGTCACCAGCTCGCGCACCGACAGCACGGGCGAGCCCGCCGGATCGGCGATCTCCAGCGACACCGCGCCCGATTCCACCGGCGACAGCTTCACTCGGACCCGGGACGCCCCCGCCGCATGCAGGTACACCCCCTGCCAGGAGAACGGCAACACGGCGGGCGACCCCTCGTCGGCCACCCCCAGCGCGTGCAACGCCGCGTCCAACACCACCGGGTGGATCCCGAAGCCGAACGCCGTCACACCGGCGTCTTGCGGCACCTCGACCTCGGCGAACACGTCGCGGCCCGAGCGCCACACCGCCCGCAGGCCCCGAAACGCCGGCCCATACCCGTAACCGCGCTCCGCCAAGCCGTCGTAGGCGCCGGTCACGTCGACCGCCTCCGCACCCACCGGAGGCCACAGCGCCAGGCCGGCCGAAGGGGGCGCCGACTCCGCGCTCAGCAGGCCCTCGGCGTGCAGCATCCATCCCGAATCGCCCTGCGCGGCGCGCGAATACACCGCGACCGGGCGCGACCCGCCCGATTCGGAGGCATCGGCGGAGTCGCCGGAGTCAGGGCCGCCGACCACGACCTGCAACTGCACCGCGCCGGTCGTCGGCAACACCAACGGCGCCCCCAACGTCAACTCCTCGATCAGCGAACAGCCGACCTCGTCGGCGGCCCGCATCGCCAGTTCCACGAACGCGGCGCCGGGGAGCAGCACCATCCCGGCCACGGCGTGGTCGGCCAACCACGGCTGGACGGTCGTCGACAACCGGCCCGTCAACACCAGCCCGCCCGAATCGGGCCGGTCCACCACCGCGCCAAGCAGCGGGTGCTCGGCCCCCACCAAACCGGCACCACCGACGTCCTGCCCCGCCACCGCGTCGGGTGACAGCCAATAACGTCGCCGCTGGAAGGCGTACGTCGGCAGGTCCACTCGCCGCGCGGCCAAGCCGTCGAACGCCGCGGCCCACTGCACACTCAGGCCGGCCGTGAACAACCGACCCGCCGCGAACAGCAGCGAGTCGACCTCGGGACGGTCCTTGGGCATCGTCACCACCGCGGGCGTCTCGACCGCCTGCCCGACAGCCGACGTCAGCGCCGCGCCCGGACCGACCTCCACGAACAGCCCGGCGCCCAGAGTCTCCGCCGAACGCACACCGTCGAGGAAGCGCACGGGCCGGCGCACGTGCTCGGCCCAGTACCCCGGCGAACCATAGTCGGGCCCGGCGGGCTGTCCGGACACGTTGGCCACCAGCTCGATTTGCGGCTTGCCGGGCCGGATCCCGGCCGCCACGGCGGAGAACTCCTCGATGATGGGATCCATCAACGACGAGTGGAACGCGTGCGACACCGCCAATCGGTGCACGCGCCGGCCCGACGCGGCGAGCCGATCCACCACGGCGTCCACCGCCGCCCGTGCACCGGAGAGCACCACCGCCTCCGGGCCGTTGACCGCGGCGATGTCGACGCCCTCGCCCAGCAGCGGGAGCACCTCTGCTTCACCGGCCGCCACCGCGACCATCACACCGCCGTCGGGCAGCGCCGCCATCAGCCGGCCGCGGGCGGCCACCAAACGCGCCGCGTCTGCCGGCGACAGCACCCCGGCCACCTGCGCCGCGGCGATCTCCCCCACCGAGTGACCCATCACCACGTCGGGCACCACACCCCAGGACTGCCACAGGGCCGCCAGCGCGACCTCAACGGCGAACAACGCCGGCTGGGCGAATTCGGTGTTCTGCAGCAACTCCGGGTCGGTGCCCCACATCACAGTGCGCAACGGCAACCGCAGATGGCCGTCCAATGCCTCGGCGGCCTCGTCCAGCGCGCGGGCGAAGACGGGGAAGCGCTCGTACAACGCCGCGCCCATTCCCAGGTACTGCGAACCCTGACCGGGGAACGTGAACACGGTCTTGCCCGTGGACCGTGACCGCCCCGCCTGCACCGCCGGGCCCGGCTCCCCGAACGCCAAATCCGCCAACTCCGCCGTCATCTGTGCCCGCTCGGCGCCCACCAGCACCGCGCGATGCTCAAACACCGACCGCGTCGTCGCCAGCGACCAGCCCACATCGACCGCGTCGAAGTCGGCGGCGAGGTGCTCCGACAACCGGCGGGCCTGAGCCGATAGCGCGTCGGCGGAGCGGGCGGAGATCACCCAGGGCACCGCGGGCGCGTCGCCACGGCGTTGCGGCGCGACGACGTCCTGCTCCCGGGAAGGCTCCGCCGGAGCCTCTTCGACGATCACATGGGCATTCGTGCCGCTGATCCCGAACGACGACACCCCCGCCCGGCGGGGCTTGTCCCCCACCGGCCACGGCCGTGTCTCGGTCAACAGGCGCACCTCACCCGCGGACCAATCGACCCGGGGCGTCGGCGAATCGACGTGCAGCGTCTTGGGCAGCACGCCATGCCGCATCGCCTGCACCATCTTGATGACCCCGGCCACCCCCGCGCCGGCGGAGGAATGGCCGATGTTGGACTTGATCGAGCCCAACCACAGCGGTCGATCCCCCGGCCGGCCCTGCCCGTAGGTGGCCAGGAGCGCCTGAGCCTCGATGGGGTCGCCCAGGACGGTCCCGGTACCGTGCCCCTCGACCACGTCAACGTCCGCCGCCGTCAACCCGGCGTTCGCCAGTGCTGCCCGGATCACCCGTTGCTGCGATGGACCGTTCGGTGCGGTCAACCCATTGGAGGCGCCGTCCTGGTTGACCGCCGATCCCCGCAGCACCGCCAGCACCGGATGCCCCAGCCGGCGCGCGTCGGCCAGTCGCTCCAACACCAGCACGCCCGCGCCCTCGGACCACGACGTGCCATCCGCGGCAGCGGCATACACCTTGCACCGCCCATCGGCGGCCAGCGCCCGCTGCCGGCTGAACTCGACGAACGCCGCGGGGCTCGCCATGATGGTGACACCCCCGGCCAGCGCCAGATCGGTTTCCCCGGAACGCAAGGACTGCGCCGCCAGGTGCATCGCCACCAGCGAAGACGAACACGCCGTGTCCACCGACACCGCCGGGCCCTCCAGGCCCAGCACGTAGGCCACTCGGCCCGACGCAACGCTCAGCGTCGAGCCCGTGAAACCGTAGCCCTCCAGCTCCCCTTTGACCTCGCCTCCATAGCTGCCGTGGATGACTCCGGCGAACACCCCCGTCGCCGAACCGCGCAACCGCGTGGGGTCGATCCCCGCCCGCTCCAACGCTTCCCAGCAGATCTCCAGCATGAGTCGTTGCTGGGGGTCCATCGCCAGCGCTTCGCTGGGCCCGATGCTGAAGAATGCGGCATCGAATTCGGCCGCGTCCTGCACGAAACTGCCGCGACGTGTGTAGGTCTTGCCCGGGGCGTCGGGGTCCGGATCGAACAAAGCGTCGATGTCCCAGCCGCGGTAGGTGGGAAAGTCCGAAACCGCGTCGCGTTCTTCGACCACCAGGTTCCACAGGGCTTCCGGCGAATCCACGCCGCCCCCGTAGCGGCAGGCCATGCCCACCACCGCCACCGGCTCGGACAGCCGTCCCTCTAGCTCGGAGACGCGCCGCCGCGCCCGCCTCAGGTCCGCCGTCAGGCGTTTGAGGTAATCAACGTGTTTCTCGGTGCCGGTCATGTCGGATGGCCTCGGTGGCCGAGTTCTTCGTCGAGGATCGCGAAGAGTTCGCTTTCAGTGGCGGCGCGCAGGTCGTCGTCAAGACCCTCGGCATCGTCGGCGACGAAACCGGTGAGCAGGCTCTGGATGCGGGCGCTCAACAACGCTTTGTCATCGGCGCTCCAGCCCGGCCGGCTCAGCAGCGCCTCCAGTTCGCGGGTGATGTCCTCGGCCTGTGCCGCGGGACCGGAGTAGTCGACGGTGTCGGCGAGCCGGATGTCGAGATGCCCGGCCAGAACGGACGGGGTGGGATAGTCGAAGATCAACGTCGGTGAAAGCGTAAGGCCGGTGGCGTTTTTGAGCCGGTTGCGCAGCTCGACGGCCGTGAGCGAGTCGAAACCAAGCTCCTGGAACGCCCGGCCCGAGTCGATGTCCGCGGGGTTGGGGACTCCCAGCACCGTGGCGGCGCTGCCGCGCACCAGGTCGACCAGTTCCCGCTGACGCGCCTCGGGGCTCAGCCCGGCCAGTCTGGTGGCCAGGTCGGTGGTCGGTGATGCGCTCGCGGCGTCGACGACGACGCGCCGGGTGGGGCGTCCAGCGACATCGCGCAACAGCGGGGGCAGGCCGGTTTCGTTGCCCGCCAGCGCGGTTCGGTCCAGGCGGGCGGCCACCACCACGGGGTGGTCCAGCAGCATGGCGCCGTCGAAGGCGCCCAGCGCCTGTTCTGTCGACAGCGGGGCCAGCCCGAGGCGGGTCATCCGGGCCTTGTCGCGATCGCCCAGGTGGGCGGTCATGGCCGATGCCTGCTCCCAAAGACCCCACGCCAGTGACGATCCCGGCAGCCCCTGCGCCCGCCGGCAGGTCATCAGGCCGTCGAGGAAACTGTTGGCCGCCGCGTAGTTGGCCTGAGCGGGCGTGCCGACGATGCCGGCCATCGACGAAAACACCACGAACGCCGACAAATCCAGGTGACGCGTCAGCTCGTGCAGGTTCCAGGCGCCGTCGACCTTGGCTCGCAGCACCGCCCGCACGCGCTCCGGCGTCAACGAGGCGATGAGCCCGTCATCGAGGATCCCCGCGGCGTGGATGACAGCCCGCAGCGGGTGTTGCGCCGGAATCCCGGCGAGCATCCGTGCCACCGCCTCGCGGTCGGCGACGTCGCACGCCACGACGGACACCCGCGCCCCCGCCCCCGTCAGCCGGCGCACCAGCTCCGCCACCCCGGCGGCGTCGGCGCCCGAACGGCTGGCCAGCACCACATGGCCCACCCCGTAACGGTCGACGAGGTGACGCGCGAGGGCCGAACCGGCCATCCCGGTGCCCCCGGTGATCACCACGCTGCTCCCTGCCAGGCCGCCGCCGCAGCCGCTGAGCAACTCGCCCGGGCCGCCCGGTACGGTGAGCACCACCTTCCCGATGTGGCGGGCCGAGCTGACATAGCGGTAAGCCGAGGGTGCGCACCGGACGTCGAATGCCTTCTGCGGCAGCGGCCGCACCGCGCCGCCGTCCAGCAGCCGCATGATCTCGGCCAGCATCGCCGCGGTGCGGTCCGGCCCCAACTCGATCAAATCGAACGCGCGATACGCCACCCCCGGGTACTGCGCGGCGATCACCTGCGGGTCGCGCAGGTCGGTCTTGCCCATCTCGATGAAGCGCCCGCCCCGGGCCAGCAGCCGCAGCGACGCGTCGGTGAACTCGCCGGCCAGCGAGTTGAGCACCACGTCGACGCCGGCTCCCCCGGTGCTGGTGCGGAACTTCTGCTCGAACTCCAAGGTCCGCGAGTCCCCGATGTGGTCGTCGTCAAAGCCCATGGCGCGCAACGTGTCCCACTTTCCACGGCTGGCGGTGGCGAAGACCTCGGCCCCCCAGTGCCTGGCCAGTTGCACGGCGGCCATGCCGACGCCACCGGTGGCGGCGTGCACCAGGACGCGCTCCCCGACCCGCAGTCCCGCCAACTCCGACAGCCCGTACAGCGCGGTCAGGAAGACAACGGGCACCCCGGCGGCCCGCGCCGGCGACCACTCGGCCGGCACCGGAACCAGCAGCCGCTCGTCGACCACCGCTTCGGAGCCGACCACCCCCAACAGCCCCATTACGGCGTCGCCGACCGCCAACCGAGTCACAGCCGAACCGGTCTCGACGACCACGCCGGCGCCTTCGGCCCCCAACTGGCCGCCGCCGGGGTACATGCCCAAAGCCACCAGCACATCGCGGAAGTTGACGCCGACCGCGGCTACCGCCACCCGCACCTGCCCGGCCTGCAACTCCACCCGCGGGGCGGGGGTAACCACCAGGTCCTCGAACGTGCCGCCGGGTCCGGCGTCCAGTCGCCACCCCTGCGGCGGCAACCTGAGCAACGACTCCGCGTTCGCGGGCATAAGCCGGGCCGCGTACACCGCGCCCGCCCGCACCGTCAACTGGGGTTCGCCGTAGCCGGTCAGCGCGCCGACCTCCACCGACCCGTCGGAGTCGACCAGTACCAACCGGCCGGGATGTTCGGCCTGCGCAGATCGCACCAGCCCCCACACCGCCGCGCCGGCCAAATCCCTGACGTCCTCACGCGGCAGCGCCACCGCCCCGTGCGTCTGCACCACCAGCACGCCGGAGCCGTCGCCGCCCAGCCACGACTGCAGCACGCCCAGCGCTTCGGCGGTGGCCGCGTGCACCGACCGCACGACGTCCGCGCCCGCGGGCCGGGAGTCCCACACCGCGACGTCGTCGGCGGAACCGTCGGCTCCCCGAGCGACCGGGGTCCACCGCACCTCGAACAGCCCCTCGAGCGCGCCCACGGGGGCGGCCGTGGCCGCCAGCTGCCCGGCCGACACCGGGCGCATCGACAACGACCCGACCGACAGCACCGGCAGGCCGGCCGCGTCGGCCATCTCAACCGACACCGCGCCTGCCCCCGCCGGAGCGATCCGGACCCGCGCCCGCGCGGCCCCCGCCGCGTGCAGCGACACGCCCTGCCAGGAGAACGGCAGGACCATCTGGTCGGACTCGCCGCCCAGGCCGAGCGCGTGCAGGGCCGCGTCCAGCAGCACCGGGTGGATGCCGAATCCGCCGGCCGGGGCTTCGCCGTCCTGCGGGACCGCGACATCGGCGAAGATTTCGTCACCCCGCCGCCACATCCCCCGCAGGCCGGCGAAGGCGGGACCGTACTCGTAGCCCCGCTCGGCGAGCCGCTGGTAGGCGCCGGTGACGTCCACCGGCGAGGCCCCCGCCGGCGGCCAGACCGACATGCCCGCGACCGCCGCGACCAGTCCGCCGCCCAGCAACCCCTGCGCATGCAACACCCAGTCCTGTTGGGTGGCAAGGGAATACACGGAGAATTCGCGCTGCCCGGCGCCACGATCGGGGCCGACGACCACCTGCACTTGCACGCCGCCGCCCACCGGCAGGGTCAACGGCGCCGACAGCGTCAGCTCCTCGACCACCGCGCACCCGACCTCGTCGGCGGCGCGCACGGCCATCTCGACGAATGCCGCCGCGGGGAACACCACCGTCCCGGCCACCGCGTGGTCGGCCAGCCACGGGTGAGTGGCCGTCGAGATCCGGCCGGTCAGCACGATCCCGTCCGTGTCCGGCCGCGGAATCACCGCGCCCAGCAGACCGTGGTCGGCCGGCGCCAGCCCCATGGTCGCGGCGTCCCCCGACCCGGCGTACCCGCCGGGTAGCCAGAAGCGTTGCCGGACGAAGCCGTACGTCGGCAGATCCACGCGACGGCCACCGAAGCCCGCCAGGGCGGAGCGCCAATCCACGCCGACACCCGCCACATGGGCCTGACCGGCGGATAGCCAGAACCGGTGCAGCCCGCCGTCGTCACGACCCAGAGTCGGGATCACGACAGCGTCGTCACCCGAGTGGCAGTCCGCCAGCACCTCCTCGATGCCGGAGGCCAGGATGGGATGCGGGCTGGACTCGACGAAACCCCGGTACCCCGCGGCGCACGCGCTGCGCACCGCCCGCTCGAATTGCACCGTCTCCCTAATGTTCTGGAACCAGTAGTCGGCGTTCAGGCCGGCGGTGTCCATCAGCTCACCGGTCACGGTGGAGAAGAACGCGACCGAACTCGACCGCGGGTCGACACCGGCGAGCGCCTCGGCCAGCGGCTCGCGGATCGCGTCGACCTGCGCGGAGTGGGACGCGTAGTCGACGTCGATGGCGCGGGCACGGACCCCGTCGGCGTCACATCGGTGCAGCAGCTCGGCCAGTGCCTGCGCCTCACCGGACACCGCGACCGCCGAGACACCGTTGACCGCGGCCACGTTCAGTCGATCGCCCCACGGGGCCAGCAACTCTCGGGCGCGGGCCACGCCGCAGGCCAGCGAGACCATGCCGCCCGCGGCGGACAAGTCCAGCAGCAACCGGCTGCGCAGCGCCACGACCAGCGCGGCGTCCTCGAGCGACAGCGCTCCCGCCACGTATGCCGCGGCGATCTCGCCCTGCGAATGACCGATCACGGCGTCGGGGACCACGCCCACGGAACGCCACAGTTCGGCCAGCGACACCATGACCGCCCAGAGCGCTGGCTGCACCACGTCCACCCGGTCGAGGCCGGGTAGGCCCGGCGCCTGCCTCAGCACGTCGATCACCGACCACTGCACGTGCTCGGCGAGCGCCTTCTCGCAGCGGTGCATGTGGTCGGCGAACACCGTTGACGTGTCGAGCAATTCGGCGCCCATCCCGGCCCATTGGGAGCCCTGGCCGGGGAACACAAAGACCGTCTTTCCCGGCTGCCGCGCCCGGCCGACAACCGCGCCGGCGCCGGGCGCACCGGCGGCCACACCCGCCAGGCCGGCCACCAACTGGTCACGATCGGCGCCGACGACCACCGCCCGGTGGTCGAACAGCGACCGCGTCGACACCAGCGACCAGCCCACGTCCACCAGGCGCAGGCCTGGGTCGTCGTGCGCCCGCGCCAGCAGACGCTCCGCCTGACGGGCCAGCCCGTCAGGCGACCGGGCCGACAGCACCCACGGAACCGGCGCGTCATCGCCGTCCGCCGCGGAGCTTTCGGCCGAGACCTCCGTGGGAGCCTCCTCGACGATGACGTGGGCGTTCGTCCCGCTGATCCCGAACGACGACACCCCCGCTCGGCGCGGGCGGTCCGTGGCGGGCCACGCGCGCGCCTCGGTCAGCAACGACACCGCCCCCGCCGACCAGTCCACGTGCGGGGTGGGCACGTCGACGTGCAGGGTCTTGGGCATCACGCCGTGCCGCATGGCCTGCACCACCTTGATCACACCGCCCACGCCCGCGGCGGCCGAGGTGTGGCCCATGTTCGATTTGACCGATCCCAGCCACAGCGGCCGGTCCGACGGCCGGTGCTGCCCGTAGGTCGCCAGCAGTGCCTGCGCCTCGATGGGATCTCCCAGCGTGGTTCCGGTCCCGTGCCCCTCTACCAGATCCACGTCCGCCGGGGCCAACCGGGCGTTGGACAGCGCCGCGCGGATCACTCGCTGCTGCGACGGCCCGTTTGGCGTCGCCAGTCCGTTCGAGGCGCCGTCCTGGTTCACCGCGGATCCGCGCAGCACCGCCAGCACTGGGTGGCCCAACCGTCGCGCGTCAGACAACCGCTCCAGCACCAGAACACCGGCGCCCTCGGAAAACCCGGTACCGTCGGCGGCGGCCGCGTACGCCTTGCAGCGGCCATCAGCGGCCACCGCTCGCTGCCGGCTGAAATCGATGAAGAACGCCGGTGTGGCGATCACGGTGACGCCGCCGGCCAGCGCCAGATCACACTCCCGTAAACGCAACGAATGGGTGGCCAGATGCATGGCGACCAACGACGACGAACACGCCGTATCCACCGACACCGCCGGGCCTTCCAACCCGAGCACATAGGCCACCCGACCGGACGCCACACTCAACGTCGAACCACGCAGTCCGTACCTTTCCAGGTCTCCCGGCACCCGCCCCGGACCCCCATACGAACCGTGGAAGACGCCCGCGAACACGCCCGTCGACGATCCGCGCAACGTCAGCGGGTCAATTCCAGACCGCTCCAGCGCCTCCCACGACACCTCCAACAACAAACGCTGCTGCGGATCCATCGCCAGCGCCTCGCTGGGTGCGATCCCGAAAAACGCGGCATCAAAATCGGCCACATCCGCAAGGAACCCGCCGCGCCGGGTGTATGACTTCCCCATCGCGTCGGGGTCCGGGTCGAACAGGGTCGTGAGATCCCAGCCGCGGTCCGACGGAAACCCAGACACCACGTCACGGCCCTCGAGCACCATCTCCCACAGGGATTCGGGGGAATCGACCCCGCCGGGGTACCGGCAGCCCATCCCCACCACCGCCACCGCCTCGGTGGCGGCCGCGAGAGACTGCAGGTTCTCCCGCTTCAGCCGCTCGTTTTCCTTGAGCGTCCTGCGGAGCGCTCTGACAAGTTCGTCCCGGCCGCCGTTCATCGGCGGCCCCTCACGTCACACATTCCCGGGCACAACAAGCAACGCCTTACGCTACGAGAGCCCGCATCAGTGCCAGCGCAGCAGGACGAGTTCGGAACAGAAGCCGGGGCCCAGCGCCAACATCAAGCCGGGGCTGCCGCTGGGCGGCGGTTTGGCGATGGTGTCACGCAGCACATGCAGGACCGACGCCGACGACAAATTGCCGATCTCGCCGAGCGAGCGCCACGTCAGCTCCAGAGCCTGCGGCGGCAGGCTCAGGCTCGCGGTGATGGCCTCGATCACCTTCGGACCCCCGGGGTGGCTGACCCACGCGCCGACGTCCGTCGTCTCCAGGCCGTGGGCGGCCAAAAACCCGGTCACGTCGTCGTACAGGTACTGCTCCACCACGCTGGCCACGTCCTTCGACAACACCAGCTCGAACCCCGTGGCGCCGACGTCATAGCCCATGGTCCGCAGGGAGTCGGGGTAAAGGCGGCTGCGCGAATCGCGGATGGACGGCCCGGCGGCGGGCAGCCGTTCGGCGCGACTATCGCCGACGGCCACTACAGCGGCCGCCCCGTCGGCGAACAGCGCGCTGCCGACCAGGCCCGCCAGGGACGGCTGGTATCCCGGGTAGGTGAGCGAGCAAAGCTCCACCGACACAAGGGCTGCGACGCCGTCCGGGTGACCCCTCAGGTAGTCGTGCAGGCGGCCCACGCCGGCCGCCCCGGCCACGCAGCCCAGCCCGAACAGCGGCACCCGGCGCACGTCGTCGCGCAGCCCGAGCCGCCCGGCGATCCGGGCGTCCAGCGTCGGGGAGGCGAGACCAGTCACCGTCGTCGTGACGAGCACGTCCAGGTCCGCCGGCCGCAGGCCCGCCTCCTCCAGCGCGCCCGACAACGCCTCGCAGCCCAGGTCGACGCCGTTTTCGATGAAGATCCGGTTGGCCACCCCGAAGTCGGTCAGCGTCGGGTACTGCTCCATCGGCATCACCAGGTGGCGGCCGTTGACCTTCGCGCTGGCGTGCAGCTGCCGGACGATGTCCTCGTAACCCTCGAAATCGGGAATGCTGAGGAAGAAGTCGGTGAGCTCTCGCTGGGAATAGCGGTACGGAGGCAGCGCACCGAAGACTCCGGCAATGACACTCATGGGTCCCATCCCTTGGTGACGAAGACATAGCCCGAGTGGTTCAACTCGATCCCCTAAGTCTGAAAGTTTAGCCTCCTGAAAACCGCCGGGCACACGCCCGGGTCTCTCACCTGCCGGCCCCTAGCCGGTCCCCGAGCTCCGCGCGCCTGGCCAGGACCGCCTCCAACTGCTCGGCGACGCGGATCGGCGCGGTGCCGCCCCTGGCGTCGCGCGAGGACACCGAGCCCTCGATCGTCAGCACCTCGCGAACCTGCGGCGTCAGCCCGGGGCTGATCGCGGCCAGCTCGTCGTCGGTCAGCTCGTCGAGCCCGACGCCGCGGCTCTCGGCGGCCCGCACGGCCGCCCCGGCGGCCTCGTGCGCGGACCGGAACGGGACGCCCTGGCGCACGAGCCACTCCGCGATGTCGGTGGCCAGCGTGTAGCCGGCCGGGGCCAGCGCGGCCATCCGCTCGACGTCGAAGGTCAGGCTGGCCACCAGCCCGGCCATCGCCGGCAGCAGCAGCTCCAGCTGGCGCACCGCGTCGAAGACCGGCTCCTTGTCTTCCTGCAGGTCACGGTTGTAGGCCAGCGGCTGGGCCTTCAGCGTCGCCAGCAGCCCGGCCAGGTCTCCGATCAGCCGCCCGGCCTTGCCGCGGGCCAGCTCCGCGATGTCGGGATTCTTCTTCTGCGGCATGATCGAGCTGCCCGTCGACCACGCATCGTGCAGGGTGACGTAGCCGAATTCCGTCGAGCTCCACAGGATGATGTCCTCGGCCAGCCGGGACAGGTCGACGCCGATCATCGCGAAGATGAACGCGGCCTCCGCGGCGAAATCGCGCGCGGCGGTCGCGTCGACGGAATTCTCGGCGGCCGCGCTGAAGCCCAGCTCCGCGGCGATCGCGTCGGGGTCCAGGCCCAGCGAGGAACCCGCGAGCGCGCCCGAGCCGTACGGGCTCACCGCCGCTCGCTTGTCGAAGTCGACGATCCGGTCCACATCGCGCAGCAACGGGTGGGCGTGCGCGAGCAGGTGCTGGGCCAGCAGGATCGGCTGCGCGGACTGCAGGTGGGTCTTGCCGGGCATGATGGCCGTCGGGTGTGCGGCGGCCTGGCCGGCCAGCGCGGCGACGACATCGAGCGCCCCGGCCGCGACCCGGCGCACCGCGTCGCGCAGCCACATCCGGAACAGGGTCGCCACCTGGTCGTTGCGCGACCGCCCGGCCCGCAACCGGCCGCCCAGGTCGGGCCCGACCCGCTCGATCAGCCCGCGCTCCAGCGCGGCGTGCACGTCCTCGTCGGTGACCAGCGGCGTGAAGCTGCCGTCGGCGACGTCCGCGGCGAGGCTGTCCAGCCCGGCCAGCAGCCCGTCGCGCTGCTCCTCGTTCAGCAGTCCGGCCCGGAACAGGATCACGGTGTGGGCCCGCGAGGCGACGATGTCGTAGGGCGCCAGCACCCAATCGAAGTGCGTGGACTTGCTCAGCGCCGCCAGCGCGTCGGACGGGCCCTCGGCGAACCGCCCGCCCCACAGCGACCCCTCGCGAGTGCTCACTTTTCCCCCGCGAGGAGACACAAAGGCCCGTCTGCGCCCGGCGTGTCGGGGGCTTTCGCGTCTGGTCGCGAGTGGGAGGTACCCCCAGGTCGCGAGTGGGAGGCGCTCACTGCTGGTCCCGGCGCGCGGCGATCTTCGACGACAACCCGTGCACGTAGACGAAGCCCTTGGCCGCCGACTGGTCGAAGCTGTCGCCCTCGTCGTAGGTGGCCAGGTTGAAGTCGTACAGGGATTCGGAGCTCCGCCGGCCGTTGACCGCGATGTGCCCGCCGTGCAACACCATCCGGATCTCGCCGGAGACATGCTCCTGGGTCTTCTCGACGAAGGTCTCCAGCGCGACCTTCAGCGGCGAGTACCACAGCCCGTCATAAACCAGCTCGGCCCAGCGCTGGTCGGTGTGCCGTTTGAACCGGCCCAGCTCGCGCTCGAGGGTGACGTGCTCGAGTTCGGTGTGGGCGGTGACGAGCACCATCGCCCCCGGCGCCTCGTAGATCTCGCGGCTCTTGATGCCCACCAGCCGGTCCTCGACGACGTCGAGGCGCCCGACGCCCTGCGCGCCGGCCCGGCGGTTGAGCTCCTCGATCGCCTGCAGCACCGACACCGGTTTGCCGTCGATGGACACCGGAACGCCGCGCTCGAACCCGACGATCACCTCGTCGGGCGGGCTCCAATTCAGGGTGGGGTCGTCGGTGTAGGCGTAGACGTCCTTGGTTGGGGCGTTCCAAAGGTGTTCCAGGAAGCCGGTTTCCACCGCGCGGCCCCACACGTTCTGGTCGATCGAGAACGGCGAGCGCTTGGTGACGTTGATCGGGATGGCGTTCTCCTCGGCGAAGGCGATCGCCTTCTCCCGCGTCCACGCGTAGTCACGGACCGGCGCCAGCACCTCCAGATCCGGTGCCAGCGAAGCGAAGCCGACCTCGAACCGGACCTGGTCGTTGCCCTTGCCGGTGCAGCCGTGCGCGACGATGCCGCCGCCATGCTCGCGGGCGGCCGCGACCAGGTGCTTGACGATGAGCGGCCGGCTGATCGCCGACACCAGCGGGTAGCGGTCCATGTACAACGCGTTGTTGAGCACCGTCGGCAGGCAGTAGCCCTCGGCGAACTCGTCGCGGGCGTCGACGACGACGGCCTCCACCGCGCCGCAGTCCAGGGCCCGCTGCCGCACGACCTCCATGTCCTCGCCGCCCTGCCCGAGGTCGATCGCGACCGCAACCACCTCGCGGCCGGTCTCCTTGCCGATCCAGCTGATCGCCACCGAGGTGTCCAGCCCCCCGGAATACGCCAGGATGACGCGCTCTGACATGAAATCTCCTTATTTGAGGCGTTATTTGAGGCGTTCCAGGGTGCCGGCCAGCTCGGCGCCGGTCATCGGCTCCCGGGCCGCCACGAAGACGGTGTCGTCGCCGGCGATGGTGCCGACCACGTACGGTAACGCCGCGCGATCGATCGCGCTGGCCAAATAGTTGGCGCCGCCGGGGGGTGTGCGCAGCACCGCGAGATTGGCGCTCGCGTCGGCGGACACCAGCAGCTCACCCAGCAACCGGGACAACCGCGCGGTGCCGCCCGTCACCCCGCGCACCGGGCTGCCGTCCTCGGGAACGACGTAGACCCCGACGCCGCCGTCGGCGCCCCGCAGCTTCACCGCGCCCAGCTCCTCGAGATCGCGCGACAGCGTGGCCTGGGTGACGTCGATGCCCTCTTCCGCGAGACGTGCGGCCAGCTCGCTTTGGCTGCTGATCGACGCCGACGACAGGATCGCCACGATGCGGTCCTGGCGGCCCGCCCTGGTCGTTTCGGCGGCGGCCTTCGAGCGGGTCATCGGGACCGCTCGAGCAGCCAGACCAGCAGCGCCTTCTGGGCGTGCAGCCGGTTTTCGGCCTCGTCCCACACCGCGCTGGCCGGCCCGTCCATCACCTCGTCGGTGATCTCCTCCCCGCGGTGGGCCGGAAGGCAGTGCAGCACAATGGCTTCCGGATCGGCCAGCCCCACGAGTCGCGCGTTGACCTGAAAGGGCCGGAACGGCCCCACCCGGTCCAGCCCGTCGCCCTCCTGGCCCATCGACGTCCAGGTATCGGTGACGATGACGTCGGCGCCCTTGGCGGCCGCGTCGGCGTCGGCGGTCAGCGTGACCGACGCCCCGGTGGCCTCGGCGCGCCGCCCGGCCGCGGCCACCAGAGCCGGGTCGGGCGCGAAGCCCTCGGGCGCGGCGACGGTGACGAGGATGCCGGCGGTGATCCCGCCGAGGATCAGCGAGTGCGCCATGTTGTTGGCGCCGTCGCCGAAATAGGACAGCCGCAAGCCCTTCAGCGACCCCTTGCGTTCGGCGATGGTCTGCAGGTCGGCCAGCACCTGGCAGGGGTGGAAGTCGTCGGAGAGCGCGTTGACCACGGGCACGCTCGCGGCCGCGGCCATCGCCTCGAGCCGGTCCTGCCCGAACGTGCGCCAGACGATGGCCTCGACGAACCGGGACAACACCTGGGCGGTGTCGCCCAGCGTCTCGTCGCGGCCCAGCTGGGTGCTGCGACCGTCGACGACGACGGCGTGCCCGCCGAGTTGGGCGATGCCCATCTCGAATGAGAACCGGGTGCGGGTGGAGTTCTTGTCGAAGATGACCGCGACGCCGCGCGGCCCCTCGAGCGGCCGACGGGCGAACGGATGCTTCTTCAGCTCGGCCGCCAGCTCGAGCACTTCGGCCTGTTCTTCGGGCGACAGGTCGTCGTCGCGCAGGAAGTGCCTAGGCATGCCGGCCCCCGGCCGCGTCGAGGATGCCCGGCAGCGCTTCGATGAAGCCGTCGAGCTGGGCTTCGGTGATGATCAGCGGCGGCGCCAACCGGATGACGTTCGGCGCTGCGGCGTTGACCAGGAATCCGGCGTTCCGCGCGGCCGCCTCGGCGTTCTTGGCGACCTCGGCGGTCAGCACGATGCCCCACAGCAATCCGCGGCCGCGCACGTGATCGATCAGCGGGTGGCGCAGCGTTTCGATGCCGTGGCGCACCGACTTGCCCAGCACCTCGGCGTGCCGGACCAAATCCTCGGCGGCTATTACCCGCAACACCGCCAGCGCCGCCGAGGCGCAGATCGGGTTGCCGCCGAAGGTGCTGCCGTGCAGGCCGGGGGTCAGCAGTTCGGCGGCCGGCCCGACGGCCACGCACGCCCCGATGGGCAGGCCGCCGCCGAGTCCCTTGGCCATGGTCACCACGTCCGGGGTGATGCCGTCGTGCTGGTGGGCGAAAAAGGCTCCGGTGCGGCCCATTCCGGTCTGCACCTCGTCGAGCACCAGCAGCGTGCCGTGCCGCGCCGTGATGTCCCGCGCGGCGGCGAGGTAGCCCTCGGGCGGGACGACGACGCCGCTCTCCCCCATGATCGGCTCGAGGAACACCGCGGCGGTGGCGTCGTCGACCGCGGCGGCCAGCGCGTCGGTGTCGCCGTAGGGCACGTGCGTGACGTAGCCGGGCAGCGGCTCGAACGGCGCCTGCTTGCTCGGCTGCCCCGTCAGCGCCAGCGAGCCCATCGTGCGGCCGTGAAAAGCCTCTTGCGCGGCAACACCTTTCGTGCGACCGGTGAGCCGCGACAGCTTGAAAGCCAGCTCGTTGGCCTCGGTGCCCGAGTTGCAGAAGAACACCCGCGTGGGGGCGTCCGCACTGAGCAGGGACACCAGTTCCTCGGCCACCGCGATGCCCGGTTCGGTGGCATACAGGTTGGAGGTGTGGCCCAGCGTCGCCATCTGATGCATGACGGC
>Ga0335069_10006632_pt1 | contig 16801 bp, 13 predicted proteins | sample Lox_Sample_11_FD_206714 | JGI IMG/M metagenome (GOLD analysis project Ga0335069, IMG submission 206714) | Soil microbial communities from Loxahatchee National Wildlife Refuge, Florida, United States - Lox_Sample_1.1 | ecosystem: Environmental > Terrestrial > Soil > Wetlands | place: USA...
GACTTTGCTTTCTTTCGCCCCTTGGGGGAAAACGAAGCCCCAAAAGAACCGCCGAGGCCCGCCGAAGGGGCTTGGGGCTCGGGGGTAAGCGGCGTGGGCGGAAGGGCCGGCGTCAGGTCCTCGATTTTTTTACCTTTGCTTTCCAAATAGCTTTTCCCGCCCGCGCAGAGGGAAAGGTACTCACACCATTCGCATAAGCGGCTGGGCTTGACGGGAAATTCGCGGGCCTTCTCGATCTGCTGGATTTTGGAAACGTATTTTTTCTTCAACCATTCGGTTTCCTTGGCGTTGCGCTCGCTGACCACCAAGTCCTTGTCAAAAGCCACGAAATGCCAAGCGAGCTTCACTTTGGCCCCGGGGCCCACCTTGGGATTCTGGGAAAGCCCGATCTGGTAAAGCGCCAATTGGTCCTCGAATTTGGCGTCTTCCTCGGTCATTTTCCGCGAGCTGGTTTTATAGTCATGGATCCAATAAGTTCCGGTGTCGTCCCGGCCGAGGCGGTCAATGAATCCCTGCATTTGGTAGCGGCCTTCCTCGTCCAAATTGAAGAGCACCTTCATCTCGATTCCCTGGGTCCGGTCTTGGTCGAAGGGTTGGTATTTGTGGTAATAATTTTCCAGGTAAAGCTGGCCTTTTTCGTAATAATCCTCGACGGCCTGGCCCTCGCGCACCACCCGAAGCGTCGAGGCAAAACCCCTTTCCCGCTGCTTTTGAAGGGCTTCCTGCCATTTGCGGTTCCAATGGGCCCGGTAATAGTCCAGCAACTCATTGACCGTCGGGACCCTTTGGGGAAGCAGGCCATAAAGATATTCCATGCATTCATGGAACCGGGACCCCAGAAAAAGTTCGATGCCTTCGGCCACGGGTGACGGGGTTTTGTGGATGTAACGGAACTGGAATTGGGCGGGACAGGTGAAGTAAGTGTTCACGCGGGAATAGGAATAAATCGTCATGGGCGGATTATAGCCAGCCCTCCCTCAAATGTCGAACCCCGCCCCACGGCCGAAAGCATCCGGCTTTGTTTTGTCCCTCGCTTTTGATAAAGTGGCCCATGGCCTCGCTTGACCCCGAAAAACTTCCCCATGATTTTCCCCGGCATTACCTGCCCCAGGGAGTGAGGCTCGGTTCCTGGGAAACCCTCCGCCCCCTTTTGGAGGAGCTGGAACACAGGCCCCTCTCGTCCACCGACGACCTTGAAAAGTGGTTGGCGGACCTCCAGGAATTGGAAGAAGCCCTGGATGAGGAAGGTTCGGTCCGTTATGTGCGCATGACTTGTCAAACCGACGACCCCGCCCTCGAGGGTCAATATCTCCAATTTCTCGAGGAAGTGGCCGAGCCCGCCAAACCCCGCTTTTTCGCCTTGATGAAAAAATACTGGGAGTGCCCCCACCGGACAGGCCTTTCGGCGGCTGATTTCCGCCTTTATAACCGCAGCGTGGAGAACCAGCTGGCGCTTTACCGCGAAGAGAATACCCCCCTTGAAACGAAGCTCGACAAGTTGTCCCAGCAATACCAAAAGCTCAGCGGTTCTTTGACGGTGGTTTACGAGGGCCAAGAAAAAACCCTGCAGCAAATGGGCCCATACCAGGAATCCACCGACCGGCGCCAAAGGGAAGAAACCTGGCGTTTGGTCGCCCAAAGGCGCCTGAAGGACAAGGACGCTTTCGAGGCCCTCTTTGATGAGATGCGGGGCCTGCGGGGGGAAATCGCGAAAAACGCCGGCTTCCCCAATTACCGCGACTACATGTTCCGCCGCAAGGAACGTTTCGACTACGGCCCGAAGGACTGCGAGGATTTCCACGAAAGCGCCGCCAAAGCCGTGAGGCCCCTGGTGCTCGAGATCCAAAAAAAACGCGCCCAAAAGATGGGCCTTCCGTCCTTAAGGCCCTGGGACCTGTCGGTGGACCCCCAAGGGCTGGCCCCTTTGAAACCCTTCGAGAGCACGGATCAATTGACGGCCGGTTGCCAAAAAATCTTGGGCCAAGTGGACCCCGAGTTCGGCGCCCATTTCCAAAAAATGAGGGACCTGGGCCTGCTGGACCTGGAGAGCCGCAAGGGAAAGGCGCCCGGCGGCTACAACACCACCTTGTCCGAGGCGCGGCTTCCCTTCATCTTCATGAATTCGGTGGGACTGGACGGCGATATGCGCACCTTGCTCCATGAAGGCGGCCACGCCCTGCACGCCTTCGCCTCCCGGACGATCCCCTTTTCCCCTTACCGCCACGCGCCCATGGAATTTTGCGAGGTGGCTTCCATGAGCATGGAACTCTTGGCCGACCCCTACTTGGAGGCCTTTTACCCTTCCCCGAAGGACGCGGCCCGCTCGGCCCGCAAGCACCTGGAGGACGTGATCACCCTGTTGCCCTGGATCGCCACCATTGACGCCTTCCAGCATTGGATCTATACCCACCCGGACCATACCCCCTCGCAAAGATCCGATCATTGGATCGCCCTCAGGGATCGTTTGGGCGGCGGCGAGGATTGGACCGGCCTGGAAGAGGCGCGACGGTCGCTTTGGCACCGCCAGCTGCACATCTTCGAGGTTCCTTTTTATTACATTGAGTACGGCATCGCCCAATTGGGGGCCCTGCAGGTCTGGAAAAACGTACGGGAAAAGGGGCGGGCGGGGGTGGAGGCCTATAAAAAAGGCCTGGCGGTGGGCGGCAGCCAAACCTTGCCGGAGATCTTCAAATCCGCCGGAATCCAATTCGATTTCAGCTTAAGGATGATCGAACCCCTGATGGAAGAGGTTCAAAAAGAACTTCAAAAGTTGGACAAGATTAGTTAAAAGCCAGCGTGGCCGAAACCCGGCCCGGGCCCAGGGAAACCGACGGATTCTTCGTTTCGTCCAGGGCCAAATTCCCCGCCACCACTCCCAGGGTCGCGCCCACTAAAACATCCGATAGGTAATGATGCTCGCCTTCCACCCGGGCCAAGCCCGTGAGGGCCGCCAAGGCGTAAGCCGGGATTCCCAGCTCGTCCCCGCCATAGCGGGCGATGACCGGGGCCACGCAAAAGGCCGTGATGGTATGCCCGGAGGGAAAGGACAAGTTGTTGCTGCCGTCGGGCCTTTCCCGGGGCAAGGCGTACTTGAGCCCCGTGACCAAGAGGGTGGCCATCAGCAAGGACTGGCTGGCGTCCCGGCCAAATTGGGCCAACCGGCGGTCACCCGAAAACCCGCCCCAGGCCCAACAGCCCAGGGAGCCAAAGCCTTCCACCCAGCCTTCCCCGTAAAAATTCCCGAAATTCCAAAGCCCGGGCGTCCCCAGGGACTGAAGCGGCGCAGGCCAGGGATTATGCGGGTCCAGGCAAAAACCATCGGCGGCGGCCAGGCTTCCCCCGCCCAAGAGGATCCAAGGATTGGGACCCTCGAGGGCATGGGGCAGGTCGCTTAATATTTTATCGGGGAAATGCGCGAGCGAAACGTCCGGGTCCGCGGAAACAAAGGGCTCGCCGGCGCTTAAGGGCCCGGCCAGCAGGCTTAAGGCCAAGGCGGCGGTCCAACCAAATTTTTTCGGAGAAAAACCCAAATTATTTTTTAAGGAGCTTCGGGGCGACCCTCAGGAAAACCAAGACGCCCACGAAAAGGCCCGCCAGGGCGAAAAGGGCGCTGAGTTTTCCCTCGCCCAATTGGGTGAAAACCGCTCCCGGGCAGATGCCCGCCAGGGCCCAACCCGCCCCGAAGACAAAAGACCCGATCAGGCGCTTGCGGTCCAAGGGAGGGTTGTCCCAGCCCTTCACTTGGGCGGCGAAAGCCTTGTGCTTGCGGCCCAAGATGAAAAGACCCAAGGCGATCACGATGACCGCCACGGCGATCACCCCGTAAAGCTGGGTGTCGGTGAAGAGGAACATGTTCAGGACGGTGTCAAAATCCGTGGCCCGGGACTTGGAAAGGAAATAACCGAACAAGGTCCCGAATAAAATCAGGGCCCAAGCCGGGACTTGGGGGGCGGCGGTTTTCTTGGCGGTCTTTTTTTTCGGGGCCATGTTAAAACACCTTATAAAGAATTTGGGCGGTGATGACGCCCGAGACCAGGAACCCCAGGGTGGCCAAGAGGGCCATCCAATTGCCGCGGGAAATTCCCATGAGGCTGAAACCGCTGGTGCATCCGCCGGCCCACCGGGCGCCGAACCCCACCAAAAGACCCCCGATAAAAAGCAGGACCGCCTTCAATACAAAACTGCCCAGTGACAGGCCGTCCATCCGGCCATAGAGCCAAGTCCAATTCCAATGACCCAAGTTCGCCAGGAAGCCACCCAAAGGCAGCCCCAAAAGAAACCAAAGTCCCCGCCAAGAAGGCGCTACCTTGGTCTTGGGCGCCGCATAGGCGCAGACGGCCTCCACGTTGCCGGAAACCCCCAACTTTTGGCCCGTAAACCAAGCGAAAGCCAAGGCCGTCAACCCCAACCCCAGTCCGCCGGCCCACCAAGCCCATGTCTGGCTGAAAAGTAACGCGTATAGGTGCACCTTGGCCTCCCGGATTGGAATGGGCTTATTCTATCTCAAGCCCCCCTGGGTTTCAAAAATTCCCGAAGCTTTTCCCCGTCAAACGCTCGTAGGCTTCCACGTATTTAGCCCGGGTCTTTTCCACCACTTCTTCGGGCAACACCGGTCCGGGAGGCGTCTTATCCCAACCTTTAAGCGTTTCCAGGTAATCCCGCACGAATTGCTTGTCGAAGCTCTTTTGGGACACGCCCTCCCGGTAATCCGCCTTGGGCCAAAAACGGGAGGAATCGGGCGTCAGGACTTCGTCGATCAGGATCAGGTCCCGCCCCAAGAGGCCGAACTCGAACTTGGTGTCGGCGATGATGATCCCCTTGGCGTCGCCCAGGTCCCGGCCCCGGCCATAAATGGCCAAACTCACGTCCTTGACTTTTTGGGCCAGGGCGGCGTCGCCCAGGATTTTTTTCATCTCGTCGAAAGAGATGTTGAGGTCGTGGCCTTCCTCGGCCTTGGTAGAGGGCGTGAAGATGGGCTCGGCGATCCTGGAGGACTCCACCAATCCCTGGGGCAAGCCGATGCCGCAAACCAGCCCGGTCTTTTGATATTCTTTCAGGCCCGAGCCGGTCAGATAACCGCGCACAATGCACTCCGCGGCCAAGGGTTTGGCTTTTTTCACGATCACCGACCGATATTGCAACTGGTCCTTGGCCTTTTGGAAGGGCTCGGGCAAGGTGGAAATGTCGGTGGATAAAAGATGGTTGGGGATGATGTCCTTCACTTGGTCGAACCAATAAAGGGAAATTTGGTTGAGGACCACGCCCTTGTCCGGGATGCCGTTGGGCAGGATCACGTCAAAGGCCGAGATGCGGTCCGTGGTGACGATGAGCAGCTTGTCGCCTAGGTCATAAATATCCCGCACTTTGCCGCGCTTGGGCGCGGGCACGCCGGGGATTTGGGTTTGAAGGACGACGGGATAAAGCGCCATGGTTCCTCTCCTGAAAAATTTAAATTCAAGGCGATGGACAATGATGAACAGGTTCAAAAAGCCTAAAGATAAGAAAAATTTAAAAGGTTCCTATCTTCATCGGCTTATGCCCGCGTCCATGGTCGCCAACCGCTTGTCTTGCGTTAAGCCTGCTTTTGTTCTAAAAGCCACTTCACGTAAATCGCCACGCCTTCTTCCACCGTCAAGAAAGGCTTGGCGTAGCCCGCCGCCCGCATTTTGTCCATGCGGGCTTCGGTGAAATACTGGTAGCCCGCGCGGAATTTCTCCGGCGTATCCACCCAATCGATTTTCTGCTCCAGCCCCAAGGCCGTGAAAAGCGCCTTCGAGACGTCCAAAAAAGTCCGGGCCCGGCCCGTGCCGCAATTATAAATGCCGGAGGCGGCGGTTCCCTCCAGGCAAAAAAGGCAGAGGGCGACGATGTCGTCCACGAAGATGAAGTCGCGTTTTTGCTCGCCGTCGGCCACGCCTTCTTTATGGGACTTGAAAAGGGTCTGCCGGCCGGTTTTCCGGATCTCGTGAAAGCCGTGGAAAATCGGGGAGGCCATCCGGCCCTTGTGGTTCTCGTCCATGCCGTAAACGTTGAAGAATTTCAACCCATACCAGCGGGGCGGCGCTTGGGTCTGGGCCAAGGCCCAAAGGTCGAATTCGTGCTTGCTGCGGCCATAGACGTTGAGCGGCCGGTATCGGGGGATATGGGCGTGATCGTCCGAATAACCTTCATCCCCCCGGCCATAGGTGGCCCCGCTGGAGGCATACACCAAGGGAATCCCCGCTTTGGCACACCAGGCCCAGAGGGCTTTGGTGTAGTCCGTGTTCATCTTCCACATATAGGCTTGGTCGTGGTTGCCGGTGTCCGTGCAAGCGCCCAAGTGGAGGACCGCCTCCACCTTCGTCAGTCGGGGAAGTTCGGCGATCAGCCGGTCACGGTCCAAAAAAGGCAGGGATTCCAGGCCCTTCACGCAACTGCGGGTTGAGGCATATTCGGCCTTATCCACCAAGAGAAGGTCTTTTTGACCCCGGGCCAAAAGCCGGTGGGCCACCCGGGCCCCGATAAAACCATAGGCTCCCGTGAGCAGGAGGGTCATGAACCGCCTTTCGCCAGTGAAGAGTCCGTCAAAGCGCGCTCATTATATAGGCCTCCCGGCGGGGATGGCTCTAAATTCGCCCGCAGGGTCCTGATGGAAAATCAGAGACCGACTGAAGTGTGGGGACGGCGGCCCAGCGCGAAGGGGCCCAACTCAACGGTCGGTTTTTCCCCCAAAATATCCTGCGCGATCAATTGCCCCGTGGCGGCGGACAGAAGCAATCCGTGGGTGAAGTGGCCGGCGGCGAGCCAAACGCCTTCCCAATCAGGCAGTTTTCCCAGGAAAGGCCAACCATCGGGCGAGCCGGGCCGAAGACCCGACCAACTGTCCTCGATCAAGGTGTCGCTTAAGGCCGGCAGGGCCTTCAGCGCGCCCCGCTTAAGCCGCTCCAACCCCCAAGAAGTGTTGGACTTGTCAAACCCCACTTCCTCCAAGGTGCTTCCCACGTAAAGCCGCCCGTCCAAGCGGGGAACCAAATAAGCCAAGGGAGAAAAGAGGATGTGCCTTAAAAACCCCGGGCGGGCTTGGAACAGGATCACCTGGCCCCGCACGGGCTTCACCGGGATGACACGCTTGAATTTCTCGCCCCATAAACCGCTCCAAGCCCCCGTGGCCAGGATGACCGCATCGGCCTCCAAGAGCCCCTTGTTGGTTTTTACCCCGAAAAGGCGGTTGCCCTTGGCCAAAAAGCCTTCCACGATCTCGAGTTCCCTCAAAACCACCCCGCGTTTTTGAAGGGCGGCCAAAAGGGCCCGGGTCAGGCGGGGCGGACGCACTTGGCGCGTTTGCTTGAGGAAAAAAGCCGCTTGGAGACCCGGCGAAAGCGCGGGCTCCAGGGAGCGGGCCTTTTCCCCGACGAGCCATTCCCCGCCGAGGCCATGGCTTTGCAATTTCTTTTCCAGAGAACGAAGGCCGGCCTCATCCTTGTCGTCGTAAGCCAGGTCCAAGCTGCCCGATTCCACCAATTCAGCTTGGAGGCCGCTTTCCTTCTCCACCCGATCGATCCAATCGGGGAAAAGATCGTAAGAAAGGCGGCAAAGGTCGAAGTAAGCGCCCCCGACTTGGGCCGCGGCCCGCAGATCCAAGTAGCCGGCGCCCGCCCAAGAGGCTTCCTTGGCGAAGGGACCCCGTTCGAGAACCGTGCAGGAAACGCCTTTTTGGGACAGGTGGTGGGCAATCGTCAATCCGATGACCCCGCCCCCGACGATGATGGCTTTGGTCGCGCTCAAGTACTCTTCCCTGTTTTAAAAATCAAATCCCGGAGGCCCTATCCTAACCAAGATTAAATGGAAAGCCTCAAAATAAAAAAGCCCCGCCCCCGAAGGGGAAGGGCTTTTGCAAAAACGCTTTTCGCGTCCCGGGGCGGGAATCCCCGCCGGAGGCCTACGCTACTTTCCGCCCGAAGTCGGGGTTCCGGCGGCGCCGGGCGCCGCGGAAGCGCTGCCAGGCGTGGGCGAGGAAGACGCCGCGCCGGGAGCGGGCAGAAAAGCGAAAATGCGGGCCGTACGGGCTTGCCATCCATTGCCACGGTTCACCACGATCCCGAAGAAATGGAAGACGGTGGCCGGAGCCGCGGTGCCGTCGGGCGCCGTCATGCCCGTCAAGTTCGCGGTGCAGTCCACTAGCGCCAGGTTCGGCATCACGAAGGTGATGCTGAAGTCGGTGAAGGTCTGCTGGGTTCCCTTCAGGGGCCCCGTCAGGTCGTTGGTGATGACCTGGAGCACGCCGTCACGGCCTTGGCCTTGCTGGCCCATGGGGTTGATCAGGGTGGCGTCGTTGGTGAAAAAGGAAGCCACTTTTTTGGCGTCCCCGTCGTTCCAAGCCGTCGCCACCGCGTTGAAGGCTTTCTTGATGCCCTGCTCATCGCCGCCGCCCATCATTTTCTTCTTTTTCACGGGCGCGGGCGCGGCAACCGCCGGGCTGGCCGTCGGGGCGCTTTGAGCGAAAACCATGGAGGTCAAACCAAACGTCAACAAAAGGGCTAAAAACTTCTTCACCATTTCACTTCTCCTTAAAATTATTTTGACCCATCCCGAGAAGGCGCCATTATGGCCAGCCGCCCGGAAAACTGTCAATGAAGTTGCCTTTTAATTTTGGCCGGCTGTCTCACGTTACACCTGTAGCGAAGCCCAATAAAAAAGCGGGCGGGGGAAAACCCCCGGCCCGCCCAAGAAACCGCTTTGGAACCCCGATCAATTATTGAATTGGGCTTTGACCGCGAGGAATTTCTCGATGTTGTTCAGGAAAGCCTGCACGACCTTCGGGTCAAAATGCCGGCCGCTGCCTTCCTTGATGATGTCCAACGACTGTTCCAAGGAGAAAGCCGGCTTATAGCAACGCTTGGACGTCAGCGCGTCGAAAACGTCGGCCAAGGCCACGATGCGCCCCGACAGGGGGATGTTCTCCCCCTTTAATCCCCGGGGATAACCGCTGCCGTCCCACTTCTCGTGGTGGGTGAGGGCGATTTGCTCGGATACGCGCAAGAGGTCCGCTTTGGCGTTCTCCAGGATCTTGGCGCCGAAGATGGTGTGGTTCTGCATCTCCTTGAATTCCTCGGGGGTCAGCTTACCGGGCTTCATCAGGATGGAATCGGGCACGCCCAACTTGCCGATGTCGTGCATGGGCGAGGCGTAACGGATGCTTTCCACTTCGGCCACGGAAAGACCCAACCCCTCGGCCAAGATAGCCGAATAACGGCTCATGCGGTGGATATGCGCGGCCGTATCGTCGTCCTTATACTCGGCGGCCACCGACAGGCGGAAGATGGTGTCCAGATAGGCTTCCTTCAATTCCTGGGTGAGAAGCGCGTTGCGGATCGCGATGGCGGCTTGGCTGGCCAGGGACAAAACCAGGTTCTCGAAATGCTTGTCGAAAGGCACGATGGCCTTTCCCTTGCGCGCGTTGATGAGCTGGATGACCCCCACAACGTCGCCATGGGCGTCCTTCATGGGGACGATGAGCATGCTCTTGGTGCGGTAGTTGTTTTTCTCGTCGAAGGAACGGTTGAAACGGTATTCCCGGTTGCTGGGGATTTTATAGGCGTCCGGGAGGTTCAAGGTCTTGGCGGTGACCCCCACGTAACCGGCCAAGGAACTTTTATCCAAGGAGATATAGAACCCCGTGAAGGTGGCGGGCACCACTTCAAGCGGCTTTTTGAGTTTCTTCTGCTCAGCCTTCTTGCGCTCTTCCATCACCTCGTTTTGGCTCACCGCGAAGCGCAATTGCTCGCCCTCGCGCACGTAAAGGCTTCCCGCCTCGGCGCCGGTGAAACTGCGGCTCTCGGTGAGGATGAGGGTGAGCAATTGGTTGAGGTTGTTTTCCCGGGTCAGCGCGATGCCGATACGGTTGAGGGCCAAAAGCTGGCTTTGAAGGTTGTTGACGCTCATTTTTGCTTTAGGCATGGGGGTTCCTTAAGCGGATTGGAATATTCAACATACCTTGAAAAGCGGGCCTTTTACAAGGGGCCAGCGGGCCGGCCTGGAAGGTCAGCGGGAAAGGAAGCCGTTGATTTTATGGCGTATTTTCGGCGGGATGGGGGTGGGTTTGAGGGTCGCGCTGTCCACGAACACCACCACTTGGCGGGCGTCCGCGATAAGCCGCTTAGAGCCTTTCAGGCGGAAGTCATAACCGATGGTGAGCGAGCTTCGCCCCATCTTTTCCACCCAACCGGTGCCCAACATGACGTCCTCAAAGCGCGCCGGCGAGACGTAATTGACTTCGACATGGGCCATGACGGTCCAGAGTTTGGAGGAGCGGACCTGCTTGAAGGAGAAACCTAATTTCTTGGAAAGGGCGTAGCGCACCCGCTCCAGAAAACGGATGAATTCGGTGTTATTCACGATGCCCTGGTAGTCCGTCTCGAAGGACATGATGGACATCTCGATGGTCAGGCGGTTTTCCTTGGGGTGGGTGGACATGGGGTCAGTATAGCCCTAGGGATTGTTGGGGCGGTGAAAAATCACCAACTCACCGGGCACTTGACGATCTCGCCGGACTGCTTGTGCTTGAAGAGCACGTGTTTTTTTTCCTGGCCGAAACGCCAAAGATCATACGTCAGCTTCACGTCCATTCGGCAATAGTCCACCACTTGTTGGTACTTGCCTTCCCGCCACCACTGGACCGCCAAAAGGCCGTCGGCGCTTTTCTCGGCGCCGCCCAGGCTGTGCTCGGCCAAGTGCGCGAGGGACAGGCGGTGGTTGAGCTTTTTCTGCAGGTCCGCCATCAGGTCCAGCGACGGCAAGCTTTGGAGCTTGAAAGGGGTGTAACCCTGGAGCACGCCATAGTCAAAGCGCAAGGTGTTGAAGCCCACCACCAAGGAGGAAGCTTTGAGGTGGTCGATCAAGGCCCCCACGTTCTCTTCCCCATAAGTGAAATAACGGCCTTGGTCGACGTCGTAAAGCACCGCGCAGGAAAGCTTCATGCCGGGCAGGTTGGACCAGCCGCCGGGCACGTCCGCGGCCAAATATTGGGTCTCAATGTCGAACACCACCGGACCGGTCTTCGCGGGGGCGGGCTCCTTGGAAAAAAGGCCTTCGGGAAAAGTCGCGCTTGGATTCTTGAAAGGCTCCACGTTGGTTTCCTTGGGGGATAAAGATGGCGGTGGTAAATTCTTTTCCCCGCCCGCCTTGACGGGCGCCAAATCCTCCCGGCCCAAGAGATGGGCCAAGAGCAACAGGGCTCCCTTTTTATCCAGCGGATGATTCCCATTCCCGCATTTGGGCGACTGCACGCAGGAAGGACAGCCTTCCTCGCACTCGCAATCCCGCACCATCTCGAAAGTCGTGCCTAAAAGCTCTTCCATGGTTTCGTAGGCCCTTTCAGTCAAGCCCACGCCCCCCGGGTATCCATCATAAATGAAAATGACCGGCTGGGGCACCTGGGGGTGGGCGGGGGTGGAGATGCCGCCCAGGTCCCAGCGGTCGCACACCACATGCAAGGGCATCATGGCGATGGCGCCATGCTCGGCGGCGTGCAGGCCGCCCATGAAATGCAGCTTCAAATCACCCAAGCGCCGTTGGAGCCAATCCGGCAGGGTGAACCAGAGGGCCCGGGTCTCGAAGGTTTGGGGCGGAAGCGTGAGGGGCGTGGTATAAACCAACGACCGGTCAAGGATCCGGTGGACCTCGTAATTGATGAAACGCTGGGTGATCTTCACCCGCCCCCAATGGATGACACTTTGGGCTTTGGCGGGGCCCAGAGGCCGCTTTTTCAGCTCTTCCAAAATTTCCGTTTCTTCCTCGTAATTGACTTGGGTGTAATAATCCACCGGCTCATCCCGGACCAATATCTTATGGGTTTCCCATTGAAGGTCTTTCACCACATATTGCACGCCCTGGTGCAGGTAAACCGCGCCGGGATGGCAATCCCGGAAAGCCCGCATGCCGTCGATGGTACCGATGAGTTCGCCGGTGTCTTCCCGGATGATTTGATAGCCCTCGCCCATGTCCCGGATGCTGATGCCCCGCTGGGGAGTCTTGTCCGTCACCAGCCACCTGTCCCCCCGGGCGGCCTCCAACAGCCGGCCTTCGGCCACCAGCGGCGTCAACAACTTATCCAATAAGGCCCCATAAAAGGGAGCGTCGTTCTCCCGGGTCAGGGGGATTTCGGCGGCCGCGCAGCGAAGATGGGCTCCGGCGATGGTCTCGTTTTCAAAACCCACCATCAGGGACTCGGGTTTCATGGTGAAAAACTTTCCCGGGTGTTTCATCCAATATTGATCCATGGCGTCGGCCATGGCGACCAAAAAGACCACCGACGGCGCCTCACCGCGGCCCACGCGCCCCGAGCGTTGCCAAGTGGAAATCATGGTGCCCGGATAACCCACCAGCACGCAGGCGTCCAATCCCCCGACGTCGATTCCCACTTCCAAGGCGGAGGTGGAGATGACGGCTTTGAGCTCATCCTTGAAAAGCCTGGCCTCGATCTCGCGGCGTTCCTCGGGCAGGTAGCCGGCGCGGTAGCTTTTGATTTGGGCGGCCCATTCGGGGCGAGCCTGGGTCACCCAGAGGCTGATGAGCTCGGTGATCTTGCGGGCCTTGGTGAAGACGATGGTCTTCAAGCCCCCCTTCAGGCATTCCAAAAGAAGCGTCACCGCCTCGGTGTAAGGCGACGCCGTGTCGGGGTTCCAAAGCACGAAGGTCTTCGCGTTTTGGGGGGCCCCGGTTTTGGAAATGATCTCGAAGGAAAGCCCGGTCAATTGGGAAAGAAACTCATCCGGGTTGCCCAAGGTGGCTGAACAGGTCACAAATTGGGGATCGGCGCCATAGTGGCGGCAAATCCGCCGCAGGCGCCGCAACACATGGGCCACGTGGGAACCGAAGACGCCCCGATAACTATGGGCCTCATCCACCACCACGACCTTCAAGTTCTTGAAAAAATCCGCCCAAGCGTCGTGAAAGGCCAAGATCCCCAAGTGCAACATATCGGGGTTGGTGAGGAGAATGTGGGGTGGAACCTTCCGGATTTTGGCCCTTAAATTCGTCGGGGTGTCGCCGTCATAAATTTCAGCGTTGAAGAGCGGCAACTTGGCCGACTTAAGGCGTCCGGACCATTCCTGCAGGGTTTTGAGTTGGTCTTGGGCCAGCGCCTTCATGGGATAAAGATAAAGCGCGCGGCTGGAGGGGTCTTTCAAGATGGACTGGAAAACCGGCAGGTTGAAACAAAGGGTTTTGCCTGAGGCCGTGGGTGTGGTGATGGCCACGTGCTTGCCCGATTGCAAGGCTTCGAAAGCCTGGGCCTGGTGGGTCCAAAGCGCCTCCACGCCCGCCCTTTGAAGCAGCTTCACCAAGTCGGGGGAAAGGCCCCGGGGCCAATCCTCGAATTGGGCCGCCCGCGCGGGGATGGATTCAATGTGCCGTATCCGGTCCTTGAGATCCTCCCGCGCCCGAAGGGCGGAAAGGATCCGGGACAAAACCGAAGGCTGGGAACTTGAGACTTTAGGAGCCATGCACGAATTGTACGGTTTTTAGGCGACCGAAGCAAAGGAGGGGAAAAGCGCCCTTAAAATAAAAAACCCCCGGGCGAATCCACCCGGGGGTTTGAAATAAAGCCGGAAGCTAAACCCTCATGGGCATGATGACACAAAGATAATCCGAGTCCCCTTTGGGTTTGAGGATGCCGGGGCTCAAGGGTTGGGTCAATTCAACCACGACATGATCCGTCCCCACGTTTTTGAGCACGTCCAAGACATATTTGGCGTTGTAGGCGATGCTGATCTCCTCGCCCTTATAATTGGCGTCGATTTCTTCCTTGGCCTCGCCCATATCGGGGGTTTTCGAGGAAATGGAGATTTTTCCCGGTTTGATCTGATAACGGATCGAATTCGACTTTTCGGAGGTCAGGATGGCCACGCGCTTGGTGCCGGCGGAAAGCTCGGCGGTGGAAACCTCAATTTTCTTGTCGGATTCCTTGGGAATGACCTGCTCGTAATTTGGGAATTGCCCTTCGATCAGTCGGGAGACGATTTCCACCCCTTCAACCGTGAATTTGATCTGGTTCTCCGTGGTCACGACTTCGACCATGGTTTCTTCTTTTTCATCCTTTCCCTTGGCCATATCGGATACAACCTTGGAAAGTTCGTTCAACGTTTTCGTCGGGATGATCACGTTGGCCTTCCCATCGCCTTTTCCATCCAGCTTTTTGTGGATATAAGCCAAGCGATGGCCATCCGTGGCCACCATCTTCAATTTCTCGTTTTCGACCTGGAAATAAACCCCATTCAACACATACCGGGTCTCATCGGTGGAAACCGCGAAAATCGTCTTGTGGATCATTTCTTGGATCAAAGACCCCTTAATTTTAAAGGTCTTTTCTTTCTTCACTTCGGGCAGGATCGGAAAATCATCCTTGGGTAATCCATGGACCTTAAATTGGGACTTTTGGCAAACCAGGATCATTTTTTGATTCTCATCAATTTCAATATCCACCGAAGCTTCCGGTAATTCCCGGACGATATCGGATAATTTTTTCGCGTTAATGGTGATGCTTCCCTTTTCCACCACCTCGGCGGCCACCGAACAACGGATCCCCATATCCAAATCCGTGGCCACAAACTCCAATTTTTTATCCCGGGCTTCCAAAAGGACATTGGCCAAAATCGGCATGGTATTTTTAGCCGCGACGGCGCTTTGAACCGTGGAAATTCCTTTTAACAGGTCCGAGCGATTTAAAACGACTTTCATGAAAGGCTCCTTGGGGAAGTAAGGCTCTAAAGCTTTTACTTTAAAAGACTTTTAAATTTACAAGAAGAGTAGCAGTAGTGGGCGTTGAGGATATGTGTAAATCATCCGGGAATTGATTCCCTGTCAGGGTTTTAGCCGGAAAATCCATGGGAATAAATTGGGGGTATTATAAGAGAAATCCACAGGTCCGCAACTTTTTTGCCCGAAGGCCCGGTTTATACCCAAGCCTCAGGGCCTTTTGTGGGTGGTCTTGGGGAAAAGGGGGATTGGGGAACGGTCAAGAACCAGGGCGTTCCATCCTTTGGGGATTTCGGGGGTAAGCGGGGATAACTTGGGGGATTTTTAAAAAGCGGAGGAATGCCCTTCGGCGAGGGCTTTCTTCAGGTTGAGGACCTCGCCGGCCAGGGTGGCGTCAGTTTGGCAAAGGTCGTCGATCTTTTCATAGGCATGAATGATGGTGGTGTGGTCTTTCCCGCCGAAAGCCGCCCCAATTTCCGTAAGTGAATGAGCCGTCAGCTCACGGGTCAGGTACATGGCGATCTGCCGAGGGAAAGCGATCTGCTTGGTGCGTTTTTTCGATTTCATGTCGGAGAACTTGCAGTTGTAACGTTCGGCCACCAAGCGCTGGATGGCGTCCACCGAGATGCGCTTTTCCTCGTTGGGGAGCGCGTCTTTCAGGACTTCCTTCACCAGTTCCAAGGTGATCTCCTGGCGGGTAAGGGAGGCGAAAGCGATCACCCGCAACATGGAGCCCTCTAATTCGCGGATATTGGCTTTCACATGGTGGGCGATGAAAAGCGTCACTTCATTGGGCACCAAGATGCCTTCGCTCTCGGCTTTCTTGCGCAGGATGGCGATGCGGGTTTCCAGGTCCGGTTCTTGGATGTCGGTGATGAGTCCCATCTCAAAGCGGTTGCGCAAGCGCTCTTCCAAACGGATTTCCTTGGGATGACTGTCCGAGGTGGCCACGATCTGTTTTTGGGCCTCGTAGAGCACATTGAAGGTGTGGAAGAACTCTTCCTGGGTGGCTTCCTTGCCTTCCCAAAACTGGATGTCGTCGATCAAAAGCACGTCCACCGTGCGGTACTTATTGCGGAAATCTTGTTGCCGGCCCGACTGGATGGCTTGGATGAAGTCGTTCATGAACTTTTCGGAGGAAATATAGAGGACCTTGATGGCGGGGTTTTGCTCGACGACGAAGTTGCCGATGGCCTGTAAGAGATGGGTCTTGCCCAGCCCCACGCCGCCATAGATAAAGAGGGGATTGTAGGAGCGAGCGGGCGACTCGGCCACGGCCAAGCAGGCCGCATGGGCGAAACGGTTGCTGTTGCCCACCACGAAGCTCTCGAAATTGAATTTTCCGTTGAGGATAAATTCGGAATCGGTGGACACCCGTCCGGATCCGGGCATCGTCAGGGTGGGTTTTTCCACGACTTCCAGGGCCGCCGAAAGGGGGATTTGGGCCGGATCGGCTTGGGAAGCCGCGGGGGCCGCCGGGACTTCTACCTGGAATTTGATCTCCAGTTGGACCGGATGGACCAGTTTGAGGGCTTTTTGGATTTGAGCCTGGTAATGATCCCGGATCCAATCCCGGAAGAACTCATTGGGAACCTTGACCTGGAGCGTCTTTTCATCCAATAAGGAAGCCTTTGTGGGCTTAAACCAGGTCTCAAAGCTCTGGCGATTTAAGTCCTTCTTAAGGTTTTCCAGGCATAGATCCCATACATCGACGGGAACGGTCATCCACAAACCTCCGAAAGACTGGGTATGGCAAAAACCCTTTAAAAAAGGGTAAAAGAAGCGTCGGTTCTAATTTATCCCCGGTTTATCCCCAGCTTGAGTGGGGGAGTCCCGGCAATTTTTGGTTAAAAGCTGATAACGGCTTGGCAAAGAAGTTATTCACAATTGTGTACTCGTTGTGGATAACCCAACCGGTGGTATAAAGCCCGGTCAAAGAATCTTTTTTAAAGCTTCGGGTCCTTCAATTTTTGAAAGGCTTCGGTTTTATTTTTAAGGGGCGTCTAAAAAGGCTTGTGGTTTCAGGTTTTTTTTACTTATCCCAAAAACAATTCACAATTTATCCACG
>Ga0335069_10006633_pt1 | contig 16798 bp, 14 predicted proteins | sample Lox_Sample_11_FD_206714 | JGI IMG/M metagenome (GOLD analysis project Ga0335069, IMG submission 206714) | Soil microbial communities from Loxahatchee National Wildlife Refuge, Florida, United States - Lox_Sample_1.1 | ecosystem: Environmental > Terrestrial > Soil > Wetlands | place: USA...
TTACTTCATCGCTGGGTGGTACAGTACCAGCATCGTGTAGAGCAGCGCAGGCCGATCGCTGCCGACCACATGCACGGCGACTTCCTGCGTGATCTGCGTTCCCTTCGGCTTGGGATCGGCGGCGACCAAGCGTGAGCGCGCGTGGATCTTGCTGCCGGCTGGGACGGGGCTGACGAATCGCAGCTTGTCGGCGCCGTAGTTGGTGGCGTTGCCGTAGCCGGCGATTGCAAACTTGGCGCCCGAGCGCAGCGTCGGGAGCAGGCTCAGGGTCAGGAAGCCGTGCGCGATCGGCGTCTTGAACGGGCTCTCGCGCTTGCAGCGTTCGACGTCGACGTGGATCCACTGATGATCGCCGGTGATGTCGGCAAACTTGTTGATCATCTCTTGCGAGACCTCGACCTCCGGCCCCCAATCGCCGAACTCCTCGCTGACGTGTTTGCGCAAGCCCTCGATGTCATCGAAACGAATCTGTTCCATGCGTATCTCCTCCAAATGTCGTCGATCTGACGAACTGCCCTTGCCACAGTGGCCGACGGGAATTCAACCGGCGTCCAGGTGCGGAAGCAACTCCCTCCTGACCCTCGGAGGATTTTCCTATCGTTTGAACAGATCGGGCTGCACCGGGTGATCCGGGCCTTCGGACTTCGCTTCGACGGCATGCGATTCGACGCGCAGATCGACCGGCTTCATGCGTTTGATCGCTTTGCGGCCCTTCTGGGCGCGGTGTGCCGGTGCGGGCAAATGGAAGTGGCGCTCGCTGCCGTCATCGCCGATCGCGATCACCTTGTCGTCGGGACGGTGGCACACCGCACCGATGACGCGATCCTGCTTGTCGATGCGCATGAGAATGACCCCACGGCCGGGGCCGGAGAGTTCGGCCAACTCCGTTGCCGGAAAGACCAGCACCTTCCCGTCAGCAGTTGCGGCAGTGATCGTGTTGCCCGCGGCCGGCGCCACGACGAGCACTTCGTCGCCTTCCTTCACGCGGGCGATGCGGCGGCCGCTCTTGGTGGTCTCGCTCAGATCCGGCCGGCAGAAGAAACCCATACCACCGGCGGTCGCCACCAACCAGCGGGCAGCGCTGGGCTTGCTCTCACCGTTGGTCGCTGACAACACGGCGGCGCTGACGATGCGTTCGCCATCCTTGAAGTTGAGCAGCGACTGCACCGGTTCGCCGTACCCGGTCGTGGCGGGAACATTGGCGACCTTCAGCACGAACGCGACGCCGAAGTTGGAGAACAGCGCGAGGCTATCGCGCGTGTTGCCTCGCAGAATCCACTTCGCGACGTCGCCTTCGCGCACGCGGGTCGACGACGGATCCTTCACCTCGCCGAGGCGCTTGATCCAACCGTCGCGCGTGACCACGACGGTGGCGTCCTCGTGTACGACGTAGGCCTCGGCGTCGTACACCAATTCCTCGCCGCTGCTCAGCACCGTGCGCCGCTTATCACCGAATCGCTCGGCGACCGCCTTCAGCTCGTTCTCCACCAACCCCCATCGCGCCTTCTTGCTCTTGAGCAATGCCTCGATCTCGTCGGCGCGCTTCTTTTTCTCGCGCTGCTCTTCGCGGATCTTCTCGATCTCCAAGCGGGCAAGCTGATACAGGCGGGTTTCCAGGATTGCCTCGGCCTGAACCTCGTCGAGCTTGAACTCCTTCTGCAACTGCTTCGACGCGGCGGCGCGCGACTCGGCCTGGCGGATGATTTTGATCGCGCGATCGAGATTGCCGAACAGCTTGAGGAACCCGGCCAGGATGTGCAGCCGCGCCTGCAGCTCGCGCAGCTCGTGTTCGAGGCGGCGCGTCACCACTTCAAGACGGAAATCGAGGAAGTGGCGGCACATCTCGTGCAGCGTCAATCGCGCCGGTTGTCCGACACCCGGGGTCGCGGTCGGCACCAGCGCCGTGAGGTTGACGTTGAAGTTGATCTGCAAGCTGGTGTGCTTGTACACGTAAGCCATCACCGCTTCAGCCGACGCGTCCGCCTTCAACTCGATCACGATGCGGACGTCGTCGGTCGACTCGTCACGCACGTCGGTCGCCAACGGCAACCGGCGCGCCACAATGTGCTCGGCGATCTCTTCGACGATGCGTGCCTTGTTGACGGTGTACGGAATCGACGTGATGATCACCCGGCGGCGGCGTTTGTCGCTTTCTTCACGATACTGGCCGCGCAGACGCACCGGACCTTGGCCGGTCTCGTAGATCTCTCGCAGCTCCGTCTTCGAATTGAGGATCTCGCCGCCGGTCGGAAAATCCGGGCCCTTGATGAATTTGCAGAGGTCCTTGCTGGCAAGCTCCGGATCGTGAATCAATGTGATCAGCGCCTCGACGACCTCGCCGAGGTTGTGCGGGGGAATGTTCGTCGCCATCCCGACGGCGATGCCGGTGCTGCCGTTGATCAGGAGCTGCGGGATCGCCGCCGGCAATACGATGGGCTCGCGCAGGGTCGCGTCGTAGTTCTCGCGAAAGTCGACGGTCTCTTGCCGAATGTCGCGGAGCAACTCCTCGGCAATCGCCGTCAACCGGGCTTCGGTGTAGCGCATCGCCGCCGGACTATCGCCGTCGAGCGAGCCAAAATTGCCTTCGCCGTGCACCAACGGGTAGCGCAGGGCGAACGGTTGCGCGAGCCGCACCATCGCCTCGTACGCCGCGAGGTCGCCATGCGGGTGGTACTTGCCGAGCACCTCGCCGACGACCGCCGCCGACTTCCGCGGCCTGGTCCCCGCGGTGAGGCGCAGGTTCTGGAACATTGCGTAGAGGATGCGCCGCTGCACCGGCTTGAGGCCGTCACGCACGTCGGGCAACGCGCGCTGGGTGATGACACTGAGCGCGTAGTTGAGGTAGCGCTCCTCAGCCGCGTTGCGCAGATCGATCGGGTGAATACTGGGCGCGGTCGCCGCACGCTTCATACATTCGACTCACGTTCCGAGAAATTCGCTCGGGGAACCCGGCGGGCTCTGCCAATCCACCGCTCCACCGCCGCACTCGAACGAATTATAGGGAAGTCTGCCGGCGCCGTCGAGGTGCCCGCCGATTCTCGCCGATGCGAAGCGGAACGGTCACGCCTCACGCGGTCGCGAATTGTCTCGCCATCGTGCGGCGCGGCCCCGAAAAGAACCCATCGGCATCCCCCTTGCTCAACGATCTCGCTATGCGGACCGATCTTATCATCGGCATGGCCGGCTCCGGCGGCGACGGCGTCGTCTCGGCCGGCGAATCGTTGATCACCGCCGCTGCCCTCGAAGGCTATCACGCGATCATGACCAAGAGCTTCGGCTCGCAGATTCGCGGCGGCGAGTCGTCCTGCCGGCTGCGGATCTCAAATCGCGAAGTGCTCAATTCCGGCGGCACGCTCGACGTTGCGATCGCTCTGAACTGGGAAGATTTCCTGAAGTTCGGCGCTGAGCTACCGGTAAACGGCCACACCGTCGTGATTTACGACAGCAAAACCGGCGTCGCACCTGACCGGATTCCACTCGCCGGCGTCTCGCCAGCCGAAGTCGTGGCCGTACCCGTCGGCGACATCGCCAAGCAGACAGCCGGCACCGATAGAGCGAAGAACACCGTGGTGCTCGGACTTCTCGCCGGCTGGTTCGGCATTGCGCGTGACAGCATTCTTGCCGGCATCCGCAAGAAGTTCGGGAAGAAGACTCCGGAAGTGTTGGCAGCGAACGAGCGAGCCTTCACGGCCGGCATCGCGCATGCGGCGGCCAACCCGTTGCGCACGGAATGGAAGATGGCTCCGGCCGTCGCGGGCGAGAGGCCGCTCCTGGTTGACGGGAATGAACTGTGTGCGGCTGCTGCGATCTTCGCCGGTTGCGACTTCTTCGGCGGCTATCCGATCACGCCGTCGACCGAGATCATGCAGTTCCTGAGCCGCGAGATTTGGAAATACGGCGGCACCGTACTGCAAGCCGAGGACGAGATCGCCGGCATCGGGGCAGTGGTCGGTGCATCGTTCGCGGGCAAAAAGGCGCTGACCGCCACGTCCGGGCCCGGCATGTCGCTGAAAACCGAGATGCTCGGCCTCGCTAGCATCGCCGAGTTGCCGTTGGTGTGCGTCAACGTCCAACGCGGGGGGCCGTCAACCGGTCTGCCGACCAAGAGCGAGCAGGCCGATCTGCTGCAAGCGGTGTTTTCGGCGCACGGCGATGTGGTGCGCCCGGTGCTCGCTCCCATCAGCGTCGCCGACACCTTCGGCATCACGGTCGAGGCATTCAACATCGCCGAGCAATATCAGACTCCCGTCATCGTTCTCTCGGATCAGGAGATCGCGCAACGCAAAGAGACCGTGCGGCCGATCGACACCAGCGCGTTCCGCATCGTCGAGCGCCGCCGCCCGACCGCTGCCGAACTGGAGCACTACACGCGCTTCCGCATCACCGAGAGCGGGATCAGCCCAATCAGCCAGCCGGGCGAGCCGGGTGGGAACTATTTGGCGTCGGGTATCGAGCACAACGAGCACGGTGCGCCCACGGCGAGCGGCGAAATGCACGCGCGCATGACCGAGAAGCGGCTGAAGAAATTTCACCCGCTCAAGCAACGGCGCGATCTGTTCGTCATCGAAGGCCCCGCCGATGCGCCGATCGCACTCGTCGGGTGGGGCAGCGTTGCCGGCGTCGCGCGCGAGGCCCTCCGGCTCGCGCAAGCGGACGGACTGCGCGTCAAGCTCCTGATTCCAAAGCTGCTGTATCCGGTCGCGGAGGAGATCTACGCCGACTTCTTCGCGTCGGTACAGGCTGGGCTGATCGTCGAGCAGTCGTATCAAGGCCAGCTCCACCACATCATTCGAATGTTCGTCGACGTGCCCGCCGGGATCGAGTCGTTCGCACGCGCCGGCTCCAATCCAATTGTCGCCGACGAAGTGCTCACGCGCGCGCGCGAGATGACGCTGGCACTGCAGCGCCGTCGTGTCCCACAAACCGAGCCGCGGGAGTGAAGCATCCATGACCAGCGTTGCCGCAGCGGTAGCCGAGCAACATCTTCCCAAAGAATATCAGAGCGACCTGAAGCCCATTTGGTGCCCGGGCTGTGGCGACTTCGGGGTGCTGAGCGCGATCTACCGTGCCCTTGCCGCCATTGGCCGCCCGCCGCACGAGATCGCATTCGTCTCGGGCATCGGCTGTTCGAGCCGCATCCCCGGTTACACCACGGCGTACGGGTTCAACACCGTCCATGGCCGCGCACTACCGATCGCTCAGGGCATCAAGTTGGCTAACCCCAGCCTCCTGGTTCTGGTGGCCGGCGGCGACGGCGACGGTTTCTCGATCGGCGGCGGGCACGTCGCCCACGCCATCCGACGCAACGCCGACCTCACCTACCTCGTGATGGACAACCAGATCTACGGCCTCACCAAAGGCCAGTTGTCCCCGACATCCCCGCGCGGATTGAAGACCGTCACCTCAAGCTTCGGCAGCTTGGAAGCGCCCGTGAACCCGCTCTTATACGTGCTGGGCTACGGCGCCGGCTTCGTCGCGCAGGGCACGCCGGCCGACATGGTCGGCTTGGAACAAATCATCAGGGAAGCGATTCGTTTCCCCGGCTTCGCCTTCGTCAACGTGCAATCGCCCTGCGTCACCTTCGGTGAGCCCGACGCGCAACTCAAGGTGCACAAGCTGAAGATGCAGAGCCTGAGCAAGCTTGGCCACAATCCCGCCGACCGCTTGCGCGCGATGGATCTGGCGCAAGCCTACGGCACCGAGCTGTACACGGGAATTTTCTATCGCACGCCGGAGCCCTCGCCGACCTACGAAGAGTTGGTGCACGCGCGCCACGAAGAGCTCCGTGGGGCCGCGCGGCCGCGCGAGCGGATCCTCGACCAGTTTCGCCCCGAATGAATTAGCCGGCCGTCGTCGCCCCCCAACAGTCTGCCGGCCGCCGGCGCGATCTCAACTCTCTGGTCGCGCCGGCACACGCCCAACTTGACCGCCTGCGTTCGGCATGGAATGCGGAGCGGCCATGGCGACCAAACAGATCTGTGAGACCGCACACCAGGCCGTGGCCGACATTCCGGACGGCGCATCCATTCTCGTTCACAGCTTCGGACCGCCGCAAGCGTGGCCGACCGACTGTCTGCTCGCGCTCGCCGATCGCGGCGTGAAGAATCTCACCGTCATCTGCAACACGCCCGCAGGCGGTCCGACGTCGCTCAACGTGCTCGCCGACAAGAAACAAATTCGCAAGCTGATTTGCAGCTACGTCGGCTCGGTCACCATCCCGTCGCCGATCAGCGAGATGGTGAAGGCCAAGGAGATCGAGTTGGAGATGGTGCCGCAAGGCACGCTCGCCGAACGCGTGCGCGCTGGCGGGGCGGGGTTGGCCGGCTTCTACACTCCAACCGGCGTCGGGACGAAGATGGCCGAGGGGAAAGAAGAACGCGTGTTCGACGGCAAGCGCTATCTCTTCGAGCGCGCGATTCGCGCGGACTTCGCGCTCCTGCAGGCGCATCAGGCCGACCCGGCCGGCAACCTCACGTATCGTCGCGGCATGCGCAACTTCGGTCCGGCGTTCGCCACCGCCGCGAGGACAACGATTGCAGAGGTCAAAGCAATCGTCCCGCTCGGCGCGATCGATCCGGAAACGGTCGCGACGCCGGGGGTGTTCGTCGATCGCGTGGTCAAGACGACGACGCACCTCGACGTCGGTGTGTTGCGGCAAATCCTCAAGACGATCGGCCGGGTCAACAACATGGAAGGCCGCGCGCTGGGGGACGGCGGGCCGGTCGGGCTGCCGGCGGACCTCATGGCCATGAAGACCGCGATGCTGCTGCGCGAAGGCGAGTATGTGAATCTCGGACTCGGTCTGCCGACATTGGTGTCGAACTTCATCGCCGGCCGCGACATCACTTTGCATTCGGAGAACGGAATTCTCGGCTACGGCGCCTTCCCCCCCGAGGGCGAGGAAGACATCGACCTCTACAACGCCAGCGGTCAACTAGTGACGCCCGTGTCCGGCACGGCCTATTTCGACTCGACGACGTCGTTTGCGATGGCCCGCAACGGCCGCGTCACCACCATCGTCTTGGGGGCATTCCAGGTCGCGCAGAACGGCGACCTGGCGAATTGGAGCACCTCAGAAGGCAGCAGCGGCGGCATCGGCGGCGCGATGGACCTGGCCGCCAGTGGCGCTCGCATCATCGCCATGTGCTACCACACCGAACGCAACGGCAGTTCGAAGCTCGTGGAGCGCTTGGGCTACCCGGCGACCGCGCTCGGCTGCGTCAAGGCAGTCGTCACCGATCTCGCCTGGCTCGATGTCGACGCCGACGGCTTCCTGCTGCGCGAGTGTGCCCCCGGCGTCACCATCGACGACATCCGCGCCGCCACGGCGGCGCCGCTCCGCATCGCCCGCGACGTCCGCGAGATGAAGTTCGAGTGAACGTCAGGTGGAGCGCGCCTCCGGGCGCGCTCCCCGCGATCGCCGAGCTACCACTCGCTCGTGACCGCCGACACCCAGGCCGCGGGTCGCTCCATTTGCGGGTAGTGGCCGACGCCTTCCAGTACCGACAGCGTTCCGCCGGACATCGTGCTCAGTTGCCGGCCGATTTCGATGACCGCAATCGGATCGCGATCGCCCCACACGACCCGAATCGGCACGTCGGTGTGGCCGAGAATCGATCGCCACCGCTCCGCATATAGCCGGCGTTCGATGTTGTAGCGTGCGATGCGGCCCAGGATGGCGAGACCGTTGTTGTGCTGCATCCAGTAGGCGATCGCACGGATATCGACGGCGGGTGTCCGCTGCGGGTCGGCCCAGACGAAGCGCAGGCCGTCGGCGAAGCGTTCGGGATCGTAGTTCTGCGCGAACGCCGCCGCGCCCTCGTCGGTCATCAGCGCTTCTTGCACCGGCGTGAGGTGCGCCAGTTCGACCAAGTGGCTGCCGTTGCACAAACCCAACGCATCGATCGTGAATCCGAGCGAATGCTCGTGGTGCCGGCACAGCATCTCGACCGCGACGGTCAACCCCATGTCGTGCCCGATCACGCGGGCGTGCGTGATACCCAGTGCGCGGGCGATCTCACCGGCTCGTCGACCCTGATCGAGCAACGAGTAGGACACCTGCTCATCGACCGGCTTGTCGGAGAATCCGAAGCCCAACTGATCCCACGTCGTCACGCGGAACCGCGAGGTGAGCATGGGCAGCGCGGCAGCGAAATCATGACTCGTCGAGGGAAAGCCGTGCACCAGCACCAGATCCGGCCCGTTTCCTTCCTGCATCACGAAGATGCGGTGCCCTTCCGCCAGCGTAGTGAAGTGGCCGCGACGCAACCACTCATTCTGCACCCGCGCAACCTCGTCGGGGATACTCATCGGCTCTCCTTATCAAATCGAGTCGGGAAACGTCTCGCGCCATAGTTGCTCGAAGACCTCGTCGGCGAAGCGAGTGAAGAGCCTTCCCTTGCCGGGCGTGTCGGGGCAAATGCGCTGGACACGCGGCCCTTCGGCGAGGCGCGCCGCAACGCTCGGCGACTCTCCCCACCAAAGTTGGAGTCGCCGCTGTATCCGTTGGCAAAACATCGCGGGATTCCCTTCGCTTCACCGGCTACGGCGTGACGATCGCGAAGTTCGGATTCGGATCGTCGAGCAACGAGAAGAACGACAGCAACGTGGTTCGACTGCCTTGTACCTGATACTCGTCTGAGAATACCAGGTCCTTGATCGACACCTGCTTGGTGATCAGCTTCAGCCAGAAGGCGCGCGTTACCGTGACGGTGGCGTCCGCGTTGGGATCCGCAGGCGCGTCTTTGTGATGCAGGACGGCGTTCTCGACGCGCACGACGATCGTCTTGTCTTCGTCCTTGAATACGAAATTGATCGTCATCTGCTTGCCGTCGGCCTTCGGCCCGTTCAGGCGCGTCGCCATGGCGGTGAAGAACTGGTCGAGCGGAATGTTGTTCAGAATGTCCGCCGCCACGGTGATCGGGCCCACCGGCTTGACGCCGTGCCGGAGTTCCTGCGCGCCGGTCAAATACTCATCGCGCCACGGACCCGATTCGGCCTGATAGCCGAGTTGGTCGTACGTGCGCGCGAGCAACCCTTTTGCCGTGTCGTTGTCCGGATCGGCAAAGACGACGTGTTTGAGCAGAGTGGCGGCCCACCGATAGTCGCCCTGATCGTACGCCGCTTGCGCCTTGGCGACCACGGCTGCGACACCGCCGATCGCATCGACGTAGCGCTTACCCTCCTCTTCCGGCGGCAGCGAGTCGAGATTGGCAGGATTGCCGTCGTACCAACCGAAGTAAAACTGATAGACGGCGCGGGCATTGTGTTTCGCGGTGCCGTAGTAGCCGCGACTCGGAAACGATCGGCGCAAACTCTCGGGCAGCACCAGGGCGTCGGCGATCTCGCTGGGGGTAAGCCCTTGCGAGGCGAGGCGCAGCGTCTGATCGTGAAGGTAGCGATATGTGTCGCGCTGCTGCTTCAGGTATTCGATCACGCGCGCTTCGCCCCACACCGGCCAGTGGTGGCTGTTGAATACGACGGCGGTGTCGGCGCCGAACCGGTCGATCGCTTCGTCGATGTAGCCGCTCCACAACAGCGCGTCGCGCACCTTGGCGCCGCGCAGCGTGTACAGGTTGTGCATGTTCTGGGAGACGATCTCGGCGCCACAGAAGGCTTTGAATTGCGGGAGATGAAACGTCAGCTCCGCCGGCGCCTCGGAGTGCGGCACGTACTGAAAGACGAAGTCGACGCCGTCGATCCGCATCGTTTGACCGGTATGGTCGACGCTGTCGGTGGGTGCGAGGATGGAGATGTTGCCGACCGCCGGCCCCTTGCCCAAACCGGTATCGACGTGGCCGCGCTCGCTGCGATCCAGCGGCAGGCCGTACATGTATTGAGCGCGCCGGCCCATCACGACGCCGGCAATCACGTTCTCACTGACGGCTTCCTCCGTGAATCGGAGCGGCGCAACGACGCGCACTTTGCCGCTGCGCACGTCGGCGGCGCTCACCACACCTTTGATGCCGCCGAAATGGTCGATGTGACTGTGGGTGAGAATGATCGCAACCAGCGGCCGTTCGCCCAATGTGCGATTGACCAGCGCCAGCGCCTTGGTCGAGGTGAACACGGTGGTAAGCGGATCAACGAGGATCCGTCCGGTATCGCCCTCGATGACGCTCATGTTCGAGATGTCATAGCCCCGAACTTGAAAGATGCGATCGGTGACTTTGAAGAGGCCGTTGAAGTTGTTGAGCTGTGCCTGGCGCCACAGGCTGGGATTCACGCTGGGCGGCGCATCGCCTTTGATGAAGTCATAGCCGGGGCGATCCCAGATCACCGCGCCCGCGTCATTCTTGACCACCAGCGGGTCGTCGGTGGCGATAAACCCACGCTTGGCGTCGTCGAACTCCGCCGGATCGGCGAGCGACAACTCCGCACCGACCGCGGTGTTGTGGCTCGCGGTGAACTGGGTCGCCGCCGTGTGACCGTCGGCATCCGCATCGGGCCCGAAGTCCTGACTCGTCATGCCCTGCTGCTTGCCGCACGAAGCGAGCGCGGCGCACGCAATCAGGGCAGCCAATCGAGTGAGCGTGTTGGGCATAGGGCATTCCTCATTGGCGTGCCGGTTCTGAGTCGGACAGCGCACTCCGGCGCGCACCGGCAAACACCAGACACATCGCGACTACGACGGCGACGATCGCGGCGACGAACAGCAGATACATGAGGTTATTGGCGATACCTTCGCCGAACGCCAGACCGCGACCGCCGAACAGCGGACCGACAATCGACGCGATCATGTTGCCCCACGCGGTGACGATCAGGGCCCACGCCACGGTTTGCTGCGCGCGCTCGCTCAACCTGAGGCGCGCGCCGACCGCGGCGACACCGATCAGGGTGAGGCCGTTCAAGATCCCTTCCAGATGCGCCATCCGCCAGCCGCGCACATCGCCGGGCATCGCGACGGCGATCGCCCCCGGGATCGGCCACAGGACGATCTTGCCGAGCAAAAGAAACGCGAACGGAAAGCCGGCGAGCAACCCGGCCAGAAACACCAGCGCACCGTGTGCGATCATCTGCGACTGCAACCGTTCGTTCATCTTCCACCTCCGTGAACCCGCCTCTACATCAGAAACCGGTGCGGGGGGAATCCGGGCGGCTGGGTGTGGCCGGCTTCCGAAGGGAGGAACGTGCGGCTCCTCAATTCACAGAGCCCAGAGGCCGTCGGATGCGATTCGCCGCCGGTCATTGGCAGCGCAGCCCGATGTTGTTGGCGCGCGGCGATCGCGTGAGCCCGACTCGGGACGCAGCGGCCCATAGCCGAGCGCAGCGGAAGCCGAAGGGAGTCCGAGAGAAGGCGGCGTTTGAGCCTTCCCTCTGGGGGTGCAGGGCGAAGCCCGCAAGCCGCGACGCACGTCACTCGCGACCGCTCGCGAATCTGAGTTGTAGACCGCGCCCGGTTCTTCTCCGGAACGCACACAAAGCGGTGGAACCACCGCGACTGCGGCGTTGACGTACGCAACGCCGCGCCGTACAACCGGCCCCGTTTCGCGACGCGAAGAAGGAGACAACCATGATCATGATCGGCCTACGTTACGACTTGCGCGTTCCGTCGTTCAGTCCAAACACGCATGCCGCGGCCTATCATGCGTGCTTGGATCAATGCGCGTGGGCGGATCAGCTCGGACTGCACTTCGTGGCGCTGTCCGAGCACCACGGAGTCGATGACGGTTTTTCGCCCGCACCGATCACGCTGGCGGCCGCGATCGCCGGGAGAACAACGCGCTTGCCCATCAGCATTGCCGCGGTGCTGGTGCCGCTGCACGATCCCGTGCGGCTGGCCGAACAGCTCGCGACGGTCTCGCTGGTGAGCGACGGCCGCCTCAGCTTCGTCGCCGGACTCGGATATCGGCACGAAGAATTTGCGATGGCGGGGGTCGATCGGACGCAGCGCTGGCGACTGCTCGAAGAAGCGATCGGGGTCATGCGCCAGGCGTGGACCGGCGAGCCGTTCGAGTGGCGCGGGCGCACCATCCGCGTAACGCCAAAGCCCGACACCCCACCGATGATTCTGATCGGCGGCTCGACCGAGAAGGCGGCGCGCCGCGCCGCTCGTTTGCACTGCGGCTTCTCGCCCGCCATCGGCGATCCGGCTCTGGCCGCGATCTACAACGAGGAGTGCGCCCGCGTCGGTTTCCATGGCGGCTTTATCGCGATGCCGGGCGGTCCGGGCTTCGTGCACGTCAGCGAAGATCCCGCGCGCGACTGGGCACGCATCGGGCCGCACGCGCTGTACGACGCGCAAACCTACGCGGCGTGGCAAACGCCGGGGCAGCGGTCGCAGGTGCATGTGGCGGCGCAATCGATCGACGACGTTCGGACCAGCGGCGTGTACCGCGTGGTCACGCCCGACGAATGCGTCGCCTTAGCCAAGGAGTGCGGTCGCGTCCTGTTGCACCCGTTGATGGGAGGCATCCCGCCCGAATTGGGTTGGGAGAGTTTGCGGTTGTTCGAGCGCAAGGTCCTGCCGCGATTGCAATCGTAGCGGTGCGGAACCCTCATGACGACGACGGTCTTTCGCAATTGTACGCTGCTCGACTGCACCGGTGCGGAGCTAGCGCCGCGCTCGACGGTGATCGTCGACGGCGGGCACATTGCAAAGGTGGTCCGAGGCAGCGAGCCGGTGCTACCAAGCGGCGCCGTTCGCATCGATTGCGGCGGGCGCACGTTGATGCCCGGGTTAACCGACGCGCACGTCCACGCGGCCATCATCGAAACCGATCCCGGGAAAGCTCGGCGCGATTCGCCCGCCACCGCGGCCTTGCGCATCAAGGACGTGTTGGAGCAAACGCTCGCGGCCGGATTCACGACCGTGCGCGATGCGTTCGGACTCGATTGGGGCTTTGCGCAGGCGACCGAACGCGGCTTGGTGCGCGGCCCGCGTATTCTATTCGTCGGGTCGTGTCTGTCGCAGACCGGTGGTCACGGCGATTGGCGCGAGCCGCACAGCAATCACGCCCCGATCGAGGGGATCTACGGGCTGACCGCCACGCCGCGCATCTGCGATTCTCCCGACGAGATGCGGCGCGCCGCGCGTGAGATGTTGCGGACCGGCGCACACGGGATCAAGATCATGGCCGGCGGGGGATGCATGTCGCCCACCGACGAGATCGAGCACACCCAATTCACCGTCGAAGAGATGGCCGCGGCCTGCTACGAGGCACGCGCGGTGGAGAAGATCGCGCTGGCGCACGTCTACACGCCGCGCGGTATCATGAATGCGGTCGAAGCCGGCGTCCGCAGCATCGAGCACGGCAACTTTCTCGACGAGGAGTCTGCCGCGTCCATGCGAGAGGCGGGCGCCTATTTCGTTCCGACGCTGACCACGTACGAAGTCATCAGCGCGTACGGCGAGTCGCAGGGGATCCCGCGCAAGATGATCGACAAGATCAACAAGGCCAAGGCCGGCGGACTCGAATCGCTCAAGGTCGCGCGCGCCGCCGGGCTGACAATCTGTTCGGGCTCCGATGTGCTGTCGAGCATGCAGCCCTTCAAGTCGATGGAGCTGCGGCTCAAGGCGTCGGTGCTCGGTGCCCACGACGCGATCCTCTCGGCCACGCGCGCCAACGCCGAGCTGTTCGGGATGGCCGATCAACTCGGCACCATCGAGCCCGGCAAGTTGGCGGATGTGATCGTCGTCGACGGTCAACCGCTCGACGACATCGGCGTGCTCCAGGATGCCAACAAGGTCGTCCTGGTCATGCGCGACGGCCAGATCATGAAGCAGACGGCGATGCGGTAGCCGGCGGACCGGGTTTGACCGTCAAAGCGAATCCCTTGAACGCGGTCTCGTGGCTGTCTTCATCGACGACACCGACAGTAAAGTGAAACACGCCGGGAGTCGACGGCGTTCCGCGCAGCTCGCCGCGCTCCAACAGCCCGATCCCTGGCGGCAGGTTGCCCTCTTGAAGAAACCAGAAGTCGCCCCCGCAATCGGAGTGCAGCCCTTGGCTATACGAGGCGCCGACGGTCCCGTCGGCGAGCATCGCCGTGTCGATCTGCAGGTCACAGTCCGAACATCCCGGACCAACCGGCATCATCAAGACGCACACGAACAGCGGAAGGGTCAGGCCGAGGCGCCGAATCACGCGCGGCATCATGCGCCCGTCCGCAAGCCGGTGCAAACGACCGCGGATCACTTCTCGTCGCACCACACGTGACATGTTCTCCGAGCGATTGCGCCGTCGGGGGTTGATATGGTGGGGCAAGCCGAACAAGTGGCAGCGACCATCCACCTACCGGCACTTGCTACATACGTTGAAGGAGAATCACACGCTGCGGGATCGCAACGATCCCGAGACTCGCTGGCGCTGCTGCTCGTTGTGGCAACGCACCCTGAGCAACAAGTGGAACGCGCGCGAGTTTGCGCTGCGGCACGGCTGCCAAGTCCCGGAGCTGTATTGGTCCGGGCGACACATCGGGGCGGTGCCGATTGAGTCGTTCCCCGAACACTTCGTCGTCCGCCCGATCTGGGGAGCGGCACGCAGGAACGTCTTTGTCATGGCCGGCGACCTGAACCTGTTGACGGCCACGCACTACACGCGGCGCGCACTGGCGCAGCGGCTCATCGCTCGGCTGGGGCGGTTCTCGCGCTTTCCGCTGCTGGTCGAGGAGTTCGTGCGCACTGAGGCCGGCGCCTATGAATTGCCGACCGAATACAAGCTGCACATGTTCGGCGAAACCGTGGGTGCGATCCAAGTCGTCCACCGGCCGGCGGGCCGGAAACCCGCCACGCACCGCTTTTACGAGCCATCGTGGAGGCCATTCCCCGACCGGATGAACACCATGCTGGAGGAAGACGATCTGCGCGCCCCGCCGGCCTGCTTCGACGACATCCTCACGTGCGCCCGCCGGCTCGGCGCAGCCTACGAGACCTATGTTCGGGTGGACTGCTACGCCACTGATCGCGGCTGCGTCTTCGGCGAATTCGCGTCCACCCCTGTCGAGGGCGCCAATTTCACTCCCTTCGCCGATCGCTACTTCGAATCTTTGTGGCAGCAGGCATTCGGCGAACGCACATAAGCAAACGCGGCTTACCGACCCTCACAAATTTGGTTGACGACGCGTGGGCCAAGTTGATAAACAAACGTTCGTTCGGAACTCTGTGACCACAGCATACGTGGAGTCGAGGCGCCCATGCGACTGAGCGACGTGAATCTCACTGACCCCGACATCTTCCAACGCGGCACACCGCACGAGATGTTTCGCCTGCTGCGCAAAGAAGCTCCGGTCTATTGGCACCCGGAGCCGGCCGACCGCGGCGGCTTCTGGGTGGTCACCAAGTACGCCGACTTGCGCGACGTGTCGAAAAACCCGGCGCTCTACTCGTCGGAACGGCAGGGCGCGATCATGCGGGATCCGCTGCCGCACGATTTGCCGTTCATCCAATCGATCATGCTCAACATGGACCCGCCGCGCCACCGGCAGTATCGCGGGCTGGTCAACAAGGCCTTCTCGGCGCGGATGATCAACAATCTGCACGGGCGCATTCGCGACATGGTCACGCGGATCATCAACGGCGTGATCGAGCGCGGCGAGTGCGATTTCGTCGAAGACGTCGCCGCCCTGCTGCCGCTCGAAGTCATTTGCGAAATGATGGGCGTCCCCGACGCCGATCGCCGCAGCGTCTACGCCATCGGCAATCGCATGGTCGGTTTCGACGATCCCGACCTGCAACCCGACGGCAAGCCGGCGCCGATGACGGATGGCCAAGCCGCCGCGGCCGAGATGTTCATGTACGCCGGCCACTTGCTCGAGAAGGCCCGCACGCATCCCGGCGATGACCTCGCCACTGCGCTGGTCAACGCCGAACTCGACGGCCAACGGCTCAGCGACAACGACTTCAACTTCTTCTTCCTGCTGCTCATCATCGCCGGCAACGAAACCACTCGTACGGTGACCTCCAACGGCATGCTCGCGTTGATCGAGAATCCCGCCGAGCTGCGCGATCTGCGCAGTGACTTGTCACTCTTGCCCTCGGCGATCGAGGAGATCCTGCGCTACGCACCGGCGGTGCATAACTTCCGCCGCACGCTCACCGCCGAAACCGAGTTGCGCGGCCAGCGGCTCAAACCCGACGACAAACTGACGATGTGGTACCCGTCCGCGAATCGCGACGAAGAGGTGTTCGAGAACCCCGACACCTTCAACATCCGGCGCCATCCCAACGATCACCTGGCCTTCGGCATCGGCGAGCACTTCTGCCTGGGCGCCAATCTCGCGCGCATGGAGCTGAACGAAATCTTCCGCGGCATCGTCACCCGTTTGCACGACGTCGAGTTGACCGAACCGCCGCGACGCCTACGGTCGACGTTTATCAACGGCGTCAAGGAAATGCGCGTCCGCTTCCGACCCGGACCGGTTGAAGCCTGACTTTGTAAGGAGCCCTCCATGCATACCGAACTCTGTGATCGACTGGGCATCGAATTCCCCATCTTCGCCTTCACGCATTGCCGCGACGTGGTCGCGGCCGTCGGCAAGGCCGGCGGCTTCGGCGTCCTCGGCGCGGTCGGATTTCCTCCGGATCAGCTCGAAATCGAATTGAAGTGGATCGACGAGCATATCGGCGACCGGCCGTACGGCGTCGACATCGTGATTCCCGGCAAGTACGAAGGCATGGGCGAGATCGATCCGAAGAAATTGGAAGAGCAACTGCTGGCCTCCGTTCCGCCGCAGCATCGCGCCTTCGCCGACAAGGTCCTCGCGGATCACGGCGTTCCAAAACTTCCCGAGGGCGAGCGGCCGGTCGGGCAACTGCTGGGTTGGACCGCCGCGACCGCCACGCCGCAGGTCGAAGTTG